>Ga0209572_1000397_pt1 | contig 69899 bp, 65 predicted proteins | sample EBPBio232012_DNA_FD_185867 | JGI IMG/M metagenome (GOLD analysis project Ga0209572, IMG submission 185867) | Wastewater treatment Type I Accumulibacter community from EBPR Bioreactor in Madison, WI, USA - Reactor 1_1/23/2012_ DNA (SPAdes)... | ecosystem: Engineered > Bioreactor > EBPR >...
GGCGAAAGCGCGAGCAGCACCTGGCGCGGGCGCATCGCGAGGTCGGCAAACGCGAGGTTGGGGCCAAAGAGTCCACCCCCTCGATCCCACACGTAGATCAGCACGTTCAGCCCGATCAACGTCCAAACAAGGACGGGGATTTCGCGCGTTTTGAGGTTGTCGCGAATCGGGATCATACGGCTACGGGCTATGTTACTGGAAACTCACGGCCTGAGACCGTCAACACCTTTGCGACGCTTATTGATCCACAAAAGCCCCGATGGCCCCTGGCCCTCCCGATCGATTGGCCTGACGGGTGCCTTCGCGCCCTCCGTTTTTCGCGTAGGGGAAGCTGGCGGGATAGCTATCTTGACCGTGACCATCGAAGAAAACCCCAAGGGTCAGAGCCGCCATCCGCAAGGATCCCTGGGCGACTTCGTTGGCTCGGCCAAGGGTCGTCGGGCCTTTGGTGAGGTAGTTGTCGTCCCCGGCGAGATCGAAGAATCCGCCAATTCCGTTGGAATTCCCGGCCCCGAGCGAGAGTCCGGCGCCATTGTAGGTGTCATTCCCCGCGCGCTCCAACAGGAGTCCGATGCTGAAATCGTGGCCCGCTCCCTGGCTCATGTTGATGAGGGCATCGTATCGGTCGGAGCCTTTGTCGTCGACCAAGTAGCCGATCCCGAAGTGAGCCGCCGAGCCCTGAACGTACCAAGTTCCTGTGTACTTGTCGTTCCCGTCGGCATCCCAGAGAGCCCCGAGGCCCATCCAGTAGCCCACGCCCTGACCGAAAACGCCGCATGAATACATGTCATCCCCGCGCAGATCGTGGAGCAGGCCGATGCCTCCGGCAAGGCTTCGACCGTTCACATAGTCGAGCCGCACTCCGTTGCCGGCACCCTGCGCCATGCTGACGTTGTGCTCGGCACTTTGGGGGCTGGGGAAGTCTTTGACGGCGTTTTCGGCGGTGTAAGTATCGTCGCCGGCCCGGTCGATGAGCCAGCCGACTCCGTTCGGAAGCCCCACGCCCTGAACCTGATTGAATCCGGAGTAGCGGTCGTTGCCCTGGGCATCCTCAACGATCCCGAGCCCGAACATGCCGAAACCGATGCCGTCGGCATAGGCATCGTAGATGTCATCGCCGTCGCGGTCATGGAGATAGGCAACCCCGAATGTGCCGGATCCGAGCCCGTTGGCGGCGGAGCGGTAGAGATCCTTCCCGGCAAGGTCGAAGAGGAAGGTCATGCCAAAAGCTGCACTCGCCGGGCCCTGTTTGCCTCTTTGCGCGGCACGAGTTTGTCCCTCGCGCACCGGCTTTCCGACGTAGCCGAGGTCGCTGACGTACTTGTCGTCACCCGCCGAGTCAATCACGGTGCTGAACCACGAAGAATCATTCCCCTGGGTGGGGTTGTTCACGTAGGTGTCGTTGCCGCCTGTGTCGATCGCGAGGAGAATTGCGCCGGTGTGACGGTTTTCCTTGCCGCCGCTCAGCACGATGTCGCCCCACTGAGTGGCAATCCGCCACTCGTAGTTCGCGGTGGACTCCACCGAAGCAGCCAGAGTGCTCGCTTCTTGGATCGCAGCGGCAAGATCTTGCGATGCGGCAATCAGGTACGCCATGTCCACGCGGTCGGCCAGGTTCGTCCATTCGCGGTAGCTGACCGGGTTGGCTCCCTCCCAGGCCCGCTCTTGGGTGAGCTTCTTGAGCCGAGTGAGATCGGTTCCCGATCCCCAGGTGGCCCGGATCAACGGCTCGTTGTCGAGCATCGATTCGAGCACCGTGGCGGCGGCGGATTGAACCTGGTTCGGGATTCCCTCGGGAGGAGTTGGGTCGCCGGTAATCACTCCGCGCTGCCGGAGCCGCATGAGGGTGCGCAGCAATGCCCCAGGTGCCTTGGATCGGTTGATTGCGCTCAGCGCAGGATTTCCGAGAAGATCGCGCCGGGAGCCGTTCTCGGTGAACCGGCCCGCCATCGCCACGATTTTGTGGGGCGAATCGGAAGCGAGAATCACCTCTTGCTGGGCAACTTCCATCAGGAACGGGATCCGCCAGGGGTCGCCCTGGCATGTGGTGACGAACGGGCTCTTGTATCTACCTTCCTCATAAAACCGCTTCACACTAGGGTCAAGTTGGGCGGTTTGTGCATTTAATCCCCCGACACCCAGCGCGAGAGTCACTGCGTTGTCTAAACTTGCAACTGGTTGACCAAGCGTCGCCGTGCTCAACGTGATCCAAGCGGCCAAACTGTTTATCATCTTTCTTCTCTGCGGACTTGCGGGCTGGGCGGCAGCCTCGCAAGAGACGCCGGAGGTTTTGGTTCCCCCTCCCGCCATCGAATTCGATCGCTGGCGGTCAGTGCGGGAAACCGAGTCCTGGGAAAAGTACCAGGTTACGTTCCCCTCTGCGATGGTGACGCCCTACGAAGAGAACAATTCCGTCCGACTCGACTGTTTTGTTCCCACTCAACGGGTAGGACGCGCCCCGGTGGTGATTCTTCTCCACTTTTGGGGTGCCACCGATCAGGCTCTGGAGGAGGAGATGGCGACGGAGCTCGCCCGCAAAGGGATCGCCTCGATCCTGATGCCCCTGCCGTACCACCTCAGCCGAACCCCGAAAGGCACTCGGAGCGGAGAGCTGGCGATTGTCGCCGATCCGGGGCAGCTGCGCAAGACCCTTGTTCAGTCGGTGTGGGATTTGCGGCGGGCAGTTGATTTCATCAGCACCAAGTCGGAACTGGATCCGAATGCGATTGGCCTGACCGGAACGAGCCTCGGGGCGATTGTGTCGTCGCTGGGTTTTGCCGTCGAGCCGCGCTTCAAGTGCGGGGCGTTTATGCTGGGCGGGGCAGATCTTGCCGCGATTATGTGGAACTCCAGTAGGGTCGGGGTGCAGCGCGAACAGCTTCGGGCGAAGGGTTTCACCGAGGAGATCATGCGCGAGCAGTTGCGGGATGTGGAGCCGCTGACCTACCTGCGTAAAGATGATCTGAGGCCCAGCTACTTGATCTCGGCACGGCACGACAATGTGGTGCCCAAGATCTCCAGCCAGAGGCTGCGCGACGCGCTCGGGAACGTGCAGGAATTGACCCTCGAAACGGGGCATTATGGGGGATTTTTGGTTCGGGAGCAGCTCCTGAAATCCGTGGCGAACTTCCTGACCTCGACTTTGAGGGGTCAGCAGTTTAACGCGCCCTCGGCGTTTTATTCGCCCACGATTCGGTTTGCGTTGATCCTGGAGCCGACCGTGGGACTGCAGGTCGGCGCAGGGCTGGATCTTTGGCGACTCAACGAAACGAGCGATGCCTTCGCGGCTGGGTTTCTGACCCCTCGCGGCCTGCGGGGGTACTTCGGATTTCAGCTCGGCGGCGGGGTTTCCATGGGAATCACCCTGGCTCCGCAGCGCGTGAATCCGGCGATGGTGTGGAGCACAGTGTTTTGAGCGAGGCGGTTCTCGCGGCGCTCGACAACGTGGAGAGCACCTACTTTTCGCTGGCTCGACAACTTCCCGGAACAACGATCTCCCAGAGGAGCGGGTATCTGCTGGCAAGATCGCCGCACCGGCTGAGTTTTGGCAATTTTGCCGCGGCGTTCGATGGATCCGCCTCGGTATCGGAGACTCTGCGCGATTTGCGCGAGGATGCGAAGCACCCCTTTGGACTTTGGATTTACGTGGCGGATGATTGGGCACCGGAAGGCTTGGTCGATGCTCTGATCGCGGAGGGGTACACGGTGAGGCAATCGTTGAGCCAGCTCTCTACCGGGCAATCGGGGCAGCCTTGGCGCGGACTGGTTCCGTGTGAGACGACTCATTCGCGACTGGTGGCGGCGAAATTCATGGCGGAGCAGTTCTTCCCGTCGGCTCCGGCCAAGGCAAAGGCTCTCGTGGCTCATGCCACGGCTTCGTCGGCGCATCATTTGCTGAACTTCGAGCTTCACACGCGACCGCTTGCCTCCATGATGCTGGCGGAATCGGAGCGATCGGTGGGGCTTTACAATCTGTGCGTGGCCAGAAACAAGCGCAAACTCGGCTACGGCGGGCAGATGGTGCGGGCGGCGATGTCGATGGCGGCCAGCCGTGGCAAACCTCTGGTGCTTCAATGCCACGGCAGCCTGCGAGGCTGGTACGAGTCACTTGGGTTTGAGTATCTGGGAGAATTTCTCGCGTTCCAAGCCGGAGCGGGTTCTTTGCCCGACGTGATCGGCTAACAGGAATTTTTGCTCCTGCAATTTATGAAACGCACGGATTCCCGGGGCGTGATATAATCAATGGTGAAGTCTGAGCGGTCAGGCTTCACCAAATCCTGTGGAGGCAGGCCGACCAATTTGACGAAATCCGGGTTCACGCTCGTGGAAATGATCGTCGTGGTTGCCATCGTGGCAATCTTGGCGGCTTTGCTCGTGCCAACCCTGGCCTCGGCCAAGCGAGAAGCCCACCACGTTGCATGGGCGGAGTCAGCTCGGCAAGTCGGGGTCGGAATCAACCTCTACCAAGCGGATTACGACGACACCTACATGCTGGCGCGGCAGTCGTTTGCCCACGATGCCAGCCCGCAGACAGATCGCACCTGGGTTCAGGGAGTTCTGCCGTACGTTGAAGAATTCAACCTCTTCCTCTGTCCCGTTGATATGACGCGAGAAAGACCAGCGGTCTCCTTCGATCCCGATTTGACCGGCGGAGATTCCGTTACTCGGTACTACCAGGCTTCGCAGCGGAGCAACTTGGGCTACAACTTCACCTACCTCTCTCCCGTGGTCGATCAGGGCAAAGGCTGGACAAATTTCCCTCGCCAAGGAGGCCAAATTTCCGTTCCCAGCGACACCCTGATGCTCGCTGATTCTGCGTGGGAAATCAAGAACGGGAAGCCGACGGGAGGCGGGAACTACCTGATCGTCCCTCCTTGCCGATATGCGGCAGCGGAGAACAAGCCTCGCGACTCATTCGGATTTGAGGGCACCCCGAACGAGCAGTTCTTCACCGGTGGGCGCGAGTGGGGGAGTGGCTCAGCCAATGGCCTTCCTGGCGGAGGGCTCTACCCGTGGTTCGAAACCAATGTTACGACGGTCTATGCGGATGGCCGGATGGCCCGAGTCCCGATTGCACGCCTGACCCATGGCTGTCAGGTGCAATCCGACTGGCAAGGCCTGATCCTGAATCCGCAGGACTACCTGTGGGACACGCAGTAAGCGGGTCAGAAGCCCGATTCATTCCCAGGGACGCGGCGATTTTCACGCCCATAATGAGGTCATCACTCCTGCCCCGTGGCAGGGTTAGGACGATCATGAAGGTCAGCATTATTGGTGGCGGCGGACGCGTGGGCTCCGATGCCGCATTCGCATTGCAACTCGGCGGCATCGTTAAGGAAATCGCTCTCAACGACGTGAACCAAGATCTCGCCGCCGGCGAGGCTCTTGATCTGCGCCACGGCGCGAGTCTCCTGAACAACCAAACGTTCACGAGCGGCGACTACGGCGTGGTCGCAGGCAGCGACTGTGTGGTTATCACCGCAGGTCTGCGCCGCAAGCCGGATGAAAGCCGACTTGATCTCATCAACCGCAACGTCGGTCTATTCAATGGCATTCTGGATGAACTGAAGAAGGTCAAGCTGAACGACGGCGCGACGATTCTTGTGGTCAGCAACCCGGTCGACATTCTCACCCACCTCACCGTGCAATCGGGCATTGTTCCGGCGAGCCAAGTGCTGGGTCTCGGCACGGTTCTCGATACCGCTCGCTTCCGCAGCCTGCTGGCGGATCACTTTAGCGTTGGTGCTTTTGATGTCAAGGCTCTCATCCTGGGCGAGCATGGCGACTCGATGGTGCCGATCTGGTCGAGCGCGGCGATCAACGGCGTCAGCCTGCGATCAATCCCGGGCTACACGGATGAAAAGGGCGCGGAGATCTTTGAAGCCACGAAGAAGTCCGGTGCCACGGTGATTGCTCAAAAGGGCGGCGCAGGCCGCGCCGTCGGCGTTTCGATCAAGGAAGTGGTCGAGGCGATGGCTCTGGACAACGGCAAGGTTCTGCCGGTCTCGGCAGCGCAAAGCGGGAAACTCGGAATCTCCGATATCTCTCTGTCGCTCCCGACGGTGGTGGGCCGACACGGCGTCGTGGACATCTACGAGCCGGCGGTGAGTGATTCCGAGCGCGAACTGCTCCACAAGAGCGCCGAGGCCCTCAAGGCCACCCTGGCGCAAGTTCAGGGCTGATTCTTCGGCTCCCAAGCCCCCTGGTGATCTTGTTCGCCAGGGGGCTTTTTTGTATCTTTCCGACTCTCAAGAGATCGGGGCACCAGCGACAGGGCTGTTTGAGATCACTTACGTCCGAATCCGGGGACGATTCCTGGACTCGCCCTCTCCAAACTTCGTTTGGGGGAGGGTGGCCGAAGGCCAGGTGGGGCGGGCTTCCCGCTTGCTTTGAAGAGCGCGGCTCGGTTGCAAACACGTGGTGAGCAAGCTCGACTGGGCTACGGCCCAATCGAGTACGGATCCCCCTCCTGCCCCCTTGGGGCCTCCTCCCCCAAATCCGGAGATTTGGTGGAGGAGGTCGATTGGAGATTCCTGGAGATCCTTAGATCAGGCTCAGTTGCTTCACCCGGAGATACGCCTGCACGAGGGCGGTCGCGAGGTCTTGGGGTTCGGCTTCGATGCTTTGGTAACCGAGGGTGCGGAGAGTTGCCTCGGCCTTCTGACGGTCAGCGCGGTACCAGAGCGCGGCCGCTTGGTCGAAGAGGACGCGCTCATTGTCCACCGGCTCCACAAGCGAGAGCTTCCAGCGGGGGTCGCTGACCCGGACAACATAGATCAGGTGACGCGAGCGCACCAGCCCCAGAGCGGCGCTGAGTTCCTTGGCCTGATCCTCGTTCTCGGCGTCGGTGAAAACGATCACAAGCGAGCGCCGCTTCCAGCGAGAAGCCAGGTAGCCAAAAGCTCCGAGATAGTTCGATTGCACGGGCTCGGCCTGGGTGTCGTAGACCGCATCGAGAATTGCGCCGATTTGAGCTTTGCCGCGCTTCGGGGCGATGTAGCGCTGGACTTCGTCGTTGAAGAGCAGAAGTCCGGTTTGGTCGTTGGCGCGCTCGGCGGCGTGCATCAGCAAGAGGGCGGCATCGAGACACAGATCGAGCTTGCGGACGCCGTCAACTTCGCTGAGCATGTGGCGACCGGTGTCCACGCAGATCATCACCGCTTGATTGGTTTCTTGCTCGTAGTTGCGCACCACGAGCTTGCCGCGACGGGCTGAGGCCTTCCAGTCGATCGTGCGGTAATCGTCGTCGTTGTATTCGCGCAGCGACTCGAATTCCATGCCGAGGCCCTTGATCCGCGATTGCCTCATGCCCAGCAATGAGAGGTGACCGCTCTGCTTGAGAAGCTCAAACTCCTGAACGGCCTTAACATTCGGGAAGACTCGCGCGGTCTCCTGGTTTCCGAGTGCGACCTGGACTTCGGCAAGGCCAAAGGGAGCCGCGTACCTGATGAATGTGCCCCGGAAATCCCATCGCCCGCGTGATTGCGGCACAACGGTGTAAGTGAATTCGGATGTTTTGTATCCCGGCAAGGTGAGTTGTTGCTCGTTGCCTTCGACCAGACAGTTCGCCGGGGCCTCGTCTCGGATGCGCACCTTTTGAGATTGACCCGAGGAATTCTCCACCAGCACGCGGACCGTGTTGTTGGCTCGAACGCTCAGCACGGGATCGGTGAATCGGCTGACGACGAAGGGATGTCGCTTGAGAGCCACCGTTCCGGTGAGCCACCACACAAGAATCAGGAGTAGGTTGTAGGGCAAGATCAACTGCTCAAGGCCCGGCACAACGAGCCCGGCGAGGGCGATGGGAATCCCCAAGGCCACCAGGGCCCACAGGCGTTTTGTCGGGATGATCATGACGCGGCGTGCCAGGTACGATGATACTCGTGAATGATCGCTACCTGGTGCTGACGCCGGAGAAGGTGGTGATCCGCTATGATCTTGCCGGAATCGGGCCGCGCGCCCTGGCCCAGATCATCGACCTGTTGCTCCTCGCTTTCGCGACCATCGCCCTCCTGATCGGCACCTCGTTTCTTGGCGTGGTCTCTGCGGGGCTCTCTAGCTTATTGAGTGGGCTGATCGGGGCCTTCAGCTTCTTTGTGTACTTCATTGCGTTTGAAGGAGCGGCAAGTGGGCAGACCCCCGGCAAGCGGGCGATGGGGATCCGGGTGATGCATGCAGATGGCACCCCCATCACGTGGAGGGGGGCAATTATCCGCAACGTGATCCGGGTCGGAGATCTTCTGCCTCCCCCTTACTTGGCCGGCTTCATCACGATGTTTCTGAACGAGCGATCCCAACGACTGGGGGATCTCTTCGCCAATACCGTGGTGTGCCGGGTCGGTGAGACGCAGCGAGGATTTACTCCTGCACCGCACCGCGCGGGCGTTCATCAGCTGGAATCAGTCGTCCCCGAGCTGGATCGGATGACGCTTGCCGAGTACTTCGCGATCAAACGCCTGTGCGACCGTTGGCCGTATCTTCCGCCCGAGGAGCAAGTTCGATCCATGCAGGACATCTGGGAGCCGTTCCGGAAAGAGCACAAGATCGAGAACGTCTCGGGGGTTCACCCGATTTACATCATGGAGGCCGTCGTGATGAAGTACGGGCGGCTGAAAAAGCTTGTCTGATTTCGCCCGAAATCGCCTCGGGGAAACCGCAGGGGAAATCGGGGGATTTCGTGGGGAGAAATGGGGGGAAGATCTGGGTGGGGAGAACCCCCCTTGTTTCCCCCCTGGTTATCCACGGGGCTGTGACAGGTCGATCCTCTCTGATCTGATTGCGTTTGCGTCCGTAAAGTTGGTGTTTACAGCGCGGTTTCTTGTCTCTCTCCAAGTTATTCCACGGATAAATACAATAAGAGAAAGAGTATTACTCTTTACTCTTTATAAGAGAGAGAGGGGGAAAGTGGCTTCGTGGCAGTGATCTTGGAGCGGCTTCGGCTGCACGATTACCGAAACATCGAGGCTGCGGAGATCGAGCTCTCGCCGGAGTTCAATCTCCTCGCGGGACAGAACGCTCAAGGCAAAACCAGTGTGCTGGAAGCCATTACCTTGCTGTCGCTTGGTCGGGTGGTGCGGGGGTCTCGGGATACCGAAGCGATCCGCGAAGGGACAGAGGCCGCGAGCGTTTTTGGAGAGATTCAACCCACTGGAACCGCTTTGGGAATGGAGCTCTTTCGGGGTCGAAAGAAGCGGGCGTTGCTCAATGGCCTTGGATTGGCTCGGGCGAGTGATCTTTTGGGTCGGCTGCCTTCGGTTTCGTTTTGGGCCGGGGATTTGGAACTCGTGACCGGCGAACCAGCGGGTCGTCGGTTGATGATGGACAGCGAGCTCTCGCAGCTCTACCCCTCGTACTTCCGGCACTTGGCGATCTATAAACGAGCTTTGGAGCAGAGAAATGCACTGCTCAAATTGGCTTCGGATCGGTACGTGGGGGACGAGCAGTTTGAGGTTTGGGAGGCTCAACTCGGGGAGAGTGGGCATGAAATTCGGAGTTTTCGGGTGGAGTGGTGCGAGATGCTTGCTCCGCTTGCTGCGGCGGCGCATGGCGAAATGGCACCAGGGGAAGCGCTCTCGCTGGTCTATCTGCGTAAAGACGAGGAGCCGGATTTGACTCTGGCATTGGCTCAGACGAGGGGACGCGATATTGCTCGAGGATCGACATCGGTTGGCCCGCATCGGGATGACTTGGAGATCATGGTCGGAGGGCGTCTGGCGCGGCAATTTGGGAGTCAGGGGCAGCAGAGAACCTCCGTGATTAGCCTCAAAATCGCGGTTTTGGATCTTGCGAAGCAGATCATCGGGTTTCCGCCACTGCTGTTGCTCGATGACATCTTCAGCGACTTGGATGAACACCGCCGAGCCAGGCTGGTGCATACCGCTCTCACGCATGGCGGTCAGGTGGTGGTGACTTGCACCGAGGCGGGCCAGGCGGGGGGAGAACTGGTGGGAAGATCAAAAATATTCCGCGTGAATCAGGGGCAGGTTCAGGCAGAATAGGGTCTCCGAAGGGATTGCATGAGAAAGATCGCCGATATGCTTGCTTCCGTGTTCGAGAGCCCGCAAGTGCTCCGAACGGTGAGCGCGCAGCGCGTGATGAAGCATTGGCCTGAAGTGGTCGGCCCGATCCTGGCGGCGCAGTCCGAACCGGATCTTTACGAAGATGGCACGCTCTGGGTGACCGTGAAGGGCTCGGCGTGGGGTCAAGAAATTCGGATGCGTCAAGATCAGATCCTTTTTCGTTTGAACGAACTCGCCGAGCGCGATGGACTGTTCACTCAGATTCGGGTGACTCAGCGGGGTCGAAAAGAGGAGATCCGGTGACCGAGGGGAGCGATGGGGCATCGTCCCGAGAATTGGCCAAGCTGGCTGGATGAGTTTCGGCATCGGCCGATGGTGCTGATTGCCGTGGCTTTGGCGAGCGGCATGGCGGTTTCGTTTGCCCCTTGGGTTCTGGTTTTTGGGGTTTCGGCGTTTGCCGTGGCTCTGCTCGGTGATCGAAAAGCGCTTTGGGGGAGTATCGTGCTGGTTTCCTTGCTGACGGGCGTGGTGATGCGCCCGCCTCCCGTTCGGGAATTGCCCCTAGAAGCCTCTGAGGCTCGATTTGAGCGCTATGAAGGATCGTTTGTGGTCCACAGTGTGCCTTTGTCCCGAGGGGCCGGTCTGCAGGCGTATGCGACGATCAGAGGTGAGCGATTTGCTGTGCGCTTCCCACGGGGATTCGAGGTCAATCGGGGAGATTTGGTCTCCGGGGAAGGTGAAATCGGGCCGGCATCGGAATTCGCGGGCTACGATTTGGCTTCCCAGGGATTGCTGGTACTGGAGCGCGCTGCGGTGGATCAGCGAGGCCCTCCGATGTGGAGAGTTGGTGCGGCGTGGCATCGGAGCTTTGTCGAATCGGCAGACCGTGGGCTGTCGGAGGGATCATCGCGGGCGATGGCGGCAATGGTCTTCAACGAGACTAGTGGTCTCCGTTTGGATGACTGGGAGCAATTCCGACGCACCGGTTTGATCCACATTTTGAGCGCCAGTGGGTTTCACGTGGCCGTGGTGACCGGGCTGATGCTTGTTTTGCTCTCCCTGCTGCCGGTGCCACGCATTGTCCAGTTGATCGTGCTGGGACTGGTGTTGATCACCTATGCGGCCGCAGCAGGGTTTCGGCCCCCGATTGTGAGAGCGGTGATGATGTCTGGCCTGACCCTCGGTGCGCACTTTTGGCGTCGGGAAGGTGATGGTCTTTCGGGGCTTGCCGCCGCAGTGGTGGGATCCTTGCTTCTGGATCCGCCGAGCGTGAATGATCTGGGATTTCACCTCTCGGTGGTATCGGTGGCGGTGTTGGTCACCTACGTATCGGTGAGTTTCGGGTCACGTCCGAAACTTGGCGAGCTTGTTGGCTATGCCTTTCGGGCCAGCTTCGCTTCGACCCTCTCCACCTTGCCCTTGATCTGGTTCGTGTTCGGAGAGATGACTCTTTGGGGTGTGTTAGCAAGCGTACTGCTGCTGCCAGTGGTGTCGATCTTGGTCTGGCTTGGGGTCATTTCCTGGTTGATCGGGATCGTGGTCCCACCTCTTGGTGATCTGCTTTGGCGCGGTCCGACCGAATGGTTGTGCATGGCTTTCCTGGGGATTGTGGAATGGGGTTCCGGACTCCCTGGCTCGTCAATAGTGCTCCCGGTTCTGCCGAGCGGCGCGATGGTGTTGTTCTTGCTCGCTGGGGTGCTGATGTGGAGGTCACGTGAACGGTTGGCGAAGTGATGGGGCTTTCCTGGTAGGGTTGGGTTGCCTGGTGGCCGGGTTTGGATGGGTCTTCGCAACCCAACCAGTCGGGTCCGACCGGATGGTGGCCCTGCAAGTCGGGCAAGGTGATTGCACCGTTTTGCAAGTCGAAGGTCGGACGGTGATGATTGATGCCGGCCCGGCGGGAGCTAATTTTGACTCTGGAAGGCGGGTTGTATGGCCGATGCTTCGTCGGCTGGGCGTCCGCAAGATTGATCTCTTGATCCTGACCCATCCGGATCTAGACCACGTCGGAGGTCTGTCCAGCCTCGCCGAATTGATCCCTATTGACCAAGTGGTGATGAGTGAAGCTTTTCGGTACCACCCTATGGTCACAAGCTTTCCAAGTTTGGATTTGCGGTTTATTCGGAGCGGGGAATCGGTGCAGATCGGGACTGCTGAGTTAGACTTTCGGAGCTACCTGTTCGGACCAGATGACAACGAGCGTTCGTTGATCACGAGAGTGAAATGGCGGGGAAGCACCGCCGTTTTTACGGGGGATGCTGGATTCCGCGAGGAGCAGGCGATCCTGCGCGAATGGTCGGGGGCTGATTGGTTCAAGGCCGGTCACCACGGGAGCGATGAATCGACATCGACTGGCCTTCTTCAAGCGTGGAAGCCCAACTACTTGCTCGTGAGTTGCGGACGCCGTAACCGATTTGGGCACCCTTCTCCCCGTGTCGTGGCGGAGGGCGAAGCGGTCGGCGCACGAGTGATGCGCACTGATTTGATGGGACACTTAGAGTTCATTCCCACACAAAACGGGTGGCAGTTCACAAGAATTCTGAGGAACCCATGAACTACCACCGTTTGGTGGACCTTAGCCCGCGAAGAGAGCCATTCGCTCTCTGAGCTTGGCGATTTTGTCTTCGAGGGCTTGGGCGGCGGCCCGCTCGCGCTCAACGACTTCTGGCTTTGCCCGCTCGACAAAAGCGGGGCTTTGGAGGCGCTGGTTGAGCTTGCCCAGCTCTTCACTGGCCTTTGCGATTTCGCGATCGAGGCGTGTGAGCTCCTTTTCCGTGTCGACCACGCCCTCCAGAGGGAGGTGGAAGTCGATGCCCGCAACCGTTGTGCTCACGAACTTCTGCCCGTCCGGCTTGCCCGGCACCAGCTCTTGAACCCATGCCTGGCTTGCGACGACCTTCTCGCCTCCGTGGAGTGCGCCCTCGAAGTAAACCTTCGGAATTGACTTCATGGCGGCGAGGCCGAACTCCGCCCGGAGAGCGCGGAGCCCTCGCGTGGCCTCCAGCCAATTCTCGATTTTCGCATCAATGGCCGGGTCCCACCATGCGGTGAGGTCACTGGGCCAGGTTTCGGCCATGAGGAACGGCTGCTTTCCAGGGATCGGGAGCATCTCGTAGACCTCCTCGCTCACAAACGGCAGAGCCGGGTGGAGCATGCGGAGGAAGTCGTGCAGGCACTTCACGAGTACACGCTGCGGGATCGCCCGAGTTTCCGGGTTCTGGAGACGCGACTTGCTGACTTCGATGTACCAGTCGCAGAGCTCGCTCCAGAAGAACCGATAGAGGGCTCCGAGGGCATCTTGCATTTCGTAGCTCTCGTAGGCTTGGCTCACTGTTTTCTCGCACTCCGCCAAGCGGTGGAGAATCCAACGGTCGAAGTCCTCCAACTGGTCGAGAGACCCCGGCATGTATCCGTCAAGATTCATCGCCACGAATCGGGAGGCGTTCCAGACCTTGTTGCAGAAGTTTCGGGCGTCCGTGGTGCGCTCTTCGCTGTAACGCAAGTCTTGATTTGTACCAGTCTGTGCAAGAAGAGTATAACGGAGAACGTCTGCACCCTTCGTTGAGATCACGTCCATCGGGTCGATGCCCGTGCCCAGCGACTTGCTCATCCGCTTTCCATCCTTGGTCAGCACCGTGGCGTAGATGTACACGTGCTTGAAAGGAATCTCATCCACCAGGTCAAGACCCATCATGATCATGCGGGCCACCCAGAGATAGATGATGTCCCGCGCAGTGACGAGCACGTTTGTGGGATAGAACGTCTTGAGATCTTCGGTGGATTCGGGCCAGCCAAGCGTGGCGAACGGCCAAAGTCCGCTGGAGAACCAAGTGTCGAGGACGTCATCCTCTTGGCGCACGATCTTTGCTTCGCCCGCCTTTGATTGAGCTTCTTCCCAGCTGGTGGCGGCAAAGGGAGTGCCATCCTCGGTGTAGTAAATGGGAATCCGGTGACCCCACCACAGCTGGCGGCTGATGCACCAATCGCGGATGTTGTTCATCCAGTCCAGATAGACATCCTTGAAGCGTGGCGGGAAGAACTCGATCTCGCCTGATTCGACCACTTGGATGGCGCGGACCGCGAGCGTTCGCTGATTCACGAACCACTGCTCACTGGCCAGGGGCTCCACGATTTCGCCGCTGCGTTGGCTGATGAGAATAGGAATCGTGTGATCCTCGATCTTCACGAGGAATCCCTGCTCTTCCAAGTCGGCGACGACTCGTTTGCGAGCTTCTGAGCGGTCGAGTCCCGCGTAGATTCCGCCGAGCTCGGTGACCTTGCCTGTCTCATCGAGCATGCGCAGCAAGGGGAGGTTGTGCCGAGTGCCGACTTCAAAGTCGTTCGGATCGTGGGCCGGGGTGATCTTGACCGCGCCGGTACCGAACTCAGGATCGGGATATTCATCGGAGATGAGGGGGACCAACCGATCGGTTAAGGGCAGCTGGAGCTCTTTTCCGACGAGGCCTTCGTAGCGCTTGTCACTGGGGTGCACGGCGACGGCAACATCGGCAAGCATCGTTTCCGGACGGGTGGTGGCGATGATGACCTCGCCGCCCCCATCGGCGAACGGGTACCGGATATGGTAGAGCTTGCCCTGGATATCCTTGCGCTCGGTTTCAATATCGCTGACGCTGGTTTTGAGGATTGGATCCCAGTTGACGACGCGCATGCCTCGATAAATGAGGCCGCGCTCGAACCAATCAATGAACACCTTGTGAACGGCCGCGGTATAGCCCTCATCGAGCGTAAAGCGGAGACGTGACCAGTCGAAGGCACAGCCCAATGCCCGGAACTGCTCGAGAATCGTGTTGCCGCTCTCGTGTCGCCACTCCCAGACTTTCTCAATAAAGGCATCGCGCCCAATGGCGACGGGGTCAATTCCTTGCTTCTTGAGGTTCTTGCCGACCAGGCTTTGGGTGGCGATTCCTGCATGATCTTGGCCCGGGAGGATGAGAACCCGGTGACCCCTCATGCGGTGATAGCGCCCCAAAAGATCTTGGATGGAGTAGCACAAGGCGTGCCCCATGTGCAGCGACCCTGTGATGTTCGGCGGTGGAATCGTGATGGTGTAGAGGGGGGCCTCGGGGTCATCATGGGGGGCGAAGAGGCCCGCCGATTCCCAACGGGGATACCATTTTTGCTCAGCGGACAGGGCATCGTAGCCTGTCGCTGTCGCGGTTTCTTGTTCGCTCATGTCACTTACCTGTCGTGTAAGAGTGAGGTAAGTGTACCGAAATGTTTCACGTGAAACAGGGCTGGATTACTGGGGTTGGGCAGGAGTGGAGAAGACCTTCTCGATGGTCTCTTCCAGGCCAGGCTCGTCGATGGCCAGATCGGAGATCGGGATTTGGGCAAACAACTTTGCCGTGATATCGGCGACATCCGCCGAGGCCACCTCGATCTCGGTGACGCCATCGACCTGGGAGATCACGTTGCCATAGGGCGTGAAGTCGAAGTCCTGGGCGGTGGACGTGATGCGAAGACGTCGCTGACCCGACATTTCTGCGGAAAGAGCCGTGAGTGTTCCGTCGTAAACCAATGTGCCGTGGTTGATGACGATGACGCGCTCGCAAAGCTCCTCGACATCTTGCATGTAGTGACTCGTGAGAACGATGGTTGCGCCGGTCTCTCGGTTGTACTCTTTGAGAAAGCTGCGGATGTTTCGTTGACTCGTCAGGTCCAACCCGATGGTGGGTTCATCGAGAAAAACTACGCTTGGACGATGCAGAAGTGCCGCCACCAGCTCGCATTTCATGCGCTCTCCCAGAGAGAGCTTGCGCACTTGCGTGGTGAGCTTCTCTTCTAACTGAAGAGGTCCCACCAGAAGGTCGAGCCGTTGCTTGTAGTCGGACTCGGGGATGCCGTAAATCTCTTTCAGCAAAGTGAAACTCTCTTGAGCGGGGAGATCCCACCAGAGCTGTTGCCGATTTCCCATCACGAGGGCAATTTGTTGGAGCATCTCAGGCTTACGGTCAAAGGGGACATGACCATGAACCAAGGCGGTCCCACCGGATGGATAAAGAATTCCGGTGAGGATCTTGATGGTTGTGGTCTTGCCCGCCCCATTGGGGCCGAGGAAACCAACAAATTCGCCCTGCTGGATGCTGAAGCTTACACCCTTTACAGCTTCAACGACCTTATACGTGGGGTTGAACAGAGCCTTCAGGGTTCCAGAGAAGCCCGCTTGCTTCTCAGCTAGGCGAAATTCCTTCCGGAGTCCGTCCACATGAATCACAGGCCCCCCAAATTGTTTCACGTGAAACACCCCCGGGCGAGCATCCAGAGCACGAGGCTGGCGGGGACGGATGAGAGAAGAAACGAGTCGATGCGATCGAGGATGCCGCCGTGCCCAGGGATCACATCGCCGCTATCTTTCATGCCAACGGTGCGCTTTAGCAGGCTCTGGAGCAAGTCTCCGGCCTGACCGAGGATTCCTGCCACGGCGCCAACTGCCACCGATGCCGTCCACGGCAAATCGTCGCCAAAACCTTGCGACACCACACTCCCGACAATCCATGCGGTGAGGATGCAGGTCAGGAAGTTGGCAATTGCTCCTTCCCACGTCTTCTTGGGAGAGATTTTGGGAGCCAGCGGGTGTTTCCCGAATCTCTTGCCTGCGAAATAGGCCGCAGAATCGCCCATCCAGAGAGGAATCGTGACAAGCAGGAGGAGATTCGGAGAAAACAGGCGCGTGTTGTCGACGCTGACGTTGTGCAACCAGAGAGCGCACGCAATCGGCCCAGCGAGCCAAGCCGCGATGAGCATATCCGGCCAAGCGGCGGTTTTGCGTCTGACTCGAGCCCAGAGAGCGAGCGAGCCAACCCCGACCGCAATCAGAGCCGCATAGGGCGCCTTCATCCAGTGTTGAAGAGCCCAAACTCCTCCCACGGTTGCCATGAGCCCCGTGAGAAGCGGCCATACCTGAGTGTGGCCCAGCATCTTGCGCAGTTCAGTGGCGCCCAGGAAAGCGATGAGGGAAGCCAGAATGTACAACGGCCATTCGACCGTGAGGCACATGACGAGAAACGCGATGCCCCCAACGAGGAAGGCTGCGCGAATTCTTTGTGCAAGATTGGCCCTTTGGGCATGAACAAACCCGGAATCGGCGGTGCCGGCTCCGGGTTCGTTCATGGACATAACAGAATGGGTTCCGCGTTTACGGGTTGACAACAACCTTGATGGTTGTCGTGTAGGGCTGCTTCAAGCCGAAGATGTCAACCGCAGTCAAGGTCACGGTGTAGGTGCCCTCGCGTCGGAACTTTCGGGTGACGCTTGCGCCCTCGGCATCTACTTGGATTCCGTCAGCGCTGTTGAAGTCCCACGTGTACTTGACCGGAGTGGATCCCGCAGATCCGGAGGCGGTGAAGGTGACTTCATCGCCAAAGGCCAAGTTCAGTTCGCGGACATCGGGCTCGGCGAAGACGGGAGTGTTATCCGCCAGAACCCGGAGCTGACCCAGATAGAAGGTCGCCACAGAGTCGCCGGACAGTGAAATCGAGGTGATTTGCTTGTTCGTGGCCGCCAGACCATTGATCGCCTGAAGAGGAACGCCCACCGAGAACCATCCGCGCGAATCGCGCACCACAGAGGTGAGGTCGATATAGGCCTCAGCATTCTTTCCGTCGCTCGTGGTCACGACCACCCGGAGTTTGCGAAGGCCAATGTCGCCCGTTGCTCCGCCGCCGCCTCCCGTCGGAGATCCACCCAGATCGGCACCGGCACCAGCTGCGCCACCACCGCCGGCACGACCACCACCACCGGTTCGACCATCTCCGCTTCCCGGAGGGCCACCGGCGGCACCGAATCCACCCGGGGCTCCCGTCGGGCCACCCGACGACCCAGAGAAGCCTGGTACGTTCAAGGTCAGCAGGAGTAACTTGGCCTTATCGGTAAAGGCTGAGCTGACGTCAATCGGCTTGGTGTAGCGGATCACTCCGCCTTGGAAATAGTTGCGACTCGAGATCCGAATCGATCCTGGGCCTTCAAACGCCATTTCATCGGTTTCGGCAATGGTGCCGCTGCCCCATCCACGCACCTGAATCCCTTGATCGGGCAGAGTGCGCGTCGGTTCGTAAAGGTTTTGTCCGTAAGCAGTTGCGGCCACGCCCATCAGCGCGAGTCCGCTCGCCATTGCCATCCAGCTCTTCATCGTGTTACTGTCCTGTTCTGCGCCTTGTCGGTTAGATTCGTTGAATGCTCACCGCGCGACCCGTTGTGGATAAGACGTCGATAACTACCCCACAGATTACACCAGGAGACTCCGCAACCTCAAATCTTGTGGGCAAGGTTGTGCGAAACCGCCTCAAAATCACATCTTTATCCATCCCGAGAACGCTTGGCCAGGGTCCGCACATGCCGACATCCGTGATATACGCGGTCCCTCCGGGCAGAATTCGCTCGTCAGCGGTCTGCACATGGGTGTGGGTTCCCACCACCGCACTCACCTTGCCTTCGACATGAAACCCCATCGCGATTTTCTCGCTGGTGGCCTCGCCGTGGAAGTCGAGGAAGATATGAGGCGTCTCAATCTGGCTCAGAATCTGGTCGATCCCCGCGAAGGGGTCATCGTAGCTATCCATGTAAACCCGCCCGCACAGATTGATCACCGCGAGCTTGATCCGGTCGACGGTGACATGGCACCAGCCTCGGCCCGGAGTCCCTGCGGGCATGTTTGCCGGTCGAACAATTGGGCGGCCCTCGTCGAGATAGTCGTAGATTTCGCGCTTGTTGAAGGCGTGATTGCCGAGCGTGATGGCATCGACGCCCGCCTCGAAGAGGCTATCCGCGATGCTCGGTGTGATTCCCACACCTGCCGCGCTGTTTTCCCCATTCACAATCACAAACGTGGGATCGTGTTTGTTGATCAAGGTGGGGAGGCTGGAAAGAACGACCTCACGGCCCGGTTTTCCCACAATATCACCGAGGAATAGGATGCGGTATTTGCTCACTCGGGCTGCCTCACGACGCGGGTCTTCACTGCGTGAGGATACTCGCAGCTTCTCCGAATGCCTTCGACCAGTCGGGAGGCGGACTCATCGGAGAGCTCAGGATCCGCCGGGAAGAGCCAGACTTCTCGGCCTCGACGCATCAGCCATGCATGCTTTACTTCCGGTGTCGATTGAAGTTCGTGGGTGAACGCCTGGTAGGGACTCAATCCTTCGCGGCGGGCACCGGGACGATGCCTGATCGCATCAATCGCGGCGCAGAGGGCTGCCGCAACTAGGGAGCTCGGCTGTTCGTTCCGTACTTCGTTGAGGACGATCTCCTGCTCTTCGTCCGCCTCGAATCCCGGAGGAAGGAAAGCGAGGAAAGCCAAGGAGCATGCAGGCGGGGAAGGATAGTTCAGGTCGCCCAAGAGGTTTCCAACAAGCCGGGCCGCTTCGATCGCCGCGATGAGGGCCGGTTGCCCAGCCTCCGTGAGATCATACAGGCGACCAATCGCTTCGAACTGAGCGTCTGAGAGCATCGAACCACCGCCGAGCAAAACAGCTTCTCGTCCGAGCGCGCGCATGGACTCGGGGCGTCTCAAGATCTCCTCGGATTCGGCCGCCCATTCGCGGATACGATCAGGATGGATTCGGTCCTCAAGGATGAGATTGGTCAGGGCCAGCTCCCCGAGGAGGCGTCTCTCGGGAGAATAGGACACAACCTGAGCCTCGCCGGGCAGAGAATCGACAAGAAGATCGCATCCGGTTGATTCTTCCAACGCGGCAACGTTCCGGCCTTCACGCCCGATGAGCTTCGATTTCAGGCGGTCTTCGGGGAGGGCGACGGTGCGCGTGGTGGGGGTGTTGCGCGATTGCTCTTTCCATCGCAGCAGCGCTTTCGCCCACGCTTGCGCTTGTTCCGCGTCGCTCATTTCAGTCTCTCCACTCAGGATAGGCTTGGTCGAGGGCACCTTCGATGATCTCCTCGTCGAATCCGCGCCCGGCGAGCCACCGAGCGATTTTGCCCACCGCCTGAGATCGCGCTGGATCACGCTGCTCAATCGCCGCCATGGCCCGGCTCAGTTCGGCCTCGTCGGTGAGAGTCTCCAATTGATCCGAGATCGCGTCTCCCTCGATCCCCCGTTGCTCCAAACGCTGGATCAGGCGGCCTTTGCCGTACTTTTGGCGATCGATGGTGCGCTCCTTTTCCATCGCAGCGACCCCCTGATCGTCCAGGTAGCCATACGACCGGAGCTTCTCGATCACTTCTTGCACCTCGCCATCTTCGTGGCCGCGATCCCGGAGCGCCCGCTCGATCTCGGCGATCGAGCGGGCGGACTTCTCCAGCATCTTCAGCGCATGCGCGAGGGCCACGCGACGGCTCCTACTCCAGAGTCACGAGAGCTTCGGCCGCGCCCGGCTTGACCGAGGAGGGTAGACCCAGCTGGCTACGCAGAATTTGGTCGATCTCTTCCAGGATCTGCGGATTTTCTTCCAAGAAGTTCTTGGCATTGTCGCGGCCTTGACCGAGACGAGTTTCGCCATAGTTGTAGTAAGTTCCGGATCGGTTGACGATGCTTCGCTCAACCGCCAAATCGAGCACATCCCCAGACCGGCTGATTCCCTTGCCGAAAATAATGTCGAACTCCGCTTGGCGGAAGGGAGAAGCCACCTTGTTCTTCACGACCTTGACCTTGGTGCGGGCACCAACGGCTTCGGTTCCATTTTTCAGATACTCGCCGCGGCGAACTTCCAGTCGGCACGATGCCCAGAACTTCAGGGCTCGTCCACCCGGTGTGGTTTCAGGATTGCCAAACATCACGCCGATCTTCTCTCGAATTTGGTTGATGAAGATCACTGCGGTGTTGGCGCGGTTCACGTTGCCGCCCAGCTTCCGCATGGCTTGCGACATCATGCGGGCCTGGATGCCCACGTGAGTGTCGCCCATGTCTCCCTCAATTTCTGCCTTCGGAACCAGGGCTGCCACCGAGTCCAGAACCACGACGTCCATGGCTCCCGATTTGATCATGCTGTCCATGATCTCCAGGGCTTCTTCGCCGGTTGTGGGTTGCGAGACGTAGAGCCGATCCACATCGACCCCCAGGGTGCGGGCGTACTCGATGTCGAGCGCGTGCTCTGCATCGACAAAGAGAGCCAAGCCGCCGCGCTTTTGGGCTTCCGCAATGATTTGCAGGGTCAGTGTCGTCTTACCGCTGGATTCCGAACCGTAGATCTCGGTGATTCGGCTGCGGGGCACACCGCCGATTCCAAGAGCAAGATCCAGGCTCAGCGACCCAGTGGAAATGGCGGCCACAGGCTCCGATTGCGCGGAGTCCATGCGCATCACGGATCCTTTTCCAAAGGACTTCTCAATCTCTTGCAGGGCGAGCTGGAGAGCTCGCTCGCGGTCTTGGGCTTGCTTGTTTTCGGGGGGCACTGCTTTGTTCTCCTGATTTACCAAAGTGGTGAACATCAGTATACATAAAGGATTCACGAAGATTGCAAGATGGGTCGAAATTCCCGAGATAAATACCGGGTCGCGGAACGTTGCCCCCGGTTTCCGGTTCTCGACCTGGATGAATTACCAGACTTAGTCCCATTCCGGGCGTCTGGATTTCAGAAAATCCCCACGGAACCTGAATCTTTTGGTATGTTGAGCAAGTGAGCCGCGTTGGCTCGCATGCACTCTTTTTTAGGAAAGGTTCACAATGAGGAAGTTTATTGCTCTGGGCGCACTCGTGTGCGCTGTTTCACCTGCGTTCGCGATTGTCACAATCGCCACTCACGATGACCCGTCGGGCGTTGGAAGCAACCCTGTTTTCACCGTCACGAGCGCCTTGGTTTCTGGCTCTTGGACGCAACCGGGCTTGACCCTGTCGATTCCCGCCAACGGCTTGGTTTTCAATGATGTGAACATGGTCGCCAACATCGTCCGCACTGGCGCGAACAGCCTCGGTGCAGGATCGGTGACTTACTACACCACCGACATCAACAATCCGATCTTCAAGATCACGCTGGATAGCGGATTCATCGCCGAGCCGTTCCTCGTCAGCGGCAGCTACCTAGTGGCGAGCAACGTTCAATTCTCCGGTTCGGGCCTCGCGGGACTGACTCCGATCAGCCAAACCCAGTTCAGCTTCAGCTTTGCCAACCCGGTGCAAGGTGCGAACTCGATCAGCTACACCGCTTCGATGACCAGCTCGGGCAACCCGGTTCCGGAACCGGCAACGATGACCCTGCTCGGCCTCGGTGTCGCGGCAATGGCTGCCCGCAAGCGACGCAGCTAAGCCTGTTCCCCCAAAGGGACTCTTCAATCGCCCAACTTCAACGTGAGGTTGGGCGATTTTTGATTTCTGTAGGACCTTTCAGTCGGGCTTATCCCGCAAATCCCTCGCTTTTGAATCTGAAGCCTAGGACATTTACCGGGTTTCCGTTTGAATATTCTTACAAAGACCGAAATAACCCCACAGATTCGGCGGCCTTTGGTAAAGTGGTGATGTTCGCGCCGAATGCGGCCCGTTCAAGTTGATTTTAGGAAAGGTTAATATGAGGAAGCTCTTTGCTCTCAGCGCTGCTGCGCTTTTCGTCACCCCGGCTTTTGCGGTCGTTACCATTGCGACTCACCAAGATCCGTCCGGCAATGGTGCCAATCCCGTCTTCTCGGTCACGGGCAGTGCCATCACCGGAGGCTGGACTCAGCCCGGTCTGACCCTTCAAATTCCTGCGAACAGCCTCACGTTCAACAACGTGAACATGGTCGCGAACATCGCCCGCACGGGTGCGAACAGCCTCGGCGCTGGCACGGTGACTTACTACACCAGCGACATCAACAACCCGATCTTCCAGATCACTCTGGCAAATGGTTACATCGCTGAACCGTTCGGCCTTGGTGGGAGCTATCTCGTCGCAAGCGGCGTTGTGTTCTCCGGCTCCGGTCTCGCAGGCCTCACTCCGATCACCAGCACGCAATTCAGCTTTAGCTTTGCGAACCCTGTGATCGGCGCCAACGGCAACACCTACACCGCCTCCATGACCAGCTCCGGCGACGTGGTTCCCGAACCGGCAACCATGACCCTGCTCGGTCTCGGCGTGGCCGCCATCGCTGCTCGCAAGCGCAAGAGCTAAGTTCTCCCGCGCATCTGCGTCGAGCGCAAAGCAAGCCGTTGCTTCTCTACTCGAAGAGAGGCAACGGCTTCTCGTTTGAATCCTGCCAGGATTGCCGGGTTTTCTCCGAAGGTGCAATCAACCGCGCACAAATTGCCGGGAGTTCGCTATAGTAGAGATGTCGAGGCGAGTGGCCTTGCAAAACAATTGAGAGGATGAATAGTGGATTCCGCTTTTCCTGCGGTGCCTGTTCGTCTCTCTTTTCCACCACTCGATCGATGCGCGAGGGTCCCGACCCTTCACGCCAAGACAACTTACTCTCTGACGCGAACAACAGGCGCTCTCTCGGAAACGGGGGGGCGTCCTTAATTTCGGGTCGCTTGATTTGAAGCTGAGGAGAGCTCCGTGTCGTATACTGGGGAGTCCATGCGACGCTGGCTCCTCTGCCTCTGGATCGTGCTTGGGCTTGCCACGCTTGCCCAAGCCGAAGAGCCCGTCACCATTCGCATGATGGCAGCCACGCTTGGGTTGCCTTCTCCCAACGCGACGGATCCGAGATCGCTCGCGCGGCGGGCGGTTTTCGAGGAATTCCATCGCCAAAACCCAGGAATGCGGGTGGTCAATGCCGGCGGCCTCGAGCTCCCGGGTGAGAAAGCGGAGAGCAACTTCTTGATGTCGATGGCGGGCGATACCGCGCCTGATGTCTTCTACGTCAACTTTCGCCAGTACTACAACTACATCGACCAAGGATTCTGCCGCCCGCTGGATGACCTGATCGCCCAGGATCCGAGCCTGATGGAGCGGGTCAACCCGACGATCCTCGACATTATTAAGAGCTACAACGGCAAGATTTACGCACTTCCGTTCTTCCAAGTCGCGCAGGGGCTCTACTATCGCAAGGATCACTTCCGCGAAGCCGGGCTCGACCCGAACAAGCCTCCGACCACTTGGGAAGAGTTTTACCAATATGCCAAGCGCATCACCGAGAGCACCCCTGGGCGCTCCGGATTTGCCTTCAGCGCGAACCCTCAGGGTCAGGCTTACCACTGGATCAACCTGATGTGGCAAGCAGGCGGCGAAGTCGTCCAAGAAGACGGCAAGAGTGGAATATGGCGATCCAGCATCGCGACGCCCGAGGGCGTGAAGGCGCTCGACTTCTACCGAAGACTCACCAAGGACACCTGGATCGGCGCAGATGGCAAAAAACACGGCCCTGCTGCCTCGGTCATCGCCACCTATTCGCCTGACATCGCGGCAGGGAAGGTGAGCATGTGGTTCAGCTATTCCCAGGATGTGGTGCTGAACATCAGCGACATTCCGCCTTCGCTCATCGGGATCGCGCCGATGCCTGCCGGGCCAGCGGGAAGCTACAACGAAATCAATGCGGGCATGTGGGCGATCAACGCCAACGTGAAGGATCCCAAGAAGCTGGAGGCCTGCTGGAAGTTCATCGAGTTCTTCGTCAGCCAGAAAGCAGCCCGCGTCAGCACGGATAAGTTTGTCGACTTCGGCATGGCCAACTTGGTGAACCCCGGCCTGCTCAAAGAGTTTGGCTACGAGGATCTTGCCGCAAAAGTGGATCCGGGTTATGTGGAGGCCAACGAGAAGCTATTCAGTCGAGGCAAGCCGGAGCCTTACGGTCGCAACTGCAGCCAGGTCTACACCGTGCTCGATTCCGCCATGGATCGCGCGCGGCTCTACGACACCGATTCCATGACCATCCTGAAGGAGGTTCAGGCGGAAATGGATCAGGTGCTCTTGGGCTATACACCGCCCGAAGTTCGGGCGCGTCAGCGGGCCTGGGCGTTGGGGATTCTGTTGGTCGCCGGAGTGGTGGGTTCGGTGCTTGTCTACCGCGGGCTCAAAAAGACGAGCCAGGCTTTTGATGACATTCCTGATCGACTTCCCAAAGGAGCGGGGCGATGGAAGGTGGTGCGGTTCATCGGCCTTTGCTTGGCCCCCGCCGTGCTGAGTTTGGTAGTGTGGGCGTACTATCCGCTGCTGCGGGGCCTGGTGATTGCCTTCCAGGATTATCGCGTGATTCAGGGTGCACGATGGGTGGGACTGGATAACTTTATCGACGTCTTTACCCAGCCAATCTTCTACAAATCGCTTCTCAACTCGTTCCTCTACGTCGCTCTCACGATCTTGATCGGGTTCTTTTTGCCGATCATCCTGGCGATTGCTCTGAACGAAATCCCCCGGGCGAAGCTGTTCTTCCGAACGGTGTTCTATCTCCCTGCGATGACGAGTCCAATCGTGATTGCGTTCTTGTGGAGGCAGATTTATGATAAAGCTCCGACCGGAATCTTGAACTCATTGATCGATGCTCCGCTGGCTTTTTGGGCAAACCTGACAGGCCAGGCCCACGTGCCCTTCGCGGCAGATTGGCTCGGAAATGAGCGGCTTGCCTTGTTTGCGGTTGTGATCCCTGGCATTTGGGCGGGAGCGGGGCCGGGGTCAATTCTCTACCTCGCTGCGCTCAAAAACATCCCTGAAGAACGCTATGAAGCGGCCGACTTGGACGGGGCGAACTGGGTGCAGAAGATCGTGCGGATCACGCTGCCCGGGCTCAAGCCGCTCATGCTCATCAACTTGCTTGGGGTGTTCATCGCTGGATTCAAGGCGATGGAGAACATCTTTATTCTCACCGGCGGCGGCCCCCTGCGGGCAACGCGTGTGATCGGACTCGAGATCTGGGAGAATGCCTTTATGTATCTCAAGTTCGGCTACGCCACCGCTGCCGCCTGGGTCATGGGCGCGATTCTCATCGGATTCACGATGGTGCAAATCCGACAACTGACCAGAATGAAGTTTACGGCCGCGGCAGGGAAGTAGGCGGCATTAGCTCGCAGAGCGTTTTTTGACGGGGGCTTCTTGAGTCTTCTCGGCGGTCTTGGTCGAGGGTTGAGGCAAGGTTTTCTCACCGGAGAGCTGCCGAATGTACTCATGAACCGCCTCGCTCACAAAACTGTTGAGACTGACTCCTTGCTCGGCGGCAGCTTTGTCTGCTCTATGGTGAAGGGTCTTTGAGAGCCGAAGCGTGAGCCGACCGCTGTACTCCGTCCACTCCTGCTCGGTTTTGGGTTCTGGGAATCGGCTTAGATCCTCAGTCGCCATTACGTCGAGCATGACGTCCTCAAGCTCCGCAACGGCCTCAGCAGGGGAATCGCCGTATCCTTTGATTCCCTCGCCCAACTCTTCATAGAACGCCTTGAATCCTCCGCCATCCTCCTCCGACACGGGGCGTATCCTGACGATGTAACGGGCCATCAACTCAGTCAGACTTCTCATTCTCTTCAATCCACCTCATCGCCTTCACGACATCTCGCAGAGCATCCGGGGAGACTTCTCCCTGCTTTCCTCAGAAGTGAGCACTGAATGTCAGAACTCTCAGCCCACGCTCAGCGTGCTCGGCAAGTAAGGGATGACGCGCCTTCCAATGCCTGGTTCCTTGCTCGGCTTCAAAACCGAGCCGCTGTAGCTCTGCGATGACCTCCGGCAGACGATAACCTGCGCAGTGACCACGCTTCCACTTCTCAATCAGAGGCTCTTTCCCCATTATAACGCCCTGACACCATATATGGTGTCATATTTCTCTCCCCTTAGCTCAATTTCGACTCAGCCTCGAACGAGACCGAGGATTTCTTCTGTCTTTGCTTCCATCAGAGCCCGGTCGCCTCGCGACTCGACGTTCAGGCGAATCACCGGCTCGGTGTTCGACCCTCGCAGATTAAACCGCCAATCCGCGAACTCGACACTCAAACCATCGGTCCGATCAATCTCGCCATCGGCATACTTTGCTTCCACGGCGGCGAGAACCGCCTTCACATCCGCCACCGTCGAGTTGATCTCGCCGGAGCAGGGGAACTTCTCGATCATCGCACCCACGAGTTCACCGAGAGACTTGCCCGACTTCGCCATCAACTTCAGCACCAGCAGCATCGGAATCATGCCGCTGTCGCAATACCAGTGGTCGCGGAAGTAGTGGTGAGCGCTCATTTCGCCGCCATAAACCGCATTCTCGGCGCGCATTTTCTCTTTGATAAAGGCATGGCCGCTCTTGCACATCACCGCCTTGCCTCCGGACTCTTCCACAATTTCCAGCGTGTTCCAGGTCAGCCGGGGATCATAGATGATCGTCGCGCCGGGATCATCAACGAGGATCGCCTGGGCGAGAAGGCCGACGATGTAGTAGCCCTCGATGAACGTGCCGTTCTCGTCCAGCAGGAAGCAGCGATCGTAGTCGCCGTCCCATGCGATCCCGAGATCGTAGCGATTGGCCTTCATCTCATCTTCCACCGGCTTTCGGCTTTCGGGCAGAATCGGGTTCGGGACACCGTTCGGGAAGTGCCCATCGGGCTCGAACATCATCTTGGTGACTTCAAGCGGAAGATGAGGCATCAACGCCTCCATCGCCAGGCCAGCCGCGCCATTGCCGGGGCTGGCGAGAACCTTGAAATTCTTGAGCTCGCTGGGAGAGCAGATCTTGAGGAGATGCTGCACGAAGTCTTCGTAACAATCCTTCTTGCTCATCGATCCGCCGCCGGGGCCTGCGACGATTTCGCCCTGAAGAACGGCGTGAGCTTTGGCCTCGATGTCATACAGGCCGCTGTCGCCACTGATCGGGCGGCTTTCTTGCCGCACCATCTTCATGCCGTTGTATTCCGGCGGGTTGTGGCTGGCCGTGATCATCACGCCGCCGTCATAGCCATGGAAAGCGGTCGCGAAATAGACCATCTCGGTGCCTATCAGGCCGAGGTCGACAACGTCGCAGCCCTCTTCGTTTAGACCTCGGGTGAGAGCCTCTGCCAGCTCGGGGCCGGTCAAGCGGATGTCGTAGCCGATGCACACCGACTTTGCCTTGGTCTCCATCCCATAGGCGCGGCCGATGGCATAGGCGATCTCCGGATTGAGCTCGGACGGAACCTTTCCGCGAACATCGTAGGCTTTGAAACAAGGCAGATACTGACCCATAGCGAGCCCGCAGGTTACCCGGATCGAGTGATGGTGCAACCAACGCTAAATGTCGAGCTGCGGGTCTACACGCGCGGGCAGGAATGCAAGTACCTTTGATCTCTGAGCGTAGACTCTCCCGTCGTGGGTGTTTGCAAGGAATCCTTCCTTGAGCATGTCGGCCAAGTCATTGGAGAGCGTCTGGTTACTGAGCCGTCCGTAGTCTGCACCAAATCGAAGAAGTCCAATACGACCCAGCTGCTTGGGTGAGATGGCCCGGCTCTCGTCAATGATCCCGTGATCGGCTAAATCAATGAGCAAGTGACGCTTTCGGTTCGACACCTTGCCATCCTCTTCTGGGTAGGCGTCGTGAAGCACCGCCCGCCAGGTGAGATCGTAGTGTTGCTCCCAAACCTCTTCGAGTTGAGCCCGAATTTCATCAACAAATCCTGCGACTGCATAGTGAACGAACGACGCAGGTTGGCCGATCTTGGAGGCCTTTGCGAGCTCACGGTAGTACTGAGTGCGCGTCTTGTTGTAAAAGTTGCTCAGGAGGTGAGCGGCTGGCTGGGGCACTCCGCTCGCCACAAGAATCTTCCACTCGACCAGCCTGGCGGTTCGTCCGTTCCCATCTCCAAATGGGTGAATCCAGGCTATGTACAGATGGGCGAGGATGGCCCGAATCAGGGCGAAGGAATACTGATGGCCTCCTGAAGGAGTGTCCATCTCGTTGATCCAGTGGCAAAGGCGATCCGTGAGGAATTCGACATCCTCCGCCGGAGCTCCGAGGTAGTCAGAGACTCCAACTGCAGCGAGGCGGAAGTGACCTGGCTCGACGTGATCCTCGTGATCGAGGTTTCGGAGCACCATCTCGTTGAATTTACAAACTTCCTCAGTCGTCAACCTCGTCTGAGGAGTCGCGAGAGCTTCGCGCATTGCCTGATTGAGGGCATCGCGAACGTTTGAGACTTCTTGTCCAAGATACTCCCTCGACGGTGGCACAGGCTTGAGCCCGGACAGATGGTCTTGGATTTCCGTTTCCGACAGCGTGTTACCTTCGATCGCTGTCGTGGCTTGAATCCCTTTTACGAGCGTAATTTGGAGCAGTTTTTGGGCAAGATCTGGGCGCAGAGCAGCACGAGACAAGTGTTCGATCTTTGAAGATGCCTCTCCAAGTAAAAGCCATGTTTGGGCCGCATATTTTTCAGAATGAGTCAGAAAATCTATCCATGGATGGCTTGAGAGATGTTTGCGTGGCATAGTGGTGGGGTTGTCACGAGGCAGAAACGGACTGATTTGGAAAGTGATTCCAAGCTAGTTTCTAGCCCATTTTCTATAAATGAATTATGGCCTGTTTTGGGGGCAAAGTAAGGGCTACTTGAGTAGCTCGCGCAAATCATCCGACCCGGACTCGCCCGGCATCAACTGCGTCTCGACTCCCGTCAGAACCAGCCACGTGGGGCAACCTGCGGCGAGGCCACAGGCGATGTCCGTATCTCTCCGATCACCGACCATCAACGCCTCAGAAACCTCTATCCCTGTGCCCGACAAGGCCAGAGAAATCATGGCAGGCTCCGGTTTGCCCATCACCAGAGGCGCAACGCCCGTGCAGGTTTCCAAAGAGGCCACCAGCGCCCCGGCTCCCGGCTGAAATCGACCTCCTTCCAGAGGATAGGTCGCATCCCGGTTCGTCGCGATGAACCTCGCCCCGCCCCTCACCAAATCCAAGCCCGCCGACATCATCGCGTAGGTAAAGCTTCGGCAGATTCCCACGACCAGCGCCTCCGCAGAACCACATTCTTCCGCAGGAACCGCCTCGACGCCCGCATCGTTAAGAGTCTGGAAGAGCCCGATTTCGCCAATCCCCGCCACCTGGCTCACCCCATCCGACAGACACCACGCTGCCGCGACATGGGTACTGGAAATCACCCACTCCGGCTCGCAAGGAATCCCCATCGCATGAAGTTTGTGGGTCACCTGATCCGGTCGCGCAGCGGAATTGTTGGTCAGGTACCGCACCACGAAGCCCTCCCGGCACAATTCTCCCAGAACGTCGGCGGCGTACGGGCACGGCTCGGATCCACGGTAGACCGTGCCATCGAGGTCAAAGAGATAAGCGCGGGGTCGGCTCACGATTCTCGAGCAATCACGAACTGGGCCACCAGGTTCATCACCGAAGCAGCGGCGGAATCGGGCAAGGCGCACAGGCTTCGCTCGGCCTGGCGAATATGCTCGACCGCAAGGGCCTGAGCTTCGCCGAGGCTGCCTCGATCCTGCATCCAACCGACAATCTGAGCCAGGTCAGCTTCCGTCGATCCATTGCCAAATTTATGCTGCGTAAAGGCACGCTCATCTGCACTCAAGAGCGGGAGCAGAAGCAACAAGGGAAGAGTAGCCTGACCCTCGCGGAAGTCGGTGGCAAGAGGCTTTCCGGTCTTCGCGGAATCACCTTGGAAGTCGAGCACGTCGTCCACGATCTGGAAGGCCATTCCCAGGTGATGACCAAACGCCGCCAGGGCCTCCGTCACTTCCTTGTCCGCGCCCGAAGCCATGGCTCCGACTCGGCAGCAGCATTCGATAAAGCTCGCCGTCTTCATGCGAAGAACATGCATGTGGTCATCGGTGGTGAGATCAAATTGACCCCGGAGCTCCAGTTCGCGTACCTCACCCTCCGCAAGCTCGACCACTGCTGAACTCACGGATCGAATAATCGCCAAATCGCCATCAGCGGCCAGCAAGGCCATCGCTTTTGCAAGCAAAACGTCTCCCCCCAGAATGCTCGCGGTCGTGCCATACCGACTGAATGCCGTCGGCGCGCCGCGCCGCGTCGCCGCATCGTCGATCACGTCGTCGTGGATCAACGTCGCCATGTGGATCATCTCCATGCACGCACCAAGTCGAATCAGGCGCTCGCGCTCAACCTGCAAACCAGTTGCCAGGGCGGAGAGGTAAACCAAAGCGGGACGAAGCCGCTTGCCGCCGGCATGAAGAGTCAACTCGCCGACATCGCTGACCAAAGCCACTTGCGAAGCAACTTGAGTGCGAAGCTCAGACTCCACCTCCAGAACCGCACTGCCTAACTCCAGCATCAGATCGCGCGGGATTTGCTCCTGCAATCGGTCGAAAAAGGTGGTAGTGCTCATTGACGCTCAGCCCAGTGCAAACAAATATTTCCGAAACAAAAATCTTTCATGCGGACGTTTGTGAATCCCGCTTCTTCCATGCGTTTGGCAATCTCTTCCCGACTTGCGAAGGTCAGAATGCTCTTGGGGAGGTAGGTGTAAGCGCTCGACTTACCAATCAGCTTGCCGAGCATGGGAAGCCCCGACTGCGTCACCTTCTCGATGATCGGCCCCAGCGGTCCACGCGGACGGGCCATGTCGAGGATCGCAATGCGACCACCCGGCTTCAGCACACGCGCCATTTCCTTCAGGGCCAGCGGCATATCCGGCACATTGCGGAGCCCCCAACCGATGGTCACGGCATCAAACTGTGCGCTCGCGAACGGAAGCGCGCAGGCATCCGCGACACTGAGCCGCGCTGCTCCATTCAACTTCGGGCCAGCCTGGCGCAGCATCGGCTCGCAGAAGTCAATCCCCGTCACTCGACCCGACTCCCCCACGGCCTTCTGGGCAGGAATCAGGAAATCACCCGTGCCACAGCAGACGTCCAGCACGCTCTCGCCTGGCTTGAGATCAAGTCGCTTGATTGCTGCCGCTCGCCATGCATTGTGCTGATTGAAAGACATCAACCCATTCACGCGATCATAGGTGCCAGCGATCTCGGCAAACATGGATCGCACGGCTACGCGCTTGTCTTCACCCTGAACGGTCCAGGGCGTGGGTTGGCTGGAATCGGGCATCGGCCTCTTTTTGATTGTACGGCGAATTCCAGCGAATTTTCAATGATTTGTGAAAACTGGGCCGAACCGAGGCCGAAACCAGGTGATTCCACCCCTACTTCGTTGAATACTCCGGCAACCCCTGATCCGGGTAGTCGCGCCAGAGGCCGCTCTTGTAGTTCGTCACGCGGCGATAGACCTCGGCATGGAGAGCTTCGACATCAGGGTGACGCGAGGCGGCGGTGAAGAACCCCTCATCTAGCTGCGTCAAGGACTTGAATTCTATCGTGATGTGAAACTCTCCGAGCTCCGAAGGCCCGAATCCGAACTTCCGACGAGAGACCCGGAACCCCTCGCACTCGCCTCGGTTCTTGAGAAAGCCCAGCCAACGGTGGATGGCCTCCACCAGCTCGTCCGCCGTGGCCCCCGGGGCAACATCCACCCAGATCTCGTAGAGGTTCATGACTCATTCTGCCATCCTGAGAGCGGGTTTCGTGCGCCCCCAAACGCACTCAGGGCTCACGGATTCCCGTGAGCCCCAAGCTGATTCTCTTCCCACAAGCCTAATGGAAGCGTGCTGCTGATCCCATTCCGGGCACCACCAAGGCTCCCAGTGACACTGGCCGCAGGGTGCGCCGGGTTCGAGAATGCTGGTCTTCCAGCCAAAGTTCGACCGCGTCGAGAGAGCTCGCTACCTGGGCCTGAAAAGCGGGATTCTTGCTCTGATCCATGGCCCGACGGAAGTCTTCCGCCGCTCGGAGGAGTTCCCCCATGCTCAGATGAGCCATGCCGCGAGTGTAACGGTATCCGGGCTCATGAGGATTCAACTGGAGCAAGCGCGTCGTCGTTGTAATAACATCAGAAAAGGCACCGCCGAGCCACTGCGCTTGCGCCAGTGTCTCCAGGGCACCCAAATGGTCAGGATCAGTTCTCAGAACCTCCTGACAGGAATCCATCGCGTTTCGCCAATCGAATGATTGCAGCATAAGCCGAACCGTCCCTTCTTCAAAGACAGCACGCTTAGCCTGCTGAGACTGTTGCCTATCCGAAGAAGAAAAAGAAAAGGGCGGCCTCACTGTCGAACCCCACACCTTGGATCTCGGTGCGACCGCCTTGAGATCATCCTAGCGTATGACGTGCCACTCGCGTACCTGCTAATCGTGCTGAATCTTGTTTTCATGCCGCGTTCGCCTCCGAAACCTGGTTGTTTTGCGGGGAGAAAGGTGCGACCTTTGCCCGCAACGTGAGGGGGAGCTTTTGACGTCCATCTGGGGTCATCAGGTTGAGTCCGTTCAGGACGCCCACCGTATCGTTCGCCCATCGTCGCGCCTGCTCGGTGTCCTGAATCGGGATGAATGCCACATAGTCGCCGACATCCCGTCGACACAACCCACCCATCCCAGGAAGTCTGATACGGAGCCGGTGGGTGATCCGCTTGAGAGCGGCCTCGATGGCTGGCTTGCCGAACTCATCACTCAACTCGGCCCGTCGAGGAACTTCAAAGTACACAAAGTGACCAGAGCCACCGCTCCGAACGGCCGCTGCGAACTCTTGAGGGGTCATCACACCGTGGGCCGATTCCTTGGTGGTGTCCAGGCGGTTGAGAGCTTGGGCAAGCTCGCTCGCGATCACCCGGATGGTTTCGTGCTTGGCGCGATCAATCCCGCCGACGCTGTGAGTTGATGCGGTGAGGAATCCAATCGGGCCATCAGCACCCAAGAGCGGGAACATCACAAAGCTTCCGACCCGGGCGAGAAGAGATTCCTTTCGATCAATCCGACCATCTTCCAGAGCATCCAGGGCCACCACCTCGGGCGATCCCGTCAGAAGCCAGCCCCGGAGACCTGGCCCTTGAGCAAAGCTCATCTTCTCAAACACGCGATGCGTCGCCCCCGAAGAGCTCACCAGGGTGGCCTCGGCATCATCAAGGAGCCAGACGGCAAGGTGATCCAGAGTCACCGCTTCACTGAGCTCACGCACGACGCGGGCAATCAAGTTCTGCCGACTCTCTGCTCCCAGAGAGACGCTGGCGACGCCGTACATCAGCTCGGTTTCACGAAGCCGTCGACGCTCATCGTCGCGATCAAGGGCTTGTTTCACCAAGCCTCCCATCGCCTCGTTGAGCTCGTGGACGGTCGTGAAGGCTTCCTCGACCGCCGGGCGGCTCGGATCGAACAAGGCGACGAGTCCAACCGGGCGACCTTTGTGCTTCAGCAAAACCGTGGCCAGATGCACCAGGCGATCGGAATCGCGTAGGCTTCGCATCTGCTTGTCCATTTCGTGACGAATCTGCGCATCGCCGAGCCCGCTGGGGAACTCAAATGCTCGATCGCGCAGGTTCTCTGGCACGCGTCCGGTTCCGCTGGCGACGACGAGTCGGCGTTCCGCCGGATCAAGAGAGTAGAGAATCAACCCTTCGACCGAGGATTCCTCCGAAAGCTTGGTCGCCATGGCGGAGAGCGGAGAATGGCTCGCTGCATGGGCCGCATTCCAGAGCTTCATCGAGAGCCGATCTCGGCGCGAGAGCCTTTCAAGCTCCTGCACGTGATCTCGCAAAGATTGGTAGCTCTCCTTGATTCGCCCGGTCGCAGGATCCAGCACCGGGACTTCCTTTGTGACTTCGTACGGAATCTGAGTCTCCTTGACAATCACCTTGGCTTGGTTGGTCAGAAGGCCAATCACGAGGATGCCTGCCGTGTGGAGGAGCACCGGAATGGTGAAGCCATCTCCGCCAAAGAAGTTACTGGCGACCATGACCGTCGCGGCAACCAGAGGGGACATGGAGGCGGCATCGGCGGCAAATCGTCCCGTTGCCCACAGCATCGGAGCCAGCACGATGAATCCGTATCGGTCCAGAGATCCTTGCGCGGCGAGTATCGTCGCGAGGTACATCGCGTCAATCACCGCGATCAGTCCCGACGCGCCCGCGTTGCGCTTCTCTTTGAACTCCAGTCCATAGACGGCAAATGCTAACGCGAGGAAGCCAATCGACACCTGCCACCCAATCGGGCCAGTGAAGTCCGGCCAAATCGCCGCTGCCAGCCCAACGCTCAGGGCGATCAATCCACGCAGAATGAGTTCAACCATGATCCTCTACTTGAGGTTTTCGGGCGAAAAAACCTCAACTGGAGGGTGAGGGTCTGGTGAATTTGTCGGGGGGCGGCGTACGTCTCGTCGGCTCTCGCCCGGGCGGCACCCTGCCCCACGTTGGGGGAGGAATCGTCACTGGGGGTTTCTTGGCTTTGACTGAGCTTTGCCCTCAGAGCCGATTCTTGGACTCGCCCTCTCAGAGCTTGCCTCGGGAGGGTGGCCAAATGCCGGGAGGGGCTGGCAGATCACCGACTCCCGCGCGGGCGGCCCCCTCCCTGCCCTCCCCCACTTTGGGGGAGGAATCCGTGACTGAAAGTTGGTCTTCTCCGCCCGAGCTTGGCCCCCGGAACAGACCTCTGGACTCGAGGCCGGGACGACGGGGCTTGATTGCCGCTCGCCCTGCAGAGCATGGATCTCAAGGGTGATTCAGGAACTTCTCGGCCACTCCGATCAGCCGCTCGTAGTCCTCGACGGTGTCGATATCCGCGATGCTCCGGGCGTCTGCGCTGGGCACGATCAACGCCTGACCGGAGAACGCTTTGCTCAGCCGAGACTCTGCTTCTCCCAAACTCACCCGGTGGAAGAAGTACCGCACCAGAGGCACCAGGCCAAACCGGAGGAGCATTTTGAACTGGCTTTTCCGGCTTTCGCTGATGCTTCGGAAGAGATCCGCGCCATGCTGAAAACCGTCCAGACTCGTCGCGAAGTAGGCTCCACTCATCAGATCCGCGTCCCGCAGACGAATACTTGGATTCGACCAGCCAGGGAACACCTCCTCGTATCGCGCGCGCGTGCAGAGGCCAGCCGCGTACCACTTTGGCTCGTCGAGATTCCGCCGCATTTCGATCTCACTGACGAACTCGCGGAGCCCGGCTGGATCCAAGAAAGGGGAATCGGCCGGGAGAAAGAGAATCTTGCTCGGACTCCCCAAGGCGGTCAGGCCAGCCTGAGCATTCTCGATCTGACCACTCGATTCCGGCACCCAGTGGTCGTCGCCGATCACTTCGTGGACATCCTCGCCACTCACCACCGCGATCTGAGTGAATCCGGCTCCACGAACTGCATCGAGCGTCCACTCGATACTCGTGCGCCCGAGAATCTGGGCCAGAGCCTTGCGGGGCGTACCGAGCCGCGTGGCAAGAGGATCTGGCACCAGACCGCCCGCCGGAATCACGACCCCCCAGTCCTTCAGGCTCACATCCATAGCCTCACCATCAGCACCCCGGTCATCACCAGCCCGTACGCCACCACGACCTTGCGAAGTGTTTCGGACTTTACCTTTTGGGCAATCCGCGCCGAGACGTAGCCGCCGATCAAGGCTCCCGTCATCAGCGCCAAAGCCGGAACCAACGAGACCAACCGCTGAGAGATCAAGAGCACCGACGCCCCGAAATTGATCACCACGGCAAGCCAGTTCTTGATCGCGTTCATCCGGTGCATGTCGTCGTGGATGTACAGCGACATGATCGCCAGCATCATGATCCCCATGCCAGCGCCAAAGTAGCCTCCGTAAAGAGCCACCAGGAACTGGAGCGTCGCCACCCAAAACGGGGAGAGCGCAAATCCGGTCTCCGCCACCTTCTTCTTGATCTGAGGCTGGAAGGCGAGCAGCAGGGTCGCGACCAGGATCAAGAAGGGCACCAGCACCTTAAAAATGCTCTCGGGAGTCACGACGAGAAGAACCGACCCCAGGAGCGAGCCGACAATCGTCGGGGGAAGCAGGAGCTTCAGCTCAGATCTGGCATCTTTGAGATGCTCACGGAATCCAAATGCTCCGGCAAGCGATCCTGGCCAAAGCGCGACCGCGTTGGTCGCGTTCGCGATCTTCTCCGGCAAACCCAGGGCCAACAAGGTAGGAAAGGAAACAAGGGTTCCGCCTCCAGCAATCGAGTTCACCGCTGCCGCGATCATCCCGGCGAGGAACATCGCCCCAATGCCGAGAGGGGTGTCGATCACGATTCTGAACCAGGAGTCAGCAGAGCATAGAACTGCTGGAGGTGGTAAAGGTCGTGGCCGGGAATGAAGGCCAAGAGGTCAAACCCGCTCATCGGCCCAGCTTCTGGGTGGTGCACCACTTGAGCCAGCCGATCTTCCGCTGTGGTTTGGGCCAACGCCGCCGTGCGAGCACGTTCTTGCTGGAACCGCACCACGCACTCCATGAAATCCTGCCCGGCGTAGTTCTGGTCAATCGCCCGCTGCCCTTCATCGTGGGCTTGGATCGTTGAACCCGGGGAGTTGATCGCCAACTCCACCCGCGCACGCAGAATCGGCTCCCAGTCTGCCAGGTGAGCGATGATCTCGCGAGGGGTGAAGCGATCCTTTCCGAGATCCTGATCATAGAGCGATTCGGGGAGGTCTCGTGCCATCTGGGCAAGGAGTTCGCCCCCATTGAGCAGGCCAGGCACGAGGTATCGATGCTTCATTGCTGGATGTCTTACCCTCAATTCCCCGGGTGGAGGTTGGGAGTCTCTCCGCCCCGATTCCGCGAGGCCCAAGGAGCAAGCATCGCCGCGAACAAACAAACGCCTCCCGCGAGAAGATAGGGAGCCGCATGCTTCCAGTCAAAGAGGATCCCGCCGAGGAGGGGCCCAAGGGCAAATCCAACGCTCCGGGCTGACTGCAGAACCCCGAAAAGCTCCCCCTGACGATCATCCGGCACCTGCTGACTGCACAAAGCGTTCACCGTCGGATTGGCGACGCTGACCCCAAACGCATAGAGCCCGCTGCAGAGGAACAGAACCGCCAAACCTGGCGCAAAGGGAGTCATCGCAAGCCCCAAGCCCTGGAAGAGATAGCCAACCACCAAAATCATCCGTGGCTTGAACCGCTTAGTGATGACGGTCAGAAATACCGCCTGCACAAGGAGGATCAAGGCGCTCTCGAAACTGAACAGCATCCCAAACTCGAATGATCCGTAACCCCACTCCGCCTTGAGAAGCCGTCCGAACGTGCCCTCAAGGGCTGAGAGGGAGAACCAAGCAATCGCGGCGAGCACAACCAAAGGGACGAGGTGCGGGAAGGATTTCAGCAACGCTCCGAATCCAAAGGCACGGCGAGTCGAAATCTCTTCCACCGCTGGAAACTGACCCTTGATGGCGACAATCAGAACCCCTAAAGCAGAGAGCCCACAGGCAATCCAGCCGAGTTGTGACGATCCGATCGCCGTTGCGATCCAGCCCCCGAGCCCCGGCCCGAGAATCATCCCAAAGTTCTGGGCGGCACTAAGCCGAGCCAAGGCAGGAGTGCGATCTTCATGCGTTTCGCCATCCACCACACTCGCTTGGGCCACCGCGATGTTGGCCGCCCCGAATCCCGCCAGAATCCGGCTGAGCAACAACCACCCCGGAGCATCCGCCATCGCATACAAAGCCATGCTGATTGCGCTGAGACTGGTGCAGAACAGAAACACATTCTTGCGACCGAGTCGATCGCTGCGCGCTCCCCACCACGGGCTGATGAAGAACTGGATGACAAACGTGCTCGCGAGAATCGCGCCGATCATCCATCCCGGCGCCCCCAGGCCTTCGGCCCGAAGCTGAATGTCCGGGATGATCATCGCAAAGCCCATCATGTCGAGGGCAACGGCAATGATCAGCGGCCAGGCGGAAACGCGCACAGTCTCAGTCTAGCCCGGAGAACCGGAGGGCAGATTCAGCGGGATTGCATTACCAGGCGGGTTCTTCGGTGCCCACCGGCTTGAAGAAGTAGCACCCGCTCGTCATCTCTTCCGGGGCCATGTTCAAATCCAACTGAGCAGCCGGCATGTCGCTGACCGCCGCGAGTTTCGCGTTCAGATCTTCCAGCATCGACTTGCTGTATCCAGGCCACACATGCTCCAGGGTGCCGTCAGCCGAAATCAGGAAGATGTACACCGACTGCTTCGCCTGGTAGCGCTTAAACACTTCGATCTCGGTGTTGGAGAGCATGGGATACGGTACGGAGAAGTCGGTTTTATACTTCTTGCCGGCTTGTGAATCAGCGTCGATGATCCCCAGAAAGGCCACCCGCTCCTGAAAATGCTCGGCGATCTTATTGAAGAAGGGCTGAGACTCCACGCTACAGGGGCAGCCATCCTTGGTCATCACCAGAACTCCAGGCCTCGATCCGCGGATTCCGGCAAGGGTTTGCTCTTTCCCTTCGGAATCAAGGAGCTTGAATTCCGGAGCTAGTTCTCCTTTTTGGGCTTTGGCCGTGCTGACCATGGCCTCAGTCACAGGGTGGCGCGGAACGTCCTTCATGTTGTAGGAGTTGCTCTTGACGTCCGAAAACCCGGAGCTTTGGGTTTGCATCCACACCGCGCCGCCGACGAGCACGGCAACGATTCCGCCAATGACTGCACCTTTCGGAAGGGCCATGCCCTCTATTGTGCGCAAGGCGCGGGCTGGCTCAACCTCGTTCGGGGATAATGACTCTGTGAAGCCGATCTCGATTCTCTATTGCCAGGCCTGAAACTATATGCCTCATGCCGCCAGGTTGGCGGCAGCGTTTCAATCCGAATTCGGCCTCGAGACTGAATACATCCCCGGGAGCGGTGGGATTCTGGAGATTCGGTATCAGGGCGAGATTGTCTGGACGAACAACGATCGTCGCGGCGTGAAGCCAAGCAACGAAGAAGCAATCGCAGCGATGCGACCCTTCGTTTCTGGATAGCGGCAACCGGTATCCTCCCACCCATGCCAGCGCGATGGATCGGAGCCCACATGCCCACAAGCGGAGGCCTACACAAGGCAGTTCGGGAGGGGAGCAAGATTGGGTGCACCGCGATCCAAGTCTTCACGAATTCTCCCCAGCAGTGGGCAGCCAAGGCGATCACTTGCGATGCCGTCAGTGCCCTCGCCTTAGCGCTGGAAGAAACAGGCATCGAGCGTCGGCATCTTGTGAGCCACGATAGCTATCTCATCAATCTCTGCGCCCCGGATCTTGAGAAGCGCGAGCAAAGCCGCCAAGGCATGATTCGAGAGATTCTGCGTTGCAATGAACTCGGCATTCCTTGGGTGGTCAGTCACGTAGGCGCACACATGTCACAAGGTGAGGAGGCTGGCATGAAGGCGGCTGCGGAGAGCCTGCTCCAGGTGCTCGCCGAGACTCCCGATTTCGTCACCGTACTTATGGAGACCACGGCGGGCCAAGGGAGCTCGCTCAACTACCGATTTGACCAGATGGCGACGATGTTCGAGCTTCTGGGGAATCACCCAAGGGTGGGTGTCTGTCTCGACACTTGCCATATCTTCGCCGCGGGGTACGACATCCGAACCCCGGAGGCTTATTCCGCCACGTTTGCCGAATGGGATCGCCTGGTGGGCCGCGAGAAGATCAAGGTGCTCCACGTCAACGACAGCAAGAAGGCACTGGGCACGCGAGTCGATCGCCACAACCACCTGGGCGAGGGGGAGATCGGGGAGACCGCCTTCCGGTGCCTGGTGCACGATCCACTCTTCGAGGAAACTCCCATGGTCGTCGAAACCCCCGATGCTGTGCCGATGCACCAGGCGAACGTGACCAAGCTCTGGCATTGGGCGTCCGAGGCCTCGCCGCTCTAACCTCCGCGCCTAAGGACCTGTTCTGTCAAGGTGGATAGGCCACAAGTCCCAGTAATTCCACCGGGGCGGACTTTGCTTGCGAATGCCTTGGACATAATTGCAGATGGTAACGAGTACGTCTCGATGCCAGGACGATGCAGGAAGCATCGCTAAGCCAGTGTGCAGAGCGGGGCTTGGCGCCTACAGGGAACTTAAGGAAAGTTGTGGGTCCAACCAAGAACCAAACTGCGAGCCGGTTCAGCGTGATTCCAGTGGAGTCCTTCTCTCTGGAGAACACAACAACAATGAACAACACACTGAAGCTCGCACTGAGCGCAGTTCTTGGCGTTGCGCTGGTTGCACCGGCGTTCGCACAAGACAATTTCCCGGATGTTCCGGAAAATCACTGGGCCTACGGCGCCCTCGCTAACCTCAAGGACAAGATCGTCTTCGGTTATCCCGATGGATTCTATCGCGGCAGCCGAATGATGACCCGCTACGAGTTCGCGGTTGCTATCGACAAGCTGTGGAAGGCCATGATGGCTCAGTTTGACGACGTCAACGCGAAGATCGAAGCCCTCGAAAAGCGACCGACCGGCGGCGGCAGCGACAACAGCGACCTCGCCAAGCAACTCAGCGACCTGAAGAGCCAAGTCAATGGCATGAAGGGCTGGGAAGGCAAGATCAATGAGCTCGACAAGCTCGTCAAGGAATTCCGCCCGCAGCTCACCGAGCTCGGCGTGAAGGTTGACGACATGATGAAGGATATGGCCGACGTGAAGGAGCGACTCGCTGCTCTCGAAGGCAAGAGCAACGCCATCAACATCGGTGGTTTCGTTGACCTTCTCGTGCTTGCTGGTCACAGCAGCGACGACCTCCGCGGCCTCATGCCGGACGGATCGGTTGTCGGCGTCGGCGAAGGCAGCTACAGCGATGCTGTGGTCGGCCTCGATCGCGACCTGAACATCTACCACTCCGCCTTCATCACCCTCAACGGTGGCAAGGGCGACGTGACCTGGGACGCCATCCTCAAGGTTGGCAACACCCTCGGTCTCGGCGACATCAGCTCCTACAGCCCGGGAACCTTCAGCAGCGACAACGACACCGACATTGCGTTCGGCAAGTTCGCTGTGACCTTCAACAGCCAACTGGCTGGTCAAGGCGTCAAGGCTCAAATCGGTCGAGTTGGACACCAAGTGAGCCCGTACATCCTCAAGCGAACCTCGTTCACCAAGGAGTACTACAGCAATGCTTGGCGCGACAGCGGTGACTGGTACTTCGACGGCGGCATCCTGGACTTCATGTTCGGTAACGTCAGCCTGAAGGTCTTCGGTGGCCAAAACAGCAACCTGAACACCACCAACGGTGCGGACATCAACCCGTCCAGCATCTACCAAGGCGTGCTCGGCCCGGTCGATCGCACCCTCGGCGTGCAAGTTCAGTTCCCGTTCGGCGAAACCGGTGCAGTGAACCTGGCTTACCTCTGGCAAGACAGCGACACCCGCGCTAACCTCGGTGGCTTTGGCGTCGTCAACCGACGAAACGTCTATGGCGCTGATGTCAACCTGACCTTCAGCAACATCAACTTCTACGGCTCGTTCGCTCAAAGCGTCCTGACCGAGAACACCACCACCCGACTGGATGACGACAACACCGCTTACGATGTCCGCCTGGGCTACAACTCCGGCGCCTTCGGATTCGGTGCTGGTTACCGACGCGTCGAAGCTAACTTCGATGCCGATGGTGACTGGGGCCGCACCGGTACCTGGTACAACCCGCGCAACGTCGAAGGCTTCAACGCCATGGTCAGCTTCAAGCCGTCCGACAGCCTCAAGCTGTACGGTAAGGGCGAACTGCTCCAAGGCGTCGAGAACGGCGCTGGTGGCTTCCTGGGCGAAGACGACGAGGCTCTGAGCCTGACCGTCGGACTCGACTACAAGCTCAGCAACTTCCTCGACCTCGGCCTGAAGTACGAAGATGTGAAGTTCGACTACAACGCCGGTACGGATCCGTATCAGCGATGGTTGACCCTCATGCTCGGCTACAGCGTCAGCGAGAATGCTAAGCTGTCCTTCACCTACACCTACAGCGACGTCGACTTCAAGGGTCGAACGCTGCAAGGTCGACCGGCTGCCAACCCGAACTTCGATGGCAACCGATTCAAGGGCGGCCTCCTGGCTACCCAACTGACCGTCAAGTTCTAATCAGAAGCTCGCTTCTGGTGAACGCTTAACGTTCAACCACCGATCCCTCGTGCTCCGGCACGGGGGATCGGCTTTTATCAAGGTCGGATTCTGGTGGGTCTCCGCATCGTCTGGATCACGGAGCGCGTACTTGAGACCAAGAAGTGATGAGCGACACCGCGCCCCTCAAAAAGAGTCAGTCCATGCTGCTCATTGCGGCGGGCATCTCTTTGGCGCTTTGGATGATCCCGGCTCTGCGACCGCTGCTCATTCCCCTCGTCTACTTCAACACGCACCTGCACGAGCTCTTCCACGCCCTCACGGGGATCCTCACCGGTGGATCGGTGGGATACATCCATGTGTATGCCGATGGAAGCGGAGTCGCGCAGATTCGAGGGGGCAACCTTGTTCTGGTCGCCAGTGCGGGCTATCTGGGCACCGCCGTGGCCGGCGGACTGATGATCGCCCACTCCCGAGTCGCAGATCGAGCCAAGAAGGTGCTCTGGATTGTGGCGGGCGCGATGACGGGATCGCTCTTGTTGTTTGTTCGCGGCGACCTGGTGGGGGTGATCTCTGGTCTTCTTTGGTCCATTGCTCTTCTGTTTGTGGTTCCCCGGCTCAAAGCAGATCATTTGATCTTCGCGGGCAAGTTCCTCGGCCTTCAGCTCTGCGTGACCTCGCTGCACGCCTTCTTTGCCCTGATGGCGATCACGACCTCCAGCCCAGCGACGACCGACGCCATGATCCTGCAGCAAGCAACAGGGATCCCTGCTGTACTATGGGCAAGTCTGTGGGCGATTCTTGCTGTCTTCAGCGTATTTGGCAGCCTGAAACTGGCCTGGAACGGCACCCTCGCCGTTCGATCCTAGTTCGTGCGAGGGTCGCGCAGAAACTTGACGTGTCCATCGAGGAAGAGTCGATTTCTGCCTCCGAAATGAACAGCTTTGCCTCGTAAACTCGCCGGAATCGTAGGGTTGGTCGCGGGGAAGTAGGGATCGACAGCCAGCTCGGTATCCGCTTGTCCGGTGGGGATTCCGATAAACGGATTCGCCGCAGTTTGGAGATCACCCACTGCCTGATCCGGAGTCTTGCCCCAGAAATTGTCTAAGGCTACAGGATCAGTAACTTGGTCAAATCGCCACATCCAGATGGTGGTGCCGTTTTGTGCAACTCTGGGCTCGGTCTTCCACAGAGCTTCGGTGCTGGGGCAGGTGAGGATCGATTTGGCCTGGTAGGGGGCGATCAGTTCGACCAGCCATCCTGCGCGGGGATCACTGGGGGGCCAGCCTGTCCACGGACGGAACCCTCCTTCGCTCGTCAGCTTGAGATCCCGTCGATCCGGCATCCGATCATCATGGTCGCTGAGATACAGCATCCAGACCGTGCCCAGTTGCCGCAGATTCGAGGTACAGGTGGTCTTGAGCGCCGCCGCTTTGGCCCGGGAGAAAACGGGGAAGAGAATCGCGGCAAGGATCGCGATGATCGCAATCACGACAAGGAGTTCAATCAGAGTAAAGGCCCGGCGAGACAACTTACTTTCAGTCTATCTCTGCCGGGCCTTGGGAGTTCCCGAGTATGGGCTTACTTCAGGGCTTCTGCGACGGAATCCACCACGCGCTTCTGCACATCCGAAGCAATCGAGGGCCAAATCGGCAGGCTCAGGGCTTGGCTGGTGCACAGATCACTGACCGGGAGTTCGGTCGGGGGCAGATTCTTGTAAACCGGAAGCTTGTCAAGCGGCACGGGGTAGTACACAAAGCTGCCGATGTTGCGCTCGTTCAGGAAGGCTTGCACGGCGTCGCGCTTGCCGCCCTCGATGCGGATTGTGTACTGGTGATACACGTGCTTGGTGTAATCCGCCTCGCTCGGCGTGATGACCCCTGGAACCGCTGAGAAGTACTCGTTGTACCGCGCGGCGGCCGCGCGTCGGCCCTCGTTCCAGCGGTCGATATGAGGAAGTTTGGCGCGCAAAATCGCCGCTTGCAGCGTGTCCAGTCGAGAGTTGGCCCCAACGGTCTCGTTGTGATACTTCTTTCGCGCACCGTGGACGCGGAGCATGCGGACCGTGTCGGCCAGCTCATCGTTGTTGGTGACGAACAATCCGCCGTCGCCGAACGCGCCGAGGTTTTTGCTGGGGAAGAAGCTGTAGGCTCCTGCGTCTCCGATCGTGCCAACCTTGGTGCCCTTGTATTCCGAACCCCACGCCTGGGCGACATCTTCCAGCACAAGCAGGTTGTGCTTCTTCGCCAGTGCCATCAGGGGATCCATATCCACGGCGTGGCCGTAGAGGTGAACCGGAACAATCGCCTTGGTGCGCGGCGTGATCTTGGCTTCGACCTGGTCGACGTCGAGGTTAAACGTGTTCGGGTCGATGTCCACGAAAATCGGGGTCGCGCGCATGTGGCTGATGCATTCACCCGTCGCGAAGAAGGTGAACGGAGTGGTGATGACCTCATCGCCGGGTCGGATCCCCATGGCGTGAATGCCCAGCACCAAGGCATCGGTACCGCTGTTGACGCCGACCGCATGCTTGACGCCCAAATACGCGGCGCACTGTTCCTCAAAGGCCTTCACGTCGGGGCCCATGATGAAGGCGGTGCTGTCGATGACACGGGTCACCGCCGCCATGATGTCGTCGCGAATCTCGTCGATTTCTGGCTTCAGGTCAAGCAGGGGAATCTTTTCCAGGGTCATAAGGGAACTCCGTCTGCCCGTAAGTATTCCAGATGGTGAGTTTGCCGGGGTGGGCGTTCTGCCGCGCCCGGCCCAAGGCCAATCCCCCGAAGCCCGCGAGAGAGCCCTCCGCAGGAGCGCAAAAGGGCAGCGCGGCCTTCTCCCGCCCCGGTCGCGGCAGAAAGAAAGAGGGCACCTTCCTGCGGATCGGAAGGTGCCCTGCGCTTGACCAATCATCCACCGAGCGGCGGATCTTGCTTGCTGGAGTTCTCCTGCTCTTTGGCGAGATCAATCGCCTTCACGCCGCTGCTGAGCCACGGCTCGGGCTTGGCGCGCTTCAAATGAACGTCATAGAAGTGCGAGATGCGGCGAGAGTAGTCTTTTTGATTCGCGCGGCGGGCCACGTTGTGGTTCTCACCCGGATACACCAACAGAATCGCTTCCTTACCCATTCGGCGAAGGGTGTTGTAGAGGAACTGCGACTGCGTCCAATCCACCGCGCCATCGCCGTCGGCGGCTTGGATCAGCATCGGCTTGGTGATCTGCTTGGCGTGGAACAGCGGCGAGTTGCGGATGAAGGCATCGACATCATCGAACCACGCCTTCGGCATGCGACCCTGTGAACTCTCGAAGATCACCTGGTTGGCCTGACCCCAGTTCCAGTAGAAGCTATTCGACATCGTGATGTATTCGGTGAGAGGGGCTCCCGCCGAATAGGCGGCGAACATCTTGCTCTGCGTGGCGACGAAGGCGGCCTGGTAGCCACCCCAACTGTGGCCACTGAGGCCGACCCGATCCCGGTCAATCGTGCGGTCCGCTTTGAATGCCGCTTTCAGAGCCGCTTCCAGGCAGTCCACGGCGCTCATCCCGGGGTCGCCAGACTGATAGGCGATATCCGGCAACAGAACGAAGTAGCCGTTCTGGACATAGTGCTGAACATCATACGCCTGACCCACTCCGGCGGGCAGATAGTTGTGCAGACCATCGCTCATGCGCTCATAAATGATCGTGATCATCGGGTAGCTGCGATTGGGGTTGTGATTCGCCGGTTTGTAGAGGATTCCCTGCAAAGGGGTACCTTTTTTATCGGTGTAGCTGATGAGAGAAGCACTGCCCCACGCGTAGTCCTTCTGCTGAGGATTCGTCGTCATCACGGGCTTCGCCGCGGCGAAATCGGTGTTGGAGAGCAGCAGCATCGGCGATTGGGTGAAGCTCTCCATGCGCATCAGAATGCGATCCGTGTCTTTGCTTTTGCCGACAAACAAGACCTCGTGGTTCGCGTCGAAGGTAAGAGGTTCAAACTCGCCACCCGGCTTGATTCGACCAATGCCCGATCCCTTGCCGACCGTATCGAAAATCGAGACGTACACGGGATCGCTTGCTTGGAGATCATCCTCCGGATTCAGGCCGATCGCGAGTGGGCGAAGCCGGAGCTTTTCCTCTCGAACCTCGGTGAGACGGGTGGTTTCGCCGGTTTTGGCATCCCAGCGATAGATGTCGAAGTCCGTGCAGAGCAACAGGCCCGCGTCGTCGGCTTGCCAGACCGCGCTCCAGGCCATGCCCTTTTCTGGATTGGTGCGGTCGTCGTTGAATTCGACGAAGCTATCCTTCAAGCCCTTCGTGATGTTTCTGGATTGCTTGGCGGCGAAGTCGTAAACCCACCAATCGCCGCCCTTGGCGTAGGCGAGATACTTGCCCTTGCGTGAGGGGCTGAGGGTCGCGAGTCCGAGACCACCCACGTTGTTGATCATCTTGGATTCGACCTTGGTGCGGGTGCCCGACCAGACATCCACGGCGATCAGGTCGGCGAACTCGTGACCGTTGGGTTTCACCGCGCTGGCGTGGGTTTTCTCATCCACAATGTAAGCCGAATTGAAGTCTCCGACGAGGCTGGCACCTTCCTCGGCGGTTCCGACTCGGGTTGCCGAAAGATCGCTTGCCTTGACCACCCAAAGATCGCCCTTTTGCTGCTCAAAGGGAACCATCGACTTCTGCAGCGGCTGAACAATCACATCCTTGGTGTGCCAAATCTCGACGTTGGTGGTCGCGTTGGGGTCAGCAGGAGGCTTCGGGGCGTTCCAGGGCTGGCTGAGGAATCCGAGAGCCGTACCAGCTTCATTAATCGTGATGCCGCCGGAAACGCGGTGCCCTTCCGTCCATCCCGCGAGAGTTTTGGGGTCCAGAGTTCGCACCGTCGGCTCCTCATCGCCCATGCCCGTGATGAGGGTGACCGTGTGGTGATTGCCCTCCTTGCCTTCTTGCTTGCTGGTTTCCAGAGCGGCCAGTGTGTTGCCTTTCTTGTCCCAATCCCACTCTGCGATATCGGCGAGGCCAAATCGGAGGCTGGTCAGAGTCATGTTGGAGAGCGTCAGGCGTTGGAGCGAGGTTTCGCCGCCCGCCGTCTTGGTGACCATCACGACATATCGACCTTCTGGATCGATCGTGAAGCGAGCGACATCGCTGATCGGGGTGGTGCGCCCATCACTGAGACGGATCACGAGGAGCGTGCCGGGAGCCTGAGGGGCTTTGTCATCGACCTGAAGAGCGACGAGGTGCGATCCTGACTTGTTGAACTGAGCTGATCGGACACCGGTGAGAATTCGCTCGGATCCATCCACCAGGTTTCGAAGGCCCACGCGAGGGGTGATCGGTCGCTTTTGCTTGGCGGCAAGATCGCGTTCCTTGGGCGTGGAGTTCAGGGTGTAGGCGGCAAAGGCACTTGTCGCCGAGAACGTGGCGCGAGCGGCGTTCGCCGTCTCCCACTTCTCCGGACTATCGCTGTTGCGGATCGTCATCACGTTGGTGCCGTCCAACCGACTGACCACCGCGCTGATCCAGCGTCCGTCAGGTGAAATGCCCGAGGAACCCAACATCTGCCAGCTTTCGTACTCGCTGACATCGAGTGTCTTGAGTCGAGCCGGGGCAGCAGGCTGGGCCACGGGAGCCGCATCCTGAGCAAGGAGGGCCGAGGTGGAGAGCGTGGCGGAGATTGGGCCAGCAACCGCCGAGGCGAAGAGCAGCGATAACGACGCGGCGAGAAGGCAAACGCGCATACCCGCTATTCTACGCGGCTGGCAAAGATTCTGGTTTCGCAGTTTTCTGAGCGCGAGTCACGTAGACCAAGGTTCCCGTCTCGCAACAGACCGGGCTCGACTGGCGTCTTGAGGAAAGGAACAAGTTAAGCCAGCAAAGTGTCGCAACCGAAGATTGTTTCGGGAAGCCGACAAGGAACGAAATCGACGATGAACCACGAGTGCGAACGCAAGCTAGGAAGGCCCCGATGCCCACTCGTTCACCACAAGATCCTGGAGGCGGGCTTGGAAGAGCTCCGCGAAGTGGGTTGGGAGAATCTCACGGTCGATGCCATTGCCCAGCGAGCCGGAGTCGGCAAAGCCACCATCTATCGCCGATGGTGTAGCAAGGCCCAGCTTCTCCTAGAAGCCTTGCTGGATCTGGAGGATGAGAGCCTTCAGCTTCGGGACACCGGAGACCTTCGCCGCGACCTGCGCACGCAAATGCACGCGCTGGTCGATTTTTTTGTCGGAGATCATCAAGTCACCGTTCGCGCGATCCTTGCCGCGGTTCAAACGGATGAAGAAGTCGCGGCGGTCTTCCGCGAGCGGTGGCTTCTCAAACGCAAATTTGTGATCGAGCGAGCCATGGCCTTGGCGGTTGATCGCGGTCAGATGAATCCGGTGGTCGATGCCGACCTCATGCTCGACCTCCTCTATGCCCCGATCTATTTCCGGCTCGTCATGGGGCACGAAGAGCTGAACCATTCTTTAGTAGATCGTCTATTGGATTCGGTGCTTCCCGTGTTCGGAATTCAGGTTCAAACCCAGGCAAACCGTTAGGCTTTTCGTCTTAGCCGAAAGATTCTCTTTCGTCGGGAACTTTTCAACAGGCTCAAACATTGCTACAATCCGAAGCAATGAAGAAGTTCATCATTCCTGCCGCCGTGGTGGTTGCTCTGACGGGAGCGGCTGTGGCCTTCTCCGCGTTCAGCGCGCCGGCTCCGGTGAAGAACCAAGAGATCAGCACGATGAGCACCCCCGCAGCGACCGCTCCGAAGAGCGACTGCGGTGGATGTGCCGACAAGGGAGCTGTCCAAGCCTCTTCGATTCAAAAGTCCGACTGCGGATCCTGCCCCGATAAGGCGATGGCCGCCGTTGAAAAGAGCGACTGCTCCAGCTGCCCGGGCGACAAGCCGAAGAGCGAAGACACCCAAACCAACGCTGTGGTCAGCAATGGCGCTTCCTATGCTAAGGACGGAGCCTGCTCCGGCGGAAGCTGTGGCGACAAGGAAGCCAAGGCAGAAGCCAGCGTGAACGGCAAGTCGGCATGCTGCAAGTCCACCGCCGCCAAGCCGATGGCCAAGGGCGACAAGGGTTGCTGCAACGCGAAGGGCGAAGCGGCCAAGTTCAAGGTCTGGGCCGATGGCAAGTACAGCTTCTTCGGTTGCGAAGGCTCGGCCAACAAGGGTCGCCTTGACCTCGTGGCCAAGGGTGCGATGAACGTGGGCAAACCCCAACCGGTCGTCGGCACCGTCCTGATGAGCTAATCGCTCTCGGAAAGTACTGCTTAAAACGCCCTGCACGATCGTGCAGGGCAATTTTGTTGATGATCCCTCTTCTGGGCAGACAATCCGGGGGTTCAGAACCACGCAACGAGCCCGACTCCCAGGTATACCGACAAGCATGAAAGGCCGTCGAATCATCGACCGCATGCGCAGCGGATTCCTCCTCGCGCTGGCTCTGACTGCCTCCCTGGTGCATGCCGAATCGTTCACCTTCACGATCCTGCACACCAACGATTTGCACGCCCGAGTCGATCCTGTGACGGTACGCGGTAAGAGCATTGGCGGCTACGCCCGGCAGGCGACCGCGATTCTCCAGGCCCGAGAATCGAGCACAAACCCGATCCTGCTCAATGCGGGAGATGTGTTCCAAGGCACCCTCTACTTCAACGTCTACGAGGGCCTGGCGGATCTCTCGTTTTTGAACCTGATCGGCTACCAAGTGATGGCGGTGGGGAACCACGAATTTGATCGCGGGCCCGAGCCGCTGGCGAACTTCGCTCGGCTCGCTCGCTTCCCGCTCCTCGCCGCGAATCTCGATCTGAGCCAGGAGCCGAAGCTGCAAAATGTGATCAAGCCGAGCATGGTCATTGAGGTCGGAGGCGAAAAAATTGGCGTCGTCGGCACCACTCCGCCGAATCTCCTGACCGTGACGGCGGCGGGCGACACGATCGCCATGAAGGATTATCTGCCGAGCGTCCAAGCTGCGGTCGATGGCCTGCGGGATCAGGGGATCAACAAGATCATTCTGCTCAGCCACGCAGGGTTCGAACACGACACGAGCACGGTGGGGCAGTTGCGTGGCGTGGACATCATCGTTGGGGGGCACAGCCACACGCTTCTCGGTCAGGTGGATATCCCCGGGTTTGAAGGGTCGCGCGGCGAGTACCCCACGCTTGGCAAAGATGCGACCGGCGAGACCGTGCTCATTGTGCAAGCCTGGGAATGGGGCAAGGTGCTCGGAAAGCTTGAAGTGACCTTCGATGAAACGGGCAAACTTGAAAAGTGGAACGGTGGCCCGATTCTTATTGACGATAAGTTTGAGCCGAATCCTTACGTTTTAACGATGATGGAGGCGTTTGCCAAGCCCATTGCGGAACTGCGGAATCGCAAAATCTCCGAGCTTGCCAACGACCTGACTCAGAGGTTCGATGAGAAGCTAGGCGAACCCCTGATGGGCAACGTGATCGCAGATGCGGTGCTCGATGCCACCAAGCACGTCGGGGCTGAGTTTGCGTTCTGGAATGCCGGGGGCGTTCGCTCACCGCTCAATGCTGGGCAGATCACTTATGGGAATCTGATTGAGGTGTGCCCCTTCGGCAACACTCTGACGGTGAATGAACTGACCGGCGAAGAGATCCTGAAGTCACTGGAACACGGGGTGAGTTCGGGGGGCGGCATGCTTCTCCCGAGCAAAGGCTTCAGCTATACGTTCAATCCTTCGGGGGCGGCAGGATCGAGGCTGATCTCGGCGACTTTCAACGGAGAGGCTATCGATCCGAAGCGAGTCTACAAGGTGACCCTCAGCAACTTCGTCGCCGGTGGCGGAGATGCCCACGAAGTGCTGAAGAACGCCAAAGGCACCCGTACCGACACAGGATTCATTGACGTCGATGCCCTGATTGCCTACTTCCAGAAGAACAACCCGGTGAAGATGACAACCGAGGGGCGAATCGTCGCGAAAAGCCAATGAGCGCGCTCTTTTCTCCTCTCACCATCCGGGGCCTAACGCTGCGGAATCGCATCGTTCTGTCTCCTATGTGCATGTATTCGTGCGAAAACCGTGACGGAATGGCCTCGTCCTTCCACGCCGCCCACCTCGGAGCGCGAGCTCTTGGGGGTTGCGGGATTGTGATGTCGGAAGCCACGGCGGTGCTCCCCAATGGGCGGATCAGCCTCGAAGATCTTGGGATTTGGGATGATGCGCACGTGGGTGTGCTTCGTCCGGTGACCGAGGCGATTCGGCTCGGCGGCGCGGCAAGCGCCATTCAGCTCGCTCACGCCGGTCGCAAGGCGGGCACCTACCGCCCTTGGTCGAAAGTGAGAGGGTTCGTTCCGGATTCCGAAGGGGGCATCACGGATCGCTGGGGCCCGAGCGCGATCCCTTTTCGTGAGGGGGTTCCAACGCCGCTGGAGATGTCAGTGGAAGACATTCGTGTGGTTGTGGAGGCTTTCGCTCAGGCGGCCCGGCGATCTGACGAAGCCGGTTTCGATATCGTGGAGCTTCACTCGGCGCATGGCTACTTGCTCCACCAATTCTTGAGCCCGATCAGCAACCAACGCACCGATTCCTATGGCGGAGACTGGGCCGGTCGCACGAGGATTCACCACGAAGTCGTGGAGGCGGTTCGCGATGTTTGGCCCGCACACAAACCGCTTTTTGTGCGCATCAGTGCCACGGATTGGATCGACGGGGCTTGGTCGCTGGAGGACTCGGTGGCGCTCGCGAAGTCGCTCATGCCGCTGGGGGTCGATGTGTTTGACTGCAGCAGTGGCGGATCCACGATGGATGCTCCGATTCCCTCCGGGCCAGGGTATCAGGTTCACCTTGCCCGAGGCGTCCGCGAGGGTTCCGGGATGCTGAGCGGTGCGGTAGGCCAGATCACGGAGCCAGCTCAAGCGGAGGAGATCGTGGCGTCGGGAAGTGCCGATTTCGTGTTCATCGGCCGCGAGATGCTGCGCGATCCCCACTGGGCGCTCAAGGCCGCGCTGGCTCTCGAAGTGGAAGCCCCTTGGCCGAATCAGTACGCCTGGTCGGTCGGGTGAGAGGGACCTGACTCGTGGTCTGGTTTCCGAAATTGCAGTTCCTTCAAACAAAGTGGTGATTGGGCTCGACTGAGCTCACGTCCAATCGAGTCCGGTCCCCCCTTGGGGCATCCTCCCCCAAATCGGGAGTTTTTGTGGAGGACGCCGATTGGCAGTTGCTGGGGTTGCAAGACCGCGTTCCACCAGGCGGCGGCCTCGATTCAGCAGAGCCTGCCCGGAGGCCTACTTCAGGCGAACAACTTCACTCGGGCCGCGCTTTTCGTAGACATGGCCTTGAGAGTCGGTGAAGGTATCGGACTGGCTGAAGTCCATCACATCGCCGTAAGCGCTCATCCAGCCGATCTGCCGCGCCGGAACACCTGCGACCATCGCGTAGGCAGGGACATCCTTGGTGACCACCGCCCCAGCGGCGACAAACGCACACTCGCCGAGCGTGGTGCCGCAAACGATTGTCGCGTTCGCGCCAATGCTTGCGCCCCGCTTGACCAGGGTCGTGGCATAGTGCTCGCTCGTGGCACGGGGAAACTCGCTGCGCGGAGTCTTGACGTTTGTGAAGACCATCGACGGGCCGCAGAACACGAAATCTTCCAGAACCACGCCTTCATAAAGAGAGACATTGTTCTGAATCTTACACTTATCACCCACGGTGACGTTGTTGCTCACCAGCACGTTTTGGCCGATGATGACCCCCTTGCCGATCACGGCTTTTGGGAAGACGTGGCTGAAGTGCCAGATTTTGGAGCCCTCGCCAATCGTGGCACCTTCGTCGATGTAGGCGGATTCGTGGGCAAAGAAGTTGCTCATGAGAGAAGTTTGCTGGCGTCCTCCAGAACGCGGACAACGGTGATGGCAGATCGGCCGGAACTCCGAGAGGCTTCGCCGGTGGCGGCGCATCGCAGGAACTCCTCCATCTCCAGAGTGAGGGGAGCGGCCGCGCCTTCGAAGGCGAGTTCTTCGCCCTCGTCTTGATTGGCGAGATTGGCGTCGATCCACTTCTTGTGGCGAGTCACGGTCTGGGCGATCTCATCGTAGAAGAGCATCCCTTTGGAGCCAATGACGAGAGTCGACCGCTCACGAGTGGGCCAGAGCCAACTGTTGTGAATGTGGGCTTTCACCCCGCCAGGGAAGGTCATGTGGACGTGGGTGTCGTCCTCGATGCCCGGATTGAGGAAGGCATCGCCGGTGGCCAGAACTTGCGTGGGCTCGGCTCCAATCAGATTCAAAACGACGGCGACATCATGGACGCCGAGACTCCAGAGAACGTTTTCGACATTCCGCGCGCGTCCAAGGCTGGCCCGACGAACATGAATAGATCGAAGCTCGCCGAGCGAGCCGTTCTCGATCTGCTCCTTGAGAAAAGCGGCGGCCGGTTGGAACAACAGCAGGTGCCCAACCATGAGCGTGACGCCAGCTTTCTCGGCTTCGTCAGCGAGGTGTTCTGCTTCCTGGGCGCTGAGAGCCACAGGCTTCTCGACAAAGGTCGGTAGGCCCGCGCGCAGGGTTTGGAGGGCGACTTCGTAGTGGGCGGGAGCGGGAGTGGCAATCGCCACGGCCTCAGCCGTTCCCGCCGGAACCTCATCCCACGATCCATACACCGGAACCTCGAAGGTCTCGGTGAGAGTGGCGCGGCGGGCTTCGTCGGCATCGACAATCGCAGCGAGCGCCCCGAGCGACTTGAGAGTCTTGCAGATGTTCTGCCCCCAGGCTCCAGCCCCGATCACGACAACTTTCAAAGCAAAACCACCTTTTTGTTTTCGTCCGTCACGCTCTTGGTCGCGTTGCGCGTGTCGAACACGGCGGGTGCGAGATCAACAATGTGTTGGTAATCGACGCTCGTGTGGTCGGTGGTGATGATGACCAAATCGCTCGACTTCACCGCCTCATCCGTGAGATCCACACCCTTGTACCAAGTGCCGTGAATCTCAATTTCCGGGGCGAAGATGTCGTGGTAAGTCACTTCGACCCCCGCATGTTGAAGCATTTCGAAGATCTCCAGCGAGGGCGATTCGCGCCAGTCGGCGATATCGCGCTTGTAGGCCATGCCGAGGATGAGAATCTTGCTCCCGTGGAGGGCCTTGCCGCTTTCGTTGAGAATCCGCTGAGCTTTCTCGACGACGAATCGAGGCATCGAGCGATTAACTTCGCCCGCCAAAGCGATGAACCGGGTGGCGAAGTTGTATTCGCGGGCCTTCCACTCAAGGTAGTGGGGATCAAGCGGGATGCAGTGCCCTCCCACGCCCGGGCCAGGGAAGAAGGGCATGATGCCGAACGGCTTGGTGTGCGCCGCGCTCAAGACCTCCCAGACGTTCAGGCCCATCTTGTCGCACAGCAGGGCGATCTCGTTGACCAGGGCGATGTTCACCGCGCGGAAGGTGTTCTCGAACACCTTCACGAGCTCGGCCGCATCGGCGCTGCTCACGGTCACCACATGATCGATCGTGCGTTGGTAGAAAGCTTCAGCGACCTGGAGCGAATCCGGCCCAACGCCGCCGACGACCTTGTTCGTATTCTTGGTGGTGTATCGCTGGTTGCCCGGATCCACGCGTTCCGGAGAGTGGGCGAGGAAAAATTCGTTCTCAGCCTGCAGGCCACTTTGCTCGAGAATCGGTTGCATCACCTCCCGGGTTGTGCCGGGGTAAGTGGTGGACTCTAGCGAAACGAGCTGCCCGGGGCGCAGATATTTGGCAACTTCTCGGCTCACGGCCTCAACATATTGAAGGTCGGGAGTCAGGTTTTTGGTCAGAGGAGTTGGCACAGCGACGACGATGACATCGCACTCGGGGATGCGGCTGAAGTCGGTAGTGGCATGGATGAGGCCTTGATCCACGAGAGGCTTGAGCTCTTCGCTCGCAACATCGAGAATGTAGCTCTCACCCCGATTGACCTCCGCAACTCGCGGTTCGCTCCGGTCGAATCCCAGAACCTTGAATCCGACCTTGGCCTTCTCGACCGCGAAGGGAAGCCCGACGTAGCCTAGTCCAAAGACTCCGACCACGGCGGTGGTGTTGGCAATTTTGGTCAGAAGGGCGTCGGCATGACTGTTCATCGGAGGGGATTCCACCTGGCTCATAACACTCCACGGGGCCTCGCAAACCCCGATCTCTCCCGGGTGAGAGGATACCAGTGAACCTACGAGGTTCCCAGGCGGAGTCGAGCCGGCACGCCAACGTACGTCCCTGGTTCGGTCAGATGGTTGACCACTGCGGCTCCCGCTCCCACAATGATTCCTGCGGCGATGCTCACACCTGGCTTGCCACACGATCCCACACCCAGAAGCACGCGCTTCCCGACCGTGACGTTTCCGGAGAGATGAACCCCCGGGGCGAGGTGGGCAAAATCGCCGACCACTCCATCGTGGTCGATACTGCAGGCGGTATTGAGAATCGCATGGCGCCCAATCCTCGTGTCGGGTTGGACAATCGCGCCAGCGAAGATCACCGTGCCTTCGCCGATGGGGAGGTCTGTTTCGACGCACGCAGCGGGATGGATCAGGGTGGCCCAGGGGAGATCGAGAGAATCTGCCAGCTTGGCCCGCGTCGCGTTGTCGCCAATGGCCAGGATGAACTCTGCGTCTGGATAGCTCGAAGCAAGGGAGAAATCGCCGGGAATCGGGACGCCGAGGATCGATTCGCCGTGCCTTGCCGGGTTGCCATCGAGGCAAGCGAGAACGTCGCGCCCCATCGCCCGGGCGGTTGCGATGACGACCTTGGCGTGGCCCCCGCTTCCCAGCACGACAATCGGGCGGCTCAAGGTTGCTGGCTCCCCATGAATTCGGGCATCGTCACATGGCCCTCGGCGGAGACACCGCTGCGTTTGAACACCGTGAGCACGGTCATCCAGAGGATTTTGAGATCCAGCGCAAAACTCCAGTTTTCGACGTACCACACGTCCATTTCAAAGCGATCTTCCCACGCGACGGCATTCCGGCCGTTCACCTGCGCCCAGCCCGTGACCCCGGGCCGAGTTTCGTGGCGGCGCATTTGCCGTGGGGAGTATCGATCGAGGTACTGCACCAAAAGAGGGCGCGGGCCGACGAGGCTCATGTCCCCTTTGACGACATTCCAAAGTTCAGGCAGCTCATCCAAGCTGAGTTTGCGCAAGAGGTTGCCGAACTTGGTCATGCGCTGGTCGTCTGGGAGGGGGGTTCCGTCAGAGGAAGTGGCGTTGCGCATGGTGCGGAACTTCACCATTTCAAAGATTTTGCCATCAAGCCCCGGGCGCTTTTGACGGAAAAACACCGGAGCGCCGAGATTGAGCCTCACCAAGAGGGCAAGGATCAGGATCAGCCAGGAAAAGGAAATCAACACCACTGTGCTCACGATCACATCGAACAACCGCTTGACGAGGCTTAATCGGGGGGAGCGGGTCATCAGAGCAAGTCTAACCTAAAGATTTCATCAAAACGCCCGCCCAGAGTGAACCTTGAGGATTTATATCCGACTATGGAAAAAGAGACTGGAGACCTTGCTCGTACAATCATGGTGTCGCCGCGTATGATGTTGACTACGATCGTTGCCTCGCTGGCCGCTGCCTTTGGCCTGGCGCAGACGGTTTATGTGGATGCCGGAGAGCATCCTTCATTGGACGCCGCCGTGAAAGCCTGCGGAATCGCCGAGCAGTGCATCGTGACCCTCCCTGCGGGAATCTACCGATTGAAGGAAACGATCAATCTCTACAGCGGGCTGCGGATTGTCGGCGAGCCAGGCGCGATCATTGATGCGGAAGAGACATCGACAAAGGTCGCATTTTCCGGCACCGGGGCCGCAACCCCTCAGACGACAGTGAGCGAGATGATGCCGGACGCTCCCTACCTTTTGAAGGTGGAGGATGCCACGGAATTGCAGATCGGCGACATGTTGGAGTTTGGAACCGGCCTCGATTCCCACCCCAACGAGCTTGTCGCCATTGAGCCGGGAGGAGTGCTCCGCCTGCGACACCCTGTGCCCTATTTCGTTGGCCAGGGATCGACCGTCGCGGTGGTGACTCCGCTCCACGCCGTCGAGATTAGCGGCTTGACGATTCGCAACACGAGCAATCCGTTTTGGTTCTCTTTTGCCCGGGATCTGACGCTCTCGAACCTCAGAATCGAGAACTCTGAGCTTTACGCTGTGTTCTATCGCACTCTGCGCGGGCGGATTCGCGATTGTGTGTCGGTGAATGCGATGGGTGGAGGTTTCTTTGCCTCCAGCAGCACCGACGTGATGATCTCCAACTCTCGGGTGGAGAATCATCGGCTCGCCGGCTTTTTTGTTCGAGGATGCAGCCAGGTTCATGTGGTTGGGAATCGTGCGGTGGGAGACCACGTCTACGCCTTGCCGGATCAAAGCGGCGATGCCTACACCTTTGTGAATAGCCAGTGGCTGACCGTGGCCGACAATGCGGGCGTTGATGCGAGCTGCTATGGCATGTGGCTGGACGGCGTCCGCGATGCCAGCGTGGTGAGGAACACCATCACCAATAGCTTTACCCTCGGGTTCTACATGACGAACAGTCACACGTCCGCCCTTCAGCACAACACGGCACAGAACATCGCCAACGCCCACGGATTCGCCATCAGTGGTGGAGGTTCCCATGTGTTCACCAACAACACGGCGAGCAACGTGGTCTACGGGTTCCTGGTGCTCGATGCGAACGATGTGATCATCGGTCGGAACCTGGCGCAGAATGTGACGGAAGCGGAATACATACACAACGCCCCGGGCTTGATTCGTCGGTAGAGGAATCTGGAGCGGGCGACCAGAATCGAACTGGCGACATTCAGCTTGGGAAGCTGACGTTCTACCGCTGAACTACGCCCGCTTGTTGTTCGACCCTAGTGTACATCAGGTGCCTGGTGGGATGTGCGCGCTTTCGTGTCAGCAGAACCGCGTTGCCCTGACAATCCGACGGTGGGGGATTGAACGGGCACCCGGATGTCTCAGACTACAAAGCGGGCTTAGGGAGCGCAGCGGGGGTAGGCTCGAGCTCACAAGGCAGATTTCGAAAACCTCGATTTCGCCTGAGAGAGGCAAAATGTCCGTCTACGGAAAAGGACTGCTATTGATCATCGGTGCTGCGGTTTTTGTGCCGAAGCCAGTTCCTTCAAACGAGGAGCCGCAGGTTTTTTACTATCCGTTAATTCGGAGTGTCTCGCCCGTTTCTCGCAATCAGGTTCTGGCGGCACACAATATTTCGAGCTTGCTTAAGGCTGGCAAGGTGGATGAGTGGAAGCGTGAGGCAGTTGAAGTCGGGCTACCCATCGAAAAGTATCGACACGACTTCAGGATGATCGTCCGGCGGAATGGGAAAGATGAGATGCTCGTCCATTTCCCCAACATTGCTGTAATTGATGGAACAGCCTACACCATCCCGGCGGAGCAATACTATTCAATGCTGAGAGACGTTTGGGGTGCGATGCCTGAAGACTTGCGCATCAGCGCCTTGCCCGAGTTGCAGTTTGGACAAGCTGCGCTCGATTTCGGAGAAAGGAGCAAGGAGAGGTGATCGACGACACATCAAATCGGATTGAGATGCCACGGGACTCGCGCCTGGTTGATGTCTTCCGCATGCTGACCACAGTTGCCAATGTGAACTCAGCCGATTTCTTTGATGGCGTGTGGGAAGTGGAAGTTTTCTGTGAGGGCTTCATCGAGGATCAGGCGATCCCGGACTATGTGGAGGAAAAAGTTCTTGGAGGAAATGCTCCCTTGCTTCCTCAGCGACTCATCGGCGATCCGTGTCGGCGATTCACAACCGATGGCCATACTTTGATGCGCTACTCGCTGTATCTGGGATATGAATCGGACTTCGTGGCTAAGTTCGTTCGAACAGCAGACCAAGCAACGCCTTTTTGCGAAGTTCACTTCACCGAACACGAGGATCTTTATGTGGTCTGCCACGATGACGAGCTCTACTGGATCTTCGAGGAAGTGCGAGACTTCCTGAAAATGTATCGGTATTGAGCAAGTTTCAATTCGAAAACAGTGATGATCAACGCCGCTCTGCTGATTGCCCTGCACACCAGGCCCGATTTGCATGCGTGGCCAGAGCCACTCTCCTTCCTTGGCCTCTGGTTCACCTTCCTTTGCCCACCCTTGATGGCGGTCTGCGTGATGGTGATGATGAGGCAACGGCGAGCCGCGCAGGTCGGGGAGGATCGGGCGTGATTGGTGGTCTCCTGATGGCTTTGCTGTGGGTGGCGTTCTGCTCGCCGACCATCACCTCATTGGGTTGGGAGATCAGCAAGATGTTGACCTTCGGCCTCTATCGTGACGAAGTCATTCGGGAACGCGAAAACTGGTATCGCGTCCTGTTTCCGTTTATGTGGAAACACGGAGCACCCCTCGGTGCAGGCGGGTGGATTGGGTTTGGGGTCGTCCAGGAGTTCGGCCTGAGAGAAGCCGAACACGCGATGATCCTTTATCCAGGTGGGGCTGCCCTTGCGTGCTGGATGCTCGCGGAGGCCTGGCGGATGATCCAAGTCAAACCCACCGAGCCTCCCGAGGTTCTTTAGTGAGGGAGCGCGATCACCGACTCTTTCGCCGACGGAGCATCGCGACCGCGGGAGCAAGCAAGAGCATCGTGGCGGGTTCCGGCACGGCCTCGATCGAGTAGTTCCAGGAGGCGGTCTTCGAGGCATTTCCGCTGGCCTTTGCCGTCGAGAACGTGACAAATCGATACAGCCCGGTGTTCAGATTCAGGGTCTCATCCCAGGTTGAGTTGGGGAACTTGACGAGGAAGGTCTGCCACGAGGATCCGTTCCAGAAGTAGCCATACATCTGACTGGTGACCAGGTTTGCTGGAAGCTCTGAAGCCAGCGTCCCTTTGAAAGTCAGGGCTTGGGCACTGCTCAGGGCAATGTCCACCGTGAAGGCGTTGCCGGGGTTCAGCGAATCGACTTCGGCGGTGCAACCCACGCTCGAGATCCCCACGTTAATGCTGCCGCTGGATTCCAATTTCGTGGCAGATGCGAGCGACCCGGAAATGCTGTAGCTCTGCGTCACATTCCAAGTGGCGGTTCCGGTCCAGTTGTTGTTGGTCGGCGGATAAAAGCCGCTCACCGTCTGGCTCCCCACAAGGGCCGTGGAGTCGCTGAGCAGAAGATCGTTTTCATTGTTGGTGAAGTTCTGCTCGGTAAAATCGGCCGCGTATCCAATGAAGTAACGCGCCTGGGTTTCTGAGAGGCGACTGGTGACCGCGAATTGTGCGTGGGCTGCGCCGGCAATCATCGCCAGAGACAGCAAAAAGAGAGATCGGGATGTGATTTTCATGTCCACTCCAGTTGGTGTCCGGCCCGGGGGCAAATCCCGGAAATCCGTGACAGTCTCTACTGTATCAAAAAAACTTGAGGTTGTCAAGCGAAAGACTTTTTTCCTATCATCGTATTAAGATTGGCCCGCAAATGTACGGGATTCTGGGGCTTTACCCCGGAAATTCGTACAGGTCACCAGGGAAATCAATAACATCAAACCGCAGGCTGAGCCTGCCCTAGGTGCCCTGGAAGAATTTATGTGGTTAGAGTGCCGGGCTTCCCTTTCGGAAGAGGAACAAAGATGAACATCCGACTCACGCTCTTGGCCGCCTCGGCCGTCCTTGCCGCGACTTCTGCTTCGGCGCAAGTCGTTTACGATAACCTGTCCGCCCCATCTGCTCTCAGCGCCGCGACCAGTAGCACCGACCTGAACACCATTTATGGCGACAGCATGACCCTGACCCAGGGTGGCATTCTCAATGGCCTTGGTTTCACTGTCTTCAATTCGTCCACGGGCAACACCCTGCCGGTCCTGACGGCCGTCATCCGCCTCTCGTTCTACAACAACACGACCCCTTACACCACCGGCGACCTTCAGTCGGTCTTGCCTCTTCTGGGCTCGATTGACTTCAACGTCAACTTCGGAACGGGGCTCAACGCAGGGTTCTTCACGACGGTGAGCGGGACAGGTCTGGCCACGGCGAATATCAACCTGACGCAGAATCTGTTCATCACTCAGCAAGTGATCTCCTCCACCGGCGGATCCACTCGACTGGGCGTGGTCAGCTTCACGCAAGACGTCGTCGGCACCGGTTCGGCTGCGAGCTGGTATCGACAGTCGACCTCGCCTGCCGGTGAAGGCCTCTTCGCATTTGCCCCGCCGTCATCGAACAACCTCGGCTACCGAGTCGAAGTCGTCCCCGAACCGGCGACGATGACGCTTCTCGCCCTCGGTGCATTGGCTGCTCGCCGACGTCGCAAGAACAGCTGATCGCTGATTCTGGAGAAGACTGTTCTCAAAGAAAACCGGCCTCGCTTCGTACGAGGCCGGTTTTTTGTTCACCCTGACAATGGCTCAGAACATCGGCGGAGGCGAGCCCGCGGGTGATTGGCGCAGCTCCGAGACACGGGCCGCGATGTCCGCCTTCTTCACCCCGAGGAACCCTGTGCGCAACCCGTACTGCTTCATGCGATTCCCTGCCAATTGCTGCATGACGACGTACCCAATCACACCACAGCAAAGTGCCGAATTCAAGCCCATCAAGATGGAGGCAATGATGGCTCCCGAGGGTTGCCAGTCCAAACCAAAACCGATCTTTTTGTTCTGGGGGAAAGTCGCAAAGGCCACGCCGACCCCCATCAGAGCGAACAATCCCAGAATGATCACGCCCGCCCCGAGATCACCCTCGGTGCTGCGAGCAAACAGGTTGATCCCCAGTGCCACCACAATATTGCCCACAAACACCAGGTTCAGCCCGTGGTACCCGGATCCCAGCGCCTCGAGCTTTTCCGCCGAGCCACCGGGCGGAACGTTTACCTGATCGCGCGGATACGGCGATTGTCCTTGAAACGGAGGCATCGATCCCATGGTGTGCGCATCGTACCTCGGGGTGTGGGAAACTCTTCCATTCCTTCAGGAATAGCTATGTTCAGGATCCAGACAACTGCCTTGAAACCTACGAATTTTGGCGAAAGCGCGCTTTGTCGGCTGCTAACCGCCTTAACTCGCTGGCAGCAATTTCAAAGAAGGCTGCCGCCGCAGCCATTTCGTCGTCGCCGTTGAATCTTATTGAAACGTTTTCGCAAGTGTCGTACCCAAACTCTTTCCCGCCTCGCGAAATCCCGCCAACGTCGATGAAGCCTCCCCCGCTCCGAAAGGTGATACTAAGGAACCCCCCGTGGCCCGCATCTCCACCTTTCGGACCACTTGTATGAAGTTCAAATACCGGTATCGTCGGCCCAACCCACTCCACAGTGCACCCAAATACGGAACCATGGACATATTCAATTCGCGAAATTGGCATGATAGGAGAGTACCGTGCAGTGGGGCACAGGTCGATCACCTGGCGAAGTCGTTTTCCTCACTCTCATTTCCTCTATGGCATGTCCGACGAGTACGACTACTGGACGAATCCGCTGGCCGTCACCCAAGCACTCATGCCAGTTGCATCGCAATTGCTTGTTCGATTGAGGATGAGTCGTCCCCCGGGAAGCCGGCGCAATCTTCACTGTTCACCCCAGCACCGCAAAGCTGAGAGGGGGAAGGGTGAACTGGTTGCCCTGGATTTCGATCGGCGAGGGGACGAGAGCGGTGGGGTTTTCCCAGGTGTTCTCCTGCTTGGCATTTTGCCCGCCGAAGAGTGCCCCAGTGCTCCCGAATGCGCAGGAAGCGGGGTTGAGGTGCACCACCATTTCTTCGTCCATGGATCGGTTGACAAAGCAGCCCCGTAGCTGGTCTCCCACGCGAAACACCGAGCAATCGAGGTAGGGAGTGTTCAGTCGATCACCGGCATCGTACGCCACGACATCCACCCAGGAATCCACTCGACTCGCGTCCTGAGCGGCCGCGCTGATGAGCTGGAAGGGATAGTAAATCGTCTGTTTGAGAAGCCCTTCTGGGCGGGTCAGCATGGGCGCGATGATGTTGACCAGTTGCGCCTGGCAGGCGATCTCAACAAAGTCACACTGCCGGATAAAGGCGTTCAGAATCGTCGCCACAACCAGCGCATCTTCCAGGTTGTAGACCTCCTCGATCAGGGCAGGAGCCTCCGTCCAGGCTCCATCCATGTGCATGGCCTTGTACCAAACATTCCATTCGTCAAAGCTGAGCTTGATCGGCTTTTTGCCTCGCCGCTGCGTGCGCACGATGCGCTCCAGAGCGCGATAGTCCTCGATCATTTTTTCGATGAACAACCCTTCGGCAAGGAACCAAGGCGTATTGTCGTCGCGGTTGTGACTATAGAGGTGGCACGCGATGAGATCGACATCATCGCCGCAGATCTCCAAAATCTCTCGATCCCAGGCGAGATAGGTGTCCATGAAGCACCCGCTCGATCCGCTGAGAATCGTTTTGATGCTGGGATCCATACCCTTCATCAGGCGAGAAGCCGCGCGGGCTTTGAGGGCGTACTCCTTCGCCGGAACCTGACCGGCTTGCCAGGGGCCGTCCATCTCGTTGCCGAGGCACCAATACTTCACGCCGTAAGGCTCGGGCCGCGCGCGTTGATCGGCCCAGAAGGTGCCTGGCTCAAGGTTTGTGAACTCCACCAATTCGGCGGCTTCCTTGGGTGTTCCAGTGCCCAGATTCACCGCGAGCATCGGCTCGGTCTGGACTTTCTCGCACCAGTCGCAGAAGTCATCCGGCCCGAACTGGTTGGTCTCGATGGATCGCCAGGCGAAGTCTCTGGTGCGCGGGCGCTCGTGCTTCGGGCCCACGGCGTCTTTCCAATCCGCGAAGCTCACGTAGTTGCCGCCGGGATAGCGGATCACCGAGACCCCCATCTCTTGGGTGGCCTGCATCACATCCTGGCGATACCCCTCGGGGGTTGCGGTCGGGTGGCCCGGCTCGTAGACTCCGGTGTAAACCGCCCGCCCCATGTGCTCCAAAAAGCTGCCAAAAATCGTGCGGGGAATCGGGTGGACGCCTCGGTTGGGCTGGACAAGGACAGTCGCGTGGATCACGGGATTCAGCTTACGCGAAAACCGATGCCATCGATCAAGGTGGAAGGGGGAGAACTGGAGCGGGCGATGAGAATCGAACTCACGTGGCCAGCTTGGAAGGCTGGAGCTTTACCATTAAGCTACGCCCGCTCAACAGAAAACTCATTTTACCTCGGGTGGGCGAGGTGCCACTCAAGGACCCGGAAGTTCGGCGGACCAGCAAGAAGAACCCCCGCTGAACCGGCAAATCTCAGGACTACGAAACCCCCCAAGCCCAACCGACGTTATAATGGATGAACAACTGGGGGCGACAGGCTTCGACAGGGCTGGATCGCTTCAGAGTTGCGAGCCGTGGCGCCGTTGGCCACGTAAAAAGCGGCAAAAAAGTAAACGCGGAAAACAATTTCGCCTACGCTGCCTAATTGAGCAGCGCGTCAGCCAAGAGGGTGTTCTCCTCGCTTGAAACTGGCGTCGCAAATGAGAACTCGCCTCATCGGCTTCTGTTCGGAGCTGACTGGTTAAACCAACCGAACTGAGCGACGGGGTAGCGATGCCTTCTCGAGATCCCCGCGCCGAGAAAAGTACAGAAGGAGACGCTCGTGGATACTTTGGGGACGACAGCTTTGGAACCGAGTTCAATTCTCGGCGCCTCCACCAAGTTTTCTCGCTGAGCCAGGCTCAGCTTCACCAATCAACGCCACCGAACCAGATCTCCCTCGGCTCGGTGGCGTTTTCTGCTTGACCTTCTATCGTCGTGGGAAAGCAGCCTCGGCGACCTCGCCGACCGTTGGCATTCCCGCCGTGAGCCGTGGTCGAACCTCCTGATTCAGCGACTCCATCAGCAGCTTGGCAACTTGCTTAACGGCGGAATCCGTCGCTTTGCGCATCGCCGACGAGGCACTGAAGTCTGCAGCACTGTGGGCCTTTCCATCGACGCGCTCGGAATTCACCTCGGCAAGCACGGCACCCTTCGCGGTGAGGATTTTCGCGTAGATCGTCACGCGCGCGGTGTAGCCACCGGCACTGTTGGTTTCCACCACGGATTCTGTATTGATGTCCAGGAGGAACGCCGCGCCAAATCGCTGGTAGGCAACCTTCCCCGCTTGAGTGCCCGATTGCGTGTACGAAGTCTTGAAGTCTCCAGCCAAGTCTTCACTCACCACGGGGTACTTGCCGTTGAGGAGCTCTTGCCGGATCTTGGATTGAGCCAGCTTTGCCACGGTTTCGGCTTGTTCACCCGTTCCTCGCCCGACGACGATCACTGAGGGAGGCAAAGGAGTGACCGCAGTGACCTGAGTGTTATCCGTTTCGGCAGGAATCGCGTCGGCACCACCTGCGGGAGGGGTCAGGGTCGGAGGTTGGTTGCCTTGCCCTTGCGGGATCAGGAAGACGGGGGTCTGCGGGCGGGTATCGGGAATCGCTCCCGACTTAGCCCACGCGGCCATCTTTGCCTTCACGTATTCATAGAGTCCGCCCATCGAGATCGGATTCCCCGCCTCGCCCGCGATGCCGCGAGCCAGGTAATACGTGAAGAGCCCGTGACGCAGCTGCGGGAGTTCCAGCGACGTTTGGTCCGGCAGCGACGAAGCCATCACCACGGTTCCAGAGAATGGCGTGAGCATCGTGTTTGCATTACTCAAGGCCATCGACCGCGTCCCGCCGGAATAGCAGGCATCGAGGCTGAGAACCACGAGCCTCGCTTTCGTCCCATCGCGCATGAGGCGTCGGAACTCACTGATATCGAGGAAGGAGTTGAGGTCTCCGGCCTTGAAATCCTGCGGGAACAGCATTGTGCGGCCATTGGAAGGGTGCGGAGCCCCGTGGCCCGAGAAGTGGAACCAGACGACATCGTTTTCGTCTGCCGCCTTGAGAGCCTGGGCAACCCCAGCTTGGATGTTCGCGAGAGTCGGGGCCTTGCCAGATCCACTCAGCAAGAGCACGTTGGTCTTTGCCGACTCTCCAAACACATCGGAGATCAGCTGGGCGTCGTTGGTGGTGTAGCGCAGAGTGTCCCCCGGGAGAATCACCCCGGCCGAGACGATGTGAAAATCAACATCGCCTTGCGCTATGACCGAAGCGGCCACCATTGTTGTCATCAATGTTAAAGTTTTCTTCATAAAATACTCCTTTTCCTGCCTTACAAGCAGAAGTCAATATCGAATGGCTTGCCGAAGAGCTTGTCGAATGTCGTCAGCTGCGGCCCGGTGAAGACGGCGCGACATCGCTCGTGATACTTCCGGTAGATGGGTCGTTCCTTTTCTGCCAGGATCTTGTCTTGGCCTGGCTGAAGCGGATCGGGTTCACCAGTGGCTCTCAGATGCATGAGATCTGCTTTAAAGGGATTCACCATCCTTCGCAGCTCTTCCGCTTGAGTTTCCGTCAGCTTAAGCGATTCAAAGAGGCGATTCTTATAGAAAGCCTCTGGCCCCAGGGTGTAGAACACCAGCCATGCATCCACCTGACTCCAGCGCGCATGGATCTTGGGAAAGACCTTTTCGCGGTAAGCCAAAACGAGAGGATTGATCTGCGTACCGTGGTAGTCAATCCGTGACTGCACCCACTTGGCCAGAGCTTCTTCGGACTCGAACTTTTTGTCCTTCGCTTCCTCGAAAATGCGTTTCTCCATATCGGAAGCCGACTGCAGAATCACCTTTTCATACAAGAGCAAGCCGTCCCGATCGAGGCCCAATTCCTGCGCAATCACGGGCTTGATGAGCACCATCTTGTAGATGCGGTCAATCTTGCCAATGAAGGCTTTTTGAATCGCGGAGATCTCGGAGTGCTGCGGCTGCGCTTGAGCAGCTAGGCAGCAGGCACCCACCAGAATCGCCGCGAAGATGCCCTTAGCCACCGGCCCGCGCGACCCTGATCGCAAGGAATTTCTCGCCTTTCAAGCTTTTGCCTCGCGGACTCGTGACCTTCACGAGGCTGGTGTCAGCTTGGACATCAATGATTTCGCCCTCTCCCACCGGGTCGTCCTTGGCGACAAATCCGGGCAGATCCTTATCCGGCACATAGCGGAAAACCATGTACTTGTCGCCCTTCTGAGCCCGCTGCTTGCGACCATGTCCAATCACAAACTCGCCCGGTTTGCCCTTCCGCTCCTTGGCTTCCACTTCCGGGGAGAACATCGGGATAAATGACTTAGCGATCATCTCCGCCGCCCGGATGGATGCTTCTGAGAAGAACGCGATGGAAACCTGATTGGCGTTCCCGAATCGACGCTCGCCCGCTGAGTTGACGACATCCAGAATGTCACTTGTTTCGATATCAATCAACTTGGCCGACACGCGCACAATCGCTGCATTGTTGTCGCCCAGGGGCCGGTAACCTTGATCGGTTACGGTATAAGACTTCGTCTCAAAACCAATCACGCTCCCGACGATCAAATAGTCTGCCTTCAGGAATTTTCCGAGTGCGAGAGATCCACCAGTGTTGTCCACCAGCTCTTCTGCGGAAAGCTTGATTTCTGCGAGAGCCTTGTCCATATCGCGGCGGGCGGGGAGGCGCATTTCCGGATACTTATCTTTCAATTGCTCGGTCAAGTGATCAGCCACGGAAGCGCCAAAAGCGGCGACCACCGAGCTCTCGGCAAATCCTGCATTCTGGAGTTCCTTGGGGAATCCGAAAGGTGCAATGGCAACGACCGGCTTGGGATAGTCGATCTCATCAAAAGTGGGGAGTCTTAAAGCAGAAGCCGAAGCGGCAGCAACAACAAATGAGCTAAACAGAGCCGCTTTTGTTCCGATTTGGAACATCAGGGCTCGGGGGCGGCGATCAATCATAAGTTCTCTCAAACGCGCCTCATTTCCACGATGAGAAAGGGCTGCAAGGAACTTACGCCTTGATCAAAAAGGTGTTACTCGTGGGCTGGGCCTGGATTTCGGGAGGCCCACGGAAATCCGTTAACTATTCTTCGCCGATCAGTCTTCGGTAGGTCGCGATGACCTTCTTTACGTAATTCTGGGTTTCGCGATACGGCGGCACTCCGCCATGTCGTCGAACCGCGCCAGGGCCAGCGTTATAGGCCGCCAAAGCAAGGATCAAGCCCTCGAAATCGTCCCCGGTCTGCTTGGAGTATTTATCAATGTTTCCGCGCAGAAGTTTAACGGTTCCGTAGATATTCTGCTCGGTGTCGTAGCTGTTGCTCACCCCGAGTCCTCGCGCGGTGCCTGGCATCAGCTGCCCTAATCCTTGGGCGCCCGCATGACTGCGCGCCGAGGGATCGAATCCGCTTTCCGTCAGCACCAGAGCCATGATGAGCCGAGGATCGACCCCGTAGTGAACTGAATACAGTAACACTGTTTGCGCGATATGATCGGCTTGAGACTGGGATAGTCTCTTGTTTTGCTTGCGGATAAAAGCACTGTATTCCGGCAGAACTGCGAGGGTCTCCGCGCTCAGTTGAGGCGTGCCTTTCTGCACGGCGCCTTGCAGGGGAGGAATGTCTCCCGCCATCCGGGCCGGGCCGCCTCGGGAAGTAGTGCTGTTGTTGCTGCGCGTATTGCGGGCGTTGCGTTGAGCCTCGGCTTTTGCCTTGGCTTCGGCCTCTTTGCGGGCCTTTTCCTCCAAGGTTTTGCGTTGCTTGTTCTCGTGCTCGGTCACCGGGTAATCAGCGATGGCGGTGATGAGGCTCGCTTCAATGGGGGAAGAATCGGTCTTGCGGTCGGCTTTGATGATCAGTCGGGCAAGGGTGTTTGTGTTTTTCAACCATGAGGGGGCATCGATCGCCGTGACATAAAGTTCGCGCTTCGTATCCGGATTCTCGAGCACCAGGAGCTGGCGTCCATCGACTTCGAGGAATCCTCGGATGAGACCGCGCACTTCCACCACGCGCTGCCCGACAAAGCTCTCCAGTGCAGCGGGGGACGCGGCTTGGGTAATCCCGAATTGCTTGCGCGATTGGAGATACTGGGTGAAGGTCTGGGCAGAGCTGAACGATGCTCCGGCCACGGCCAACCCCATCAAGAGCCCGGTTCGAAGAGTCATCGTCTGCGTCCTCGGAAAAAGCTGGCGGACAGGGTGGGATTCGAACCCACGAGGGGGCTATCGCCCCCTACCCACTTAGCAGGCGGGCGCTTTCGGCCACTCAGCCACCTGTCCGTGCCGCACATAATACCATGATCGGGACGCTATCACCACCCCCGTAGGTTCATCAAGGGACCTTGACAGGGAGTTACTTAGAGCCAGACGCACTGCACAGCGGATCAATTCAAAAGAGCACCCCACCGCTTCCGGGTGTGCTGTGACATGACATCCTTGACACTCCGAGACAGGACATTGTTGACACATGCCTTTCTCGGGTTGGTCGGTTATGGATTCGCGTCTTTTACTTGTTCATCGCGTTCTGGTCGA
>Ga0209572_1000405_pt1 | contig 68030 bp, 55 predicted proteins | sample EBPBio232012_DNA_FD_185867 | JGI IMG/M metagenome (GOLD analysis project Ga0209572, IMG submission 185867) | Wastewater treatment Type I Accumulibacter community from EBPR Bioreactor in Madison, WI, USA - Reactor 1_1/23/2012_ DNA (SPAdes)... | ecosystem: Engineered > Bioreactor > EBPR >...
AGAACTTGTCAGGCCAGGTAGATATTACCCAAGACCCCAAAATGTCCGACGACTGAATGGAAAATATCAAACCTTCAAAAACTATCGAAGAGCATCTTGAAATTCCTTAAGTCAACGACATTGGGCTAAAGCCCATACCACCACCCCTTTAACGCTTGGCTACTATTGTATTGGTGCCCAATCCAACAGTGGAGTACAATATGTACAGATAGTTATTTTTTTATTTCAAGACCTGTAGCAACGTCAGTGCCAGCAGCGCGGTTTCTTCGTCTCCAGCGACAGGCCGCAGCAAGGTGACCGCGCGCGGATTAGGGCCCAGATCATTACGGGCAGGGTTGTTGATGGCAGCGGCTGTGCTGCTACCCAGCATCACAGGAATTTGATTTTCATTGCGCGGCGCTTCCAGTTGTGCCAGTACGGTATTGTTTTTTCCGGCTGCCAGCAGGGTATTGTCCACGAGTATGGCAAAAGGTTTTCCATCCGCCCAGATTTCCGTTTCTCTGCCTTTCATCCTGAAAATGAATTCCTGCATGGAAGTACGGGCAATCAGCAGCCCCGTTTTACCGGTGACCTGTGATGCATATGCGACTACCGGCTCCTGATAAATAGTTGAAATGACACCCTCGGTGGCCTTGTTGAACCAGCCCGGCTGTTTGGTCACCGATCGGTTGAGGGAAAGCAAGGAAAACATTTCCGCATCCCAGGGTACCAGCATGCCGGCTGCCTGGCTACGCATGCGCCCGCGCAAACGTTCCAGGGCATCTTTCCATGCCTTGCTGTCGGGGTTGAAATTGATGCCGCCCAGCATTTTGGCAAATCCATATATGACGCCCACCACGAATATGGCTGGGAAAACAAACATCAGCAACAGGAAAAAAAGCAGTTTCATTTTTCTTGTTTTACGTTTTTGATAGCGAGCCTCCGCCCGGGCCCAATATCTGTTTTTCCGGGCATAGGGGCTAAAGAGTTGGTACAACATTTTTTTGTGTGCTTTTTGAAATGCCGTACAAAACAGCGCCCCCACTCCATACCCTGCACTATTTTTTCGATCAACACACCATTTTCCCCTCCCTAATCTCACCCTCTCACTCTCTCACTCTCTCACCCTCTCACTCTCTCACCCTCTCACCCTCTCACTCTCTCACTCTCTCACCCTCTCACTCTCTGCTCATGCCACCTTGCCAGCCCCCCCTCCCCTAGCCTGACAAAAAAAACACCTTTGTTATGCTCCAACTGCCATTCCGTCAGTTTTTCCTGCGTGGCACAACGATTGATCAAGGGGAAACGACAATCGAAAAAAAAGGTATTCACATCTACTTCGAAAAGCCGTTTGAACGATTGCAACACAACTCAATCAAATCAACATTCAACGAATCAATAACTCAGAAATAATGGGCAAAATCATCGGTATTGACCTTGGAACAACCAACTCCTGCGTATCGGTCATGGTCGGCAACGAACCCATCGTAATCGCCAATGACGAAGGAGCACGCACCACACCCTCTGTAGTCGGTTTTCTCGACAACGGCGAGCGCAAAATCGGTGCGCCTGCCAAACGCCAGGCTATTACCAATCCCAAACGCACGGTATTCTCCATCAAACGTTTTATGGGTATGCGCTTCAGCGAATCTTCCAGCGAGATTGGCCGCGTACCTTATAAAGTAGTAAAAGGCGACAACGATACTACCCGTGTAGACATCGACGGCCGCCTTTACACCCCGCAGGAAATCAGCGCAATGGTCCTGCAAAAAATGAAAAAAATCGCTGAAGATTACCTCGGCGAAACCGTTACGGAAGCCGTTGTAACCGTTCCGGCTTACTTCAACGACTCGCAACGCCAGGCTACCAAAGAAGCCGGCGCCATTGCAGGCCTCGATGTAAAACGCATCGTCAACGAGCCGACGGCCGCAGCCCTGGCTTATGGCCTCGACAAGCGCGACAAGGACATGAAAATCGCGGTGTACGACCTCGGTGGTGGCACCTTCGATATTTCCATCCTCGAACTCGGTGGCGGCGTATTTGAAGTGAAATCCACCAATGGCGACACCCACCTCGGTGGCGACGACTTCGACCAGGTGATCATCGAATGGCTCGCAGCCGAATTCCAGCGCCAGGAAAACATGGATCTTCGCAAAGACCCCATGGCCCTGCAACGCCTGAAAGAAGCCGCTGAAAAAGCCAAAATCGAACTGTCGAGCAGCGCCGAAACGGAAATCAACCTGCCGTACATCACTGCAGTCGACGGAGTGCCCAAGCACCTCGTGATGAAACTCAGCCGCGCCAAATTCGAACAAATGAGCGACAGCCTCGTTCAGCGTACCCTCGAACCTTGCCGCAAAGCACTGCAAGATGCCGGTATGCGCCCCAACGAAGTCGACGAAGTCATCCTCGTAGGTGGTTCTACCCGTATCCCGCGCATCCAGGAGGAAGTAGAAAAATTCTTTGGTAAAAAACCCAACCGCAGCGTAAACCCCGACGAAGTGGTAGCCATCGGCGCAGCCGTTCAGGGCGCTATCCTCTCCGGCAACGCAGGCGTGAAAGACATGGTGTTGCTCGACGTAACACCGCTGTCGCTGGGTATCGAAACCATGGGCGGTATCTACGACGTGGTGATCGAAGCCAACACAACCGTACCGACGAAAAAATCGAAAACCTACTCCACGGCCAGCGACAACCAGCCGCAAGTGGAAATCCATATCCTCCAAGGCGAACGCCCGATGGCGCGCGACAACCGCTCCGTAGGCCGCTTCATCCTGGAAGGTATCATGCCCGCTCCACGTGGTGTGCCGCAAATCGAGGTAACTTTTGACATGGACGCCAACGGTATCCTTTCGGTATCGGCCATGGACAAAGGCACTGGCAAACAGCAGAATATCCGCATCGAAGCCAGCACAGGCCTTTCCAAAGAGGAAATCGCCCGTATGAAAGCCGAAGCGGAAGCCAATGCCAACTCCGACCGCGAAGTGCGCGAACGCGCCGAAAAACTGAACACGGCCGACTCGCTCATTTTCCAGACGGAAAAACAACTCCGCGAATACGGCGACAAGGTGCCGGCCAACCACAAGGAAAGCATCGAGAAGGCGCTCAACGAACTGCGTGAAGCACACAAATCGCAAGACATCAGCCGAATTGATGCCGCATCGCAGGTGCTCAACGACGCATGGAGCGCAGCCAGCCAGGATATTTACGCTGCACAACAAGCCGCTAACGGCGGTGCTGCCGAAAATCCATACGGCAACGCTACCGGCGGCCCAACGGGTGGAAACCCCGGTGGCAATACCGGCGGCGAAGCGCAGGATGTGGAGTTTGAAGAAGTGAAAAACTAAGGAGTCGCGGGTCGAACATTCCGCTACTCAAAGATTTCAATAAACTATCGAGCCGTTCCGTTTTTTTACGGGACGGCTTTTTTATTCCCATATATTTTATTCTTCCCGAATTTTGGTCAAAGCCAGGGCTCGAGGTCGTGTTTTTGCAGGTTGTTTCTTGTGGATTTTCCGTAGAGTATTTCCCACTGATTTTGCAGAACGTAGAGTATTTCCCCGCAGAACTCGCAGATTTCCCCGCAGAACTCGCAGAACGTAGAGTACACATTATTATCGCTTTGAAGAAATAGGTGTACTCTACGTTCTGCGAGTTCTGCGGGAAAATCTGCGCGATCTGCGGGAAACTACTCTACGCGATCTACAGAAAATTACTAAACCAATCTGTTGGGAGCAGGAAAAATTCGGAATGACTCCATCCCAGCCCGCCCTCAATGTTGCACCAGCAACTTTTCCCGTACCATTTTCCCCTGTTTGTTCAGGAATTCTACCAAATACAAACCGGAAGGCCAGTTCTCCACCTGTACAGAAATACTGGACTGCACATCGGCTTCACTCATCAGTTGGCCTGTTGTGGAAAAAATGCGGCATTGCCCGGAAGCATTTTCAGGGAAAGAAATTTGAACCAGCCCGCTGGAAGGATTGGGCTGAATGGCGATGCCACTGCTTTCACCCGGTTCGGAAGTAGCCACCAGCCCCGTATACATTTTTGCCACCCAAAGTCCGTTTCCGTTAAAGTTATCGGTGCCGAAAGACCCTCCATTTTCAAAAACCCCGGCTACCATCAAATTGCCTTCAGCATCGGGCGCCATCATGGAGCCGAAATAAATATTGTCGATGCGCTCGCAGCCGCTGCCGCCCACATTGCCAAATACTGCAACAGGCAACGAATTGCCATTGCCCTGGATGACAGCATCGAGGCAGCCGCTGTTGCCCAGCGTGCCAAAACCCGGTACCGTCAGGGGTTCGCCCGACAAGCCTCCCAGAAAAATCGTGGTAGAAGGTGCTATTGCAATGGTATTGGTGGGTAATGCCGACAGCGTATGCGGGATGATATTGCCGGCTGCGGCTACACCATCCGGAGTCATCAGCAACATAGCGGCGGTGCGTTCGGTGGAAGAGGAATAGAGCGTTGTGCCCTGCTTGTCTTTCAGGGTTCCTGAAAAATCACAAGTCGCAAAAGCGGTGTAGGAAGAGTCGACTGCAACATCGAATATTTCTACAAATTGGTCTGAATTGACAGAGTTTACCCCCATTGGCGCCCCCATGACGCTATACCACAGAACAAACCTGTTTTTAGTGGCAGTGCTATTGACAATAGCGCCATTGCTAAAATTGAGCGTTCCGGCGCCATGGTTGCCTGCTATCACAATGCGGTTTCCATCGGGCGATACTTTAATGGACTGTGTAGAAGGCACGATGCTTTCGTCGGTAGTAAAAGCGATCCATTCCGCATTCCCGGACGCATTGTAGGCCGCCAGGAAAAAACCCTGCGTGGTGAGTCCACCGATATTGGCGCCACCCTGTAGCCAAAGTTCATTGCCGGTGTAGGAACCTGTCAGGTAATGCCGCCCTTGTGCATCGGCCGCCACGCCTGCCAGGTGCAGTTGTTCGCCGAGTTTGGCACGGATATTTTTCTGGAAAACAAGGCTGCCTGCGCCGTCGAATTTGAGCAGGAAACCTTCCGAGCAATCATTGGTGCAAGAGCGGGTAACGATCACATTGTTGCCAAAATCGACCGAATTGGTGATAAAATCGCCGCTCCAGTACACATTCCCGGCAGCATCGGTTGCAATTTTGCAGCTGCGGTTGAATGTGAATGGTGCAGCCGGCGTGGCCGGGGCTCCTTTTTTTGCCCAAAGTGGCGTTCCATCAGCGCCGTACTTTACCAGAAAAAGGGTTGGGTCGCTTGCATTGCCTGTGAGCGAAACACCCGAGCCAAAATTCAGTTGTCCGATAAACTCGCCTGTGAGGTAGGTGTTGCCACTTGCGTCGGTTTCAAGGTCGGTAAAAGCGGCTTGCAGCGCCGTTGTTTGTGTAGCGCCATAAACAGGTTTTACCCAGCCGAAGGAAGGATCCGCCTGTGCAAAAAGCGTGCAAGTGCCGCACAGAAGAAGAGCAGTAAGCAGGTTGGTTTTGTTCATGTTGTCATTTTGCTCTAAAGGTTAACAATCGATTTTCAGGCTAATATCTACTTTTTGAGTGAATTTATGCGCATGTTGAAATAAAAAACCCGAATACACTCTTGAGTGAGCATATTCGGGTTCTGAGTAAATACAAGCAAATTCTCTTACAGGTCTTTTAGTTCGCCGACGAGTTTTTGCAAGGTATCCTTGGCATCTCCGAACAACATTTTGGTTTTGGGCAGGAAAAACAGTTCGTTTTCAATACCGGCATAACCGGCGCGCATACTGCGCTTGAGTACGATGGTGTTTTTTGCATCCCACACTTTCAGCACCGGCATACCGTAAATCGGGCTGCCGGGGTCGTTTTCTGCAGCAGGGTTCACCACGTCATTGGCGCCTACCACGATTACCACATCGGTGTTGGACATGCCCGGATTGGCTTCTTCCATTTCCACCAGTTTCGGGTATGGTACGTCGGCTTCGGCCAACAATACGTTCATGTGCCCCGGCATACGGCCTGCTACCGGGTGAATGGCGTAAATGACTTCCACACCTTTATCTTCGAGTTTCTTTTCCAGTTCGTGGCAGATGTGCTGGGCTTGTGCTACGGCCAGACCATATCCAGGCACGATACATACTTTACCGGCATAAGCGCAGAGAATGGCTGTATCGGTCAGGGTGATTTCGCGGACGGTTTGGTCGCCCGAGGCAGCCTTGCCGGAAGCGGAACCGCCAAACGAACCGATGATGACATTCAACAGGGAACGATTCATGGCTTTACACATCAGCACTGTCAGGATGGTACCTGCCGAGCCAACAAGAATACCGCCGGTGAGCATCACCTGATTGCCGTACAGAAACCCGCCGAATGCAGCCGCCATACCGGTGAAGGAGTTAAGCAGCGAAATCACCACCGGCATATCCGCACCTCCAATGGGCATTACAAACAGCACGCCGTAGAGGAACGACAGGCCCAGGAGTATCCAGAGCGAAGAGTGGCCGAAAGTTTCGGGGCTAACGACGGACAGGGTGGTTACCACAGCAATAAGCGCCAGCAGCGCCAGGTTGAGGTACGTCAGGTAACGTCCGCCCATATCCTTGATTTTTTCGTCCAGTTTGCCATACGCTACGATACTGCCGCTGAACGACACGGTACCGATGACCAGTCCGAGAAATACGATCAGCAGGTAACCGGCCGAACCTTCGGGGTGGCTGTGGTACTCCACCAATGATATAATGGCTGCGCAGGCGCCGCCCATACCGTTGAAAAAGGATACCATTTGCGGCATGGCGGTCATTTTCACTTTCATGGCCATCAGCCAGCCTACGACCGTGCCGATGCCCATAGCCGCCAGAATCCACGGAATGTTGCCGATGGGCGCGCCTTCTTTTTCATGAAATAAAATGGTGCCTGCAATAGCAAGGGCCATACCTGCCGCCGCTACCAGATTGCCTTTGCGGGCACGGTCGGGGCTGGCGAGCATTTTGAGGCCCAGAATAAAGGTTATGGAGCCTATCAGATAAGATAGTTCGAGTAGAAATTTAGACATTGTTGGATCAGGTTGGTAGGGGTTGATGAGGGTTGATGAGGGTTGATGAGGGTTGATAAGTGTTGATATTCAGCCGCTCGAATAAGGAACGATTTGTCCTTTTCCTGAGTAGTTGAATATCAACACTTATCAACCCTCATCAACCCTCATCAACTCCTTATCAACCTCATCATTTCTTTTTCTTAAACATTTCCAGCATACGATTGGTGACGACAAAGCCGCCTACCACATTGAGAGTGCCCAGCAAAACAGCCAGAAAGCCCAGTATCAATGCCAGGTAATCATCGGAATGCGCATGCCCCATCACAATGATAGCCCCGATAATGACCACCCCGTGGATGGCATTGGCGCCCGACATCAGCGGCGTATGCAGGATTGCAGGCACATTGGAAATCACTTCGATGCCCAGCAAAATGGACAGTATCACGATGTAAATGATTTCCTGGTGCTGTAGAAAAAAATCTGCCATGGAAATTATAAAGTTGAATTTGTTCGGTTAAGTCTGTGGCTTATGCAGCCGGCATTTCAGGCGGTTTGCATCGCTTGTTTCAGGCGTTCGCTGACCACCTCGCCGTTGTGGGCAATACAGGTAGCAGCCACAATATCATCGCTGAAATTGAGATTCAGTTCATTTTTGATGGCGATCAGTTTAATAAAGTTGATGACATTTTTACCAAACATCACGCTGGCATCCTTCGGCATGGAAGCGGCCAGGTTGGAATCCCCAACAATGGTAACCTGCTGATAGCGAATGGTTTGTCCATTTTCGGTCGCCTCGCAGTTGCCGCCCGTAGAAGCAGCCATATCAACGATTACAGCGCCGGGTTTCATGGCGGCCACTGTTTCCTTGCGGAGCAACACGGGTGCTTTTCTGCCCGGAATCTGGGCAGTACAAATGATCACATCGGATGCTGCGGCATGGTCGTGGATCAATTGTGCCTGGCGTTGTTTGAATTCCTCTGTTTGCTCCACGGCGTAACCGCCCGCGGCTTTGTCGTCGCGCGCACCTTCCACTTCCACAAATTTGGCGCCCAGGCTGAGCACCTCTTCTCTGGCGGCAGCCCGCACGTCGAAGGCTTCTACGACAGCACCCAGGCGGCGCGCCGTAGCAATGGCCTGGAGACCGGCCACACCTGCACCGAGGATAAGCACCTTGGCCGGTTTGATGGTGCCGGCAGCCGTCATGCTCATCGGGAAAAATGTAGGCAACAGGTTGGCAGCGGTAAGCACCGCCTTGTAACCTGCCACAGTAGCCATCGACGACAGCACGTCGAGCGCCTGGGCCCGCGTGGAGCGGGGCGCCAGATCGAGGCTGAAAGCAGATACACCTGCTTTGAGCATATCGTCTACCATGGCGTGTTGAGAGAGCGGGTTGAATTGTCCGATCAGGATTTGACCGGCTTTCAGTTTGCCCAGTACAGATTTGGCAGGAGCATGAATGGATACGATAACGGAGGCTTGTTTCAAAACGGCGTCCTGATCTGCCACTTGCGCCCCCTGTTTTTCGAAGGCAGCATCATCAAAAGATGCCTTTTCGCCGGCGCCGCGTTCTACCCATACGTTTTGAAAACCCAATTTCATCAGACCCGGAATCGCATCGGGTGTGACAGCGACCCGATTCTCGTCGCCACTTTCTTTCAAAATACCAAGCGTCATAGTTTGGTGTTAGTTATTGGTTAGTAGTTTTTGGCGGCACGTGCTCTTTTGCGGCTGCCTTCCAACGCCTCCGATTGGAGCGCCGAAAGTAAGCGTTTTTAAAAATCGGAAGACTGAAAAAAAAGCATATTTTTTTGAAGTGCTTTTATATAAAATTCTACTAAATAACGGCGGATGTCGGCGCCTGTAAAATATATTTCTGAAAGGCGAAAGGTCAAAATGCACTGCCACGGGGCGGCATTTTCGTCCGAAAGCGAACACGTCCGTTCGACACCGGACACCCTTGGCGCAAAAACATCTGCCTAATTCATTGCCAATCAAACAATTACAAAAGTGGCGTGTAACTTGACCTTCCCCAAGGCGGTCGTTGCTTAATATTCCTCACTCTTTGCCATATTACACAGGAATGTCAATTGCTTTTTTAACAGTGGGATTCCAGAGTGTGAAGGCGGCCTTCCGCACTCTGGTTCATTCACTTCGCAACGAGTAAAATAAAATGTTTTTAGGCAAAAAAATACATTAAAACCATGTTTTCAAACTACCTGAAAATCGCCTTTCGCAACCTTTGGAAAAACAAAGGGCAAACCCTTATTCTCGTTGGCGGACTATCGGCAGGTATGGGCGCCTGCATGCTACTGCTGCAATACGTGGGTTATGAGTTGAGTTTCGACCGGTTTCACAGTAAGGCCGACCGGATTTACCGCGTTGTCAACGAACGTTTACAGGAGGGCAAACGCATCCAGAAAGGTACCATCACGTATCCGACCATCGGCGATGCCTTGGGTCGCGATTTTCCGGAAATTGCCAACCACACCCGGCTGATGGCTGGTGGGGATGTTTTTATACGTGTCGGTGAAAAACTGGAAGAACAGGAAGGGTTTCTTTGGGCAGACGAACATTTTCTGGAAATGTTCGATTTCCCGGTGCTGGCAAAAAATGGCGCCCAGGTATTGAACCAGCCCGATGAAATGGTGATTACCCGTTCGGTTGCCGACGCCTATTTCCCCTGGGCCAAAGGCGATTACCAGGCTATTATCGGGAAGGAATTGCTCGTGGGCGCCCGAAGCACGGTGTTCCGGGTGTCGGCAGTACTGGATGATGTACCCGACAATTCCTTGTTGCAATTCAGGGTGCTGGGTGCATTTTCCAATCTCGTTCAGGAGCGTGGCAAGGAAGCCTTTGAAAGTTGGAACTGGTCTGATTTCTGGCATTACATCGAACTGAAACCCGGTGCAGATGTGGCTGCCCTCGAAGCCAAACTGCCTGCTTTTAGTGAACGTTATTTTCAGGGAAGCAAAGTGTCGGGCAGCGAGGAAATATTCAGTTTGCAAGCCTTGAAAGATGCACATTTGTACTCCCGCGACCTGGAATACGAAATCGGGGAAACCGTTAACGGCAGGGCAGTATGGTCGCTGCTGATGGTCGCCTTTTTTATTCTCGTGATTGCCTGGATCAACTATATCAATCTTTCTTCCGTGCGGGCCATGGAGCGCGCCCGGGAAGTAGGCGTACGCAAAGCGATTGGCGCGGGCAGAGGGCAACTGATCGGGCAATTTATGACCGAGGCTTTGCTGGTGAATGTCGCGGCGCTGGCACTGGCGTTTCCGCTGGTTCAACTCATCAAACCCTGGTTTGCAGGCAATTTTGACCTCGAACCCGACACTATGCGCCTTTTTTCGGATGGCAGCCACATGCTGTTGCCTGCCTTGGGCGGTTTGCTGGTACTGGGGGTGCTGCTGTCGGGTGCATATCCGGCCTGGCTGCTCTCGGCATCGCCGGTAGCGGGTATCCTGAAAGGCTTCTTTCAGAAAAAACTCGGCGGAGGCGGTTTGCGCAAAGGCCTGGTAGTGTTCCAGTTTACAGCATCTATTGCCCTGATAACCGCCACCTGGCTGGTTTCGCAACAAATCCGGTACATGAATCAGCAAGACCTCGGCGTTCAACTCGACCATGTGGTGACCATCGATCCGCCGCGTATGACGCAGTGGGACAGTACCTATATCGGAAAAGTCGACGCCCTGAAAACAGCGCTGACCGCTCATGCCGGTATCAAGGCTGCCGCTTCGTCTAACAGGTCGCCCGGCGATCCTTTTCTGGGCCGTGTATTCCAGATCAATAAAGTGGGCGACGCCGACGCCGCGCAGAATTTTACCTGCGGATTTATCAATGCCGACTACAACTATGCCGAAACGTACGGCCTGAAACCCCTCGCTGGCAGGTTTTTCCTCCGAACGGACCACAATCCTGAATGGGAAAAACTGGAAAGCGTCGTTCTCACCGAATCGGCCGTCAAAATGTTCGGCTATACTTCCAACGACGCGGCGCTGGGTAAAACCCTGCGCTTTTGGGATCACAACTGGCATATTGTGGGGGTGTTGCCCGATTTTCACCAGAAATCATTGCACCATGCCATCGAGCCGTTGGTGTTTGTGCCGTCATACAGTCCGTCGAATCAGATTTCACTGCGCATTGCCGGCGACCAGGTGGATCAGACACTGGCACTCATTCAGAAAACCTACCTCGAGTTTTTTCCCGGCAACGTGTTCAAATACGCCTTCGTGGAGGATAACTTCCAAAAATTGTACCTCGCGGACATGCGTTTTGGCAATATCCTGGGCTTTTTCACTTTGCTGACCATCCTGATCGCTTGCCTGGGCCTTTTCGGGCTGGCATCGTACACGACCATGTTGCGGACCAAAGAAATCGGAATCCGCAAGGTGCTGGGCGCGTCGGTAGCAGGTATCACCAGCCTGCTGGCGCGCGATTTCCTGAAACTGGTGCTGCTGGCAATTCTGATAGCATCGCCGCTTGCCTGGTATTGTATGCAAAAATGGCTGACAGATTTTGCCTACCACATTGAAATGAAGTGGTGGATGTTTGTAATGTCAGGTATAGGCGCGCTGGGTATCGCGTTTGTCACCGTTGGTTTTCAAAGTATGAAAGCAGCCCTGGCCAACCCCGTGCAGTCTTTAAAAAGCGAGTGACATTTTTAGAGGCCTGACGGATGCCCCAGCGTTCGATCTTGCGCATGGCCTGTCCGAAATCGGACAGGCCAAACGCAGGCGTTGTTTTATAAGTCATTGATTATCAAACATAAATCAATCCGGCATGAACTCTGATACCCTGTAAGGTATCTTGTCTGCAATTATACCGATATGTTTAGAAACTACCTTTTGCTGGCCATTCGTAACCTGCGAAAAAACAAATTTTTCTCTGCGGTCAACATTTTCGGCCTGTCGGTCGGCCTGACCTGTTGCATGTTGATTGCGCTGTTCATTTATGAGCAAACGCACTACGACCTGCACCACGACCACGCCTATGATTTGTATAAAGTAGGCACCACTTTTATCAAACCCGGCGAACCGAATAGCGAAGACCACGTCACCTACAATACGCCTTCGCCACTGGCAGCGGCTTTACAAAACGAGTTTCCGGAAATCGTGCAAACTGCTCGTATCCAAAATGTATTCGAACACGATAAAACCCTGATTCAGTCGGTTGAAAACGGTTCGATACTAAAGGCAATCAGCGAGCCTAAGGGGTATTTTGCCGATTCCACCTACTTCGATTTGTTCACGTATGAATTTTTGGAAGGCAATCCGAGCAAAGCCCTGAGCGAACCGGCAACGGTGGTTATTTCTGACGAACTGGCAACCAAACTCTTCGGTCGCGAACCCGCTTCCGGCCACATTCTGCGCATCAGCAACGGCTGGTTTGAAGGAGGCGACTTGGATTTTCGCATTACCGGCGTATTCAAGCAACCCAAAGTGCCCACCGAAATGGACGGCCATTTCTTTATGTCGCTGTACTCGGGCGGGCTGGGTGAGTTTGTAAAAACCACCAGCAACCTGGCTACCAACAATATGTTTTCCACTTTCCTGCGCCTGCGCCCGGGCGCCGACGGAAAAGCGCTGGAAGCCAAATTGCCCGCTTTTGTGGAAACGCACATGGCAAAAGACCTGGCGGAGCGCGGTTTTCGTAAAAAACAATTTCTGACTGCCGTACCCGATGTTCACCTGTCGAATGTGGGCAAAACGGGAACCGGCGTTATTTCAGGCAGCAAAATCTACCTGTATCTGCTGGGCTCCATTGCACTGTTTACTTTGCTCATTGCCTGCGTCAATTTTATGAACCTGAGCACCGCCCGCTCTGCACGGCGTGCAAGCGAGGTGGGTGTGCGCAAGTCGCTGGGTGCGGGCAAAAGCAGCCTGGTGCGGCAGTTTCTGGGCGAATCGATGCTGATTTCCATGATCGCTTTTGTGCTGGCCCTCGGCCTGGCCTGGCTTGCATTGCCGTTTTTCAACAAACTGGCAGATCAGGAACTCCGACTTTCCCTCAGCAGCCACCCGGCTCTGTTCGGTGCATTTTTCCTGCTGGCCCTGCTCACTGGACTGGCTGCGGGTACGTATCCGGCGTTTTACCTGTCGTCGTTTCGGCCGGTAGAAGTGTTGAAAGGCCGTTTTGCCAACAGCCTGTCGGCAGCATTTTTGCGCAAGGGGCTGGTTGTTTTTCAATTTGTCATTTCGGCAGGCCTCATCCTCGCTTCGCTGGTGATCAGCGAGCAAATGAAGTTCCTGCAATCCACCAACCTCGGGTTTCAAAAAGACCAGCAGATCGTACTGCCCTTGTCGAGCAAGGCGGCGGTGAGCGCCTACCCTGCCCTGAAAGCCGAACTGGCAGCCGACAGCCGTGTGATGCGCGCGGGTGCTTCGTGGTTCTATCCGGGCATCATGAACGCTTCCGATTCCGGATTCCGCAGGGAAGGACAAAGCGTGGAGGAATCTGTCACTACCCGTCGCAACCGCATAGACGCGGACTTTCTGCAAACACTTGACTTTCAGCCGGTTGCAGGGCGCATGTTCTCAGCGGAATTTCCTTCGGATACGTCCCTGAAACTGGTCGTCAACGAAACGGCCGTCAAAAAATACGGCTTCAGTTCTCCGCAGGAAGCCATCGGTGAAACGGTGTTGTTTGATTGGCGCGGACAGCAATACCGCTATGAAATTATCGGAGTGCTGCGCGATTTCCACTTTGAAAATCTGCACGAAGCCATTCAGCCTTTTTCTTTCGAACTCAGTACAAGCCCGCAATACAACTACCTGATTGCCCGCGCGCGCAGTAGCAGCGATCTGCCTGGTTTGCTGGCCGACATTGAAAAAATGTGGAAACGACTGGTGCCTGGAGAGCCGCTGGAATACACTTTTCTGGATGATGATTTTCAGAAAAACTACAAGATCGACCGACAGATGGCCGGGTTAGTGGGCAGTTTTACGGGTATTGCCATTCTGATTTCCTGCCTGGGCCTGTTCGGATTGGCTGCCTTTGCCGCCGAACGCCGCACCAAGGAAATCGGTATTCGCAAGGTGTTGGGCGCCAGCGTGGCAGGTATTACCGGTTTGTTGGCCAAAGATTTTATCAAACTGGTTCTGATCGCTATTGTCATCGCATCGCCGCTGGCCTGGTGGGGTCTGCAAAAGTGGTTGCAGGATTTTGCCTACCAGATCAAAATACAATGGTGGATGTTTGCCATCGCTGGCCTGATTGCGGTTGTCATCGCATTTTTGACGGTGGCCGGGCAGGCGGTGAAGGCGGCGCTGACGAATCCGGTGAAGTCGTTGCGGAGTGAGTGAAGATAGAGGTGAGAGGTGAGAAGAATTCTTGGGCAGATCATCCAGAGCGTAGAGTAATTTCCCGCAGATTGCGCAGATTTACCCGCAGATCTCCGCAGATTGTAGAGTGTACAACGTAGAGTAGTTCCCCGCAGATTGCGCAGATTTACCCGCAGATTTCCGCAGAACGTAGAGTGTACATCGTAGAGTACGTTGAGTACACATTATTAATGCTTTAAAGAAATTGGAATACTCTACGATCTGCGGAAATCTGCGGGTAAATCTGCGCAATCTGCGGGGAACTACTCTACGTTGTACACTCTACGTTCTGCGGAAATCTGCGGGTAAATCTGCGCAATCTGCGGGAAACTACTCTACGTTGTACAGTCTACGATCTACGGAAATCTGCGGGTAAATCTGCGCAATCTGCGAGAAACTACTCTACGTTGTACACTCTACGATCTAAGGAAATCCGCGGGAAACCACACTACAAGAAATGCCATAAAAACGGAAAAAACATGTTCAGAAATTACATCAAAATCGCCTTTCGCAACCTGCGGAAGAACAAACTGTACACGATCCTGAACATTGCCGGACTGGGCACAGGCATGGCCGTAGCCTTGTTGATTGGACTTTGGGTGTATGATGAAATTTCCTTCAACGGCTATCACCACAGCCTCGACCGGATCGCGATGATCCAGAAAAACAGGTATTACAACGGCGCTATCAACACCGAGGAATCCAACTGCATTCCGCTGGCCGCAAAACTCCGGGAAAACTACAGCGCTTACTTCGATCAGGTGGTCACCTCATCTTACGGCGGCGAACGGGTGCTGCAGCATGGCGAAAAAAGTATCATCAAACGCGGCTTGTTCATGGAGCCCGGCGGACAGGAAATTCTGGATTTGCAGATCGTGAAAGGTTCGGTGCAGTTTCCGCTCGATCCTTCCTCCCTGTTGCTCAGCGAAAACGTCAGCAGAAGCCTGTTCGGACAGGAAGATCCCATCGACAAAATCATTCGGCTCGACAACCGCATCAACCTGAAAGTGGCGGGTGTGTACAAAAACATTCCGCGCAACTCCAATTTCCGCAGCGTGGCGTTTTACGGCTCTTTTGAAACCTTCTCGCAAATGGAAGAATGGGTGCGCGAATCGCGTACCAGTTGGGGCGAAAACTCATTTCCAATTTATGTAAAAATGGCCCCGCAAGCAGATATGGCAGAGGTGTCAGCGCGTATTAAAAATGCTGTTTTTGAAGAAACAAAAGACGAATCCAGGCCCGAAATATTCCTCCATCCATTGTCCAAATGGCATTTTTACCCGGAATTTAAAAATGGTGTGGCCATCGGCGTCGGCATTCAGACGCTCTGGATTTTTGGCCTGACGGGCATTTTTGTACTGTTGTTGGCAGCCATCAATTTCATGAACCTGAGCACTGCCCGCTCGGAAAGCCGGGCCCGGGAAATCGGCGTGCGCAAATCCATCGGTTCCCTGCGCAGCCAACTGATCGGGCAGTTTTACACCGAGACTTTTGTAATCGTGCTGTTCGCAGCAGTGCTCGCCGCTTTGCTGGCCGAACTGGTTCTGCCAGTCTTCAATAAAATTGCCGAAAAAGACCTTGCTTTTCAATGGAGCAACCCCGTTTTCTGGATTCCCATGCTGGCTTTTTTGCTGATTACGGGACTGCTGGCAGGCAGTTATCCGGCTTTTTACCTGTCGTCGTTTCGGCCGGTGCACATCCTGAAAGGGAAATTCCGTTCGGGCCGCCGCGAAGTGTTTTCGCGCAAGGCGCTGGTTGTTTTTCAGTTTAGCATTTCTGTAGCGCTGATTATTTCCACGGTTGTTATTGCCCGGCAGGTGCAATTTGCCAAAGAACGCCCCATTGGTTACGACACGTCGGGCCTGATACAAATTCAGAAACGTTCGCCGGCGTTGAGGGGCCATTTTCACGCCATGAGGCAGGATTTGCACGACTCTGGCGCCGTGGTTGACATGGCTGAGTCGACCGGGCCGGTAACGGAGTTCTGGCTCAACTCTTCGGGTTTTCAATGGAAAGGCAAACCGGCCGATTTGAAAGAGGATTTCATCACCCTGCGCGTTACGCCGGAATTTGGTAGCACCATCGGTTGGAAAATGCTGGAAGGCCGCGATTTTTCCCGCGCATTTCCGGCAGATACTTCCAATATGATCCTCAACGAAGCGGCTGTGAAACTGATGGGCCTGCAACACCCGATCAATGAAATGATTCGCTTTGAGGATAAAAACTACCTCGTCGTAGGTGTAGCCAAAAACTTCATCATGGATTCCCCATATGAGCCTGTGAAACCCACTGTTTTTATGATGAGGCCTGCCAATATGACGTTCATGAATATCCGGCTGAATCCCGAGATGAGCGCTGCGCAGTCGATCGCCAAAGTGGAAGATGTGCTGAAACGCTACGATCCTTCGGGCAATTTCAATATCAAATTCGTAGACCATGAATTCGGGCAGAAATTCTGGCGGGAAGATCGCATTGCGCGGCTCACCACGGTTTTTTCCCTCATGGCGGTGCTTATCAGCCTGCTCGGTATTTTCGGGCTGGCGGCTTTCATGGCCGAACAACGCACCAAAGAAATCGGGGTGCGAAAGGTGCTGGGCGCAGGCATTTCGAGCATATGGGGGCTCATTTCCTCCGATTTTGTCCTGCTGATCGTCATTGCTTTTGCAATAGGTGCTCCGGTGGCTTATGTATTCATGCAGGAATGGCTGCTCAACTACGAATACAGAACCGAACTGTCGTGGCAAATTTTTGCCGGAGCCGGCCTGGGCGCCTTGCTCGTCACGCTGCTGACAGTGAGTTTCCAGGCGGTACGCGCCGCCGCTGTTAATCCTGTGAAGTCTTTAAAAACGGAATAATCATGTTGAAAAATCACCTTGTCATTGCTTTCCGAAACCTGCTCAAAAACCGCACATTTTCATTGCTCAACATCGGCGGACTCAGTGCCGGGCTGGCGGTGACCATGCTCATTGGCCTATACATCCGCGATGAGTGGTCGTTTGATCGTTTTCATGAAAAAGCCGACCGCATTTACCGCATTAATCTTGATGCACGCGTAGGTGGAGAGGAGCAGTTAATGGCCGTCACCCCCGCCCCCATGGGCCCTGCTTTTGTGCGCGATTACCCGGCCGTGGAAGACTTCTGTCGTTTCCGGCAATGGGGCTTTATCAGTGTGAGAAAAGGAACTGAAGCCATCGAGGAAGGCAACAATACGTATGTAGACAGCAGTTTTTTCCGGGTATTTTCTTTTCCGCTGCTGGAAGGCGATCCCAAAACGGCACTGGTAGAGCCCAACACCATGGTGATTTCCGAAAAAATGGCGCAAAAATACTTCGGCGCCACCACAGGAATCGTAGGGCGCACGCTGCGCATCAACGAGTACATCGACCGGCGCGTCACAGGCGTCATGAAAGACATGCCTGCACAGTCGCACATGCACTACGATTTCTTGTTCTCGATGTCGACCATTGAAGAAGGAAGTCAGGACGTATGGTTGTCAAATAATTTTCAGACCTACCTCCTGCTTCGGCCGGGTGTTTCTGCCACTCAATTTCCGGCATATTTTGCCGAAATGAAGGAAAAATACCTGCGCCCGCAGTTCGATCGCGTTACCGGCAGCACCCTTTCTGCGTTTGAAGGTTCGGGCGATTTTATGCGGTACAGCCTGCAAAATATGCGCGACATTCACTTATTCAGCGACCGAAACGGCGAGCACGAAGCCAATTCCGATGTCAAATACATGTGGATTTTCGGCATTGTCGCCCTGATGGTTTTGCTGCTGGCTTGTGTCAATTTTATGAACCTGAGCACCGCTCGTTCGGCAGGCCGTGCGCGCGAGGTGGGTGTGCGCAAAGCGCTCGGATCAAATCGCAGCCTGCTGGTGCGGCAGTTTTTGACAGAGAGTATGCTGCTCACGCTGGTGTCGTTCGCACTGGGCATCGGCGCCGTATATGCTGCGTTGCCGGCTTTTAATACATTCGCCGACAAAGACATTGCATTTTCTGTAGCCGACATGCCCATGATGTCTGCGCTGGCAGGGCTGGCATTCGTGACGGCACTGGTGGCGGGTAGTTACCCTGCATTTTTCCTGTCAGCGTTCCGGCCGCTGGATACCCTGAAAGGTACTTTGTCGAACAGTGGAAAAGGGTCGGCGCGCCTGCGTAGCAGCCTGGTAGTGTTCCAGTTTTTCACATCCATTGCGCTGATTATTTCAGTATTGGTGGTGCAACAGCAATTGTCATTTATCCAAAACAAAAAACTCGGCTGGGAAAAAGAGCAAATCGTGATGCTACGCAACACCTGGTGGCTGCAAGGCAAAACACTCGATTTCAAACAACAACTTCTGCAAATTCCGGGTATCGAGGAGGTGTCGTGTGTCGACTACTTCCCTACCCCATCCAGCCGCAACAACACGCCCTTTACGCCCGCTGGCGCCGATGCTGCCACACAATCGGTGGCCAGCCAGTGGTGGGAAGTAGATTTCGATTACCTGCCGACGCTGGGCCTTCAGATGCACAGCGGACGCTGGTTCGATGCTGCGCTAAAAACCGATTCGGCCGTGTGTGTCATCAATGAGGCTGCCATGAAAGCATTCGGTTGGACAGATATTCAAGAGCATCGAATTACCACAATCGTCGGCGATCAGCCCACCCAGCCCCTTAGCATGGAAGTGGTGGGTGTAGTGGAAAATTTCCACTACGAAAGCCTGCGTGAAAATATCGGCCCCCTGGTGATGACCATTGGGAAAGGAAGCGGCACCATGGCGCTGCGCCTGTCGAAACAGGCAGATGTGGAAAAAACGTTGTCGGCCGTAAATACCCTGTTCAAGGGTTATTTGCCTTCACAGCCCTTCAACTACCGCTTCCTCGATGATGAATTTAACCTGCAATACGCATCGGAGCGGCGTATCGGTGGCATCCTGGGCGCGTTTGCCGGGTTTGCAATATTCATCGCCTGCCTCGGACTGTTCGGGCTGGCAGCCTTCATGGCCGAACAACGCACCCGGGAAATCGGAATCCGCAAAGTGCTGGGTGCTTCCGTCAGTTCACTGGTACGCCTGCTGTCGAGCGATTTTCTGCGCCTGGTAGCCATTGCAGTGGTGCTGGCTGTACCACTGGCCTGGTATTTCATGCACAACTGGCTGCAGGATTTTGCTTACCATATCAACCTGAAATGGTGGATGTTTGCGCTGGCAGGACTGATTGCGGCAGGTATTGCATTCCTGACCGTGGCAGGGCAGGCCATGCGGGCTGCGCTGGCGAATCCGGTGCGAGCGCTTAAAAGAGAGTGAGAAAGGTGAGAGGGTGAGAGGTGAGAGAGTGAGAGGTGAGAGAGTGAGAGAGTGAGAGGTGAGAGGTGAGAGGTGAGAGGCACTGGAGGTAAAAGATCGGTGGAATGCGCCTTTGCAGGTACGATTGGTCAAAAAAAGCATGGGGAAGAGGCTTCAACATGTACCTTGTTTTCGACAAAAACATCCATGTAACACTCCATTCTTTAGGTGCTATGAAGTACATTGCTATCCTCTTTTTGTTGCTGTGCCAGCAGGCGCAGGCGCAAACATTTGTTCCCGATATGAGGAATCGAAATCTGTGGGAACTACACGGCCGGGACGCCAAAAACCTGACCGACAACTCAAAAAACGGCGTATCATTCTGGTTTGACGAGCCGGTCGCCTTACTTCGTTTGAAAGACTACGACTTTTCCGAAGGAACCATCGAATTTGATGTGCGCGGGCGCGACGAGTTGCAACGCTGTTTTGTCGGCATTGCCTTTCACATCCAGAACGACAGCACTTATGATGCTATTTATTTCCGGCCATTTAATTTCAAAAATGCTGAAATATACCGCCGAATGCGCGCTGTACAGTACATTTCATGGCCCAAATACACCTGGCAAAAACTGCGCGCCGAGCATCCTAACCAGTACGAACACCCGGTCGTACCTGTGCCGGAGCCGGAAGAATGGTTTCATGCCAAAATCGTGATACAGGGCAAAACCATCAGTGTGTATGTAAACGACTCCGCTGAGCCCAGCCTGGTGGTAGATAAACTGACCGACACCACCCACGGCGGACTGGGCTTGTGGGTGGGCGACCCAACAGAAGGTGATTTTGCCAACCTGAAAATTACGCCAGCCAAAAAATGAGGTATTTTCGCCTACAAAACGCCCTGTCAACGAACAAAACCACTCCATGCAGCAGAATTATCTTTCCCTCGCTTTCAGAAACCTTCGGAAAAACAGAAAATACACGCTGATCAACCTGATCGGGATGGCTGTGGGCATGGCCTGCTGTTTTCTGATTATTGCCTATCTGCGTTACGAGCGCAATTTCGATACGTTTTTTCCAAAAGGCGAGCGCCTTTATCGTGTTAATTACCACATAGATTTTGCGGGCGAACCACTCGACATCAACCGTGTGCCTGCGCCACTTGGCCCGGCCTTGCCTGATTATTTCCCGCAGGTAGAATCCGTCGCGCGGCTGTACGGGCGGAGCATCAGTGTGCGCGAACCACAGGGCGACCGGCAGTTTGAAGTGACGGAAACGTATTTTGCCGACAGCACCGTGCAGGACGTGCTGTGGCTCGATTTTATGCATGGCGACCCGCAAACAGCCCTCGATGCGCCATTTTCAATGGTTTTGTCCGACGAAACAGCGCTGCGCCTGTTCGGCACCGCCGAGGCGATGGGCCGCCAATTGCGCGTGGCCAACGAAGCCATTTTCACCGTTACCGGTGTGGTGCGCCGTATGCCGCGGCAGTCGCACCTGCGCATCGACATGCTGATGCCTTTCCGCAATATTCCCGATGTGGAGCCTGCTTCGGCGCGACCCAGCGTGCGGAATGCCATGACCAACAACTGGCTGGCTTCGTACAATTTCACTTACGTGACCCTCAAACCCGGTATGTCGCCCGCACCGGTGAACGCCGCATTTCCTGCGTTTATCAAAAAATTCGGCATACCCGAATACTCGGAAAAGCAGGTGTTTAGCCTGTTTCCGGTGCGCGATATTCACCTGTACAGCGCCATTGCCGACGAGGTATCGGCCACTTCCAACCCGCAATACCTGCGCGTGTTCGGCATCGTCGGTTTTCTGATTTTGCTGATTGCTGCGATCAATTTCATCAACCTGTCGACGGCCGTGTACCTCGACCGCACGAAAGAGGTGGCCGTGCGCAAGGCCCTGGGCGCGCGCCGCCCGGCGCTGGTGGGGCAGTTTCTTACTGAAACGATGCTGCTGAGTTTTATGGCTTTTGTGCCAGCCATGGGGATTTTGTTTGCGCTTATTCCAATGTTCAATGCGCAAAACGACAAGTTTATCACCTATCACCTGCTGCAAGATTGGCCGCAAACGCTGCTGTACCTGGGCATTTTTGTACTGACAGGCCTGCTGGCTGGCATTTATCCGGCCGCATTTGCCAGTCGCTTCAAACCTGTGGAGGTATTTCAGAAAAACAGCCCCGTGGGCGCCGGTCGTTCTGGTCAATTACTCCGCAAATCGCTGATTACCATACAATTTGCAGTCAGTATTGCACTGCTATGCGGTACGCTCATCATGCTTGCGCAAATGCGATACTGGCAAAATTTGCCGAAAGGTTTCGATGCGGAACAGATCATTACCGTACCGCTGTCGAGTGCCAATATGAACACCGTGTTCTCTCCGGGCGACTCCACTTTGCGCCGCCGCATGAATGCTTTTGACGACCTTTTGATGCAAAATTCCGGCATCGGAGAGGTGACGATCGCTTCGTCAATGCCTGGTTTTTCGGCGCCGTTTTTTCCGGTCACGACGAACAAAATCAGAACGGAAGACAACGTGTTTTTAGCCAGTATGTCTGTCGACTACGACTTTGCCGAAACATTTCGGCTGAAAATGCTGGCCGGCCGCGATTTCGATAAATCTTTTGGTTCGGATCATCTCAACAGTTTCATTATCAATGAAATGGCCGTGAAAACGCTCGGCTGGACATCTCCCGATGAAGCCATCGGGCAGGAGATAAAAAGCGGCGGCAAACAAGGCAAGGTGATCGGTGTGGTGAACAATTTCAACACTTCGGGGCTTCAGTCGGCACTCAATCCGGTGATCCTGGATGTGTCGCCCGGCTCCTTTACTGCTTTCGCCATTCGCCTGAAAACACGGCAAACACAGGCAGTTATTGCCGACATAGAGCGTGCGTGGCGGCAGTTTTTTCCGGAAAAAGCCTTCGACTATTCCTTCCTGAACGAAGACTTGCGCGATTTCTACGAACAAGAGGGCCGCATGATGCAACTCTGCGCCGACTTTGCGGGCATTACGATTGTGCTGGCTTGTTTCGGACTTTTCGGACTGGTGGATTTTACAGTACGCCAGCGCCGCAAGGAAATCGGTGTGCGCAAAGTGCTGGGCGCTTCGGTGCCATCCGTGGTGCGGCTGCTCAGCAAGGAGTTTTTGCAATTAGTGCTTATTGCCCTGCTTATTGCTTCGCCCATCGCCTGGTGGGCCATGGAAAAATGGCTGACCGATTTTGCGTATCGCATTTCCATTCCCTGGTATTTGTTTGTGGTAGCGGGCGCGCTGGCTGCAGTGGTGGCGTTTCTGACCGTGGCCGGTCAAACGCTGCGGGCAGCAGTGGCGAATCCGGTGCAGACGCTGCGGAGTGAGTAGTTAATAGATTTACGATACACGATTACATGATTTAAGATTTAAGATTGGATTGGAGATGGAAGATTTTTGATTAAGCGCATTGTAGTCAATCAAAAATCTTCCATCTCCAATCCAATCTTAAACCTTAAATCTTAAATCATGTAATCGTACATCGTAAATCTCACCCCATCTTTGCCCTCTCACTTCTCACCTCTCACCTCTATTCATGCTTCTCCAATTCGACGCCACGCTCCTCGCCCACGAAGGCACCGAAGCCTTGATGATCGATTTTCCCTTCGATGTACAGGAACTGTACGGCACGCGAGGACAGGTAAAGGTAAAAGTTACCTACGACGGTGTCCCCTACAGAGGCAGCCTGGCCAAAATGGGTCGTCATTGCCACTTTTTACTGGTTCGGAAAGACATACGCAAACTAATCGGCAAAAATGCCGGCGATATCGTGCATGTCACGGTCGAACGCGATACTGAAGAGCGAACTGTAGAAGTTCCTGCCGATCTGGCAGCCTTGTTCGAAACCAACCCCGATGCGCAACAGCGCTTTGAAAAACTCTCCTACACCCACCGAAAAGAATATGTCCAGTGGATCAATGAGGCCAAAAAGCCTGAAACCCGCGAGCGACGTTTGGTAAAGACGATGGAGATGTTGATGAAGTAGCGAGCGGCAAGGGGCAAAGGGCAAGGGGCAAGAGGCAAAGGGCAAGGGGCAAGAGGCAAAGGGCAAGGGGCAAGAGGCAAAGGGCAAGGGGCAAGAGGCAAAGGGCAAGAGGCAAAGGGCAAGGGGCAAGAGGCAAAGGGCAAGGGGCAAGGGGCAAGGGGCAAAGCGCAAGAGGCAAAGGGCAAAGGGCAAGGGGCAAGGGGCAAGAGGCAAGAGGAGCAATTTTTCCCTCTTACACCTTTTTTGTCTTTTGCCTTTTGCGCTTTGCCTTTTGCCTCTTGGCATTTGCCTTTTGCCCCTTGCCTCTTGTCCTTTGCCTCTTGCCCTTTGCCTCTTGCCCCTTGCCTCTTGCCCTTTGCCTTTTGCCCTTTGCCCCTTGCCCTTTGCCTCTTGCCTCTTGGCATTTGCCTTTTGCCCCTTGCCCCTTGCCTTTTGCCCAATTATTTTCCCCTTTCCTCTTGCATAAAATTCAAAAACAATTCACCTTTGCCCAAAATTAACCAAACGGTTAAACCTTTTGACCAATCCCCTTTCACTACTGACTACTCACTACTGACTACTCACTACTGACCACTCACTACTGACTACTCACCACTCACTACCCACCATGGCAAAAAAGGACACGCCTTCCACACCTGATTCTACGGAGCAGAAGATTTTTGATGCTGCGCACGAAGTATTCGTGCAAAAAGGGATGGATGGAGCCAAAATGCAGGAGATCGCCGACAAGGCGGGCATCAACAAGGCGTTGTTGCATTATTACTACCGGTCCAAGGAAAAACTGTACGAAGCGGTGGCCAAAGCCGTACTCAGTCGCGCAGCGCCTTTGGTGGGCAACCTGATTGAAAGCGATCGGCCGCTGGAAGAAAAAATCAGGCACTTCATTGAATTTTACATCACCACTATTTCCAAAAATCCCTTCATTCCGCTGTTCATTCTTTCTGAAATCAACAAACACCCGGATCATTTTTTCGAGCAAATTCTTCCCAAGGACTTGCCCAAACCACAGGTGTTTATCCGTCAGGTTGAAGAAGAAATTGCCGCCGGGCGCATCCGGGCCGTCAATCCGTATCATTTGGCCGTGAATGTCATCGCTATGTGCGTTTTCCCGTTCATCGCCCGGCCGATGATCCGGTTTGCCATGGGCTTAAACAGCGCAGAACTCAAATCTTTTCTGGAAGAACGCAAAACGCAGGTCACCGAATTTGTGCTGGCCTCGCTTCGCCCCTGATTCCTTTTTCGAAACCCAGCCAAGTTCACGAATATGCGATTACCTTATTTCCTATTGATCCCCCTTCTGTCTGTCGCCCTGCAGGCGCATGCCACCGACACCCTTACCGTAGAGCAATGCCAGGCGCTGGCTATCCAGAACAGCCCTTTGCAACAGAAAAAATTGTACGCGGAAAGCATCGCAGCCCTGCAAACCCTGAATATTCGCAGCAACAACCTGCCGCGCATTCAGGTAGGTGCACAGGCCACCTGGCAAAGCGATGTGTTTGGTTTGCCTATCAATTCGCCACTCTTTGAAGTCCCACAAGTGCCCAAAGACCAGTACAAACTCTCGGTCGACGTGGCCGAACGCATCTGGGACGGCGGTTCCGATCGCTACCTGCGTCGCCAACGCAGTCTGGAAAATGAACTCGCCGCTGCTCAGGTCGACGTCGATGTGTACCAACTTCGTGAAGTCGTCACCGACCTGTATTTCAAATCGCTGCTGCTCCAGGAAAGCAATGCCGTGCTTCAAACCAGCAAGGAAGACCTCGGCCGCAAACTAAAACAGGCAGAGGCCGCCATCGCTGAAGGTGCGGCATTGCGCACCAGTGCCGACCAGATCAGGCTTCAAATTCTGAAAACGGAACAGCAAGTTGTTGGTATTCAAACAGATATATACGCGCTCAGGCAAATCCTGGCGCGTTGGATCGGCCGCGAAAACGGCGATTTCGCCCTCGTGCTGCCGCCTCTTTCCGGTGTATCCACAGCATTCGATCAACGCCCGGAATTCAAGTTGCTCGACCTGCAACAACGCAGTTTTCAATTGCAAAAAGACCGCCTGCACCTCCTCCACCAGCCTCGTGTAGAAGCCTTCGCACAGGGTGGACTGGGACGCCCCAATCCGTTCAACTTTTTTGAAACGGATTTCCAGCCCTTTCTCCTCATTGGTCTTCGGGCATCCTGGACGCCTTTCGACTGGGGCAACCGTAGCCGCGATGCGCAAGTGCTCGATTTGCAGGTAAAAACCGTGGATACCCAACGCGCCGCCCTGCTCCAACGCCTGGAAATCGGCTCGCTCAAGGACAAATGGGACACAGATGTAAAATACCGCCAGCAACTCGCTCAGGACGACGAGATCATCCGCCTCCAGGAAGACATCATTCGCCGCTCGGATGCGCAGGTGCAAAACGGCGTGATGACCATGACCGACTACCTGAGCCAGATCGACCTGCTCACCCAGGCCCGATTAAACCGTAAAACACATTTGATTCAGGCTGTACAGGTGCAGGAAATGAGTAAAGTCAGGAAATAAAGTCAACAGTCGGCAGTCAACAGCCTGAACGCAATTAATCATTACCTCCACTTACAAGCCCTGAAAGGGCGTATTCAATAGCCCAGGGCAACGCCCTGGGAAACTGGAAACCAATCAAAAAAATAACCAACGCCCCGACCACACATAAAAAAATACCAACATTTCAATTTCCAGCATATGAAATACCCGGTTTATTTCCTCTCCTTCGCCTTGCTGCTCGCCGGCCTCTCCGCCTGCCAGAAAAATGCCCCCAAAGCCGACGCCTATGGCAATTTTGAAGCCGAAGAACGCATCATCAGCGCAGAAGCCTCCGGAAAAATCATGTCTCTGCACATCGAAGAAGGCCAGGTGCTGAAAGCCGGAGAAGAAGCCGGCCGCATCGACTCGGTACAACTCGCCTTGAAACGCGAACAATTGCAGGCCTCCATCAAAGCCATTGCAGCCAAAAGCCCGGCTATCGAGGCACAACTTGCCGTGTATGAACGCCAGACAGCCTCCGTCAAACAGCAATTATCGACCCTCGACCGGGAAAAACGGCGCATCGAAAACCTGCTGAAAAGCGATGCTGCTACGCCCAAACAACTCGACGACCTGAATGCACAGATCGAAGCAGCACAACGGCAAATGGATGTCATTGCACAGCAGCGCAATGCCTCTGATGCCAACCTGTCCATTCAGAAAAACGGATTGCTGGCCGAAATTCTTCCCTTGCGCAAACAAATGGAGCAATTGGACGATCAAATTGCCAAATGCCACATTATCAATCCTTTACAGGGCACAGTGCTGGCTAAATATGTGGAGCCGGGAGAAATAACCGCTTTTGGCAAACCCTTGTACAAAGTAGCCAGCCTCGACACACTCACCCTGCGCGCCTACGTGGCGGGCAATCAACTGGGCGCCATTAAAATCGGCCAGCAGGTGAAAATATTCACCGATGCCGCCGACGGGCAACAACGCGAAACCACCGGTACCATCCGCTGGATCTCCGCACAGTCGGAATTTACCCCAAAAATTATCCAGACCAAAGAAGAACGTGTCAACCTTGTGTATGCAGTAAAAATCAGTGTACCCAACCCGGATGGGGTGTTGAAAATTGGCATGCCGGCAGAGGTGAGGAGGTGAGTGGGTTGAGGAGTTGAGTGGGTTGAGGAGTTGAGAGGGTTGAGAAGTTGAGATTCAACCCTTGGCACGAACAGGTAAGGGTTAGATAAGTCTCAACCCCCTCAACTCCTCAACCCTCCCAACTCCTCAACCCCCTCAACTCCTCAACCCTCTCAACTCCTCAACCCCCTCAACCCCCTCAACTCCTCAACCCCCTCAACTCCTCAACCCTCCCAACTCCTCACCCCCCTCAACTCCTCAACCCTCTCAACTCCTCAACCCTCTCAACTCCTCAACCCTCCCAACTCCTCAACCCTCTCAACTCCTCAACCCTCTCAACTCCTCAACCCTCCCAACTCCTCAACCCGCTCAACTCCTCAACCCCCTCAACTCCTCAACCCCCTCAACTCCTCAACCCCCTCAACTCCTCAACCCCTTCAACTCCTCAACCCCCTCAACTCCTCAACCCTCTCAACTTCTCAACCCTCCCACATGATTTCCGTCAACAACATATCCAAAGCATACGGCGCCGTCCAGGCCATTCAGGATATCTCCTTTGAGGTGTCGAAAGGGGAGATTTTCGGCCTGATTGGGCCGGATGGGGCCGGAAAAACGACGCTTTTTCGCATCCTCACCACCCTGATCCTGGCCGACAAAGGGCAGGCCAGCGTGGCAGGGATGGATGTAGTGAAAAACTACAAGGACCTGCGTCAGATCATCGGCTACATGCCAGGTCGTTTTTCGCTGTATCAAGACCTGACCGTGAAAGAAAACCTGGAGTTTTTCGCTTCTGTGTTCGGCACCAGCATTCGCGAGCACTACGACCTGATCGCGCCGATTTACAGCCAGATCGAACCTTTCAACCATCGGAGGGCGGGGGCCTTGTCGGGCGGTATGAAACAAAAACTCGCGCTGTGCTGTGCACTGATTCACAAACCCGAAGTATTGTTTCTCGACGAGCCCGGAACAGGCGTAGACCCCGTTTCCAGAAAGGAATTCTGGGAAATGCTCGGCAGCCTCAAACGCCAGGGACTAACCATGCTCGTAAGCACGCCCTACATGGACGAGGCCGAATTGTGCGATCGGGTGGCGCTGATTCAAAAAGGAAAGATCATGAGTATCGACACGCCACAAGGTATCATTGATGCCTTTACCAGTCCTTTGTTTGCAGCCCGCTCGGACAATATGTATCAGTTAATCAACGACTTGCGCAGCATGGAAGGCGTGGCTGACTGCTATGCATTCGGGGAATATGCGCATGTAAAGATGGCTGCTTCAGCAGCCGGTTCAATCGGATACATAGACGCGTTGCACACCTATTTACAGGGGAAAAAACACCAACAGATTGAAATCAAACCCGCTGTTGCCACGGTGGAAGATTGTTTCATTGAACTGATGAAAAACTGATGGCTATTGTAATTCAAACCGATCGACTCACCCGCACTTTCGGCGCCTTCACGGCCGTAGACGCCATTACATTCGAAGTGCATACTGGCGAAATCTTCGGATTCCTCGGCGCCAATGGAGCCGGAAAAACCACGGCCCTGAAAATGCTCACCGGGCTGCTCACGCCGAGCGGCGGCTCAGCCACTGTAGCCGGTTTTGATGTGTGGAAATATCCCGATCAGGTGAAACGCCACATCGGTTATATGAGCCAGAAATTCAGCCTGTACGAGGACCTGACCGTGCGCGAAAACATACGGCTGTACGGCGGCATTTATGGACTAAAACTACACGCCATCAAGGAAAAAACGAGTGTTTTGTTGCAAAAACTCGACCTGGAAGCAGAGGCAGACAAACTTGTGGGCTCTTTACCGCTGGGCTGGAAACAAAAACTTGCCTTTTCCGTAGCCTTGCTGCACGAGCCCCGAATTGTGTTTCTCGACGAGCCCACCAGTGGCGTCGATCCACTTACGCGCCGGCAATTTTGGGAACTTATTTACGAGGCTGCTCAGCAAGGCGTAACCGTTATGATCACCACCCACTACATGGACGAAGCCGAATACTGCGACCGCGTGAGCATCATGGTCGACGGGCGCATTCAGGCGCTCGATACGCCGCGTATGCTGAAACAACAGTTTGAAACGGATAATATGGATGAGGTGTTCAGGAGGCTGGCGCGGGGCTGAGCAAGATTAGCCATTGATATTCTGTTCGGCTTCGCCTCACGAATAATGGGAACCTGGATTATGCGGATGGTGCGGATCAGGCGGATTTTTTGAGCCTACATCAAAAAATTAAAGAATGTGGCCGACAGGCCACACATATCCGCCTGATCCGCGTAATCCGCATTATCCAGGTTCTCATTATTCGTGAGGCGAAGCCGAACAGAATATCAGTATTTAATTTACATCCACACGCCGTATCTTCGCGCCGCTCTCAACCAATTTCAGCAAACGACTCAACTTCCAAGCAGAGAAATGAATTTCGATTTGATTGTTATAGGCAGCGGTCCCGGCGGATATGTGGCTGCCATCCGTGCCGCCCAACTGGGTATGAATGTAGCCGTTATCGAACGCGAAAGCCTCGGCGGCATTTGCCTCAACTGGGGCTGTATCCCCACAAAAGCCCTGCTCAAAAGCGCACAAGTATTTGATTATCTGAACCATGCAGAAGACTTCGGTATCAAGGTAGGTAAAGCCTCCGCCGATTTCGACGCCGTCATCAAACGCAGCCGCGGCGTGGCCGATGGTATGAGCAAGGGCGTGCAGTTTCTGATGAAAAAGAACAAGATCACGGTCATCATGGGCACTGGCAAACTCGTAGCCGGTCCGAAAGTAGCCGTAACCGATGCCGCAGGCGCTATAACCGAATACGCTGCCAAACACATCATCGTGGCCACCGGCGGCAGGGCCAAACAACTGCCTAACCTGCCCATCGACGGCAAAAAAATCATCGAATACCGCAAGGCCATGAGCCTGGAAAGCATGCCCAAACGCATGGTAGTGGTGGGCGCCGGCGCTATCGGCGTCGAATTCGGCTATTTCTACCACACCATGGGCTCGGAAGTGAGCATCGTGGAATTCATGGAACAAGGCCTCGTGCCGCGCGAAGACGCCGATATTTCCAAGGAACTCGGCAAAATTTTCAACAAAAAAGGTATCAAGGTGTACGGCAACTGGGCCGTTGAAAACGTCGACACCAGCGGCAAGGAAATCAAGGTGAACATGAAAAATCGCAAGGATGGCGCTACCGAAACCATCTTGTGCGACGTAGTGCTCAGCGCTGCCGGCGTAACGCCCAATACCGAAAACATCGGCCTTGAAGACCTCGGCATTACCACAGACCGCGGCTACATCAAAGTGGATGAATACTACCGCACCAATGTGCCTGGCGTGTACGCCATCGGCGACGTGCTGGCCACCCAGGCCCTGGCACACGTGGCCAGCGCCGAAGGCATCACCTGCGTGGAAGCCATTGCCGGCCATCACCCCGAAACCATCGACTACAATAATATCCCCGGCTGCACCTACTGCGTGCCCGAAATCGCTTCGGTTGGCTACACCGAACAAGCCGCCAAAGAGGCCGGCTATGAGGTTTTGATCGGCAAATTCCCGTTCACCGCCTCCGGCAAAGCAAAAGCCGCCGGACACCCGGAAGGTTTCGTCAAAGTCATTTTTGACAAAAAATACGGCGAATGGCTCGGCGCCCATTTCATCGGATACAACGTGACGGAAATGATCGCCGAAGTGGTCGTAGCCCGAAAACTCGAAACGACCGGCCATGAAATCATCAAATCCATCCACCCCCACCCTACCATGAGCGAAGCGATTATGGAAGCGGCGGCCGCGGCGTATGGGGAGGTGATACACCTCTAGAGAGAGTGAGAGAGTGAGAGAGTGAGAGAGTGAGAGAGTGAGAGAGTGAGAGAGTGAGAGAGTGAGAGAGTGAGAGAGTGAGAGACAAAATTTAAAAGGCAAGGGGCAAAAAGCAAGGGGCAAAAGGCAAGTTTTTGGGTACAAACTAGCCCTGAAAGGGCGTATTCAATAGCACAGGGCAACGCCCTGTGTATTCGTGGTGTATTCGTGGTGTATTCGTGGCGCATTCGTGGTGCATTGGTGGCGCATTCGTGGCGTATTCATGGCGCATTCATGGTGTATTCGTGGCGTATTCGTGGCGCATTCGTGGTGTATTCGTGGCGCATTCATGGCGCATTCGTTGAATATTCATCGTATATTCATTCCCGCCCCCCAAAAACGCATCAACGCCCTGCGTATTCGTTCGACAATCAAAAGCAGTCATATTACCGGGAGTTGGCATCCGTACCAAATGCCGGCTCCCGGTCAAATTAACATAAAAGTATTCCCTCCGCACTTGCCCGCTTGCAAACATTGAGTAGTTTTGCTGCTCAATTTTTTTGCATGATCGATGCACTTATTTCTTCCAAAACGCGGATCAAACTCCTGTTGAAGTTCTTCCTGAACAGCAACGCCCGAGCCTATCTGCGCAGCCTGGAAAGCGAATTCGGTGAATCGACCAATGCCATCCGCCTGGAACTCAACCGACTGGAAAATGCCGGTTTGCTTACCTCCAGTAGCGAGGGCAATAAAAAAATCTTCCAGGCAAACACTGACCACCCTCTGTTCGCGGAGATTCACAGTATCATTCGCAAACACATCGGCCTCGATCAAATCGTTGAAAACATCGTGCATCGCCTCGGCGAATTACAGTGCGTTTACCTGGTAGGCGATTTCTCCAAAGGAATCAACAGCCAGGTGATCGACCTCATTTTCGTCGGGAATGTCGACAAGTTGTACCTGCTCGAACTCAGCGCCAAAGTGGAGAAAATCATTCATCGCAAAATCCGATACCTCGTATACGACCACCAGGAAGCCGAAGGAATAGACTGGACAGCCCACCAGCCGGAACCGCTGATTTTGTGGAAAAGTGAGTAGTGAGTAGTGAGTAGTGAGTAGTGAGTAGTGAGTAGTGAATAGTGAGAGGCGATTGTATAAGGCAAATGGAAAACCCCGCCTCACCTCAACCCCTCAACTATCAACCCTCATCAACATTTATCAACCTCATCAACCCTATCAACCCTCATCAACCCTATCAACCTAATCAACCATTATCAACCACCCAACCATGTACCCATCGCTTACCCGCAAAGAAAAAACCCTCGCAGTCGTCGGACTCGGATACGTAGGGTTGCCCATTGCGCTCGAATTCGCGCGACACTTTCGGGTGATTGGCTTTGATATCAATACGGAAAGAGTGGAACAGATGCGCCGGGGCGAAGACCCCAGCCGGGAACTGGCGCCGGAAGCCTTTCACAACGTCGACATCCATTTCACCACCAACCCGGATGACCTTCGACAGGCCCATTTTTTTGTAGTGGCCGTACCAACCGATATCGACGAACACAAGGTGCCCAACCTCACACCACTCCAAAAAGCCTCTGCCAGCGTTGGGAAAGCCCTCAAACCCGGCGATTATGTGGTGTATGAATCCACCGTGTACCCAGGCTGCACAGAAGAAGACTGCCTCCCTATCCTCGAAGCACAATCCGGACTCCAGGCAGGCGCCGATTTCAAACTCGGGTATTCCCCGGAGCGTATCGTGCCGGGTGATAAAACCCGGCCCCTTACTCAAATCCTGAAAATCGTATCCGGCTCCGACGCCGAAGCGCTCGACACCATCGCCGCCGTGTACGGACATATCATACAGGCCGGCGTGTACAAGGCCGATAGTATCAAAGTAGCCGAAGCCGCCAAAGTGATCGAAAACACGCAGCGCGACCTCAATATCTCGCTGATGAACGAACTGGCGATCATTTTCGACCGAATGGGCATCGACACCCAATCGGTGATTCGCGCAGCGGGCACCAAATGGAATTTCCTGAAATTTTACCCCGGACTCGTCGGCGGCCACTGCATCGGCGTCGACCCGTATTACCTGCTCCATAAATCCGTCGAACTGGGCTACGAACCACAGGTCATCCTCAGCGGCCGCCGCATCAACGACGGCATGCCCGCCTGGATCGCAAAAAAACTGATTCAGTTGCTCATCCAAAAGAATAAAAACCCCGGCCAGGCCAAAGTGCTCGTGCTGGGCATCACTTTTAAGGAAGATGTGTCGGATATCCGGAATTCCAAAGTAGCCGCTCTCGTACATGAGTTGCAGGATTATTCGGTTAACGTACATTTGGCCGATCCGCACGCTTCTCCCAATGAGGTGGCGCATGAATACAAATTGACCCTGGCCGACAAAATATCCGACGACTACGACGCGGTCGTGGTTGCCGTGGCCCACAAAGAATACCGGGCATACGACCTGGCCTATTTCAAATCCATTATGAAGGAAAATCCGATTCTGATGGATTTGAAAGGGCTGTACGAGATGAAAGAGGACGAGGTGGAATATTGGAGATTGTGAGACCTCACCCCCCGGCCCCCTCTCCGGGGGAGAGGGGGTGACTTCCCGCTCGGCATCCTTTATTCAGAATGCCAAGGGTACTCGCTCCCCCTCTCCCTCGGAGAGGGGGCCGGGGGGTGAGGTCTCCTACCACACAGTAGCCAACTAACCTTGACTACAACAAATACAAAAAATCTATCCCTTCCACATAAGTTGCCGCAACTTATGAACGGCGAAGCCATCCCGCTCCCCTCCCTACCCACTGACCACTCACTACTCACCACTGACTACTCACCACTCACCACTGACTACTCACTATGAGCCTTCAAATGGTTGACCTCAAAACCCAGTACCAACGCATTCAATCCGACATACAGCGGGAGATGCAGGAGGTACTGGAAACCAGCATGTTCATCGGCGGGCCCAAAGTGAATGCCTTCCGCGAAAACCTGGAAGCCTACCTTGGCGTTCGGCACGTGATCCCCTGCGCCAATGGCACCGACGCCCTGCAAATCGCTATGATGGCGCTCGGATTGCAACCCGGCGACGAGGTCATTGTTCCGGCATTTACGTATGTCGCCACGGCTGAAGTGATCGGGCTGCTGGGCCTGAAACCCGTTATGACGGATGTCGACCCGGAGACGTTCAATATCACTGCTGCGCACATCGAGGCGGCTATTACGCCGCGTACCAAAGCCATCGTGCCCGTACACCTGTTCGGACAAAGTGCTGATATGGAAGCCATTATGCAGGTAGCCGAGCGACACAACTTGTACGTCATCGAAGACAACGCCCAGGCCATCGGCGCCGACTACACCTTTGCCGACGGCGCTGTACGCAAAACAGGAGCCATCGGACATTTCGGCTGCACCTCGTTTTTCCCTTCCAAAAACCTGGGCTGCTACGGCGACGGCGGCGCCCTCATGACCAACGACGACGATTTGGCCGCCAAAGCGCGCATGATCGCCAACCACGGCCAATCGCGACAATATTACCACGACAAAATCGGCGTTAATTCGCGCCTCGACGCCCTCCAGGCCGTGGTGCTCAATGTGAAACTGCCACACCTCGACACCTACAACAACAGCCGCCGTGGCGCCGCGCTCTACTACGACAGCGTATTTTCCAATATCGCCGACCTCAAAATTCCCGGCCGACAGCACAATTCCACCCACGTGTTCCACCAGTACACCCTGCGTTTGGAAGGTGGCCCAGCCCGCCGCGATGCCCTCAAAGCATTCCTGCAAGAACAAGGTATCCCGGCCATGATCTACTACCCCGTTCCGCTGTACAAACAACTGGCGTTCGAGCACTGGTGGCCAGGTGGCACACTGCCCGTAACCGAACAATTGTGCGATTCGGTGTTTTCCTTGCCTATGCACTCCGAACTGAACGAGGCAGTGCTGGAGCGGATAACGAAAGCGGTTAAAGCGTTTTTTGAAAAGTAAGACCTCACCCCCGGCCCAGACCTCACCCCCCGACCCCCTCTCCGAGGGAGAGGGGGAGCGAGTACCCTCGGCATTCTGTATAAAGGATGCCAAGCGGGAAGTCACCCCCTCTCCCTCGGAGAGGGGGCCGGGGGGTGAGGTCCCCACACCATGCCCACTTTCGCCCTCATCGGAGCAGCCGGTTACGTAGCCACCCGGCATTTGCAAGCCATCCAGGCCACAGGAAACACCCTGGTGGCAGCGCTCGATCCGAATGATTCGGTAGGCATTCTGGACAGTTATTTCCCGGAAGCCGCCTTTTTTACCGAGTTCGAACGATTCGACCGGCACCTGGAAAAACTGCGCCGCAACGGCCAGGCAGTTGATTACATCACCATTTGCTCCCCCAATTACCTGCACGACGCACATATTCGTTATGCCTTGCGCTATGGTGCACGTGTTATTTGTGAAAAACCGCTCGTACTCAATCCCTGGAACCTCGATGCCCTGCGGGAAATGGAAGCGGAAACGGGCCGCTCGGTTTCAACCATTCTACAACTCCGACACCACCCGGAAGTCATCGCACTGCGGGAAAAAATAGCAGGCCAGCACTCCAACCACGTGTACGACGCCGAACTGACCTATATCACCCCGCGCGGCAAATGGTACCACGCCTCCTGGAAAGGCGATGAAAGCAAATCGGGCGGCATTATCACCAATATCGGTATCCACCTGTTCGATATGCTCGCCTGGGTGTTCGGCCCTGTGCAACACGCGGAAGTACACCTGCGCACCCACAGCCGCGCTTCCGGAGTGCTGCAATTTGCCCATGCGCAGGTACGCTGGTTCCTCAGCGTGGATGCCGACACCCTGCCGCCTGAGGCGGGAAAAGGCCCCCTGCGTACGCTCACGCTCGACGGACAGGCCTGGAATTTTTCGGAAGGTTTTACCGATTTGCACCGCGAAAGTTATCGCCACATTTTAGATGGAAAGGGCTGGACCATCGCAGACGCCGCGCCTTCAGTAGCCCTCACCAGCGCCCTGCGGCAGATGGAAGTGACTGTGCCGGGAGACAATGCGCATGCTTTGGTATATTTGCCGGGAAAGGGGCATCCTTTTGAATGATGAATGATGAATTTTATGGAAAAAAGCCTAATTTTGTATAAAAAGTAAGCAATGACGAGTGTCATAAAATATCCGTTGCGCAATCTGAATAGTGCTGTCCTGAATGATTTGCAGGAAAAATACCCGGAAGCGGAAGTACATATCGAGATTGACAGCAACCGTCACCATGAGGGCCTGACAGAACAGGGTTTCTGGGAACTCATTGCTTTGTTGGACTGGCAAAAAACAGGGGATAATGATGCCGTCATGGAACCCTTGATTGCTGCTTTGGCAGCATCCCCTGTGCGACATATTTACGAGTTTGACGATATTTTGTCGCAAAAACTCTATAAATTAGATGCGTTGCGCTTTGCGACACAAATCGGTGAAAGTGCCTGGAAGCCAGGTCAATATTTTTCCCCGGATATATTTCTATATGCGCGCTGTTGCGCGGTGGCCAACGGACAAGATTACTATCAAAAATTGCTCACTGATCCGGCATTGATGCCCAAAGACATGGATTTTGGCGCCTTGTTACGTGTCACGGAAGAGGCTTATACGCGAAAATCTGGTAGCGCATACACTTATGTGCCTGCTTATCCAATAGAAACGTATTCTAATAAAGAGGGTTGGGCTGAAGTGATTTAGTCTTGTTTATTTATGCACGGTAATTCAAAAAAAAATCCCAACCCGCATCATTTGTATGGAATTTTCGAAGAGAAAACGAATGATGTATTTAAATATGGTATTACCGATGACCCTATTGGGAAAGATGGCTTGCCTGCTCGTACAAGAAAACAGATAACAATCTTAAACCTCGCTGCCGGATTCCTGAAATTTATAGGAAAAGTTTTAATAAGCGGTATTCCTGGCAGGGCAGAAGCGGAAAAGATAGAGCGTGAACATATCCAGGAACATGTAGACAAATTCGGGAGCATGCCACCTGGCAATTTAAAATAGACCTCTTGTAATTCTTTTTCAAACAGCGGTTTGCTTCCCCCAACTTCTCAACCGCTCAACAAGCATAACACATTGAAACTCCACCACATTTTTTTAGTTCTCCTCCTCTTTGCATGCAGGGACATCAGCGCCCAGAATCAGCAGATCATTGAACAGCAGGCCCGTTCTATCATCCAGTCGAAAGGACTGGACGAGAATGAAGTAAAAGCGCGCCTCAAACAGCAGGGCATCGATATTGAAAATATGACGCCCGAGGAACTTGCGCAGTCCCAGTCGCGCATCGAGGCTGTCGTAAACGACATGGAGGCCGAAAAAAAGGCCGCCATGGAAATCAATACCCCCGTGGCTGAGCCTGCTGCAACGACCACTGTAGATACAGTGGCTCCGAAGTCGGAAACCCCTCCTGCACCTGTAGAAACGGCCAAAAAGAATACCCTCGAACTACCTCCTACCGAAATATTCGGGCACCATTTGTTTCGCGCCAAAGACCTGAGTGTGTACAGCACCACCAGCGAAGTCAAGCCACCCGATTCCTATGTGCTTGGCCCGGGCGACGAACTGACGATCAGTATTTTCGGCCCTTCCCAGTTTGATAACAAGTTCATTATCAACAAGGAAGGCTATATCGCGCCGCTGAATATGCCCAAAATCTTCCTGAAAGGCATCTCTTTCGGACAGGCACGCGAATTGCTTCGCAGCCGTTTCGGAGGGTTTTACCGTTTTGCACCCGAGCAGTTTGCTGTCAGCCTCAGCACCGCGCGCACCATTAGCGTCAATATTTTTGGAGAAGCCGTCAACATTGGTTCTTTTACCATGTCTGCCGTCAATACGGCTTTCAATGCCCTGGTAGCAGCAGGAGGGCCAACCGAACTCGGTACCGTGCGCAACATCAAACTCATTCGTGGCAGAACCAGCAAACAAATTGACCTGTACCAATTTATCAACAACCCCTCTGCGCAGTTCGAATTTAGCCTAGAAAACAACGACATCATCCACATACCTGTCGCAGAACGCATCATTTCCATACAGGGCGCTATCCGCAGGCCATTCAAATACGAACTCATTCAGGGTGAAAACCTGGTGCAATTAATAGCATATGCAGGCGGGCTCAATCCCAATGCATATCGGGAGATTATACAGGTGAACCGTTTTGAAAACGACAAAAGAATCCTCATCGATGTCAACCTGAAAACCCTGCTCAACAACAAACAGGATTTTGTGCTGCTGAATGGCGACGCGGTCATCGTGCGCACTATTCCCACGCCGATTGAGAACACGGCCGGTATTGAAGGCGCTGTCAATTTGCCGGGCAAATATTCCATTTCGGAAACGCCACGCATCAGCGACCTGCTGAAAAAAGGTGAGTTGCGCCCACAGTCGCGCACCGACATCGCGTTCCTCTTGCGGGAAAATACCGACGGCACCAAACGCCTGATCCAGATCTCGCCTGCCGAACTGCTTGCTGCACCCGGATCAGCCAATGACCTGACGCTCAACCCCAAAGACGTACTGACCGTTTATACACAGGCCAGATACACCGATAAAAGCACCATCAGCGTGCGCGGTGCCGTACGGGAAGAAGTGAAAAATTACCCTTTTGCGGCCGATTCCTCAATTACACTGGAAAGAGCCATCCTCCTCGCTGGCGGATTGAGCGCAGAGGCCACCGGCCTGGGCTACATCATGCGTACCAACCCCAACAATACCAAGGAAAAAAGTTACTTACCCATCAATATCACTGCCGCCCTGCAAGACCCAGCCGGTCCGGCCAACGTTCGCTTGCAGCCCTTCGACGAGGTGGTTACCCTCCTGGCGCCTGTTTACACAGACGTAGCAGATGTAAAAATTGTAGGCGCCGTACGCACACCCGGCAAGTTCCAGTACAGCCCTACCTTGACGCTCAAAGACGCCCTGATTCTGGCCGGCGGCATGAAAATGGAGGCTGCCCGCAACCGTATCGACATATACCGTGTCGATATTACGGCCAACCAGCCCACCCATACACTGGCCATCTCACTGGAGGTTGATAACGATTACAACATTACCAATGGAGGCAGCAATTTCAGCCTGCAACCTTTTGATGAAGTGGTGGTTCGCACCGCTCCGCAATTCCAATACCAGGAGTTTGTCGAACTCAACGGGGACGTAAAATATCCCGGCCGATACGCCCTGATTGATGAAAATGAACGGCTCACTGATCTTATTAAACGCGCTGGAGGCCTGACAACCGAAGCAGATGCACGTGCTGTGACCTTGTTCCGCACTGAAAACGACAAGGGTTTTGTAGTCACCCGGCTCGAAGCGGCCATGCGCGCACCCAACTCTTCGGAAAACCATATCCTGAAAAATGGCGACGTAATCAATGTGCCCAAATTGCAGGATCTGGTCACCATCCGGGCTGTCAACACCGACCTGTCGCAGATACTGAATACACAGGCAGGCAAGACCGGACAAATCAGCGTGGCATGGCATAGCAGCAGACGCGCAGGTTGGTACGTACGCGAATATGCAGGCGGTTTTGCAAAAAACGCCAACAAGAAAAAGGTAAAGGTAGAGCAACCCAATGGTAAGGTCAATCGTACCAAAAGTTTCTGGTTTTTCCGTATTTATCCAAAAGTAGTAAAAGGATCTGTCGTATTTGTGCCTGCCGAGCCACCCAAAGAAAGCAAACCCAAAGAAAAGAAGAACATCGACTGGGATAAAAAACTGACACAAATTCTGGCAGTAACGGGCGTCATTACCAGCGCCGCTATTGCTATCGCAGCATTTAAATAAATCACTCCAACCGCTCCTACGTGGAAAACATACAACCCGCGCCTTTCCAGCAGCCCGATGAGGAAATGAACCTCGGCGATTTGCTCCGCCGACTCAAGGAATACTGGGTGGAAATCAAACGCAACTGGCTGACCATCGGGCTGATCTGCATTCCATTCCTCGTCTGGCAGGGGTACATGGCCCTCACCACACCAGTTACCTACTCCAGCAGCCTAACATTCATGGTAAACGAGGACACCAGCGGCGGCGCCAGTATCCTCAATAGCCTGTTGGGCGACTTCGGCATCGGGCAAAACCAGAACAACTACGACAAGATTCTGGAACTGGGCAAGTCCATGCGCATCATCCGCTACGCCCTGTTCAGCAAAGCGGACATCGACGGAAAAACGGACTACCTCGCCAACCACTTTATCCGCATCCAACACCTGCACGAAAAAGAATGGAGCAAAAAACCGAAAGATCCCAACCAGCCCAGCCTGAATGGTTTTTTGTTCACCCGGGATAGTTTCGAGCAGTTCAGCAGGATCGAATACGCAGCGTTCAAGTCGATTTATAGCATGCTGATCGGTGGCGAGAGCACCACGCCATTGTTCAGCACACGTTACAACCAGGACTCAGGCATTATGTCGCTCTCGGTCAAAACGCGCTCCGAGACACTGACGATCCTGCTTTTACGCGCCATTTTCGATCAATTGAGTGCCTTTTATATCCTTTCCGCTACCGAAAAACAAAAGGAAACCTACGACATCATCAAGGAAAAAACCGACTCGCTCCTGCGCCAACTCTCTGGCGCAGAATATAGCGCTGCACGATTCAGTGAGCAAAGTTATGGCCTGATGCGCCCCACCGATCAATTGCCCGGCGAGCGCTTCAGCCGCAACAAAAACATCTATACGCTGATTTATGGCGAATCCCTGAAGAACCTCGAACTGGCAGACTTTGCTTTGAAAAACAGGATTCCATATGTCCAGCCGATCGATTTTCCGATTCCGCCGATTACCGGGGCGGGATATGGAAAGAAAAAGGCTTTGGGGCTGGGATTGGGGCTGGGGCTGGTATTGGGGTTAGCGTTTGTCATGTGGAAAATGAATTCTCGTCAACTAAAATCTGATAAAAAATAATATGATGAGCAATATAGTGCGAATAGCAGTAATTGTTTCACATCCTATTCAGCACTTTTGTCCAATGTATGCGAGTTGGGCACAACACAATGACTTTCAACTTAAAGTTTTTTTTGCATCTAGTATAGGTGTCCAACCCTATCATGACCCAGGTTTTGGTACACTTGTCAATTGGAATAACCTATATTTAGACTCTTTTGATCATGTTTTTTTAAATGAAGGAAAAAGTCTATCTGTAAATAGCAGTCTTGATGCGCCAGATTTGACAAATGAATTAAGCACATACAATCCGGCTGTGATAATCATTTATGGATATAATCAAATTATTCAGAAAAAAGCAATGGTGTGGGGAAAGAGAAATAATAAAAAAGTGTTCTACATATCAGATTCTGAAAGAGCACATGATGAATCTTCCTTTAGGTGGTTCATAAAGAAGCAACTTCGAAAATCATTTTTTAAAAAAGTAGACTGCTGCTTGACTGTTGGGAACTTTAATGAACATTACTATCATTGGATGGGTGTGTCAATGGACCGAATGATTAGGCTAGGTTTTTCTATAGATTTACCTATTTACCAAAAAGCATATGAAAAAAGAGCACTTTTTAGAAAGGAAATTCGAGAAAAGTATAATGTTCCAGAATCAAGTATACTTATTTCAATGGTTGGCAAACTGATTAAAAGGAAACGTCAAATTGATATTGTTCGATCACTAAAAATATTAGAAGATTCCAGTTTAAAACATTTCACACTTTTAGTAGTAGGAATGGGAGAAGATGAACAAAAAATTATTAATGAAGCATCTACTTTATCTAGAAATTTGGTAATAATTACTGGATTTATTCCTGCGGAAAAATTAGTAGCCTACTATGCTGCAACAGATATTTATGTACACGCATCAGAATATGATCCACATACACTCGCTGTAAGTGAAGCAATTTACATGGGTTGCCCTGTTATTGTATCAAATAAATGCGGAGTTTTCGGCCCTAACGATGATGTTCAAGTCGGCAAGAATGGCTACACATATGAATGTGGTAATGTAACAATGTTATCACGCCTACTAAATCACCTTGGAAAAAGCACCTCACTGTTAAATGAGTTCTCTGCAAACTCTCACATCATTGGCCAGGAAAATCAAATACGTGCACATAGCACTGGATTAAGAACAGCATTAATGAAAGAAGAGTTATTATGAAATTTTTGACAATAATGTTTATGCTTAATATCAAGGTTAGAAAACCATGTGAAAGCATCAAAAGTAACAACTCATATTCTTCTATAACATCATGAATTGGAAAAACAAACTATATGAAGCCTATGTATCAACAGGCATGAGTAAAAAAAATGAAAATAATACAATAGATATTTTCGACCAGTATAGGTTCACAGCCAAGAGAATAAAAAAATATTTAGGAGATGATAAGACAATAAAAATAATAGACTTGGGCTGTGGTTCAGGAGGTTTGTTATATCAAATAAAGCAGTTTGGTTATGAAAACCTTACAGGTATTGATTACTCCTCAGAGCAGGTAGAACTTGCTAACATGATGGGCCTAACTTTCATATATCAGGGTGATATTATTGATTATTTAGCAAAAAGTAAGGACAGTTGCATCGATGTAATAATTCTAATGGATGTGATTGAGCATTTTACTAGAGAAGAATTGATAAATTTACTTTCTCTGTTAAGGATGAAAATACGGCCCACTGGTAGAATAATAATCCATGTACCTAATGCTGAAGGTATTTTTGGTAGTAGAATCAGGTTTGGTGATATTACACATGAGATTGCCTTTACAAGACAATCTCTAGCACAGATTTTTAAATCTACAGGGTTTAGTAGTATCTACTGTTTCGAAGACAAACCCACAATACATAGTATTGCTAGTTTTTTTCGTAGAATTGTATGGGATACTTTTACAGTCTTTTTTCGGATACTATTCGCAGCCGAGACTGGCAGTTTTTCCGCAATCTTATCACAGAATATGCTTGCTGTAATAAGTGTTTCACCTGCTATTGAAAAAAGAGGGTAAAAAGGATATAATTATCTGGTCAACCCAAGCGGTAAGTATATTAATTTCCATTAGTACAGGAAAGGTTATTGCTACAAATTTTAAATCGAGCGATTTTGGGCAATACTCATTGATTCTATCTTTTTACTTCTTAATAACAGGTCTTTTTTTTAACCCAATCCAACAATTTTTCTCAACAGAAGTCAACAAAAACAATCACAATGATTTTCTAATTACTTATTGCATTATTTTATCTTTTTTAAACTCATTCTTTTTTTTATTTGCAAGTGCTTTTTGCATTTTATTTAGATATAATTATTATTTAGACATTTTCCTGTTACTTATTTCATCATTAGGCCAATCAGCAATGTCTCTAATGGTAAACTTGAGTAATATCCAAAGAAGGTATCTATTAAATTCTATTGCGTTAACAGTACCTCTAGTACTAAATTTGGCAATTATTTTATTTCAAAATACGGCAACAAGTAATACATATATAGCCTTGCTGATTGCAATGTCTCTATCAAACTTATTTAGTTCAATTATATTATACTACTTATATTTCTCAAAAACAGAAAAAAATATCAATCTTCTTAACTACAAAAAAAATATAATTCTTTTTTTTAAACACGTAAGAAAATTATTAAACTTTGCCATACCCTTGGCATTATTATCTATATCAAATTGGTTTTCCAGTTACTTTGACAGGTTTATTATCTACAAATACATGGCAAGGTCTGATGTTGGAATTTATGCTGCAAATTATGGCCTAGCATCAAAAGTAATTGTGCTATCTACCCCCATAATGATTCTTCTAAGAGCAGACATCTACGATCCAAATATTTCAATTCAAATCAAAAAGAAAATAATATGGAAAAAAATTATAACTTTTGCCCTTATCGGTTTAGTGGCTTCTATTATATTATTACTTTTTAAGAATCAAATAGGAAACCTCTTCCTATCTCAAAATTATACTGATGGTTTTTTCATCCTTGCACCAATCTCAATTGCATATGTTCTATTAGGGTGTATTCAATTCTTTGACTTATTTTTCTATTATACTTCAAAAACCACTAATATTTTTTATGTTTACACATTCGGAATGCTTCTCAATGTGATACTAAGTATGAGTCTAATACCAAGTTTTGGGCTATGGGGTGCCTGTGAAGCAAATATTTTAAGTTATCTTTTTCAATTTATTCTTGCTTCTTACCTTTTTTCAAATACAATAATAGAGGAATCATGTATTCAATAAATACATTTTTCGAGTCAAATGCAACTATGATAACATACCTGTTATTATTAATTGTTTTGTTTTATTTTTTTATTGGAATAGGAAAAAAATTTTTATTTATCGAGTTCCTCTGTATTATACCTGTTTTACAATGGCTTTGGGGGTTTACTATTGCGATACAAACTGGCTTCTTGACAGAATCTACTGTTTCCATGGCATATTTTTACTTGTTAAGTGGTACATTGTTTTATATTATTGGGCTTTGCTTCCCCTACGGTTTTGGTAAAATTAATACACGATTTAGTGACTCTCAGATACTAAATTTCGTTTCTTTAAAACTTAAAGGAGATTATAAAAAAACACAAACACAATTTTTAATTGGTATAACTTCCTTAATTCTAACAGACTTCGCACCAATTTCTCTAAAGTTTATTTTTCAATTGTTAGGTAGTTATTTTTTTATTGCTACAATTAAATTTATTATATCAGACTACAAAGGAAAATGGGTATTTATAAGTATGTCTCTTCTTTTTATTATTGAGATGACACTATTACAAGGTATGCTCGGTACTATTGTGTTTTGGGCAGCCTCCTCTTTTTTACTATTAAATATAAGGGTGAAAATAAATGCATTGAAAATAATACCAATTTTATCGCTTTGTTTTTACCTTATGTTGATTTTATATTCTGCAAAAACTGAATACAGAGCCGAAACATGGCATATTAGGACTAATGCTATGGGAAGAGAGGGCAAACGAGAGATAAGATCATCACCTGAAAGATTAGGTCAACTGATTATTGAACGAATAAACAACCCATCTCTTATTTTCAAACAATCTTCATTAGTTAACATGGTTCAAAGAGTAAATCAGGCTTTTCAGGTTATCCTAGTCATGAAAAGAGTTCCTGATACTGAGCCATTTGCAGATGGTGAAATGACAATATATAGACCTTTTATCTCTCTCGTTCCCCGAATAATTTGGCCTGATAAGCCGTTGATTCCTGATCCTGCAGACTATAAACGATTTACAGGAATAGGTCTCACAAAATACAACTCCGTCACAATAGGGCCAATAGGTGAAGCATATGCAGATTTTGGAAAATTGGGCGTAATATATCTATTTTTCTATGGTTTACTAATAAGAATATTTTACAAATATTTTAGATTACAATCTGAACAAAATCCCTACATGATTATTTGGTTTTTAATTATTATGTCAGGAGCAATTAGCCATACTGAGACAACTATCTCTGGTGCGATTAACGGGTATTTAAAATTTTTCGGATTTGCATTAATTTTTACTAAAGTTGACTTCTACAGACACACTACCAAATAACAAACTTATGCGTATACTTTTTATAGGAAACACCTGGAGAGGAGCAAATGACGGAAGCCTATTCAGGTCATTATCTAAATCTGGGTATATTATTGAACTGATTGAAACCAATCGTTTTTTCCCATTAAATTACTCATTTTTCTTAAAAGTAGTAGAAAGGTTAATATATCAAATAAGGCTAAATGAGTTTAACTCGTATATTATAAAAACTGCGATAAAAAGTAAATCAGAAGTTGCTATTATTTACAAGGGCGCAGAAATTTTTCCCGAGACTATATCTAAACTAAAAAAAATGGGTATTTATACAGTTAATTTTTACCCAGATGTTAGTTTTTTTACACATGGTGCTCTCCTTGCCAAATCAATATGCCTATATGACCTAATAGTCTCAACTAAGTCTTTTGCAAAAAAAGATTTGTTGACAAATGATATAAAATCCATTGTAGAGTTTATTCCTCATGGATTTGATACAGAGATTCATAAACCAATAAAATTCGAAAAATCAAAAATCCCTAATATCTATATCTCAGATTGTGTCTTTATTGGGCAACAATCTACATCTAAGGCTAACTACATAATGAATATCTTAACAACAATCCCTACAATCGATTTTAAGGTATGGGGAAATGGGTGGGATAATAGTATTATCAATAAAAATTATATTGTTGGGAATGCAGTTTTTGGAGATTATTATGCACTTGCGCTTCAATGTTCAAAAATTTCTCTAGGACTGCTAAGTGAAAAAGTTCCTGGAGCATCAAGTGGAGACTTAATCACAGCCCGAACGTTTGAAATTCCAGGCACTGGGGCATTTATGATACATGAAAGAACAGATGAAATTCATAATTATTTTGAAGAAGATAAAGAAATAGTATGTTTTGAAACGAATGAAGAGTTAACAGATAAAGTTAAATATTATCTTAACCATGATAGTGAAAGGGATCAAATTGCTAAAAAAGGGAAATTTAGAGCATGGAAAGATCATACCTATGAGAAGAGGGCCGAACAATTGATTAAAATCATTAGCAATTATATCTAGTTTTTTTATCTAAATTGATAAATGAAAGTAACTAAAAAAGTAATATTCTTTTTTAGAAAAAAAGATCCAGATGCACATAGTATTGAAGAGGTTTTCAATACAGTATCAAATATATTCACTCAAAAAAAAACTCTGAGAGTCGAACACTTGTATGCCCCTGAGCATAGTAAATCCATCATTAATATTATCCAAAACATTATATTTGCCTATAATAACCAAGGAGAAGTCAATCATGTTACCGGAGACATACATTATATTTTATTAGGTTTAAGAAAAAAAAATATAAACATTCTCACAATTCACGACTGTCGATTATTAAACATTTTTCCTAGGACATCAATAAAGTTTTGGATATATAAATGGTTTTGGTTAGACATTCCTCTGAAAAGAGCAACAAAAGTTACAACGGTTTCTCAAAAGACTAAACTGGAGATTATTAAATTCACAAATTGCCCTCCAGAAAAAATAGTAGTTATACCTAACCCTGCGAACCCAATATTCAAAAATGAGCCACGTGAATTCAATTCAGACAACCCTAAAATTTTGCAAGTAGGAACAGGATCAAATAAAAACTTAGAACGTGTAATTCAGTCATTAATTGGAATTCCTTGTAAACTAGTTATTATAGGCCAACTTTTCCAAAATCAATTATTCTTACTAGAAAAAAACAAAATCAACTATGAAAATTACTTTAATATCAGTATCGAAGAAGTTTCCAGGTTTTATCATGAGTGCGATTTTGTAGTATTTGCTTCAACATTCGAAGGGTTTGGAATGCCTATAATTGAAGCCAATCTTTCTGGTACGCCAATAATAACCAGTGATATTTCGCCTATCAATGAGATTGCCGGTAAGGCTGCTTTGTTCGTAGACCCATATAGTATTACCGACATACGCAGTAAAATTTTAACTATGATTTACGACAAAGGGTTGCGTGAAAGATTGATTTATTATGGTTTCCAAAACGCATCAAAATTTAGTCCATCTGAAATCTCAGAAAAGTATTTTAATTTATATACTCATGAAAAGTAAAAAAAAATCAATCTTATTTGCCACAGGGTCTTTCTTTCCAGACCCTTCCGGTGGTCCCAATATCACGATGTACTGGCTGTCTAAAGCATTCGTTAAAAATGGCCTAGCCGTTCATGTTCTAACTACAGATCGCGGTGTCAGTGATAATATGCCCAAAAATACTTGGCTAAACTTAGAATATGGTTATTGTCAATATGTGAGAACAAATTACAATAACCTACCTTTCCTTTTGATAATGAAAAGTATTAAGTCGCTTTTTGGAAAAAACACTTTATACCTATCCTCATTTTTTTATCCACTATCATTTATACTCGCTCCAATTGCGCTACTACTTGGCATAAAAGTTATCTGGGCGCCACGGGGAGAGACATCGCCAGATGCATTAAAATTCAGTTCACATCGTAAAAAAATTGTATTGCAACTTATTCGAACAATAAGAAAATATATCATATTTCATGCTACATCTACTGCAGAGGTTAAAAATATTAGAGATATACTAGGTCCTTGCCGTATTGAATATATCCCCGTTGGTATGGAAATTCCGAACCAAATCGAATCTTCTAAACCTAATAAAGATTTGCTCTTCTTAGGCCGTATCCACCCGATAAAAGGATTGGAGAACTTAATAAATGCCCTGAATTTAAGCACTAAATTCAGGTCTTCTCCTCATCGTATGCTGATAGCAGGATATGCACAACAAAACCACGACGAGATATTAAAAAAACTAATTCATTCTTTGGAATTAAACGAAAAAGTCGTTTTTCTGGGCAAGGTGGAAGGGGCAGAAAAAAATCGCACACTCGCTTGTTCTTATGCACTTGTTCTTCCTTCTTTTTCAGAAAACTTCGGAGCAGTAGTTGCAGAAGCACTAGCACAGGGCACGCCGGTCATTGCTTCATTAGGTACGCCATGGTCTATTCTTGAAGAAGAAAAGGCTGGTTACCATATTGCCAACGATCCTGAATCGCTTGCATCTGCTATAGATACTATTTTATCTCTTTCCGAAGAGCAATATCAGGTTATGCGAAAAAATGCAAGAAAATTGGCTGTGGAGCACCTTTCTGTTGATCATCAGGTGCCGATCTGGCAAGCATTAATTTCCCAATGAAATTTTATATCCTCTGCAAAAACGAATCTGCCAATATCAGAAAATGTATTGAGTCGCTTCTCCAATGCAAAATGGATGTTTATGTATATGATTCAGGTTCCAGTGATGATACCCTTAATATCATTCAGCAATACCCAGTTACATTAGTGAGTTACAATTATACCAACCATTGCAATGCTTATAACGACATAACTTTAAATGATTCAGAGGGCTTCTGTGGAATAATCGATGCAGATATGGAACTAACCCTTCCCTTGTCTGAAGAAATTTACAGATTAAGGGAACACTCTGAAGTTCTAATTAGCCCTATAAAAATGTATGTTGATGGATTTCCACTCGATTATGGTAGTTTGTGCCCTCCCAAACCAATAATTTTTAGGAATGGAAAAACCTATTTTGAATCAGTTGGGCATGGTGAACGCTTAATTTCAGGCGTAACTGTCGCATATACTCAGTCCGAATTAATACATAACGACTTAAAGCCATATTTATCCTACCTTGATACCCAAATTAGGTATGCTGATAATTTAATGAAACGAGCAACACAAGGGCAATTAACATGGAGAGACCGAGTTCGACTCACAACTCCATTACTGATATTGGTTACGCCTCTTTATAGTTTACTAATTAGAGGGGGAATATTTTCAAAGAAAGGATGGATTTATGCTATTGACAGGCTTATTGCAGAGGCAATTATGTATCGTAGAAATATTGTTGAGACAATAAAAAAGCATACGAGTGAATAACCCAAGTCGAATTCAAATAGTTGATATTCTTAGAGGAATAGCGGCAATATTTGTTTTCATTTTTCACGCATCTGCGCTTGCCGGATTTGATAAACGGCATCTACCGCCAATAGATATTTTTTCAATAAAGGAGGTTTCTATTCCTAATTTTTTCTCTTTAGGGGCATCAGGAGTATCATTGTTTTTTGTCATTAGTGGTTTAGTCTTGATGTATGCGAACATAGAAAAGGAACCTTTAGGTATAAAAAAATATTATCAAAATCGTTTTTTTAGAATTGTACCAGCCTATTGGGTATCAATTATTTTTAGTTGCTTTATTTATTTCATTATCCCAAAAAAATATCCTCCAGCCACAGATGTATTATCTCATGTATTTTTTCTTCATGGCCTAAGTGTTCATTATTTTTTATCAATAAATGGTGCATTATGGTCCATGGTTACCGAAGTTCAATTTTATATAATTTTTCCATTAATGCTATATTTATATAGAAAAAATTCTAAGATCATCATTTTAATTGCAAGCATTTTAGTCACCCTGGCGGTTAGGTATTTTGTGAGTACTTGGGGACAGGACTTACAATCAACTGGCTCAATTTCATATACTGCACTAATTAACTATCAGATTCCGGGGAGGCTCTCAGAATTTTCAATGGGTATGTTTATTGCCATATTACTAAAGAAAAACATAGCATTTAGTAGGATAATTTATCTTTTGACATTTCCTGTTTTTGCAATTACAATGTTTGTTCGGATGTATGGGCCAGATTTTTTAAGTGATGTATTATTTGGAATCACCTACAGTCTAATCACTTTATTTTTGATCAATTACTACAATCATCATGCATTAATGATTACTAATTGGCAAAAAAAATTATTAAACTTTGGTAAAATCTCATATAGTTTCTTTTTAATACATTTGCCCATATTAACTTTTTTCTCATTTATTATTTCAAAATTACAAATACAAAATTTATGGTTGAATTTTTTTACTATTATTATTATCTCTTTTCCAATTTGTTTTATGCTGAGTGGCCTTTTATACAAGTATATTGAAACATTTATTTATAACAAATACAGAATATCTTAATTTGAAATCCGCCTCCCAATTCCACTCCAAAATCGCCTCGAACTTCGACGCCCTTTACACCAGTTCTCCTGCGTTTCAGGAGCGTTTTCAGGTATGGAGCGAAGTGCTGAATCAATATATCCCCAAAAATAGCCGGGTACTCGATCTGGGCTGCGGCTCAGGGGTATTCAGTTTTTACCTGGCGCAGGAAAAAAACTGCGAAGTAATAGGTATTGACGGCGCCGAAAATATGATTCGGCTGTGTGAAGAACGGCGGGAACACCTGGGGTTGGAGCAAGTACGATTTTTGCAGGCCGAATTGCCATTGTCTGCCAATACTTTGATTGAGCCGTTCGATGCCATCATTTCCTCCAGTGTATTGGAGTACATCGATGATTTGCCTGCTGTATTCCACAATATCGATGTTCGCCTAAGGAAAGGTGGCATTCTGGTGGTGTCATTTCCCAACCGTCACAGCATGTACAGGAGGATGGAAAAATGGGCATACCGGCTGCTAGGCAAACCAGCCTACTACCAATACGTCCGGCACGTCATCACGCCCCAACAACTCGATGAAATGCTGGAGAAGTATGATTTCAGGCTGAAACATGTTCAGTATTATGCTTCCTCGGGCAAATTTATGCGCATGCTGCGCGCACTGCTGCCCGAGAAGTTTGCTACCAACCTTTTTGTAAGCGTTTACGAAAAATAACAAGGCACTCCCGCATGCTCCAAATCATCCAGGACCTCCAGTCCGGCGACACCATCCTCGCAGAAGTCCCCGCCCCTGCCCTGCACCCGGGGCAGGTACTGATCAGGACACACAGAAGCCTGGTATCGCTGGGTACCGAGCGCATGCTGGTAGAATTTGGCAAAGCCAACTGGATTGAAAAAGCGCGGCAACAGCCCGAAAAGGTGCGGCAGGTGCTCGACAAAGTAAAAACGGACGGTTTAAAGCCCACGATGGACGCTGTTTTTCGAAAACTGGGTGAGCCACTGCCTTTGGGGTATTGCAATGCCGGGGAAGTGATCGGTGTGGGCGTCGGTGTTACTGAATTCAAGGTAGGCGACCGGGTGGTCAGCAACGGCCACCATGCCGAAATTGTAAGTGTTCCCAAAAACCTGGTGGCACGAATACCGGACGGTGTCAGTTACGAACAAGCGGCCTTTACGGTGATCGGAGCCATTGCTTTGCAGGGAATTCGGCTTATACAGCCCTCTTTTGGCGAAACGGTGGTGGTCACCGGGCTCGGATTGATCGGTTTGATGGCCGCACAACTCCTGCATGCCAATGGTTGTCAGGTCATCGGGCTGGATTTCGATGAAAGCAAGGTAAATCTGGCGCGCTCCTGGGGTATTCATGCCTTCAACGTATCGGAAGGCAACGACCCCGTAGCATTGGTCATGCAACAAACAGGCGGCATAGGCGCCGATGCGGTACTCATCACGGCTTCGGCCAAAACAAACGACATCATTTCTCAGGCAGCCCGAATGTCGCGCAAACGCGGGCGCATCGTGCTGGTCGGCGTGATCGGACTGGATATACAACGCTCCGATTTTTTCGAAAAAGAACTGACCTTTCAGGTGTCCTGCTCCTATGGCCCCGGGCGTTACGACGAATACTACGAACAAAAGGGCCACGACTACCCGATCGGGTATGTGCGATGGACTGAAAAACGCAATTTTGAAGCCATCCTGCAAGCCCTGGCGACCAACAGGTTACAAGTGGAATCGCTCATCACGGAAATCGTGGAACTGGCTGATTATCAGTCCATTTATGGAAACATGTCGGGGCGAGGCGCCATTGCTTCCATCCTGAAATACGATGGCAAGGTATCCACGGATCAAACCACCGTGCGGCTGCTGGATCAAGGTTTTGCCGGACAGAAAGGTGTAATTGGAATCATTGGAGCCGGTAACTTTACCGGAGCGATAATTCTCCCCATGCTCGGCGCCCTGGGCGCAAAAATGAAATACATCGCTTCCGCAAAAGGCCTCTCCGGCACCACCCTGGCCAAAAAATACAAAGTGGCTTGTTCTACTACACGTTACCAGGATATGTTGGAAGATCCGGAAGTCGACGCAGTCATGATCACCACCCGCCACCACGCGCATGCTGCCCAGGTCATGGAAGCCTTAAAGGCTGGCAAACACGTTTTTGTGGAAAAACCGCTGGCCATTACGCAGGAAGACATCAACTCGATTGCAGAAGCATATCGGCAATCGGGTAAAACGCTTACGGTGGGTTTCAATCGCCGGTTTTCACCATTTATCGTCGATGCTAAAAAGCACCTCGGGCAAGCCGGTCCGATCAACATCATTGCCACGATGAACGCTGGCGCCATTCCCGCCCAGCACTGGACGCAGGATATGCATACCGGCGGCGGCAGAATTATTGGAGAGGCCTGCCATTATATCGACCTGATGATTGCCCTTACAGGCAGTCTGGTAGAAAGTGTAGTGATGAATGCGCTCGGCCCTCATGCACAGGAAAACACCGATAATGCTAGCATTTTACTGCGTTTTCAAAACGGATCACAAGGCGTGATCAACTATTTTTCCAACGGAGCCAGGTCGTATTCCAAGGAACGAATAGAAATTTTCAGCCAGAACAGGACGATGATCATCGACAATTTCCGCAAGTCGGAGTATTTCGGTTTCAGGTCTTCGGGAATGAAAAAAACGCAGGACAAGGGGCACCGGGAACAATTTCGGCTCTTTCTGCAACGGCTACAGGAAGGAGGAGAGGCCATTATTCCATTTGCAGAAATTATCAATACATCGAGGGCTGCCATAGCGGCTGTCGAGTCGCTCAAAACCGGCGCCTGGGTAAACGTTGATCCTTACCCGGGATAAGTACTCCATGCCGTGAATCTGTCCCAATATTACCATACCCTCCAATACCTGAAACCTCGCCAGATTGTATTCAGGGTATACTATTCCCTGCGTCGATCTTTCAGAAAAGCAATCGGATTTCGCTACAGGCTGCAAAAAACGCCTAAATCCGTGCGTTTTTTGGATTTTCTTCCTTCTCTTCCGGCCCAGGTGACCTGGGTTCCCGCCTCCCACACTTTTTCCTTTTTACATGTATCGCACACCTTTGGCGACCGGTTCGATTGGTCTGAAAAGCGTTTTGGAAAACTGTGGACGTACAACCTCCATTACTTCGAGTATTTAGGCACGCCGGGCCTGTCAGCAGCAGCGGGTACTGTGCTCATTGAGGATTTTATTCGGCATCTGCCAGCGGTTCCGGAGGCGCTGGAGCCCTACCCTACTGCCTTGCGCATCCTTTTCTGGTCGAGGTTTCTCGCAGCACACCGGATTGAATCAGCGGAAATAGAGGCATCCCTGTATGCGCAGGCTTACATTCTGGCCGATCAAATAGAGTATCATCTGCTGGGCAATCACTATCTGGAAAATGGGTTCGGGTTGCTGTTTGCTGCTTACCGTTACGAGGATCAATACCTGTACCGAAAAGCGTATGACATCATTTACGAGGAATTACAGGAGCAAATATTGCCGGATGGCGGGCATTTTGAGCGCTCGCCCATGTACCACCAGATTATTTTATACCGCGTGCTGGATTGTTTGAATCTGGTGAGCAACAATCCGGATTTCGGTAAGCCCGATTTCAAGCCATTTTTAGAAAAAAAAGCAGCCGTTATGATGGGCTGGTTGCAGGAAATTACATTTTCCAACGGCGATATTCCTTTACTGAACGATTCTGCAAGAGGTATTGCCCCGGATACACTTGCTTTACAGGATTATGCCAAAAGATTAGGCGTGGCGATCCACCACACACCCTTACAGGAAAGTGGATACCGGAAATTTACAATTCCACCTTTCGAACTGGTGGCAGACGCTGGGGAAATCGGCCCCGACTATATACCCGGTCATGCGCACAGTGATACACTGTCTTTTGAATTGTGTGTCGGTGGCTTCCCTTTTATCGTAGATAGCGGTATTTCTACTTATGAAAAAAACAGTCGCCGCCAATACGAACGTTCCACGGCTGCGCACAACACTGTTCAGGTGGATCAATTTGAACAGACGGAAGCGTGGGGCGGATTCAGGGTGGCTCGCCGGGCGCGCCCGCTGATCCTGGAAGAAAAACCAAATCTGCTTGCTGCTACACATACCGGCTACGACCATCTGGGTATTCGACATCTGCGTACATTTACAGTCGATAGCAAGGCTGTTTCCATCAATGACAAGGTTGTTCCTGTGGATGACAAGCCCATAGAATCATTTGTATATCAGGCATATATACATTTTATGGAAGGTGTTCAGGTGACGCTGAAAGAGGACAACACATTGGAAACGACGTTGGCATCCGTCTGTTTTGAAGGAGCAACAAAAGTGGAAATACAATCGTACGAGTACGCTCCTGCTTTTAACACCCTGAAACCGGCCCAAAAAGCGGTCATTCAATTCAAGGACTCTTTACACACAACGATCAGGGCGCTTTGATCACATGCATATTTTATTTTTAACCGACAATTTTCCGCCTGAAGTGAATGCGCCCGCCAGCAGAACATTTGAACATTGCAGGGAATGGGTACAGCAAGGCGTTCAGGTGACCGTCATAACATGTGCTCCCAATTTCCCACAAGGGAAAGTATATGAAGGTTATAAAAACAAACTGTACCAGAAAGAAGTGATAGAAGGCATTACAGTCATCCGGGTCTGGAGTTACATCACTGCCAATGAAGGTTTTATCAAACGAATTCTGGATTATATCAGTTTTGCAATAATGGCTACGCTGGCATCCTTATTCCGGAAATTTGACCTGGTCATTGCTACTTCGCCGCAATTTTTTACAGCCGTGGCCGGGTATGCCGTATCCGTTTTGAAAAGAAAACCCTGGGTGATGGAAGTACGGGATTTGTGGCCGGAATCCATACGCGCCGTTGGAGCAATGAGCAATGATCGATTGTATCGACTTTTGGAAAGACTTGAATTATTCTTGTATAAAAAGGCTCGAAAAGTAGTAGTTGTGACCGACTCTTTTAAAGAAAACCTGATAGCCAGAGGCATTTCTTCCGACAAGATTAGTGTCATAAAAAATGGTGTATTGCTGGATCAATTCAAGCCTGTGGAAAAAGACAGGGCCCTGATTCAATCATTGAGCCTGGAAGGGAAATTTGTGGTTGCTTACCTGGGCACCCATGGCATGGCGCATGCACTGGATTTCGTAATCAGTTCGTCCGGGAAATTGCCTGAAAATGTATGTGTGCTTTTGATCGGAGATGGTGCTGAAAAAAGCAAACTCCTCGCGCTCAAACATACCTTAAAGGCAGACAAAGTACATATGCTGCCACCCGTTCCAAAATCATCCATTGCACAATACATCTCCATAAGCGATGTAGCATTGGTAAATCTCCGTAAATCGGACACCTTCAAAAGTGTCATTCCTTCCAAAATATTTGAGAATGCGGCTATGCTGAAACCGGTTTTACTGGGTGTGGAAGGAGAATCTCAGGCTATTATTGAAAAGTATTGTGCGGGCGTATGTTTTGAACCTGAAAATGAAGAAGCCTTCCAGGAAGCCTTGCAAAAAATTATGCACCCGGATAATTATCTGAAATACCAACAGGGCTGCATTCCTTTGGCGCACGATTTTGATCGCAAAGCCTTGGCAATGAAGATGTTGGAAAGTATAAACGCCTTGTAAACCAATGGCTGATTATCTGCAATATATTTCAATTGACTCTCAAATTCGATTCGGTAAACCTTGTATAAAAGGCACCCGAATTGCTGTGACCGATATTCTGGGATGGATGGCCTCCGACATGTCTTTTGACGACATCCTTTACCAGCATCCATCTTTATCTAAAACCCATATTTTGGCAGCGCTTGCTTTTTCAGCCGAAAAAGGGAATGTTGTCAAATTTCTAAATCATCCTCCCGCAAAGTGACCATCCTCTCCGTCGTCGGTGCGCGCCCCAATTTCATGAAAGTTGCCCCTTTGCACCGTGCTTTTCTTGCCTCCGGGCGCGTCCATTCCAAAATTGTTCATACCGGACAGCATTACGACGCCCGGATGAGCGACGTGTTTTTCCGTCAACTCGAACTGCCGCAGCCCGATTACTACCTCGGCGTAGGCGGCGGGTCGCATACCGTACAAACGGCGGGTATCATGCTGGCCTTTGAAAAAGTGCTGGAGCAGGAGCGGCCCGACTGGGTGCTGGTGGTCGGCGACGTCAATTCCACAGTAGCCGCCACGATGGTGGCCAAAAAGATGGATATTCCGGTCGCGCATGTGGAGGCGGGACTGCGCAGCGGCGACCGGCGCATGCCCGAAGAGATCAACCGGCTGATGACCGATGCGGTGTCTGATTTGTTGTTCGTCACCGAACCAAGCGGCATGGAGCACCTCGCGCGCGAGGGCGTGCCAGCGCACAAGGTGCATTTTACGGGCAATTGTATGATCGATTCGCTGGTGCATTATCGCCCCAAGGCCGCCGAAACGCGTACGGTGGAACAACTTGGTTTGTTACCCCAACAGTATTTACTCGTCACTATGCACCGGCCGTCCAATGTGGATACCGCGGAAGGACTAACCGCCATTACAGAGATGCTGGAAGGCGCGGCGCAACGCACGACCGTGGTGTTTCCGATGCACCCGCGCACCCGGCAAAACCTGGAAAAATTTGGTCTGGCAAAACGTTTGTCGGCACATGCTCGTATATTGTTACTCGAACCGCAAGGTTATCTTGAATTTTTGCATTTGATGGAACACGCAGCCCTGGTACTGACAGATTCCGGTGGAATACAGGAAGAAACCACCTATTTACAAGTGCCCTGTTTAACATTTCGCGACAGCACGGAGCGCCCGGTGACAGTCGAACTCGGCACCAATGTCCTGCTCGCCGACCTCGATCCGAAAAAAGCCCTGGCGCTGCTGGACGAAGCCCTGGCCGGCCACTGGAAAAAAGGAGAAATACCGCCGATGTGGGACGGGAGAGCGGCGGAAAGAATACTACATGTAGTTATGAGTTATGAGTTATGAAAGGGGAGTTATGAGTTATGAAAGGGAAGTTATGAGTTATGGAGTTATGAGTTATGAGTTGTACTCACTTCACTTTCGGTTACTCTTATGAAGGAGCCAATAGCGAAGTGAGTACAACTCATAACTCATAACTCCATAACTCATAACTCCCTTTTCATAACTCCCCTTTCATAACTTATAACTTTAAAAAAACAGCCCCATGTGCGGTTTAGCAGCCATCTTCCAACACCAGCCTTTACCCGAGGCGGATGCCCTGATCCGGGCAATAACAAACGGATTGCAGCACCGTGGCCCCGATGCCGACGGCCATTACGTCGATGATCGGGTAGCGCTGGGGCATCGGCGTCTGGCCATTATCGACCTGTCGGAACTCGGGCGCCAGCCTATGTGGGATGTGACAGGCCGCTACGCAGTGGTGTACAATGGCGAGATTTACAATTACAAGGAACTGAAGCAGGAACTGGCCAACTACCCGTTTCGCTCGGGCAGCGATACGGAAGTGCTGCTGGCCGGTTTTGCGGCCTGGGGTGTCGATTTGTTTGCCAAATTGAACGGCATTTTTGCTTTTGCCCTGTACGACAAACAGGAGGAGCGCATGTGGGTGGTACGCGACCGATTTGGCATCAAACCCATGTACTACACCTCCGACGAGCGGTTTTGCATCGTGTCGTCTGAGCAACGCCCCATTTTGGCGTCGGGGCTGGTTGAAATGAACATCTCCAGAGATGCTATCGCCGATTTTCTGTACGATGGCGCCGTATGTGGCGTGCAGCGTTGTTGTGATGACATGCGCCAACTCCCTGCGGGCCACTACATGATGCTGGAAAAAGGGCGTCTGCCGGTAGTAAAACCGTATTACCTGTTTTTTGAACATATCCGCCCGCTGCAGTCTGTTAGTCTCGATACAGCGCAGCGGGAACTGCGCCGGCTGCTGCGCCAGGCTGTGGAGCGGCAATTGATCAGTGATGTGCCGCTGGGCGCATTTCTGTCGGGTGGCATCGATTCGAGTGCAGTGGTGGCTATGATGTCGGAAGTGAGCCCTGAACGACCGCTTACGTTTACGGTGGGTTTCAAGGAAAAACAATTTGACGAGAGTCCATATGCTGCGCTAATTGCTAAAAAATTCAATACGCGGCACACGGTACTGACGCTCGAGGCCGATGACTTCCTGCACGAACTACCCAATATGGTCGATGCGCTGGACACGCCTACCCTCGACGGCATCAATACCTATGTCGTGTCGAAAATGACGCGAAAAGCGGGGGTTACAGTGGCGCTGTCGGGGCTGGGTGGCGACGAGTTGTTTGCCGGGTACGCCACATTCAAGCGGTACTATGAGTGGAAACAGCATATTTTCTGGAAATTACCGGGCTTTTTACGGCGATCGGCAGGTTTTGCCTTGCAGCAACTGGGCCAATCGACCCGTATGCGGCGTCTGGGTGAAATCCTGAGCGTTCCTGCTTTCGATATAGACTGGGTATATCCGCAGTTTCGTGGCATTTACGACAAACGGACGGTAGCCGACATGCTGGGCCACGCACCGGCGCCCAATCCGATCTTTACGTTCCTGCATCAGCACCGTGCTGCCATCCAGCGCCTGCCCTTGTTGTCGCAGTATTCTGTCGCGGAAATGACGGGGTATACCAACCATATGCTGCTCAAGGATACCGACCAGATGAGTATGGCGTCGGCGCTGGAGGTCCGGGTGCCATTTTTCGATAATGATCTGGTGGATTACGTACTTTCGCTGCCCGATTCCATCAAATTTCCCCATACCCCCAAATCACTGCTGGTAGGCGCCCTGGGCGATTTGCTGCCTTCCGAGATTGTTCATCGCCCGAAAATGGGTTTTACCTTGCCCTGGGAACAGTGGCTGCGTGGCGAATTGCACACATTTTGTCAGCAACGCCTCGACGCACTCTGCGACCGCGGCTTGCTCGACCCGACCCGCATCCGCCAAATGTGGGATCAGTTTAACCGCCAAAGCCATCAGGTACTGGCATCGCATATCTGGATGCTGGTGGTGTTGGAACATTGGCTACAAAAAAATATGGATAAGGAGTTATGAGTTATGAGTTATGAGTTATGAGTTATATGCACGTTGCTTTTGGCTGCACAATTGAAGAAACCGAAAGCAACGTGTGTATAACTCATAACTCATAACTTATAACTCATAACTCTGTCGTTGTTTGCTATGAAAAAAGCACTCATCACCGGTATTACCGGGCAAGACGGGGCCTACCTCGCTGAATTGTTGTTGAAAAAAGGGTATGAGGTGCACGGCATCAAACGCCGGAGTTCGTTGTTCAATACCGACCGCATCGACCATTTATATGAAGACCCGCACGTCAACAACCGCCATTTTATCCTGCATTATGGCGACCTGACCGATTCCACGAATTTGATCCGCATCATTCAGCAGGTGCAGCCCGACGAAATTTACAACCTGGGCGCACAAAGCCATGTGCAGGTGAGTTTTGAAACGCCGGAATACACCGCCAATGCCGATGCGGTAGGCGCCCTGCGCATCCTGGAAGCGATTCGGCTGCTGGGACTCACGGAAAAGACAAGGTTTTACCAGGCTTCCACGTCGGAGTTGTACGGACTGGTGCAGGAGGTGCCGCAATCGGAAAAAACGCCGTTTTACCCGCGTTCTCCGTACGGCGTTGCCAAATTGTACGGCTACTGGATCACGGTCAACTACCGCGAATCGTACGGCATTTTTGCCAGCAATGGTATTCTGTTCAACCACGAATCGCCGCTGCGGGGCGAAACGTTCGTGACGCGCAAAATCACGCGCGCCGCGGCCAAAATCGCTCTCGGCCTGCAAGACAAACTTTTCCTCGGCAACCTAGATGCCCAACGCGACTGGGGCCATGCCAAAGACTACGTGGAAGGTATGTGGCGCATCCTGCAGCACAGCCAGCCCGACGATTTTGTGCTGGCTACGGGCCAAACCACGGCCGTTCGCGAGTTCTGCCGCATGGCTTTCCGTGAGGTGGGCGCCGAACTGGAATTTCAGGGCGAAGGTGTTGCTGAAAAAGGCATCATCGCTACGTCCAGCAACGACCTGCTCCGGCCAGGCCAGGAAGTCATTGCCATCGACCCGCGTTATTTCCGCCCCGCTGAGGTCGATCTGCTCGTCGGCGATGCCTCCAAAGCGAAAAACCTGCTGGGCTGGGAGCCGACGCATACGCTGACCGAATTGGTACACGATATGGTGCAGTCGGATGTGCAGTTGTTTAAACGCGAAGAGTATTTGAAGCAGGGAGGGTTTGTGATAAAGAACCAATTTGAGTAGTGAGTAGTGAGTGGTGAGTGGTGAGTGATGAGTAGTGAGTGGTGAGTGGTGAGTGGTGAGTGGTGAGTGGTGAGTTAAGTATAACTTTTGTTAATATTGCAGATATTTACTACTCACCACTCACTACTCACCACTCACTACTCACCACTCACTACTCACCACTCACCACTCACTAATCCGCTTCATTATGTTCCTCCAACTCAAACACACTCAACTTGAAATTTACAAAGCATCTGAAAAATTTGTAGGAAATTGTTATCAATTGACCCAACATCTACCTACAGAAGAAAGATTTGGGATGATCTCCCAAATTAGGCGGGCTGCCTTATCAGTACATCTAAATATTGCTGAGGGTGCCTCCCGAAAGTCTACATTGGAACGAAAACGTTTTTTTGAAATAGCACGTGGTTCTTGTGTTGAGGTGGATGCTGCACTTGATATTGCATCTAGTCTAGGCTATTTACAAAAATTTGATACAACACCACTTGGCATTTCATTGGTAACGTGCTATAAAATTATCTCCGGCCTCATCCACGCCCTAGAAAAATGAGGTTAACCTCACTACTCACTACTCACTACTGACTACTGACTACTCACTACTCACCTTTGAATCTACAAGACAAAATCTACATCGCCGGCCACAACGGTATGGTTGGTTCGGCCATTCTGCGCAAACTCCGGGCGGAGGGTTACAGCAATTTTGTGCTCGCCAACTCCCGGGAAGTCGACCTGCGCAATCAACTGGAAGTGCAGGAGTTTTTCCGAAAAGAAAAACCTGACTATGTGTTTCTGGCGGCTGCCAAGGTGGGCGGTATTGTGGCCAATGACACGTACCGGGCAGAGTTTTTGTATGACAACCTGATGATCGAGGCCAATGTGATCGACGCGGCCTGGCGCAACGGCGTACAAAAACTGATGTTCCTGGGGTCTTCCTGTATTTACCCGAAAATGGCGCCTCAGCCCCTGAATGAGGACGCCCTGCTGACGGGCTTGCTCGAACCTACCAACGAACCATATGCAATTGCCAAAATAGCGGGCATCAAACTCTGCGACGCCTATCGCGCGCAGTACGGCTGTAATTTCGTGTCGGTCATGCCCACCAATCTTTACGGCCCCAACGACAACTACCACCCGCAAAACAGCCACGTGCTGCCGGCCATGATTCGCCGCTTCCACGAAGCCAAACGCGACGGTATTCCTTCGGTCACAATCTGGGGTACAGGCACGCCACGCCGCGAATTCCTGCACGCCGACGACCTGGCTGATGCGTGTTACTACCTCATGCAGCATTACAATGAACCAGGTTTGGTGAACATCGGCGTGGGCGAAGACATTTCTATCCTCGAACTCGCACAAATGGTGCAACGCATCGTGGGCTACACCGGCGCCATCGAACACGACCTGAGCAAACCCGACGGCACCCCGCGCAAATTGATGGATGTCAGCAAATTGCACGGGTTCGGCTGGAAAGCGAAAATCGGACTGGAAGAAGGAATCAAGGGGGTGTATGAGGCGGTGAAGGGGAAGTTGGGTTGAGAAGTTGAGGGGTTAAGGGGTTGAGGGGTTGAGAAGTTGAGGGGTTGAGGGGTTGAGGGAAAATAAAAAATGAAAAATCTACACATTACCACGCAAAAAAGCCCTGAAAGGGCGTATCCAATAGCCCAGGGCAACGCCCTGGGAAATGAAAGGGCGTATCCAATAGCCCAGGGCAACGCCCTGGGAAATGAAAGGGCATATACAATAGCCCAGGGCAACGCCCTGGGAAATGAAAGGGCGTATTCAATTTCCCAACGCAACGCCCTGGGGAATCCCCAAAACCCGACGCAACGCCCTGCGGGGTGAACGGACGCATCCAAAAACAATTGAAACATGTATAAATTGTTGTTTTTGTTGTTATTTCTGGCAAGCCAGGCCGTGGCCCAAACAGGCCAAATAGAAATCGGCCGGCGGACATACCGCAGTCAAATCATAGCGGGTACACCTGGCACCTATGAATTTGCAGGCGCCTGGCGCTTTTTCCGCACAACACCCGAAGAAAAATGGCAGCGTATCGGCCTGTCGGGCAAACGGTTGAGAACCATTTTTTCCACAAACGCCCATGCCATGGAAGATTTTCAACAGTACCGCTGGTACAAAGTATCGAGCGACTGGTGTACGGCTGGAAGTTCTGTGTGTTTGTATGGCGCTATGATGTCGGGTCTGGGCTGGCTGATGTCGGGGGTACTTTCCGACCCGAGTACTGGAAGAGATCATCGGCTCGGCCAATTGGCTCTTGCAGGGCTTGTAGGCGGGATAGGTATTGGAATCACCGGCAGGTTTATTCGCAGAAAATCAGACCGTTATTTGCAACGCGCTGTCGAACATTACAATAGCCAACAGACCTCCGCAGCCCCTGTACCACAAGAGTCGTTCCGGTTGAGCATCCGCCCAAGCGGGAATTATGGAATTGGTATCGCAATGGGTTTTTGATTTTGATCCTTCCCTCTCCCCTCTTTACCTTTGCCTCTCACTTTCTCACGCTCTCACTCTCTCACTCTCTAATCATGTCCACCCACACCTACGTCGCCATCATGGCCGGGGGAGTCGGCAGCCGGTTCTGGCCGGGAAGCCGGGAAGCGCGCCCCAAACAATTTCTCGATATGCTGGGCACTGGCAAAAGCCTGTTGCGCCTGACATTTGAACGTTTTTTACCGATTTGCCCGGCAGAAAACATCTTTGTAGTGACCAATGCCGCATACAAGGATTTGGTCAAACAACAAATTCCCGAACTGACCGACAACCAGATCGTCTGCGAACCCAGCCGCAACAATACCGCCCCTTGTGTGGCATATACCGCCTTTAAACTGGCGGCGCTCAATGCGGATGCATGCCTCGTGATCACGCCGGCCGACCATATCGTATTGAAAGAGCAGGTATTCCTGGAAAAAATTGGCCATGCCATCGACTTTGCCCGCGAGCAGGACGCACTGGTTACGCTGGGCGTGCAGCCGTCGCGCCCCGATACGGGCTATGGCTACATCCAGTTTGGCGAAGCCGCCGATGATGCCGTGCGCAAAGTGGTGCGTTTCACCGAAAAACCCAGCCTGGAAATTGCCCAGCAATTTGTCGACTCGGGCGAATACCTCTGGAATGCCGGTATTTTTGTTTGGCGCCTGCATACCGTTCTGTCGGCTTACCAAACCCACTCACCTGACATTTACGACATTTTCCACAAGGGCCTGAACATGTACAACACGGAAGAAGAGCAGGCTTTTATCGACGAATTTTATCCGACGACGCCCAATATTTCCGTCGACTTCGCCATCATGGAAAAGGCCACCAATGTATTTACGGTGCCGGCAGAATTTGGCTGGTCGGACCTGGGCACCTGGGCAAGCCTGTATGCGGAATGTCCAAAAGACGAGCACGACAATGTCTTGCAGGGAAATATCATAGCCCTGGACACCCACAAAAGCCTGATTCGTGCGCCACAAGGCAAACTGTTGGTAGTGAAGGATGTTCAGGATTATATCATTGTGGATACCAACGATGTGCTGCTCATTTACCCCAAATCCAAAGAGCAGGAAATCAAACAGGTGACCGCGCTGGTGAAGGCCCGCACGGGTGAGCAGTATTTGTAGCACAAGGTTCCATTCCCTCATTCTATCCGTACAAATACGGATTGGCCGCCGCCACTTTATCAGGGAAAATCCTGATTTTACAATTTTTTTTCATGCCAGGTCTTGTGCATTCAAAACATTGTTTATATTCGCCACTGTATTCATTTTTAATCTTTAATCCATGAGTGATTTCCACTATCCCAGGCTGGTTATCTCCTTACACACTAATCAACAGCAGCGGCATGAATCGGCTTTCTTCCATTTCAGTCCACCCCGAAATTCAAGACGGAGCACCTGTTTTCTCCGGTACACGTATCCGAATCGAAACATTCTATGACTTCCTTCGCATTGGCGTAAGCGTCAATGAATTTCTGGATGAATTTCCATCTATCACGCGCGATCAGGCGCTGGAGGTGTACGATCTGGTAAGTCAACATTATACACCGGATGATATTGCTGCCCTGGCAGGCAATGCAGGCCCTGCCAGCAACCTGGCGCCAGGCCGATTGGCTGCAGCATAATACTGTGCATCTCCACTTTTGACAGATATTTTCAGGCATAACGCCAAGTCCCGAATCTTTTCCTGCCGGAAGGATTCGGGATTTTTATTTTTGTGCAGACATTGCCCCTTGCTCGCATGAAAATCCTTCTGATCGCCAACACTGCCTGGAATATCTGGAATTTCCGGCGCTCATTGATCGATGTGCTGGTGCGAGAAGGATTTTCTGTGGTATGTGCCGCACCACCTGATCCTTACCAGGAAAAATTACAGGCCCATAAAGGCGTTTCCTTTATCCCTTTGCAGCACCTTACTCGAAAAGGGCTGTCTGTCTGGAACAACTTCCGCAGTTTTATCGAACTCGTACAGTTGATGCGGCGCGAACGACCCGCTCTGGTGGTGTGCTACACTGTAAAACCCAATATTTTTGGCAGCCTGGCCGCCCGCCTGACCGGCGTTCCTGTCATCGCCAGCGTCGAAGGACAAGGCTATACGGCCACGGCTTCTTCCCTCTTTCGTTTTTTCATTTTTCTGCTGTACCGCCTGGCCTTTCGTTTTGTCCGGCGCGTGATTTTTCTCAACCACGACGACAAACGTGAGTTTTTGCAGCACAAGGCCGTGGCGGCCGACAAAACCATTGTCATAACCGGCACCGGCATCGATACGGAACTGTTCAAACCGACGCCCGGCGTAAAAACCACGCCCCCGGTGTTTCTCTTTATCGGCCGCCTGCTCAGCGACAAGGGCATTCGGGAATTTGTGCAGGCAGCCACGATCGTCAAACAATCCGAACCACAGGTACGCTTTCAGGTGCTGGGGAGTACCGACGAAGGCAATCCTGCCTCCATTGCAGAAGCGGAACTCCAGCACTGGATCGAGCAACAACACATCGATTACCTGGGTTATTCCGACGATGTGCGCCCATACATTGCCAGTGCGGGCGCTGTGGTATTGCCGTCGTACCGCGAAGGAATGCCACGCGTGCTGCTGGAAGGGATGGCTATGGGAAAGCCTGTCATCACGACCGACAGCGTCGGCTGCCGCGATACGGTGGAAGATGGTATCAATGGTTTCATCGTACCGTCCGAAAATGCCGCTGCTCTCGCCGAAGCCATGTTGTCGTTCATCCGCCTCGACCCGGCCGAACAACTCGCTATGAGCCGTTACAGCCGCTATAAAGCCGAGAAAAAATTCAGCAATGACCGGGTGCTGCCGCAGTATTTGCGGGTAATTAGAACTGCCTCGGGCAGTTAGTTATTGGTTATTAGTTATTGGTTATTAGTTATTGGTTATTAGTTATTGGTTATTAGGGGTTGGTAAGGGTTTATTTACTCAAATGCATGGCCGCACAATCAGTGAAGCCAAACATTTCTGAAAATAAACCCTTACCAACCCCTAATAACCAATAACTAATAACCAATAACTAATAACCAATAACTAATAACCAATAACTGATAACAGATAACTTTCCCCCACTCTTCCCACCCCATACGGCGCCATTCGCTGCGCCAGTTCTGCTGTTTCGGGTAATATTTTGGGCTTCTCAAGCCACTCCAGCAGGCGGGTCACCGCTTCAGGTTGTACCCGGTCGTTTTCCACAGAAAGATTGAAAATCAGGTCGTTTCCTTCAAAAAAATCTGCGAAAGGGTCGCTGACGGAGTACGACAAATTGAGCACGGGTTTGCCGGCAGCCAGATAATCAACGGCTTTGCTGGGCAATTGAAAATCGGTGGTGTTGCCGATGTTCAGCAAAATATCCATACTTGACATGGCTGCGCGTACCTGTTCGCGCGATTGCAGGCCATGTAGTTGTATTTTGGGAAACGGCGCAAACCCATCGTGTATGTCCGGAAAAACTTCCCCGTAGAAGTGAATATCCAGTCGTTGCTGCCATTCATCAGGTAGTTGGCGCAGCAGGTAAAAAAAAGCCTCAGGCGTACGGGTCGGCCTGTACAAGGCGCCGAAATACCCTATCCGAATCATGCCATCCGGGTTTGGAGGCGCCGGCGCCGGTATTTCTGTTGCAGGTGGCAGATACAGCGGAGGTATTACACACATCTTATCAACTGCCTGATTACCAAACTGTTGGGCATATTTTATACGAGTGGCTTCGGTGGTTACGCTGACGGTATCTGCCAGTTGCAACACCTGAAGTTCGAGGCGTTTGTTTCGGGTATCGTAAAATAAAAGATTGTTGGGCGGCGGGATGCGGAAGGAAAAAGGATCGCCAATATCAGCCAACCAGTGCAATTGCGGATAGCAGCGTTTGGCTGCCAGCCCGACCAAATGGCCGGTGAAAGGCAACGATACCGTGATGAGCAAATCGGGTTGTTGTTGCTGCAACAGGGACAACAATTTTCGTCGGGCCGGGAAATACCACACGCAGGCATCATCTGGAAAAAACACTTTTTTCCAGCAAGCAGTGTACAGCCAGGCTGCCAGGCGAGCAGCCAGCCCCGGGCGCTGCGGCAACACTCCTACCCTCCCCCTCGCCCGCCGGCTGCCGAAGTAGTAATAAAATACTTCTTTCAGCGAGTCGAAGCCGGTTCGATGTACCTGCACGCCATTTTGCAGGGCAAAACGTTCTTTGTCCCGTATCCGCGAGGTCAGCACCTGTACCTCATGGCCCTCATTCGCCCAATGCTCCGCCAGCGCCGTCCATCGATGGGCACGCGGATGGATGAATGGGGCGTAAAAAGCAGTGACAATGAGGATTTTCACGGTGGGTGGCGTTCGATATTTGGATATTCGGTGTTCGATATTCGGTGTTCGATATTCAAAAAATATTGTACCCTTGTTTGTTTATGCTGTTGGTCAATGGACTCTTCACAATAACAGCCAAGCGTTGTTCAGGAGGTGGTATGGGCTTTAGCTCGTCGGGACAGCGTCATTTATGGCGCTCACAATAAAAATAATAATTATAGCACCTTAAAAGGCGCTGTCCCGACGGGCTTTAGCCCAATGTCGTTGACTTAAGGAATTTCAAGATGCTCTTCGATAGTTTTTGAAGGTTTGATATTTTCCATTCAGTCGTCGGACATTTTGGGGTCTTGGGTAATATCTACCTGGCCTGACAAGTTCTAAAT
>Ga0209572_1000409_pt1 | contig 66993 bp, 54 predicted proteins | sample EBPBio232012_DNA_FD_185867 | JGI IMG/M metagenome (GOLD analysis project Ga0209572, IMG submission 185867) | Wastewater treatment Type I Accumulibacter community from EBPR Bioreactor in Madison, WI, USA - Reactor 1_1/23/2012_ DNA (SPAdes)... | ecosystem: Engineered > Bioreactor > EBPR >...
CTCCGAATTTACGCTACGAAATGACGTCCTGATAAGAACACTTCTCAGGACATCGGCCGCGTCGTCATGCCACTCACCTGGCCCAGATGGTTCTTGGCTTCGAGCAGCCGTCCAGCATTGAACCGAACCGTCGCCATTCCGGGCGGAATCCGCGGTCCTGCTCGCGACAGGATTTCGAGCAGCCGCGCCTGGCCCGGATAGCCTCGGCTCAACTCGAGCCGCGCGATTTTGCATTTCAGGTGAGCCCAAGGGGATCGACCTGCATCTCGTGCAGCAGCTACTCGGCCCAACGCAAGGCCCGCATCCTTTCGACCGGCATCGTCATCTTCAGTGGCCCCAGCTCTATGGCCCGGTACTCGGCGTGTGCCTGCTCCTTCGTGCCAAGTGGCACTGCAAGCTACGCCAGGTCGGTCAGGCCCGGTTGAAGTGGAACCGACACTGCAACTCGAAATGAGCCCTGCCGGCGAATCTCCGAGCCTGTACGAGCGCTGAGTGCGAGAAAAGTAGACCCGTGACCTCGTTGTCGACGACGCCCTCGCAGGCCTGCGCGCCGGCGGCGAAGAACGGGTCGAACGCTCGACCGAAATCCGCAATGGCGCCTTGGGAGTCGTCGGCATGGGCGATCCGCGCCATCCATGTCCGGCCCTCCCCCGTTGCGTAGTAGTCGGCCCAGACGGTCCACACGCCTCGAAGACTCGACGAGCCGGCGGAACTCGGGCCTGAGCCAGTCTTCCGCGAAGGTTCAGCGTCCACCGCCACGCCGCCAGCCATGTCCATGGGTCTGTACGCTATGTCGATCGCGAGCGGGTCGAGATGGCTGTCGGTCTCGAGATTGCGCCCGTCGCTCACCGCCATGTGAACTGCCCCTTAGCCCAGCGCGCGGCTTGTGAGTCGGTCAGCACCTTGTGCGCCTCAACCCATTCGAGTCTGTGGGGGGCTCCCTTGGCGCGCAGGGCCACCATCGGCACAACGTTGTCGAGACGCAGAGCAACGCAGGTGCCGCTGCGAATCACCAACGGCCGCAGTGCCCACAACACCCCGCCTCTGGCTTCGCTTCGCTGGCCCGGAACCAGTGCGGGCGGTGCAGCAAGTTCGGTGGTCGGTGCAACCCAGGCCGCCGCTCGTGAAGTCTTCTTGAACATGCTCGCTCCATGGCGACTCTCCCCGGCAGCACGGCTGCGCCGCCGATGGTCTCCAATAGCGAGTGCTCAGGCATGTCAGGACATCACTGCAGTGTGCCATGCCAATGTCCGGGCGGCCTCATGGTGAGAGAGCGGGGCACGTCAGAACGCCCAGCCAGCGGCTCGTTTAGCAGGCGCGAGTTCAGGGTCGATTGGTCAGCCTTGACTCCCTGACAATCCTTCAGCGGACCTGGGGGTCACCCCATCAATCGGACGACAGACAGAGGAGAAAGTTGCGTGAGCCGCGCATGCGCCCACTGGCTACACAGCTCCTTCCGCCTTCGGCTGTCTCGCTGCAGAAAACCAACAGTTGCGCTACCACGTGTGGTCCTGTCAGGCTCAATTTTCAGAAGCACACTGCTAATATGGACCGTGAGTCACGCAACCGACTCACGGGCACCGTACCAAGCGGCGCACGTGGCTGGTTGATCGTGAGCCGTGATCTGTACGCCATCGAGCCAACGGATCGCTTCGGGATCGAACGGTCCAGACCGTTCCTCTCAAACGGCAATCGGGTGTCCGCCCCGTCAAGGCGGCAGGTGTCTGGCGCCTCACGGCGCGCTGGGCGCTGTCGGATGGGTCTGTAACGCAGGTCTGACCGAACCGTTTGCCAACCGGCCGAGGGTGCGTCCCTCGAACCGGCCAACCCAAGGAGGCACCGGCCGCAAGGCCCCCAGCCTCCGGTCCAGGGCGCGCTGACACCGCGCCTGGGAGACCAACCACCTGTCAGGTGGGCTTCGGCCCGCCCGGCAGGTGTCGCACGGGCTTTCGTGGCGATGTTGGGTCGCCACGACGCTCAGTCGAAGCTGAAGCCTCCATGGGGCTGCAGCGGTTTTGGTTTGGCCGGAGCGATCATGACGACACTGCCCCCTGGCGCCAACTCGGCGCCCGGCTGCGAAGACCGCAGCCTTCGCGATTCCACGCCCACCTCGATCAGCGTATCCGCGGCGCCGGAAACAGTTGCCACGGCTGTCCGGCGCGTGGGAGCGCACCGCCGCAAGAAGCCGCAGCCACGGGAGGACAAGCCAGGCAATCGCGTCCCGGCGCTGTCGCTCCATGGGCCGGAGCCCGCATGGCTGATCGACCTCGTTCCCGACAAAGACCAACGTCGCTGGATCCGCGGCCTAGGCGTCGCCTGCGGCTTGGACGTCAATGGCACGGCCCTTGCCCCCACGTTCGAAGCGCTGGGCGCGGCCATCAAGGCAGACGGTGATGCAAGAGCGTGGAAGAAGCTGGCCGCAACCGGCAAATTCGTCACGAGCGTCGGCGTTCATGCCAAGGCGCTGACCCGTCACGGGGATCTTGCACTTCCGCCCGATCGGAAGTTTCAGCCGATCGCATATTCGATTGTCCGCACCTACCCGCGCACCCATAAGCGGGCGAGCGAGGCTCGCCACGCGCAGATCGCGCAGAGCATCCTCGTTCTGAATGCGGTGCGTGAAGAGGGGACCGTGTCATCGTCGGCTGTCGAGATCTGCACGACGATGGGCAATGCTCGACGTGATTCAAGCAGGCATCAGGACAGGGAGTCTTTGCGCGCGCTGGACAAACTGGCGCCATTCAGCCCCGGGGAACTGAAGAAGTTCATCGGCAAGCAAGGCAAGTCGTTGCCGTATGTCCTGGCGAACCATCTGCTGGACGCGCAAGCATCGCCGGAAGAAGTCCCGCTCCCCCCCTTGCCGGGGTTCACCGACCCGCCGCTGTCGCGCGCCCCCCATGCGGGCGCGGAGCCCTCCGGCCCTGACAGCACGGCTGTGCCCCGCCAACCAGCCCAGGCACGGGCTGCAAAGCACACGGAGTCTGCAGAGGCTCCAGCACCCTCCGTGCTCGCCGCCAAGGCCGCCGCGAAGCACTCCGGCATGGCCGAGCAGTTCGGCGTGCGACTCGTCCTCAATCGCCTGCCGCCCGCGCGCCTCTCCAGGGTCACGCGCGGCTGTCACGAGGCCTTGCGCGGCGAGGACGGCACCGTGGCGAATCAGGCACTCCTGCTGACCCTGTCGGTGGTCATCTGCCACGGCCCGAAGTCCACGCTCAAGCTGGCCTTCGAGCCTGCGCCGGGCATCAACATCTGGTACTCCCGGGAAGACCGTTGCGTCTACTACGACCGCGACGTCCTGCGCCGCACGCGCCCCAAAGCCGGGCGGCCGAACTGGGGAACCTTGTACGTGCCGCCCGAGGCGGCTGACCGGATCGAGACCTTGTCCAACGGTCGTACCGACGTCCGCCACCTGGCCGATCTGTTTCCGCCCGGCCAACTGGCGTGCATGGCAAGCGAGACACAGGCCTGGGCCAAGACCTTTCTGGAACCAGCGCATGGCGCGTGGTCTTCCCGGGTCGCCCGCTCGGGCGGGCTTGCCTACCTCGAGGCCGGCGCGTCGGACCTCGAGGCGGCGATCTTCACGCTGAACCTTTCTCTGGCGTCCCCGTCCGCGCCGTCGTACTACGCGCCGGACCCCGCGCGCCAGCACACGCTGGCCGCCAAAGTCTTCGAGCTGCTGGGGTTCGAAGAGCCGCCGCCTGCCCCTCATGCGAACGACCAGGCAGACACCGATGTGCCCACCGACGAGGACATGCGCAAGGAATGGGCCCAGATCGAGCAGGCCCTGAAGTTGCCGCTGCTCGGGCTTTCGCAGCTCGACGTCGCGGGTGTCCTGGCAGCCGCCAACAAGGCCACGGTGGCACTGCGCCGCGGCTTCGAGCTGCTCACCGGCGCGCGCGACCAGATGCGCGAATTCCCGACGTTCGGCGATGTCCTGACCTTCGCGCAATGGGCTTACCAGCACGAGAAGCACACGCGCCCTCGCAGCGATCGACTGCTGGCGATGACCGAGGCTCTGGCCGATCTCGTGCGAACCACGCGACTCGTACGGGATCTGGTCTGCGAACGGCTGATCGAACTCGGCATCCCGCAGGACAGGCTCGCGCTGCAGCTGGCCAACCCCGATGCCGATGCAATGCTGTTCGCGTTCCTCGACCCGGTGGTGCACGAGGGTGGGCTGCACATCCAAGTGCGACGCCTCGACGACGGCGACATGGAGCTGCTGCCACAGATCTGGGCGGGCCGGGAGAACATGGGCCGCCGGTTCTGGGTGCGGGAGATGTCGCTGCACGTGCAGTGGATGGAAGAGCGCGTCACCTCCGGTCACGGCCGCGGCCTGCTTCATGCGGGCTCGGCCTGTCTGGCCATCCCCGTCATCGACCTGATGCTGGGTACTCGCAAGGCGATCGTGACCGCGCTGGAGCGGTTGGAGCTGCCCCGGCTCGGAACCGGCGTCACTCTCGAGCCACGGCCCATCAAGATCGTCATCGATCTGCGTCGCTACGAGCGCTGGCGCCAGACCGACAGCACGGCATTCGACATGCCGAAACATCACTGCGACGAGCACACGCTCGGCGCCTGGCAGGTCGTCACGGCCGTCCGCCCCTTCATCGGCAAGGCCAGTGGCTTGTCCGCTGCCGGACGCGCCTTGCTGAGCCTGATCGTGGCCGACGGGCTGTGCCATTGGCATGACCTCCAAGCCGCGTGGCCGGCCCTGAAGGCGCTGGCGCGATGCAAAGGTCCGGCCTGGCTCAAGTGGAAGCGGCCCAGTGGCCAGCCCATGGCCATGCCGCTTCAAGCGCCCACTCGACTGGCGGCCGACGAAGTTGCGGACTGGCCGACATTCGAAGCCGCCGAGGCGGAGTTGGCGAAGTGGCTGCGTACTGTCACCTTGCCTGACCCCATTCAGGGCGTCATTTGGCCGCGCCATCCGCACGCCGTCGTGACGGCCCTGTGCGCGCAAATGTCGCGCTGGGTCAGGCTGCACATGCAGCCCTTCCTCGTCGAGGCCTATCGCCCGGACACGCTGGCCGCCACGCTGACCTGGGAGTCGCTCGACCAGTTGCTGATGCCTGAGCTGAGGATGCCATCGAGCACACCCACGACGTTTGCCCAACGTCGCCGCCAGATTGTTCACTGGCAGGACAAGCGAAGCGATCTGGCCCGAATCCGCAGCGAACTCAACGATGTCGTGAACTCGACTGCGAACATCGGCCAGCACAAGGCACGCGTGAAGGCCGTCCTGGAAAAGATGCCGACGGACGATGCGGAGTCCGACAAGGTCAAGCTTCAACGAGCCCAGGCGAGTGCGTTCACCACCGACGTGGCGCCCAGGTTCAACCCGTTCGCGCTGAGCGCGGCAGCGTCCATGATCCTGCACTGGATCCGCCTGGAGTGCGAGCTGACGTACCGGCGTGGCACGGACCACCTCGACCCCGCCACGATCTACGAGTACCTGACCCGCGTGCTTGCATTCCTGCAGCGGCATTGGCCACAGGACCTCGACGCGACGACGGCAATGCCCTCGCAGTGGCGCAAGATCACCCAGCAGATCCTTCGGCGACTGGCCAAGGAAACCGACAGCAAGTTCGACAACCGGCGCATCGCCTGGCAGCGCATTCTTCGGACCTTGTCCACGTCCCCGCAGTACGTAGGGGCAGCGTCGGCCCTCGAGGATGCCAAGGCGCGAGATGTCTCCCGCATCTACGTGCCGTCAGCCGCAAGCACCGTTGTCGCCCAGCGGCACGTCACTCTGCTCCACGATGCGATCGCCCTCGCCTTTGCCGACGAACCGTTGGCCAGCTGGCAGGCGCACGCGATGGCCGGTCTCTTGAGCGACGCCGGGATGCGGGCGGCGGAAGCAGCGGTGCCGCGGCTCGACGACCTGGCTGCCGACGGCTCGTTCATCGTCAAGTCCGGGAACGGCTTCGACCAGAGCAAGACGCGCCGGTCCCCCGGGCCGACGACCTTGTCCGCGTCGACCGGCGCGGTGCTGCTCGCGCTGCGGTCCTCGTTGGAGTCCCTGCTTCCGCCGCACAGCCACTTCATCGCGGAGAGCGACGGTGACGTCGATCGCGTCTATGCGATGGCAATCTACGAGGTTCTGGTCACGCTCACGAGGTCGATCCTCGGCACGGACGCTGTCCACGGGCACTGCTTCCGCGGGCCGGCAGCGATGCGGCGTCTTGTCCCTGGCTGGGAAGACATCGTGCGCCGCCTCGCAGAGGGCCCATTCGAGCTTGTCGATGCGCTGGCCATCATGCGCGAGCTCCGCGGTTCCGGGATCGAGCATCTCGCCACGGTGCTCTGCGGCATCGGACACGCATCGCACCAGACGTTTGTACGCAGGTATTGCACCGCCTGGCCGATCTTCTACGCCGCGACGATGCGAGCGCAAGTGGCCAACGTCGAGCTCGACCACTCGCTCATTGGCCGCATGCCCCACCTCAAGGGCAAGAAGATCGACATCCAACGCGCTCTTCAGCGGCGCAGGACCTTCGTGAAGGAGACGCCGGAAGGGGAGCCTCGCGATGATTGGGCCTGGGCCGAGCGCCATCACCACAAGGAGTGGGCCCGTCCGCCGCGCAAGCCTCGGCCCACCTCGGCTGCGCCTGTCGAGGCCACCCTGCCAACAAGCATGCTGGTGCAGTCCGCGCCGCCGCCCGCCCGCGACAAGGAACTGCAGTACCTGATGCTGCGTTGGGTGGGCATTGCGCCACTGCCGGCTATGGTCAAGACGCGCATCGGCCTGTTCCACGGTGGCCGCCTGGAGCGGGTGCTGGCCGCCCTGCCCTCCTTGTCCGGCCTGGATCACTCGCGGCGCTCGAAGGCGCTCAAGCCCAAGTTCGTCAAGTTCATCGTCGGGCGGATGGACGCGGCCGAAGGCCAGGCGCTCATCACGGCGATCTCCCATGCGGACCCTGAATCGCAAGCGGTGATCGTCGGGCAGCTGGCCGATCACGCCGATGCGCCAGAGGTCACGCCACAGGGTCTGCAGACCCTCATGGACGCGCTGCCGCAACAGCTTGCGATGGAGCTCACCATGCTCAGGCGGCACCGCTTCCCGACGCTCGAAGCAGCGCTGGCCGGCCAACAGCGGGCTCGCCTGCGCCTTCTGAAAAAGCGCAAGAGCCGGCGCCCACGTGTGCGCGTTGTCCCTCACGCGGTGGGCCGTGTCTCCCAGAACCACGCTTGCGCGCTCACGCTCATTACGAGGCTGTGCGCGACCGCCATGCAGCACCTTTCCAACCGGGAGTAGACGTCATGAATCTGGAACCACTCAAAGAAGCCTTTCGACGGGGAACCCTGCGTATCCTCGGTATGGAAAGCAAGACCGCCCACCGCAACCTTGAGGGCCTGGTCACGACGGGCGATGGCTTTGGTCTCGTCGACGATCACATCAATCGCATGCGAAGCGGCGAGAGCCAGGCGCGTGATTTTGCGGACCCGTCCCGCAGCTTCCTGCCCTTGGTCCGCCAGCGCGCAGATGGCGGCTTTGACTTTCGGGCCTTCTATGTCGACAGCTCGGATCCGGCCGAGCCGCAGCGCGCGCCGGTTGCGGCGGTAGCGCTTGCCGGTGCTGACGACGCCTCACGAGACAACGATCCACAAGTCGACGAATCCGGTGTCGAACCGTTTGAGCCGCCCTGGGAGCCCGACACCGCTCCGCCGGACAGGCGACCTCCGCCTGCGCTTCCAGCGCGGCAGGCCGAGCCAGCGACGATCAGAACTCCTGCTTCACCGCCGCAGTCGACTCTGGACTTGTCCGAGGAGACCGACGATGCCGATAAGGAAGAAGACCTCCGCCTGGTGCATCAGCTGCTGACGGATTACCACGCCAGGAAGCTGATCTGGTACGAGCAATTCATCGAGGGCGTGAAGGACGCTCACCACCCGCAGCGCGTCTTGAACATGATTGCCGGCAGCAAGGAGTCCGATGACCTGTGGTCGGACACGCCGATGACGGTGGGGCCATCCCTTTCGTGGGAGAACCTGCCGCGCATCCGGGTGCCACTGCCGTTCAAGGAGCGGATGTACCTTCTCGGCAGTGTCGTGGGCATCGATTCGCCCAACACCAACCGGATCAAGATCACCGGCGAGGTCTTGTTGACGCCCAAGTACGCTGACGTGCTGCGGAAGCTGACCCACAACGCGTCGAAGGTCATGACGCCCCTGCTCGACTCCACAGACTTGAGCCATCGCCTGCTTCTTTACTGGAATCGCGGCCGCGTTCGGTTCAAGATTCGACTCAGCCGAGGGCTTGCCATCGAAAGTCTCGAGAGCGCTGTGATTGAGGATGCATACCTCGAAGACATCACCGACGAGCAGATCGAGGAGCAGGTCGAATGGACGGCCGAAGCGCTGCGCCGTCGGCCGCCGGACGCACCGGAGTGGCGGGCGCGCGGCGCCTAGTCTATGGGTGGACTAACAGCACATGCTGTTGTCAGCGACGTCGTGCACGCTCGGCAAACGACAACGGGCGCGCTGTTAGTTCACCCTGCACATCGGGCTGCGAGAGCCCGTCGGCGCGCTTGATTGCTAGTCCCGGCGGCCGTAGATTTGCCGCCATGTTGATCTCCAATTTTGCGCAGGCGACGACGCGCGACTTGTTCGAAGCGTCACCCGAGAACGACCTGCGAGCGTTTGTTCAAGCATTCGAGAGCTGGCTTGGCGCTCGACAAGCCGCGGGCGAAATCCGTGAGTCATCTTCGGTCGCCGTCTACCGCAGCATGTGGGGCGCGCTGGCCGAATGGTGCGTGGCCCGCGGCATCGGCCCGAGTGACCTGACGGCCTGCGAGCTCGAGGCATTTCTGATGACGCGCCCAGGCCCTACCGACCTGAGCGACCGCTACGCCTGGCGTGTGCTGACGCTGGTGGATGAGGTGCTGACTCAATTTGCTCAAGCCACCGGCTTTGGTCCCGTGCACGTGGCGCGAGACCTGCTGCGCAACACACCGCGCTGGCGGTATGCGAATGCCATGGAGCGCACACCCCTGCCCGATCACCTTGATGGCGCTGAAGCCCGCCGCCTCGTGACCTGGTTGCTCAAGCCCTTCGGTGACGCTGTGCCAGGCATCGGTCCGGCCAGCAGCTGGCAGAGCCTGCGCGCGCGTGCATCGGTCGCGCTGCAAATGGGGGCAGGCCTATCACCTGCGGAGATCCGAGCGGTGCGTCTCGACGGCGTGGCGATCGACCAAAGCCGTGCCGCAGACACCCCGTGGAAGATCCGCATTCCGGCCCTGGGCCCGCAGGCGGGGCGAGATGCGCCTGTTGCACCTTGGGCCGGCCGCCTGCTTCGCATGTGGCTCGACACCCGGACCGCTCTGGTGTTCGATGGCCCGTTGCTCTTCCCCGCGGCGCGCGACGGCCGGCCCTGGAGTCGGGTAGCGCAGTACAACGCCGCCAAGGCCGTACTCGGCGCCGCCGGTGTGTCCAGTGCCGACGGTGGAAGCTATCGGCTGCGTCACACCTTTGCGCTGCGCCAGCTACGACGTGGCACCTCGCCTGACCAGGTCGCGCGTTGGCTGGGCATGGGAGACGCAGGCGCGCTGTGGCGCTACCGCCGCGTGCTGGACGAACCCGCGGATGTGATCTGAGCCTGGCCATCGTGCCAGAGCAAGTTCGGGAACGTTGGCCACATCGAGTCGTTGCACTGCAAGGCAATGCGCAGGAAGTCCCCCTCGATGCCCGCGGGCTCGATGACCACATCCACGGTTTCATGCTGCGCGACCAGCCAGTCGATGATCAGTCCTCGATCACGCAGGGACGGGGCACGCCGGCCGGGCCGCAGCCGTATGTTGTGCCGGCCGATTTCGGCGTTCAGGCCGATGGCCGTGGTGTACGCCCGAATGCGCTTGACCCACTGACTGAGCTCGTTCGCGCACACCCAGTCGGCCAACTCGATCTGGACCACCAGCGGTTGCGCCAGCAAGTGCAGCGGCAGGGTTTGAACGTTCGACATCGTGGACCTCCATCAACAAGTTGCGATGGAGCCAAGGTTGCGCCTTGGCACCGCGCAACTAAGCCGAATCAGGCCGCCGGCGACGCTCCCGGCCCCTGCCGCGTCAGCTCGTACACCATGTCGCCGACGAACCGCCTGAACGACTCGTTCTCGACGAACTGCTTGTAGACCTGGGTGTCGTCCTTCAACAAGATCTGCATCACCTTGCCTAGCGCCTGGTCGTGGGCCATACGGGCCGTGTGCGGCGTGTTCTCACGGGCGTTCTGGAAGGCCTTGTCGGCGGCCACTTTGGGCGCGATGTCGTCGCGGATGCGCTTGGCCACGCGGTCGGAATCGGCGAACAAGGTGCCGAAGTGCTCGTTGAAGGTCTTGAGGATGTTGCTCAGCCGGTCCAACTCGGGCTCAGGCTTGCGGCCGCCGCCGTCGGTGGGTGGCGGTGCGATTTCGGCGTCGGAGTCGGCCAGCGCGATCTTCAGCTTGGCCTTCTTCTCGACACGGTAGCTGTCCATGTCGATGGCCTCGAGGATGCCCTTGGCCAGGTCCTCTTCCTTCGGCGCCGGCAGCTTGGGCACCAGCAGGTTCAGCAGGATCGACAGCCGCTCCCAGTCCGGCGCGGTGCCCGGCATCACCGTGGCCAGAAAGTCGTAGGTGCGGCAGAAGGCCTTGGCCTTGCCCTTGAATTCGACCTGCTGGTCTTCGTCGAGCGTGCCGGTGTAGCGCGCCACGCATGCGTCCAGGATCGGGTCGAGCTGGTCGCGTTCGGCGCCGGCCAGGAACAGCCCGACGAACTGCTGCACGTCTTCAGGTGAATAGACCTGCGCGGCATCCAGCGCGCCCTTCAGGTCATGCAGCTTGTTCGGGTCGGTCTCCTCGGCCAGCAGCGTGGTGCGGTAGTAGTCCTGGAAGGCGAAGGTGATGGTCTCTGCGTTGTTCTGGAAGTCGAGCACGAAGCAGTCGTGTTTCTGCGGATGGGCGCGGTTCAGGCGCGACAGCGTCTGCACGGCCTTGATGCCCGACAGCGCCTTGTCCACGTACATGGTGTGCAGCAAGGGCTCGTCATAGCCGGTCTGAAACTTGTCGGCGCAGATCAGGAAGCGGAACGGGTCTTCCTGGATCTTGTCGGCGATGTCCTTGCTCGGAAAACCGTTGAGTGAGGCTTCGGTGACCTTGGCGCCGGCATATTCATGTTCGCCCGAGAACGCGACGATGGCCTGGTACGGGCTCTTGCGCTCCACCAGGTACGCCTTCATCGCATGGAAGTACTGGATGGCGCGCTCGATGCCGCTGGTGACCACCATCGCCCTCGCCTGCCCGCCGATCTTGCCGGCGGCCAGCACCTGCTCGTGGAAGTGGTCCACCATGATCTCGGCCTTCAGCCGGATGGCATGGTCATGGCTCTCCACGTACAGGCGCAACTTCTTCTTCGCCTTCTTGGTGTCGAACTCCGGGTCAGCCTCGATCTTCTTGACCAGCTTGTAGTAGCTGTCCACTGGCACATAGTTCTCCAGCACGTCCAGGATGAAGCGCTCCTGCACGGCCTGCTTCATGCTGTAGTGGTGGAAGGGCTTGTGCTTGATCTTGCCCTCGGCGTTGGGCGGCAGCGGCTCGCCGAACATCTCCAGCGTCTTGTTCTTGGGCGTGGCCGTGAAGGCGAAGTAGCTGGCGTTGGTGAGCATCTTGCGCGCGGCCATGCGCGCTTCCAACGCCGCGTTCACCACGTCTTCGGCGTCTCGCTCCTCACCGTCGTCGCCATCAGCTGCCTGTGCGCTATCCCCCAGGGCCTTGCCGACCGCTGCCGACGTCTTGCCGCCCTGCCCCGAATGCGCCTCGTCGATGACGATGGCGAAGCACTTGTCGCCGACGGCGCCGATCTCGTCCAGCACCCACGGAAACTTCTGCACCGTGGTGACGATGATCTTCTTGCCCTGCTCGATGAAGCGCCGCAGGTCGCCCGAATGCTCGGCGTGGCCCACTGTCGCGCCCACCTGCATGAACTGCTTGATGGTCTTCTGGATCTGGTCGTCCAGGATGCGCCGGTCGGTGATGACGATCACCGAGTCGAACACCGGTTGGGTGCCCTGCCCTTCGGCCTTGCCTTCGCCCTGCTTCACGCCGATGAGCTGATGCGCCAGCCAGGCGATGGAGTTGGACTTGCCGCTGCCGGCTGAGTGCTGGATCAGGTAGCGCCGGCCCACGCCGCGAACGCGCACATCGGCCAGCGCCTGGCGCACCACGTCCAGCTGGTGGTAGCGCGGGAAGACCTGCGTCCGCTTCTTCTTGCCCGTCTTCGGGTGCTTGATCTCGACGATCTGGGCGTAGTTCTCCAGGATGTCGGTCAGGCCCGCCGGCGTGAGCGATTCCTTCCAGAGATAGTCGGTCTTCAGGCCGTTCGGGTTGGGCGGGTTGCCCGCACCATCGTTGAAGCCCTTGTTGAACGGCAGGAACCACGAGGCCTTGCCCTTCAGCTCGGTGCACATGCGCACCTCGGCATCGTCCACGGCGAAGTGCACCACGCAGCGGCCGAACTCGAACAGTCGCTCGCGCGGGTTGCGGTCGCGCCGGTACTGCTCCACCGCGTCCTCCACGGTCTGCTTGGTCAGGCTGTTCTTCAGCTCGAAGGTGGCGATGGGCAGGCCGTTGATGAACAGGCCCAGGTCCAGCGCGCGGCGGGTCTCGTCCATGCTGTAGGCCAGCTGGCGAGTGATGGAGAAGCGGTTCTGCGCATGCAGCGCTGCGGCCTTGGCGTTGCCGGCGGACGGCGTGCCATAGAACAGGTCGAAGTGGCCGGCCGGGTGGTGGTCGATGCCCTTGCGCAGCACGTCGATGGCGCCACGCTTGCCCAGTTCCGCCGAAAGCCGGGTCAAGAACTTCAGGCGGTTGATGTCCTTGGTGTCGTTGGCATCGATCATGCCCAGCTTCTTGAAGGCCTCGGGCTGCGTGGCGCGCAGGAAGGCGAACAGCTGGGCCACGTCCAGCGCGTGGGCGCGGTCGAAGTCCTTCGGGCTGCCGGCGAAATAGCCGGTGCCGCCGTAGGGCGCCGGCGGCTCGGTCAGCGCGCCGGGGGTGACGGCCAAGCCGTCGGTACCGGTCATGTGCCGGACGATCAGCGATTCGAGGCCCTTCTCGCTGATGTCGGTACTCATGCTGCGGCGGCCTCTTCGTCAATGAGTTCGGGGTCGTCGGCTGCGTCGGCTTCACCCGTATCGAGGTCGACAGACACATCGGCTGGCAGTCGCGTCACAGCCTCACGCACGTCGAGCTTGCCGGTCACTACATCGGCGACCAGTCGCGTTCGATATTCATGAAGGAAGTCGATCTCACGTTCGAGGCGCTCACTGGCCTCAATTAACGCGCTTGCTTCGATGCGAACACGCTCTACCAATGCGGCCTGCTCATCCGGTGGCGGCAACGCCAGCTTGAAGCGCTTCAAGTCTTCGCAGGTCAACGCGCCCTTGGTGCTTCCGGAATCGTCACTGATGGCACGCAACTGCGGATAGGCTGCGGACAAGGCAAGGTGCAGGTAATCGGCCGACACGACAGGCAGCCGCGGTGTGATGTAGGCGAGGTGCTGGTTGATCGTGGCTTCGATGCCGAGCTTCGCAGACATGCCGCGGGTCTTGCCCTGGCCGGTGATCGCGACCAGCACACTCCCGGCCGGTACTCTCGGCAAGTGACACTCGCGCAGCGCCGTTGGCGTGACAAACTGGTCCGCGTGATCGATGTATCCGCGATTCACTTGGGAACTGTTCAGCCACGGATAGGTGCCGCGGTCCCAGTAGCGAGGCTGCGCCCGGGATGGCGTGGAGCCATTGCCGACCCTTGCAAACCGACTGACCCGCCAAACGGTCCAGTGCGCCGGGATGTCGCCGAGCCAGTCAATTTTCGATGCCTTGAGCGGCACTGAGGCATCGAGACCTCGCGTGACCATGCGCCGGACTATGACCAGCTTCTGCTCCGTCAACAGCGCGATCACTTTGCGCTTCGCACGGATCGCGCGCTCCAGCCTACCGTTCGCCCAGGCCAGAAAGCGCACGATGGCGGCCTGCTCGTCCGGCGGCGGGCATGGCGACTGCATCTGCTTGAACTGGTCCCAGTACAGGCGATTGCGATCTTTCACGATGCCGCGTGACGCCGCATCAATCTCGGCCATGTAGTCGCCCGTGCGGAACAGCGCCGCGAAGTATTCGGGCACAACCTCGGGGTAAGGCCGTGCAACGACATAGGCCGGACTCACCAGCCCATCCACCGGACAGATGCCGAGTGCGCCTTGCCACATGCGCATCGTGTTGTAGGCCAGGTCTCCCTTCACTGCACGCTTGTACTTGCCAAAGTCGGACATGACCTGCTTGCGCTTGGCTCCGCCAAAGCTGCGCACTTGCACGCCCGTCTTGAGCGAGACCTCCAGGATCGGCAGTTCGGCATAGCCGGTCTGGCTTCGCTGACCGAAGAGGCTGCCGTTCCGCACGACGCGCCAATGCGCCGGCACCTGGCCCAGCCACGGCAACCCCGAGTCCTTGTAGTCCGCGTAGGGCTTGAGGTCGCCGATCACGCCTTGCCCCCCTGCTCTTCACTGTCCCAGCGCTCGCGGTAGGCATTGATGTAGAAGGCCGTGGCCGCTGGGTCGATCTGCCAGTAGTGGCGGCACAGTTGGCGGTACATGAGCACGACAGGCTCATGCCCACAGAAGTCCAGCAGGCCGTCCAGCGTGCGTTCGATGTGCTGGGCATCGCGGCAGCCGCTGCGCACGATGTCGTCCACCACCGGCCTGTATTGCAGCGCCGCCCGTTGCCCAAGTTCGCGCACGCTGCCCACCAGGTCGAGGATGGCCTGGGGCGCTTGGTCATCGATTGTCACGCGCGGCCCTCCCCCTCTGGCAGGCGCCGGGCCGCCTGTTCCCGCGCATGCTCCATCGCCTGGTGCAGCCGTTCGCGCAGCACCGGCAGCGGCGGCAAGGCGGTGAGGTACTCGCTGACTCGGATGGACTTCGCGTCCAGCTGCAGCAGTTCCACCTGCTCGGCGTCGGCCGCCGCGCACAGGATCAGGCCGATGGGCGCCTCTTCGCCCGGCGCGCGTTCGTGCTTGTCCAGCCAGCGCAGGTACAGCTCCATCTGGCCGACATGGGCCGGCTGGAAGGATTCGAGTTTCAGCTCGACGGCGATCAACCGGCGCAGGTGGCGGTGGAAGAACAGCAGGTCCAGGTGGAAGTCGTCCTTGCCTACGCTCATGCGCTTCTGGCGGGCGACGAAGGTGAAGCCGTTGCCCAGCTCCAGCAGCACGCCCTCGATCTCGCGCAGGATGGCGCTTTCCAGATCGCGCTCGCTGTAGGCGCCTTTCAGCCCCAGCAGGTCCAGCAGGTAGGGATCGCGGAACACGGTGTCGGGGCTCATCTGCCCGTCGCGCAGCTTGCCGATCTCGGCCGAGATCACGGCCTTCGGCCGCTTCGACAGCGCCGTGCGCTGATACAGCATGCCGCCGATCTTCTGCCGCAGGGTGCGAACGTCCCAGCGCTCGATGCGGCACATCTCGGCGTAGAAGTCGCGGGCGAGCGGGTCCTTGATGGGCAGCAGTTCGACGAAGTGGCTCCAGCTCAATGTTTGCGACAGCGTCGCAAGAATCTTCTCGTCGGTCATCCACTCGGCAAAGCGCGCCATCCGGGTCAGCGCGGTGTAGTTGAAGCCGGCGCCGAACTCGGTGGTCAATTCTTGCGACACCGTCGCAAGAATCTGCTTGCCGTAGGCTGCGCGCCCGGCCTGCAGGTTGTCCCGCAGCAGCCTGCGGCCGATCTGCCAGCACAGCAGCGTGTAGGTGGCGTTGGCCGCGGTGGCCAGCCGCTGGCGCGCCGACTGCACCAGGCTGCGCAAGTCCGAGAGCAGCGCCGAAGGGTCGGCTTCGGTCTTGGCCCTGGCAGCGGCCTTGGTGACCAGGGCCTTACCCGCCGTCGCTTTTGCCACCTTCGAGGCCGGCGTCGAAGCCTTGGCCACGCGGCGGCTGGCGGGCACGGTCGCCTTCTTCATGCCTCGGCCTTCGCCACCAACAAGCCATCCAGCAGGCCTTCGGCCTCTTTCTCGATGGCCAGGATGTCGGCGCTGATCTCGGCCAGCGTGCGCAGCGGCTGCGGCTTGTAGAAGTGGCGCGTGAAGCTGATCTCGTAACCGATCTTGGTGGCGTCGTTGTTGACCCAGGCGTCGGGCGTGTACGGCAGCACCTCTCGGCGGATGAAGGCTTCGATGCCGCCCTCTTCCAGCAACGGCACCTGCTCGGTGTCGCGCAGGTCGTTGTCGGGTTCGTATTCGACGACGCAAGGCTTGCCCGCGACGATGGCGTGATACAGGCCCAGCATCGGGTCGGCCGTGAGCTTGCCGGGCTTGTGCACCTTGGCGATGACGGGTGGCGCGGTCTCGACGCGCCAGCTCACGGCCTTGAGGATCAGCTTCAGCTCGGCGGCGGGCAATTTGGTGCCGGCCTTCTTCAGGGCACCATCGACCTGGTCGCGGAAAGCGTTGTGGTCTTCGAAGAGGCCGTCGCCCAGCGCCGCACGCAAGGCAGAGGCCACCTCGACCAGGCGGCCGTCGCGCTTCCAGGTCGTGGGGTCGAGCAGCTTCTTGCGCTTCTTCTCGGGCAGGCCCTTCTTCGGCGCGCCGCCTTCGTCGTCGTCGGTGTCCTCGTCGTCACTGCCCCAGTCGGCCAGGCGCTGTTCGAGGGCATCGGCGACGGAAGCGAAGTCGGCGAATAGCGCGTCGCCGAATTCTTCGTACAGCGCGGCGCGCAGGTCTTCATCGCCCGACGCAAAGCGCAGCGCCTCGATGGCCTTGAGCGTGAGCTGGCTGTGCAAGCGCAGCGGGCGCTCGACGGTGACCTTCCAGTAGCCGAAGGCGGCGTTGGGGAAGATCTTGGACTCGGGTGTTTCCTTGAAGTCGAGGAAGGTGCGGCCGATGCGCTCGATGTCGTCGGGCCCGAGCTCGCAGTTCTTCTTGCCCAGGTTCTTGCGCAGCGGCTTGAACCACTGGCTGGCGTCGATGAGCTGCACCTTGCCCTTGCGGTGCTCGGGCTTGCGGTTGCTCAGCACCCACACGTAGGTGGCGATACCGGTGTTGTAGAACAGGTTGAGCGGCAGCGCGACCAGGGCCTCGACCCAGTCGTTCTCGATCAGCCAGCGGCGGATGTTGCTCTCGCCCTGGCCCGCGTCGCCGGTGAACAGCGACGAGCCGTTGTGCACCTCGGCGATGCGGCTGCCCAGCGCCGAGCTGTGGTTCATCTTCGAAGCCATGTTGGCGAGGAAGAGCATCTGGCCATCGCTGGAGCGTGTGACGAGCGAGAGCTCCTCGCCTTCGTGCATGACCTTGAAGCGCGGGTCGCGCATGCCGTCCTTGCCGCCCATCGCCTCCAGGTCCTTCTTCCAACTCTTGCCGTAGGGCGGGTTGGCGACCATGAAGTCGAATTCCTGGCCAGGGAAGGCGTCGTGCGACAGCGTGGACCACTCGGCGCCGCCGACGATGTGGTCGGCGTTCTCACCCTCCCCCTTGATCAGCATGTCGGCCTTGCAGATCGCGTAGGTCTCGGGGTTGATCTCCTGGCCGTAGAGCGCGCACTTGATGTCCAGGCCGCGCTTCTTGCCGATGGCAGTGAGCGTCTCCTCAGCCACGGTGAGCATGCCGCCGGTGCCGCAGGCATCGTCATAGAGCAGGTAGGTGCCGGACTTGAGCCGTTCTTCCACGGGCAGGAACACCAGGTTGGCCATCAGCCGCACCGCGTCGCGCGGCGTCCAGTGCTCGCCGGCCTCCTCGTTGTTGTCCTCGTTGAACTTGCGCACCAGCTCTTCGAACACCGTGCCCATGGCGTGGTTGTCGATGCCGGCCGGCGAGAGGTCAATATCGGGGTCGAGGAACTTGTTGATCAGCGTACCCAGCGCGTCGGCCTTGGACAGCGTGGGCAGCTGGTTGCGGAACTTGAAGTTCTCCAGGATGTCCTGGACGTTGGGCGAGAAGCCGTCGAGGTAGTCGACGAAGTCGGCCAGCAGCTGCTGCGCGTTGCCACGCGAGCGCAGGTCGCGCAGCGTGAAGCGCGAGGTGTTGTAGAAGGCCTGGCCGGCGGCGTCGGCCAGCGCCGCACGCTGCTCGGTGATGCGCGCGTCGTCGAGCATCTTCTTGGTGTCGAGCACGGCCTGCTTGGTGGGTTCGAGCACTGCGTCCATGCGACGCAGCACGCACATCGGCAGGATGACATCGGGGTACTTGCCGCGCCTGAAAAGGTCGCGCAGGACGTCGTCGGCGATGCCCCAGATGAAGGAGACGATGCGGTTGTGCGTTGCCTGGTCCACGCTGATTGGGCTTTCCGGATTCTTCTTGTAGGGGTGGTGACGAGGGGACCTGGGCAGGGCCGTCTCAGGCTTCGCGTGACATCGCGAACTCGAGGAGTTCTTTGTCGGTGACTTCGCCCGGCCACATGCTGCCGGCCAGCCAGCGGAAGAACGTGCTGGCCGCAACGCGGCTCTTGATGCCGTCACGGCGCCAGGCCTTCGCGATCGGAGTGGCCAGATCAGGGAGACGCTCAGCTTCGAACGCTTCAATCCTGGCGGCCTGGTCGGCGTCGGGCATTTCCTCGAACAGCGCCTTGGCCTCGGCGGACTTGTGGAAGCGCCACTCCTCGCGCAACTGCTGGAGGCGTTCGGCCAGGCCGGGCTGCGGCAGCGCCGCAGGCGTGGGCGTGTCGCCGCCCTCCTCTGCCCTGCCCGCGTACTGCTTCTTCAAGGCGTCCCGAAGATACGCTGCCGGAGACTTGAGCGGGTCGAGCGCCGAGTCTTTCATCCGTTGCTCGACGTGGTCGATTGCTGCTCGCAGCACTCCTTCGTCGGTGACGGCATACAGGTCTTGCGCGTCGGCGCGCTTGAGTCCGATGGCGATGACGCGCTCGATCAAAGAGAGATCGAATACGTTCTTGGCGGAGTCCTTCAGGCCGGTCAGCGTGGCTTGCGGCTTGCGGATGACGCGGAACTGGATCTCTTCGACCTTGCGCCCACGCTTGTGCTCGATGAGTTCCATCCGGAAGTCTTCGCACAGCGTGTCGATTTCAATGAGGGCCTTCTTGATCGTGAAGCGGTTGAAGTCGCGGTACTCGACCTTGTCGATGTCGCTGCGACCGGTCAGCACGGACGCCCACCACAGCAAGTCTTCACGCATCGTCAGCCCGCCCGGCGACGTGAGGTAGCGCGCGCCGAGTTCGTACAGTACGGCCGCGGCATAGCTGCGCATCTGGGAACTGATCTCGAGCAGCACGCGCGTGTACTGTGCGGGCTTGACCAAGCGTTCCCGGATCGGCTCCGGGTAGGTCCAGGTGATCGTGCAGGCCTGGCCACGGCCGGGCTCGTGGATGTTCACGACGCCGAGGAGTTGCGTGGACGTCCACTTCTGCGCGCCGCCGGAGCTGGTATGCCACTCGATCGTGGTGGCCTGCATGTCGCGGATGTGCGATTTCAGCAGCTCCGTGTTGTGGGAGTTGAATCGGGCATCGTCGATCAACTCGGACAAGGGAACGGTGTAGGACGGGTTGTCGACCCCCAGCCGCTGAGCGTGATACAGGAAGGCGTTGTAGATGCGGCGTGACAGCAAAGTGAGCTTGCCGCGCTTGGGCCGGATGGTGATGGCCTCGTTTGCCTTCGTGACGGCTTGTTCGGCGCGCGCCGCCGCCTGCTCTTCCGCCCTGGCCAGAAGTTGCAGCGCTCTAGAAGATATGGGGGCAGCCTCGATGTCGGCCTGCGGTGGTTCCGTCTCGTCCGCCACGAGATCTGCTTTCAGTGCCAAGGCGGTTCGCATCTTCGCCTTGTATTGTGTGCATGTCAATTCACAGTAAAGCGCGCGCTGCCGCCAGGCTGCGCCTTGAGCTTATTGAAAGGAGACACTTGAAGAATTGAAAAGTTGGCACCGCAAGAAGCGCTTACGCGACAACAACTTAGGGCGACTTTTCGGTGTGGATATGGGCTTCTTGGTGGAAGAATTTGGGGAACTGGTGGTGTGGAGTTGGGGAACGAACTCCCTTTCTGTGGATGTTCTTGGGGAACTTCCGGTGTGAATTTGGGGAACTGGGCCGCGATCGGCCTGCTCGGCGCGCCGCGATCGAGGTTCGGCGCGCCAACATGAGCCATTCGGCGCGCCGTGGGTGGTCCTCGGCGCGCCGAGCGGCTGTCTCGGCGCGCGGAGGCGGCGCGCCGCGCGCCGAGGTCCCCAAAATCTCCCACAGTTGCGGCGCGCCGAGGCGGCGCGCGGCGCGCGGTTCCCCAAAGACTCCCACACTTAGATCAAAGCACAGAGGACGGCTGCGTTTCGGGGATTCGACGAATATCGGTACACTTGCCGGATTCCATCGAATGCTTGAAATCATGGCCACTGAGGACCTCACCATCGCCGCTGGCAGTTCCTCTGGAAACCAAGTTTCCAGTGTGGACGTTCCCCGAGTAGACGCCGCTCGGACCCCGATCGACATGACGCGCATAGGAGCGTTGGCCGAGCGTGCGAGCAGCATGGTGGAGCAGATCCGCGCCAAGCTCCTGGCGCCAGAGGTTCGCAAGATTGCTCCGCACTACTCCACTGCACAGCTGGCCACGCTGTGCGCCGTCGACAAATCCCACCTCAACTATCGCATTGGCAAGGGGGACCTGCCCACAGGGAAGCTGTCGCCCAATGGCGGCAAGCGCGAGTTCTCGCTGAGCGACGCGCGGCGATGGACCCGGGCCTACCGGCAGGCCAAGATGCGCCCGGCCGGGCAGAAGGCGATCACTGTCGCCGTTGGCAACTTCAAAGGGGGCGTTTCCAAGACCACGTCCGCCATGATCCTGGCGCAGGGGCTGAGCCTCAGGGGCCATCGGGTCTTGGCCGTCGATACCGATCCTCAGGGTTCGTTGACCACCTTGCACGGCATCCTGCCAGAGACCGAGGTCGACGCCGACATGACCATCGGCCCCTTGTGCGATGGCAGCGAGTCGGACATTCGGTATGCCATCCGATCGACCTATTGGGAAGGCATCGACCTGGTCGCCGCTGCGCCCTTCTTGTTTTCCGCTGAGTTCGCCCTGCCCGCCCGGCAGATGCGAGACCCCACGTCGAGGTTCTGGGATGTGCTGAATGCCGGACTCCAGTCGGTCCGGGGTCTGTACGACGTGATCGTGATCGATACGCCCCCGTCGCTCTCCTACGTGACGATCAATGCGCTCTGGGCAGCGGACGGTCTGGTGGTGCCCGTTCCACCGAGCGGACTGGATTTCGCGAGCTCAGCCCAGTTCTGGTCACTCCTCAGCGATCTTGGAACCAATCTAGACAAGCAAGAAGCCTTGGGCTCCCGGAAGACATTTGACTTCCTGCACGTCCTCCTGAGTCGAGTTGATCAGGCCGATGCGGCGGCCCCGGCCGTCCGGCAGTGGATCGCCGCGACTTACGGCGAGTACATGTTGCCTGTCGAGATCCCGAAGACTACGGTGACGAGCAACAAGGCGGCCGAGTTCGCGACGGTTTACGACGTCCAGAAGTACGACGGCGCCGCCAAGACCTACAAGCGAGCAGCTGACGCATACGACCGGTTCGTCGAGCTGGTCGAGGAATCTGTAGTTGAGACCTGGCGCGGTCGCGCAGCGTCGAAATGAGAAGGCGGGCGCTTGATCGGCCCCAATTTGGCAGGAGACTTCGATGAGCACTCGTGATCGGTTGTCGCGCTTGACGGCGGACCTACTCGCGCCGCAGCAGAAGGTCGCGGGCGAGATTGACCAAGGCTCGCCAACGGTGGACCCGGTGGTCGAGATGCCCGCGGAGAGTGCTGAAGCTGGCGCGGTGGAAACCAGGTTTCCAGGCGTCACGCCCCGGCAAGCTGGGCGCAAGACCGGACCTGGCGAGATGCTTGCCTTCCGGGGGCAGATGCTTGCAGCCGAGGGCGAGGTGGCCCGGCTGCGGGACGCGTTGCAGCAGTTCGATGGGTCCTTGCCGACCAAGAAGCTGGATCCTCAGCAGGTGGTTCCAAGTCGCTGGTCCAATCGGCATGAAGCCAGCTTCTCGACGGCGGACTTCATCCGGTTCAAGGCTGACGTGGAGCACGCCGGCGGCAACGTCCAGCCCATCTTGGTTCGACCGGTCGAAGGCGATTCGTCAAAGTACGAGATCGTGTTCGGACATCGCAGGCACCGGGCCTGCCTGGAACTGGGCTTGCCGGTGCTGGCCGCCATCGCGACGGCGCCGATGTCCGATCTCGAGCTCTTTGCGGCCATGGATCGGGAGAACCGCGAACGTGCCGACCTGTCGGCGTGGGAACAAGGAGCGATGTACCGCAAGGCGCTGGACGAGCAGATGTTCCCGTCGCAACGGCGGCTCGCCGAAGCCTTGGGCCTCTCACACACATGGGTTCGAAAGGCCATCGCGGTGGCAGAGCTGCCCGAGCCGGTGGTGCAGTGCTTCCGGAGTCCCCTGGAACTGCAGTTCAAGCACGCGGAGCTCATAGCGACCGCGATGGAGTCGGACCGCAAGGGTGTCTTGCGGCGCGCCGAGAAGCTGAGGCAGTCAGAACGGATGTCGGCCTCTGCGGTTGTCGCCGCCCTGATAGGCAAGCAGCGTGGGGCTGGTGAGGCGCCGCAAGAGATTCGGGTTGCCGGATCGCTGGCTGGACGAATTTCTTGGGATGCTCGAGGGCAGGCCACCATTCGCCTCGCGCCCGGGGTGGTACACGGAGAGAATGTGGCAGCCCTGATCTCAGCGATTGCCGGAGTAGTCGGTTCAGGTGCGACCAAGGCATAGCCCGAGGCTGCGGGCGTGGAAACCTGGTTTCCAGCGCCGTGAGCGTTGGGTCGCGCGAGCCCGGAGCGCCATGATTCGCGAAGGGCTCTACCGGGCGCGGGGGACCCAGACCCTGCCCTCATCCGCACGGATGCGAGCGAGTTGTGAATCGAGCGCGTACCCGCACCGCCACTGCACCGTCCCCGCGTGAAGACGAGCGGTCGAGAACTCCTCGACACTCGCCAAGGCCGCCGCCCAACCCTGCAGGCGTCCAGATTCGAACCTGACCTCCAGCGTAGCGCCGTCCGCGAACCTCACCTCAAGCGCTAGGTGTCCTACATGCATGAAGTCGATGATGTACACAGCGACGATGATTGGCGACGCTGCGGGTTCAGCCTACCGAGGAAATGCGGGGAAGGCGCGAGCGTGGCGCGCGATGGTGGAGTCCGCAAACAACATTCTCTGGGGGTCTGCGCCTCCACAATCAGCACTGCAACCCGCCTTCTCGCATAGCGCCAACCCCTTACCGCATAGGTGGACCCGGCGTGAGGCGGCTGCCCTCGCGCTGGCACGGCGGCGGAAGCGGGCACCCAAAGCCGACTCACGCGTGGTGGGCCGAGGGCCTGGGAGGCTGGCAAGAGGCTCACGACGACGGTGATCCGCGCCGGTCAGCCAAGGTGGCTAGTAGGTGGCTCAGCGTGGCTTGCGATGCCCTTGCGGCCACGCAAGGCCGACGATCCGCATGGGCGTGACGACGATGATTTCGAGCCGGCCGGACACACCGGGGCGGCGCGACTTCGAGGGGCACAGTAGCCAAGTCCAGCGGCGGGCGCCGCGAGCAGTTGACGTCGGGTTGTTACCGTTGTCGGTCGCCGGAGACCACCAACGCACGCGTCCGCCTCTTCGCCCAATGGTGGAATCCGCACACAAGATTCTGTGGGTGTCCACCGGCAACTTGCCCCAGACAATCGATCTTCGACCGGTCCACGCAACCCGCGAACAACTGCCAGCCACCAAGGTAGAACCCGCGTGAGCCGATCTAGCAGCCTCGTCTGTCGGCGCCAGATGGCCGCTGACCGACCGACTCACGCGCCCTTGGGTATCGCACCGAAAGCCTCCCGTACCGCCTTGTGCCGCCGCGCCTTCTCGGCCCGCACGTAGATCGACGTTGTCGCCAGGCTCTCGTGCCCAAGATTGGCCTGCAGCACATCCTGCGGCACCCCGCGCGCTGCCGAGTGCGACCCGTAGGTGTGCCGCAGCCAGTGGGTGGAAGCTTCTCGGATCCTTTCCGCGGCGCGCGGGTCCCGTCTCCAGATATGCGTAGCGCAACGCTCGAAGCCGGCCACCAGGATCTCGTAGATCCGGGCCGCCGACAGCGGCGCCTCCAAGCTCAGCTTCGAGATCAGTGGCGTCTCCGGATCGTTGGCCAGCGGGTCTGGGTCCCGGTTACGCATAACCAGGGACGCCCTCAGTGCCTCCACCGCCGGATCTGGTAGCGGCACCTCCCGCCACTTGTTCCGCTTGCCGAGCACCATGATCGACCACGCCCACTCGCCATCGTCGAGCTGCTCGTGGCGCAGCCAGGCGAGCTTTGCGGCGGCCAGCTCGGCCAGCCGCATGCCCGTCATGTAGGCGAAGTCGAGGATGAATTTCAGCCGGTGCAAAGCAGGGGAGGGTGCCGTAGCCAGCTCGCCCGCGATCCACTCCTGCACCAGCGCCCACTGCTTCTGCGACAGCGCCCTGAGCTGCGGCATTGACGGCGCATCCGGCCGTGCCGGAACGTCATCCCAGGGGTTCGAGTCCAGGTAGTGCCGGCGCACGAGCCACTCGCACAGCGAGCGAACGATGGTCATGGCAGTGGCTTGAGACCGAACAGAAAGAGCCCCCTCGAAGGGCCGCCACGCCTCCGACCATCGCTGGGCGTTGCGCGCCCCCACCCAGTCGGGACCAGGCGCGGCCAGGAAATCCCGATACGCCACGCAGTCATCCCCATCCAACGACGACAGCGCCTTGCGCCGCTCCATGACGGCCCAGAGCAGGAACCGCTCGGCCTCCTTGCGGTAGGCGCGCCAGGTGTGGGTGCCATGCACACGCAGCCGCAGCCACGCCTGGATGGCCTCGTAGTCGTTGGCGGCCGCAACCTTGCAGCGCTCGAGCGGCGCGCGGTTGATGCCGCGGGACCCGTCGCGCTCCGACGGTGGCCGGAATCGTTCCAGCGGCACGATCCCGATGCGGGGAGGGGGGGTCAGCGCCGCGGTGTCGATTTGCGAGAGCGGCACCAGGGCAGGGGAGGGGAGGGCGCCCAGCGTGGCCTCGTGTTCGCGCAGCCAGCGCACGATGCGCGCGGCGCCTTCCGGGCCGACCTTGGGGATGCCGCGGTGCCAGTTAAAGCCCTTCGTCCGGATCCAGAAGACCAACTCCTCGAGCGTCCGGATCCCCACGACCGCCAGGCGAGCGGCCACCCGCTCATCCAGCCAGGCCGCTACCGGATCGCCCGGTGCGGGTTCGCGCACCCCGATATTCGTGAGCCACTGGACCGCTTGAACGAGCCGTTCCCGCAGACGCTGCCGCCGGCGCGCCGCGCTGCGGGATTCGGCCTGGCCGTACTGCTCCTGGTAGAGCTCGATGAGCTCGGCCTCGGTGTGGTAGTCGGCCGGCTGCTGCGCGCCGAACTCGTCCAGCGTCGGGACCTTGGCGCCCTTGTCGGGGATGGCTTCCGGGTCTCGGCGGAGGAGGGCGGCCAGGTCGGCTCTGCCGTGCGCCCTGGCCAGGCTTCGCAGCTCGTCCAGCAGTCGCTGAAGCTCGCCGCGGGCGCGGCGGCCGTCACCTTGACCGTCGACGTAGAGGTATCGGTCCCAGGCGGCCACGAGGTCCAGGCCCTCGGCCCAGCTGCGCACGAAGGCCATCTGGGGGTGGCCCAGGCGGCGGATCGTGGTCGGGGCAGGGGGCTTCATCGGGATCGAGGCGGCCGTTTTCTGGATAGGTGAGGTCGGGGGTGGCTGGAGCCGGGTGCTCTAAGTGCTTGTCGGGACTGGGATTGCCACAAGTGTGCCCGATCTGGAAGGGTTTCGGAGGCCAAATTCGAGTAACTTGATAATAAGACTTATCAAGGTATCCTATGGTGTCCTGCCGCCGCTTGATTGCCCAATGCACGCCTGCACAACTGAATCTGATGCTACTTTTTAAGTGAATCTGATGTTAGCGACCGTCGCCGCCCCAGATCTCACTGCTTCGCCCAGAGTTCAACATTAGACCCATTCGTCGGCAGAGCGCAAGCCTCTTGGATCCAGTCTGAGTGCTGGCTCCCGGCGCCACACGCTGTGAAGTTGCTGTTTGCCGATGCCACAGAAAGCTGCTTGCGCATGCGCAAGTCCCGCTGCGCTGCCCCCGGAGACGGAGACCCGTGAAGCTGCCGAGCTCCAGCGGTCGAAGCTGGCGCACTGATGGATGCCCTACCTGCAAGCCAACTGCGAGCTCTCTTTCTGGTTTTCATCGCCTGCCTGTTGGCCAGCCTGTCCGACTCGAGTCGGGCGACTGAGAAGTACGGCGGGCTCGGGACCGGCGATGTTGAGATGGGCATCGGAGAGAGAGTTGGCGGACCGGCAAGTCTTCGTGTGAGCGGCGAGTTTCTCCGAGTCAGCCGGGAATTTGAGAGCGATGGCGCAACCTACGACACCAGGCTCAAGTTCTCCAACCTGGGTCAAGGCTGCTGCCGTCATCGGGACGCTTAGGGCGGCTGGCAACGCGGTATAGCGAGCAACGGCACTTTGTCGATCAATGGCTCGAGCTTTCCGGCCGCTGGCGAGAACGTCGGAGCGATCGCCTAGTTCCCGCGCGCGGCCCCGTCTTTCGGCATCGGCTACGTCCACCATCAGTCTTCCAAGGGGTCGAGTATCTACGCGGACTTTGGCGTCGCGATCGGCAAGGCTCAGGCACAAATCCTTCCATCCGCAGGATTCGGGACCGCCGCCGGTCAGGTCAATATCGACGCGGAGCAACTGGCCTCGGCGAGATTTTTGACCCTCAACTTCGCTCGGAACTCGGCCGTGCGGCCGAACTGCTGGCGCCGTGGTTGACGGACGGTCAATCCTGATGCGGGTTGGTGTAAGCGCGTTCAGTACGGATTGCCGCGAGATCCGAGACACCTCGCTGCAGAGAACTCTTGTCGTATCACCTCCGCGAGGCGCTTAAGCCCGAACGCCCGCTCGGACATCGCGAGCCCGAGGCCTTCGACTCCAGATGTTCCAGTGCTTGCGCGAGGCGCACTGGAGCCTCGCGTTTGAAATCAAGGACTTAGCCGCGCCAACGACATCTCGAGGCCAAGAGTGGAACGCTTTATCTAGACAGTGTGGTAGTATTCGTTCCAACTTGGCTGGTGTGAGCTCGAGGTAGGGAGGAAGGCGTGGAACGAAAGGCGCAGGATGAGTTGATGAATTTGTTCCGGGACGCGATCAAGGTGGGCGGTGCCGCCATCGAGATGCGCGTGCGCCGTTTCGCGAGTTTTGTCCGAGCGTCTGACGAAGAACTCGCCCAGTCGGCCGCCGCACTCGTGACGGGCTCGAGCCGCTCCCTACGGCGAGACACCGTGGCCGCGCCCTTCCCGGTCGACTCCGATACGAAGCTGCCACTGGTTCGCGTCGAAGAGGCCGGAACTCCACGCTCCGAACCGCTGCTCACGCCGCAGACGCGGGCCGAGGTCGATCGGGTGGTCTTGGAGCGGATGTCCGCCGACAAGTTGATGGCCGCCGGCCTGTTGCCGGCCCGTTCGGTCCTCATGAGCGGCCCGCCAGGTGTCGGCAAGACGATGACGGCGAGTTGGCTTGCGCACCGACTCGGACTGCCGCTGCTGACGCTGGACCTGGCCAGCGTGATGAGCAGCTACCTCGGCAAGACCGGATCGAATGTGCGAGCGGTGCTTAACCATGCTCAGGAGCATCCGTGCGTGCTTTTGCTCGACGAGTTTGATTCCATCGCTAAGCGCAGAGACGACGACAGCGATGTCGGCGAACTCAAGCGTCTCGTGACGGTCATCCTGCAGACCATCGACGACTGGACCCCGACGTCGCTGCTGGTGGCTGCGACCAATCACGGCGAGTTGCTCGACCCTGCAGTGTGGCGTCGCTTCGACGTGACGCTGACCTTCGATCTCCCCGACCCGTCCCAGCGGGCCGCCCTGCTGCGTTCGCACGATGTCCCCGCTGAGTTGGCCGAGGCTGTCGCAACGGTCGCGGAAGGTCAGACCTTTTCCGCCATCTCGCGCGCGCTGGACTCTGCTCGCAAGCAAACCATTCTCGAAGGCAAGCCCTTCGACGAGACGCTGGCCACCTGGGCCGTGGGTCTTGCCGCAGCGACTTCCCGATCATCGTCCCGGCTCGAGCGGCAACGCCGCGATCTTCTGGCGCTTGTGCATCACTGCCGCCAGATGTCCACGCGAGAGATCGCCGACACCATGGGCACCTCGCACACCACGGTCATTCGCTCGCTGAAGCGGCTCAAGGGGGAGACCGATGCCCGGACCTAACTTGTTGATTGGCAATGGCCAAGTCCTTGCCGGTGCGATCCCTCGTGAACCTGGTGGCGGCGGCAACAAGCAGTACCCGTACACCATTCAAGAGGCGCGCGATCGACTCGGTCCGGCCCTCACAAAGATCCTGGTAGCCGTCGATGCCCTTCCCGCTTCGGCAAAGCCGCGCGGCGAGGTCACGAGTGTCGTCACGGTGCATCCGGCCTTCCAGGCCAAGACGCAGATGCCCGCCGAAGCGTTTCAGCGCGCTGGCCTGCGCGCCGTCGGAAGCAAGCCCGCCAAAGTGATGCCGGCGAACGACGCTCGCAAGAACGCTCCCGAGGGCGAGCAACCTACCGCCGAGATCTACGTCAGCGGTACATCGAGTGCCTTCCGTACGTTCTTGGACATGCTGATGTCTACAACGACTGGGAAGGGCGTGCAGCAAGACTTCTGCAAGCTCGAGTCGGTTCGCTTCCTCGCCGCGGACGAGCGACTGCTGCGCCTCGAGGGCACCGATTTCGAGGTGCCCATCGAGGTGGTACTGCATGGCGATGGATCCGATGCTGACTTGCTGACCAGTTTCGAGAAGTACTCGGCGGAGTGCAGCGCCACCATGTTTTCTGCCAAGCGCCTGGCGGTACCTGGACTGGTCTTCATGCCCGGGCGCGTCCCGCGCAACAAGCTCGCTGACCTTGCAAAGTTCACCGCACTCAGGGCCGTGCGGCGGCTTCCCACGCTTCGCCTGAACCGGCCCTTCATCCGTCAGAAGCTGACGGTCCAGGCGCCAGCTCTACCGGGCGACGACGCGCTCGATTCCGCGCTGCGTGTCGTCGTCTTCGATGGTGGCTTGGGCGCCAAGGACTTCGCGCGCTGGAGCACCGAGCTGGTTCCCACCGAGCTTTTGGACACCCATGCCGACTACCTCTCGCACGGCACCGAGGTGACCTCGGCACTTCTCTTCGGATCTGTGCCTGCCGGTGCAACCGAGCTGCCGCGGCCGTACTTCAACGTGATCCACCACCGTGTGCTCGGCCACACGGACGAATCCGATCCGGACCTGTACGAGTGCATGAAGCGCATCGACGCAGTTCTGCGCGCTGGTGACATCGACTTCGCCAATCTTTCGCTCGGGCCGCGGCTGGCGATCGACGATGGGCAGCCGCATGCTTGGACCTCGATGCTCGACGGGCACCTCGCCTCCGGGAACGTTCTGATGACCGTGGCGGCAGGTAACGATGGCGACGTCGATGGGCCCATGGGACGCGTCCAGCCACCCGCGGACGCGGTCAATGCGCTGTCGGTCGGCGCGGCTGATTCGCCCGACTTCATGTGGGGACGGGCTCCTTACAGCTGCTTCGGCCCCGGTCGCTCGCCCGGCATCGTGAAGCCAGACGGACTTGCCTTCGGCGGCACCGACTCGCAGCCCCTGGTGCTCTTGAATCCTCTGTCCGGCGGGCTCAGCGGCGTACAGGGCACGAGCTTCGCGTCACCTCTGGTTCTGCGCACGGCCGCGGCGGCGCGCGCGATGTCTGAGACGCCCCTGACCGCAACGACGCTGCGCGCCTTGCTGATCCATCGGGCCGAGCGCTCCACGGGGCACAACACCGTCGACGTCGGATGGGGAAGGTTCCCCGACTCACCCGAAGACTTGTTGACCTGCACCGAGAGCGAGGTGCGCGTGCTTTACCAAGGCCACATCTCCGCCGGCGGGACCATGCGCATTGGCCTGCCGATCCCCGCCGTGCCGCTCGGCGTGCGCCTGCGGGTCACCGCCACTTTCTGCTTTGCCTCCCCCGTCGATCCGGCCGATCCGGTGAACTACACGCGCCATGGGCTGACCGTCGTGTTCAGGCCCAAGGGAGCAGGTTCATCGGCATCCTTCTTCTCCACCTCGAGCTATGGCAGCGAGCAGGACTTGCGTCGCGACGCCTACAAGTGGGAAACCGTACTTCATCGCACGTGCACGTTCGGCGCCGACGAACTGCTCGACGCCTGCTTCGACGTGGACCACGGGGCGCGCGAGAACGGGTTGTCCGTCGTCAACAGCGAAGTCCCGCCCCTGCCGTACGTCCTGATCGCAACGATCGCCAGCGAGAAGGGCGAACCGATCTACCAGTCGGTCATGCAGAAGTACCGCGCGCTCGCGCCCATCCAACTTCGAGAGCGCGTCCGTCTGCGCCGTCAGTGACACGGAAAGTGCCCCCCAAGCTCGACGGACGCAGCGCAGGCCTTGAGGAAAGATGCGCTGACCTTACAGACCTTCCCAGCGGCTATTCAGCTCGCCCGTCCACTATCGGCATATCGGCTCGCTGATGGATGCGGTTGAAGCCGTCGTGGCCGAATCCTGCTCGTTCGCACTGACCAAGTCGTCGATGTAGCGCTCGAACTCCTCGGAGCCGATCGGAGGTGCTGCTGTGGCATGGTCGGGAAACGCCCCGCTGCATGTCACCACGGGCCCGAACGCCAACTCACCTTTGTCGTCGACCCCGGCTGTCTTCATCTCGAGCCGTGCGACGACCTCAAGCAAACGCCGCAGCGAGCGCTTGTCACCCATCAGCCGGCGGACGTGCCTCGACGCCTCGATTGCTCCGGCGTCAGTCGACGGATCGACCTCGATACCTGCCACTTCTCGAAGCGCGGCTGCGAGCAACGCAGGATCGATGGGAGACGCATGGGCCATCGAAAAACTCTAGCACCGACACGCTGCCGCGCTGCGGCTTGCCCCGGTTGGTGACTCGGCTCCCATGAACGGTCACCTTGCGGCGAAGGCCGCGCCCAGTTGCCTCGCCCGCTTCCCCTCTTCCGTGTGCAGGTAGGTCGACGTCGTCGACAGCGACGCGTGCCGCAGGTTGTCGCGCACGGTCGTCAACTCGGCGCCGCGGCCGAGCGCGTGGGTCGCGTGCGTATGGCGCATCCAGTGCGGGCTGGCACGACGCAGCTTGGCCGACAGCGCGGGGTTCTTCTCTTCCACGAGATCCGCGACCTGGCCGAAGAATCGCTTCATGATCGCCCAGAGGCGATTGGTGGTGATGCCGCGGGCGTCCATTTCCAGACTGCCGACCAGCGGCGTATCGGGCGACCACCTCGCAAGTGTTGTTGGCAGCCCGCGCTGCGCCAGGTAACGGTCGAGCGCGCCGCGCGCCATCGCAGGCAAGGCGACCTTCCCTGCCTTGGCGCCCTTCCCGTTTACGTGCAGCCAATGATCGCCGTGCGCGTCGACCTCGATGTTGCCAAGCGTTGCCTCTATCAGCTCGCCCGCGCGCAGGCCCGTCGCGTACGCGAAGTCGAGGACGAAGCGCAAGCGCTGCGCCGCGTCGGTCTGCCAGCCGTAGGACCACTCGAGGCCCTCGGCGACGGTCTGAATGATCGACCACTCGCCATCGGCGAAAACCCGCTCGGCCGCCAGCGGGGTTCGGCTGGCGCCGCGCACCTTGATGCCGGCGAACGGGTTGACCAGGAGGTAGCGCTGCTGGATCAGCCAGCGATAGAGGGCGCCGAGCACCGACAGTGAGTACGAAACCGAACGCGCAGAGAGGTCGCCCGCGAAGGGTCGCCATTCCGAAGAGTCCCTCGGCCGCGGCGGGCCCACCCAACGGGCGCGAGGGCTGGGTCGCCGCAGGAACGCTCGATAGGCCACGGCATCCTCGGTGGTCAATGACGAGAGCGCCCTTCCCCGCTCGAAGATGGCCCAAAGAATCAGTCGCTCCGCCTCTTTGCGATAGGCACGACGCGTCGCTGGCGACTCCTGCAACTCCAGCCAGGCTTGCACGGCCTCGTAGTCGTTCCGGGCGCCCAGCGCGCAGCTCGCACTTGGGGCGCGGAAGGCGCCCATCGTGCCGTCGACCTCGTGCGGCAACGCCAGATGCTCCCACGGGACGATGCCTTCGGGCGCGTCGGTCGAGGAGATCAATGCCCTCGCGCGTTCGGTGAGCGCTGGGTGAGCGGCGAAGAAGGCCTCGATCCGTCGCGCCCCGGCGGCGCCAAGCCCAGGAATGGCGGCCCACCATCGCCGCCGGCGCGGAATGCGGACGGTGAGCGCGGCCAATGTCTTGAGCCCGCAGGCCTTCAGCACCCTCGCCGCCCGGGGCTCCAGCCATCGATCGACGTCGTCACCGATCAAGGGTTCGGGCACCGGAAACGTCGGCAGGTCTTCGATGGCGCGCAGCACCGCTCGGGCTCGAACCAGCCGCTCGGATACCGGATGTCCGAAAAGCGCTGCCAGGTCCGGCCGACCCAGTCTGCGCGCCTGTTCAATGAGTTGGCGACGAACGGCACCCAGCATCCCGCGTGACGACTGTCCTTCTGCCTTGGCGTGGCCGAGGTAGCGCACGACAGCGTCGCGCGCCGGCAGACCTTCGTACCAGGCCCGCAGCGCGGCAAGTTCGGCTACATCCGGCATGTCGAGCGCAGCTCCCCTTCCCTCGCTGGTGATCTGAGCGGTTTTCATCGCGGCCAGTTTACTGATCTGATCGCGCTATGGCGATAAGAAAGGTTATCTTGCGATCGCTGCACAACTCGGTGCGGAACTACTGGAAACGGGTGCCGCACAGATGAAGCAGGTGTTCCCCGCAGTCACCCAGTATCCCCGCTGGACAATTGACTGGGACTCTATGACAGGCACGCCGCCTAGCGGATACCTCTTCGGTGGCGGGGCTTCACCATAGGCGGCACCTCCCGGTGCCGGCTAACCCTTCGCTGGAGCCGACTCGCACCGGCATGGCACTTGGCCCGCGAAGCCGTGGTTCTTATCATCGGCCTCGCGGGCCAAGCGCCATCCCGGCGCTCGCGGCTCAGTTCAAACGTTAGGCGTCTGACATGCGTCGCCCGTTCTCCATCCAAGCTTTTATCGTGACACCAGAAGACGCGACTTGGTCCGTACTCCTTCTGCAGCGCGTCGCTCGTTACGACTTGGCGTTACCTGACTTCTGGCAGGGCGTCTCGGGCGCACTCGAGCCAGATGAATCGTTCGAGTCGGCCGCCATTCGTGAGATTCAGGAGGAAACAGCTATCCAGGTTCCAGCCGTTGTCTCAGCGGGCTACGAACATCACTTCCCCATCAAGCCTGAGTGGCGTCACTCCTACGGTCCCGAGCCAGCACAGGTGCTTGAGAGGATCTACTTTGGTGTCATCTCAGCAAAGCTGACTCCAAGCCTTTCTTCGGAGCACAAAGCGTTCCGCTGGTGCCGTGAGGCAGAAGCACGGGAACTGCTCACGTTCGGGAATAATCGCTGCTGCGTCGAGGCTGTCTATGAGGCACTACGTTGCACAGACGCCTAACCCTTCGCTGGAGCGGGACCTCCACCGGCATGGCATTTGGCCCGCCAGCCGGAGTGGTTCATCATCCGCCTAGCGGGCCAAGCGCCATCCCGGTTCCGGCCTCTCAGCTCAAACGTTAGGCATCACCACCCACCGCGGCATCGCGTCGAGCTCATGATCACCTGCCACCTTCGCTACGTCATCGATTCGAGCAAGATCTCTGAATTCGAGGAGTACTGCCGCATGTGGCTACAGCTGATCCCCAAGTTCGGTGGGGTGCACCATGGCTACCTGCTCCCATCAGAGGGCGCAAGCAATATCGCCCTCGGGTCATTCTCTTTCGAGTCCTTCGCCGAGTACGAGCAATACCGAATCAAATCGCTCCAAGATCCTGAGTGCCACGTGGCATTCAAGTTCGCCAAGGAGACCAAGTGCTTCCTGAGTTACGAGCGCACCTTCTTCCGTCCACTGCTTCCGTAGTGGTCTGGCCACTGCGCCGGCCAAAGTCTGCACCGAACAGTGATGCCTAACCCTTCACTGGAGCGGGACCTCCACCGGCATGGCACTTGGCCCGAGAGGCGCTCGCTGTCATCATCCGCCTCGCGGGCCAAGTGCCATTCCGGCTCCGGCCCCTCAGCTCAAACGTTAGCCGTCTCCGGGCGTGAGGTGCCGCGTGCGTGACAGCGGGTACAAGTTGCCCGCCTAAAATGTCTTCGTCGGTCCCCACGGGCTGACAGCGTTCTCAGGGCGGGGCGGAATTCCCCACCGGCGGTATCTGCAGGCAACTGCAGGAGCCCGCGAGCGCCTGACACAGGCCATTGCAGGTGTCAGGGTCAGCAGATCTGGTGCAAAACCAGGGCCGACGGTCACAGTCCGGATGAAAGAGATCGCGTAGCCTCGGCGTCAGCACGCGCGCGTGTCGGCGCCGAGTTTGCGTGCGCCCTGATTCTGGTCCTACTCTTATCGAGGCTTCCATGAATCAGACTACCCAGCAATTCCCCTCCAAGCGCCAAGCGGCCACACATCGCACCAGGCGCGCCCGCGTAGCAGTCGTTTCATCGAGCTGGCATCGCGACATCGTTGCCAATGGCACCGCCGCCATTCGCGCTGAACTGAGTCGCACATCCGATCCACCCGCTGAACTGGATCATTTCGAAGTGCCTGGCGCATTCGAGATCCCGCTACACGCGAAGCGCCTTGCGGCGTCAGGCGACTATGACGCGATCATCGCTTGCGGTCTCGTCGTCAACGGCGGAATCTATCGCCATGAGTTCGTTGCATCTGCTGTCATCGATGGCCTGATGCGCGTTCAACTGGAGACCGACACTCCCGTCTTCTCGGCCGTGCTTACCCCAAGGGACTTCCATGAACATGAGGAGCATCGACAGTTCTTCTCCGAGCACTTCATCAAGAAAGGAACAGAGGCTGCACGGGCATGCGTCGAGACACTGGCAAGTCTGAGTAGGCTGCCCGGCGGAGACGGCTAACCCTTCGCTCGAGTGGACCGCCACCGGCGAGGCGCTTGGCCCGCGGGCCGGTGTGCTCCATCATCCGTCCCGCGGGCCAAGCACCTCACCGGCGTCGGCCCCCTCAGCTCAAACGTTAGGCGTCGCAAGCAATCCGAGAGCGCCTCGCGGCGAACCCCAATCCCTACCCGTCGCGCAGAGACGCGCAGAGACGCGCAGAGACGCACAGAGCGTCCGCCATCGAATCACACAAAGGGCGAACATGTCGCAGTACTACGGCATCGATTGGCTGGCAATGTGCCTCACCTTCTCGGCCATCTATCTGCTTGGCAACAAGAGCCGGACAGGCTTTGTCATCATGATGGCTGGTAATCTCTGCTGGTCGGCCATCGGTCTCTGGGCGCACAGCTACGCCATGATCCTGGCAAACCTCGGCTTCTTTTCAATGAACCTACGTGGGTTCATCAAGTGGGCGGCACCGTCCGAGCCGAGCAAGTAGTTGTCAGGCTTCCATGGCCCAAATGTTCTTCGCTTCAACCGAAAGGCGACGCCTTACCCTTCGCTGGAGCGGGACCTCCACCGGCAAGGCACTTGGCCCGCGGGCCGGTGTGGTCCATCATCCGTTCCGCGGGCCAAGCTCTTTCCCGGCGTCGGCCCCCTCAGCTCAAACGTTAGGCCGCAGAGGAGACCACCATTGTCGATGCACGCTCTTCAAGACCTTCCGTTCAATTCGGTGACTCCGGAGCGCTGGGACACCTTTCCAGATGTCCGGGGCCTCGAGCGGCAGATTGCCTTGGCAACGCTTGCGCACTGCGAGCTAACTGAGGAGGCTTTGGGGCTTTATGCGCCACCGAAGGAAGTCCGAGAAGTCCGTCTCACTCACGCCGCGGCGGATCAGATTCAGTGCATGTGGCACGGCCATCGAAACCGCAACAGCAAATCGCCCCCAACCATCCCGCTGAAAGTGTTCGTCACTGGCTATGGGCAAGATGGCAAAGGCCACACTTGGGCGGACATTGAAGTTCACCCTGGTCTAACCAACTGGGAAGCACCGTAGGCGAGACCAGCTCACTAGTAGCCCTCGTCAGCTTGCGCGGGCATCTATCCTCACGGCAGCGACTGCGGGCTAACCCTTCGCGCGAGCAGGGACCTCCACCGGCATGGCACTTGGCCCGCGAGGCGCTCGCTGTCATCATTCGCCTCGCGGGCCAAGTGCCAGCCCGGCGTCGGCCCCTCAGCTCAAACGTTAGGCTCCACCAAGGGACCCCGTGCTCAGCCCCAGCGTCGAACTTAGAGTGGCAATCGGTCAGACCCTCATGCACTGGACCATTGAGGGCAATCTCTCCGAGATGGGGTAATCGTATCTTTCCCGCAAATTGACACGGTGGCCGCTGGCCGGGCGGTCGCCGCCCGATGTGGCGCCAGGGCAGGTAGGGATTCGGGCCGCGCCTGACCCAGGTAGATTGGCGGTTTCGACTGCCCGGAGGGTGTCGCCGTGTCCTTCGCCAAGCGCTTCATCGGCGCCGAGACCCTGCCCACCAGGCTGTCGGATTTCGACGTCCAGCAATCGTTCTGCCTGAGTGCCGATGACATCGCCGCGGTCGCCGAGCGGTTTCGCCATGATCGCCGCGTCGCGGCCGCCATTCAGATGCTCTTCCTGCGGGCCAGCGGCCGCCCGATGGACCGGTTCGCATCCGTGCCCAAGACGCTGCTGCGTGCCGTTTGCGAGGCGTTCCAGACCTCGACGGTCAGCATTGCCAGTCTGCGGACCCTGTACGCCCGCCGCCAGACGCTGTACGAACACCAGGCCTGGGCTCGCACGTACCTCGGCCTGCAGGATCTGGACGAGGCCAGTGTCCATCAACTTCAGAAGGTCCTGGCGGTTGCCGCGCTCGAGGCGGCACATCCCGACGACCTCGCCGAAACCGCCCGCATGTGGCTATACGAGCGGCGAATCGTCATCCCTGGTCCTCGCCGCCTGGTGGACTGGGCGCGCGAGGCTTTCGACGCCACCGAAGCGGCCATGGCAGCCACGATCGAGTCCGGAATCGGCAAAGCTGCTCTGCTCAAGGCCATCGACTGGTGCTACGCGCCCCAAGCCGGGCTCGTCGGAACCCGGCTTGAATGGCTCAAGACGCCACCCAAGCGCCACTCACCGAGCACGATGTCGGAGACGCTGGAGAAGATCCGTGCGCTGAAGGAATTGGGCGTGCACGCCTGGCCATTGGACGGCGTGGCCCTGAGCAAACAGCAGGCCTACGCCGCCCACGTCCAGATGCGGCGCCCATCGATGACGGCGCGCATTGAGCGGCAGCGCCAGACGGTCGAGATCACCTGCTTCCTGCGCGTGACCCTGCTGGAGCTGACCGACATGGCGCTGCTGCAGGCGTCACGTCGCAGCCAGGACCTGGTTCGGCGCGCAGCCGAGCGGGTCGAGAAGGGACGCTCGCGCAGTAGCGGCGCCATGATGCAACAGGCCCTCAAGGCAAAGTCGGTGCTCCACGACGAGTCCAAGCCCTGGCGCGATCGCGTGCTCGAAGCCCGCGCCTTGCTGGACGACATCGGCGAGGCTGGCGCCAGCACTTTCGCGTCCCAGGTCCGTAGGGCACTGGCCGAGGACAACCGGCGCGTTCATGCCCACCTGGCGGGCCTTCGCGACATCGAGTTTGCCGGCGCGACAGGCGACCACGGTTACGACCAATGGCAAGCCTGGCAGCGTCTGCAAGCCCTCGGCACCAAGGAGATCCCGCTGGACTTCGAACTGCCGCCGGTGGGCGCGGCATGGAACACGATCGTCAGCGACCTGGACCCGCAGTCCCGGTATCGGGCGTTCGAGGCCAGCACGATGATGGCGTTGCGCAAGAGCCTGCGGCGAGGCAGCGCCTGGGTGAACCATTCGATCAGTTTCCGCCCCCGCGAGTCGATGATGCTGGCTAATGCGGACTGGCGCCGATCGAAGGAGCTGCACCACCAGATCCTCGGCCTGCCCGGCGAGGCCATGACGTTTCTGGAGCCGGTCCTGGCGGGCGTCACTGTCGGACTGGCGGCGCTGGCTGAGGCCGCTGGCCGCGGCCAGATCGAGATCGGCCCCGACAAGCTGCTGCACCTGCCTCCGATTCGACCGATGGACGAGGATGTTGAACCGCGCAAGACCAGGGAGGTCGTCTTCAAGCACATCGGTTCCGTCCAATTGCCGGATCTGCTGCTGGAAGTCGACGCCGCCACGCACTTCAGCGAGGCGCTGCTGGCCCGCCGTCCGTCGTCGAGCAACGAACTGCTGGCCGTGTACGGCGCGCTTCTCGCCCATGGCACCGACCTCGACGCCAAGGGCGTGGGCTCGATGATCCCCGGCATCGACGCAGCGCACATCTCCACCGCGATGCGGGCCGTCGAACTGAGCGGCAGGCTGCGACGGGCCAACGAACGGGTGTCGGAGTACCAGAACGCGCTGCCGATCGCGGCGCTCTGGGGCGATGGCACCAAGGGCTCGGCCGACATGATGGCCCTGGATGCCAGCCGCCATCTGTGGTCCGCCCGGGTGGACCCGCGGCGGCGCACCTATGCCGCGGGCCTGTACACACACGTGCGCGACCGCTGGGGCCTGTTCTACGACCAGCCCATCGTGCTGAACGAGCGCCAGGCCGGCGTGGCGGTTGAAGGCGTCGAGCAGCACAACCGCGCCGACGACCGGATCCGGGTTTCCTTGCTGGCCGTCGATACCCACGGGGTCACGGACGTGGCCATGGCCATCGCCAAGCTCCTGGGCTTTGACCTGTGCCCACGCCTGCGCGACCTGCGCGAGCGAAAGCTGTTCGTGCCCCGGGGCTGGCCGGTGCCGGAGAGCCTTGAGGGCGTCACTGTGCGCCGGGTATCGGTCAAGGCGATCGAGCGCGGCTGGGACGACCTGGTGCGCCTGGCGGCGTCGATTCGGGCGGGCAAAGTGTCCGCGGCGCATGCCATCCACCGGTTGGGGTCGGCAGCGGTCGGCGACCCGCTGCACCGCGCTGCAGAACACCTTGGGCGCCTGCTGCGAACGCTGTTTCTGTGCGACTACCTGGCCATCCCGGACTATCGACGTGAGATCCATACCCTGCTCAACCGGGGCGAATCGGTGCATCAGTTGCAGCGCGCAATCCATGGCGGCCAGGTGGCCCCTGAGCGTGGCCGCCGGCGGCAAGAGATGGCGGCCATTTCCGGCGCGCACGCGCTGCTGACCAACATCGTGCTGGCGTGGAACACGAATCGCATGGACACCGCGGTGGCGCGGCTCAACCGGGATGGCGTCGGCATCGAGGAGGACTGGCTGCGGCGGATTGGCCCGGCGCACTTCTCGCACATCAACTTCCGGGGGACGTTCCGCTTCAACGTCGAGCGGTACGTGGACGTGCTGGTCGAGCGCGCCGCCGAGCGTGGCTCGACCAAGCTTGGCCGGTGAAACCCGCGGCGATGTACCGGACGCCGGCATGTCGGCGATGGGACGGTCACCTGACCTTCAGCGGCGGCCGATCACGGGCGGCCAACGACCCAAAGCGGTCCTCGATAAGGTCCCACTAAGCGTCCGATCAGCTGTTTGCCAGCAACGTCGTACGCCCCGCAGCGCGGCCATCAGCGCTTCTGGAAGGCTGGACCACATAGCGAGTTTGCGATTCGGCACTCAACGCGGACCCCACAAGCGCCGCGACCAGTCCTCCACCTGCGCCGAGTTCAAGCGCTGCTCGAACAGGCGCCGCCAGCTCGGTGGCAGTGGCAGCTGCAACACGGGTTCGACCTGCGCCACGTCAGTCACGCGGTCGCGGATCAGCGCGAGCACCCGAGCCACGCTGAACGCTGGGTGCGGCCGATGCAGAAGCACCAACGGATCGCCGGCGGCGATCTCGCCAGCCTGCTCAACGCGCAAGTACCAGCCGGCGCGCAATGTGTTCTGCACGCGCGCTGCCATGTCGGCGATGCCAAAGCGCAAGTTGAGCTTGAAGCACGGCTGCCGGCCCTGGGACACGACCGTGACCGCGCTGCCGATGCGCCAGTGGTCACCGATGCACACCGCCTCTTCGTCCAGGCCGTCGATGCTCAAGTTCTCGCCGAAGGCACCCGGCGCCTGCCACAACGCACAGCCCGGCAGTTCGGCACGCCACAGAGCGTAGTGGTCCCAGGCATAGCAGTGCAGGGCCTTGTCCTCGCCGCCGTGGACGCGGCGGTCGGCCTGCTCGTCACCGTCCATGCCCAGGGCATGCACCCGCACCGGTCCGGCGACCGGCCGCTTGTCGATGGCGCTGGTGGTGCGGCCCAGCGGCTGCGCGCTGCCGCGCAGGGCGGCGCGCACCGTGGCTTGCGGTGCACTCACAACCGCGGCCGGCTGAACCAGTCGGTCAGCACGGCATCGAGTGACTGCGCCAACCCGGCGCGATGCTGTGCGGCTGCCTGTCGTAATGCGGCGATGTCGATGCCCGCCTGGCGCAACTCGCCGGTGTGGCCGATCAACCATTGCTCCATGCGCGCAGCATCGACTTCGAGATGGAACTGCCAAGCCATTGCATGGTCGCCCACCATGAAGGCTTGATTCGAACAGGTGGGCGTGGTGGCCAGCGTCGCGCATCCCGCAGGCAGATCGAACTGGTCGCCATGCCAGTGCAGTACCGACTGCCCGCCGATGCGCACCAGCGGACTGACAGCGCCTTCGGGCGTGAGCGCAAGCGGCCCGTAGCCGATCTCCTTGCGGCGCATCGGCGCGACGGCTGCGCCCAGCGCGCGCGCCATGAGTTGCGCGCCCAGGCAGATGCCCAGCAGGGGACGGCCGCTGTCGAGGCGTTGGCGGATCACATCGACTTCCTCGGCGAGAAACGGGTACAGCGTGTCCTCGCTTGCGCCGATCGGCCCACCGAGAACGATCAAAAGATCGACCTGCCCGAGGTCGATCTTCCAGATCTCGTCCACACCAGCGTCGTAGATCACGACGCGCCAGCCGCGCCGCTTCAGCCACGGCTCGATCAAACCAAGATCCTCGAACGCGAGGTGGCGAATGGCAACTGCGGTCTTCATCCCGATCTCCTCCTTGTCTTCACCTTGGGCCGGCTCATCGCACATCGGGCTGCGTGCTGCAGCCCGCAGGTTCGCAGACCGCCGGTATGAGTTGTGCAGCGGGCTCGGCGTGCAAGACGCCGGCTGCATCGCCATCGCGCTGCTCGTCAGCGCTGGCAATCAATCGCCCCAGCAGACCGCCCAGCACCAGGTCGTCCAGCTGGCCGAAGTGATGCAGGCACACACGTCCCTGCCGGTCGAGCACCAGGCACGAGGGCGTGCCGCGCAGGCCGTAGCGCGCCATCGTCTGTGAGGGGCCGCCGCGTCCATCGGGTTCGTCCTCGCCAATAGGGAAGGACCAGCGGTACTCGTGGACGAAGACGCGCAAGGCCTCCACCGTCATCACGGCATGGTGCTCGAACACCGTGTGCAGGCCAACCACGGCCAGCTCGGAGGCCGGGAAGGCCTGCCGCACGCGCTCGGCCTGCGGCAGCCCGTAGGCCACGCAGCCCGGGCACAGCATCTGGAAGGCGTGCAGCAGCACGACCCGGCCGCGCAGCGACGACAGCGTGATCGGCGCGGGTGTGTTCAGCCAGGTGGTGACCTGCCAGTCCGGCAGCACCTGGCGTGACTCGATTCTTGCTTTGGACATCATGGCTCCTGACAGGAGGCCGACCCCGGACAGTGCGCGGAGTCGGCCTGTGGGGCGCGCGGCGCGCGCACCTCGGGTGCGCCCTCAGGCGGCGCGGCGCAGCTTCACTTGCGGAAAGTCCACCGGCACGTTCAATGCCACATTGACGTAGTTGGTGAACAGGTTCAGCGCCACGTGGGCCACGATCTCAACAATGCCCTCGTCGGTGAAGCCGGCGTCGCGCAGGCGGTGCACGTCATCGCCATTCACCTGACCGCGCTGCTCGACCAGCTTGAGCGCAAAGCGCAGCGCCGCATCGGTCTTGGGGTCGGCGGCATGGCCCGCCTGCGCCGCCGTCATCTCTTCGGCCGTGGCGCCGGCCTTGCGGCCCAGCACGGTGTGGGCGGACAGGCAGTATTCGCACTGGTTGCGGTCGGCGACGGCGACGGCGATCTGTTCACCCAGCTTGGCCGACAGCGTGCCGCCACCCAGTGCACCGAAGGAGCCCCACATGCTGCGCAGCGCCGCCGGCGAGTTGGCCACGGCGCGGAACATGTTGGGCACGGTGCCGAAGGCTTGCTGAATCTGCGCCAGCACAGCGGCGCGGTCGGCGGTGGTTTGGGTCGAGTCGATCATGGAAACGTGGCTCATGGAGAAATCCTTGGGGGTTGAATGGTGAGTAGAAAAAGAGACCGAGACGGCATTCACAGCACGTGCTCAATGGACGAGTGGTCTTCCAGGCGCATCACCTTGCCGCCGATGACCAACGACGGCAGGCGCGTGACGCCTGCGGCCTGGGCCTCGCGGGCACGGTGCGCGTCGATGCCCAAGTTGACGATCTCCACCGCCAGGCCGGGCGTCGAGGCGAAGCGCTCGGCAATCGACAGGCAGATCGAGCAGCCGTCGTGGTAGAGAACGGTTGTGGACAGGGCAGCCACTTCAGAACTCCCCGTCCTTGATGTAAGGCTGGCTCCACAGGATGCTTTGCATCAACACTGACTTCACCCAGGCGGCGTGCATCTTCTCCACGTCGGCGGCCGATGCGCCCTTCTTTGCCAGGAAGGGTTTGAGCGTGGTGGTGACAGGAATGGTCAACGCCGGGATGTAGCGGAAGTTGATCTGCGCCACGCTCGGCGCATCGTCGGTCTTGTTCTTTTTGACGCGGTTGTGGCGCAGGCCGATTTCGTACTGCCAGTCCAGCCAGCGCTGGTCGTAGTTGGCGTCGGCGGTGTCCAGAATCCACAGCGCGAAGCGCTTTCGCACGGCCTCGAGATACGCCCCATCGGGCTTGCCGGTCTTGGCGTTGCTGAAGAAGTAGACGAGTTCGGGCGTCGAGGCGACGAAGCCGTACCAGACGTCGAGGACGGCATCGGTTTGGTCGGCCAGGATCGCTTTGCTCTGGCGCAGGGCCTTGACATCCTCCTCGGTGAACAGCAGCGAGGCCTGCAGCGCCTTGAGGTCGGCCATCGTGTAGGGCGCCTTGGCCAGCGTGCGCTGGCCGTAGGCGTAGCCCGGCACGGTAGGGCTGGGCTGTTGCTGGGCATGGCTGGCGGGAAGCGTCGTGGCCAGGGCCAGGGCGAGCAGGGCGGGGTTGAAGGGTTTCATCAGGTTCTCCGGGTTGACAAGCGGCTGGCGCCGCTCGGTGATTTGCATCTTCGACGAAGATCCCGGATGATGGGTGTCATGAAGTCCAACAAACATGCCTCATCGTCCAAACTTGGCGACTCCAGGTCGTCCGATTCCGTGGACCGCTTGTCGACGCTGCTGGATCGATTCCACGTCCGAGCCTCGCTGTTCCACACCGGGCCGATGTGCGGCCGCACGACCTTCGACGTCCAGCCGGATCGAGCGTTTCTGCATGTGCTGCGACGTGGCCGCCTGCAGATCGAGCACCCGGCGCATGTCGGCGTACCCAAGCGGGTGGTCGTGGAAGAGCCGACGCTACTGCTCTACCCGCGCGCCGTGCCCCACGCTTTTATCAACCCGCCGCGCGAGGGTTCGGACTTCACCTGCGCCACGCTGCACTTTGACGGCGGCGACCGCAATCCCATCGTGGCGGCGCTGCCGCCACTGGTGCAGGTGCCGCTGGACGCGGTGCCGGGGCTGCGGCCATCACTGGACATGCTGTTTGCAGAAACTGACCGCGTGCGCTGCGGCTCGCGCCTGCTGGCCGACCGCCTGTTCGAGGTTGTGCTGATCCAACTGCTGCGCTGGGTCATCGACCATCCGCAGGCGGTGGGCGTCAGCAGCGGCCTGGTGATGGGCTTGAGCGACCCGCGGCTCGCACGCGCGCTGGTGGCGCTGCACGCCACGCCGCAGGACGACTGGACACTTGTGCGCATGGCCGCCGTGGCCGGCATGTCGCGCAGCGCGTTCGCTGAGATCTTCAAGACCGTGACAGGCACCACGCCTTCGGCCTATCTGACCGACTGGCGCCTCACCCTGGCCTCGACCCTGCTGCGTGCCGGCCAGCCGCAGAAACTGGTGGCGGCAGAGCTGGGGTTTTCGACGGCCTCGTCACTCAGTCGGGCATTCAAGCAGCGCTTTGCGACATCACCGCGCGAGTGGCTCGCGGCCCAATCGTAGAGGCGGGCGGCCTACTTCTGGTCGACCCCGCAAGCAGCAAGTGTGCGGATTCGATCCGTCCGCGACTTCTTCGCGATAGGCGGCTTCTGGCCGAGTGGAGCCGACCGGTTTTCGCCGGCGAACGGCCGGTCTACACCAGGTCGCCGACCTTCGCATTCCGACCGCGACGCCGTCAGACCGCGGTGACGTTGAACCGATTGCAGAGGTCATCGACCTGCCGCGCCTTGAGCTTCTCGGGTCGCAGCTTGTGCAGCCCACTGCGCTCGAAGATGGCGTATGCGAACCCCTTGTTCATCTGCCGCGACACGTACCGGATTCCATCCCAGCGCGGACTCGCACCGTGGATCGCTCGCGCCCAAGCCTGGCTCGCCGTGTAGTCGGCGGATGCACTGATGTCGTTGTTCAGTCCCAGGGCCTTGAGCGCCGCCCCGGTCAGGTCAGCCAATACCAGCGACTTGCGCCGTTCACAGGCAAACCGCACGGCCGAGCGCTCGGTGAGTTCTGCGGCCGGCACCTCGTAGCTGCCTCTGACGAACCGCCCGCATTCATGGATGACGCTCTCCGCGAAAGCTACCTCGATGGTGCTGGCGGTGTAGCAGGTGCCGAACGCGCCGGCACTGCCAGGATCGGGATCGTCAAAACGGTAGACCCCGGTCGACCAGTACGGCTCGGTAGCGGGATACCGGCTCAGCCGCACGAGCGAAGCGACGTCGACCCTGGTCGGTCGAAGCAGATCCTCGAACGAACCGCGATCAGGCAGCCGCAGCGACACGCGAGGCACCTCGCTCGCGCGCCCATGCCGCGGCCAAGCGCTCCACCTTGACCAAGGCAGTCCCCGCCTCCAACGCGGCGGCCACGCTCTTTCCGGCGAGGGAGCCGTGCTCGCGCAGCCAGAACATCAGCTTCTCGCTGGCGCCGAGGTCGCGGAGTGCCCGGCAGATGACTGCCACAGCCTCGCGGTCCATTCCGAGGAATGCCTGCGGGTAGTAAAGCCGATTGCCGACCTTCACCGCGAAGATCTCACCCCGGTCTGCGGCCGGCGCCAAAGCCTGACGTGTGAGCCCCCAGGCTTGCGCGAGTTGCTCACCGGGCACGACGAGGCCATCCTTGACCCACTGAACACGCGCAGCCTCGCCGCGCGCGGTGGCGCCCGCCAGGCCGCCGCTGGCCTGAGCATGCAGGGTATCCGCGGCGGGAGCGTCGGCATGCGCGCCCCGGGCTCGAACACCCCGTGTCCTCGGCAGTTGGAGCCCCTGCTTGCTGACCGCAGAGCGAAGAGTGCCGAGGTCTTCGCTGAGGCGCCCAACGGTGGCCTCAAGCCGCGCGATGCGTCGCAGCAGGACGGGTGTGCTGAGATCGGTGCTCATGGGCGGATTCTACGCAAATCCAGCCAACAGAGCAAATGCGGCAAACGAAGATTGCCCGCAACGTCGACAGGTGACGGCCGCAGTGATTCCCCCGCTCGTGCTGGCCAGGGTCGGGCCAGGCCCGAACCCGGCGGTGCAAGCGTGGGGTGAGGGGGGCTTTGTCAAAGCTATACCGATAACTAACCTTAGCGGCATAGCCATGCCAGTGGCGTAAACTTCCTGCGGTGAAAACGGGCCTGTCCGTATCCGCAACGCCGGTGTCGCTGCCTGACGCGGCGTCGCTTGCTGCACTGCGCGCCTGGCACGAGGGTCTGTCGTCGAGGGATGCGGTGTCGCGGTACCTCGGAGGAGCTCGGGCGGCCGGCCAATCGTCGCGCGGCGTCATCGGGGCCATCCGTCGTGAAATCGCGGCCTTCGCCAGGTCGCGCCACCGGGACGACCTGGCCAAGCTCCTCACCGGACCTGCCCGCAAAGGCGCCGCGGCCGCCCGCGCCATGGCTGCCGCCATCGATCAGCTCCGAAGCGCAGCCGTCCCGGTTCCCCTGATCGGCGACGGCGTCGACCTCTGGCTCGAGCCTCGCGTCACCGCAGTGCTGCGCCAGGCCGGCATCAAGACCTTGGCAGACCTCACGCTTCGAGTACCGCGCCGCAGGCGTTGGTGGGTCGACATCGACGGCCTCGGTGCCGCCGGTGCGCGTCAGATCGAGGCCTTCTTCGCCGAGCATGCAGACCTGACCGACCGTGCTCGCACTTTGCTGGTCACCACGGCGACATCTGCGCTGGTTCCCTGGGAGAAGCTCGTCATTCCACGCGAGGTCGACGGCAGCATGGGCCTGCATCGTGCGCCGCGAGCGTCATGCGTCCTGCGGGCTAACAACGACTACGAGGCGGTCCAGGCTTGGCTGTCGCTGCACGAAGCACCTGCAACGCAGCGGGCCTACCGCAAGGAAGCCGAGCGGCTGATCCTGTGGGCCATCGTCGAGCGCGGCGTGGCGCTGTCCTCTCTGGCCACCGAGGACGCCGTGGCGTATCGGGCCTTCTTGCGGCAACCCTCACCGAGAGGGCGTTGGGTGGGGCCGGCGGCGCCGCGCACCTCCGCCGAGTGGCGGCCGTTCGCAGGGGGCCTCTCCACGCGCTCGAGGGCCTATTCACTGTCCGTGTTGAGCTCGATGTTCCGGTGGCTGATCGAGCAGCGGTACGTGCTGGCCAACCCCTTCGCCGGCATCAAGGTCCGCGGTGCCAGGCAGGCGACACTGGACACGACGAGATCTTTCTCCGAGGGGGAGTGGCGGCTCGTGAGGACTGTCGCCGAAGGCCTGGAGTGGTCATACGGTTGGCAGCCGGGTGCCGCCCAAAGGCTTCGCTTCCTGATCGACTTCAGCTACAGCACAGGGCTGCGTGCTGGCGAACTGGTACACGCCACGCTGGGATCCATCGAGGTCGACGCGCACGGCGATACCTGGCTGCACGTGGTCGGCAAAGGCAGCAAGGCCGGCAAGGTGGTGCTGCCAGGGCTGGCGCGTGGAGTTCTGGACCGGCACCTTGCTCAGCGGGGCCTCCCCGTGACGCCAGCGAAGTGGAACCCCACCACGCCGTTGCTCGGCAGTCTTGATGAAGAGATCGGCATCACGTCCAAGCGGCTGTGGGCGATCGTGAAGAGGTTCTTCGCCACGACGGCCGATGTCCTGGGCGACACGAACCCGGCTCTGGCCGAGAAGCTGCGGCGGGCCACGCCGCACTGGATGCGCCACACGCACGCAACCCATGCGCTACAGCGAGGCGCCGAGCTGACGACAGTGCGAGACAACTTGCGGCACGCTTCCTTGTCGACCACGTCCATGTACCTGCACTCGGACGATGTTCGCCGGGCGAAGCAGATCGGTGGGGCGTTCGAGGCGCCGGTGGTGTGATCGGCTGCGGCAGGTCGAAGCGTGTCAATCTGCACCGAAAGCACAAGGGGTCCGCGACGGCCGGTTTTGCAAGTGGTTGTCGCGCCTATAGTTTTTGTGGGCCAGCGTGTCAATCTGCAGGAAAAATACGATTACCCCAACTTGCGGTCGTTGTCGACCAAGGGCCCGTCGAGTTCTTCGCCGAGCAACTGATGGCCTCTCGCGTTCAATGAATTCGATATCGTGTCTTTCCACGACTCTCAAGGAGTCGTGGATGAAGACCTTGATTGCGGGCGACAGACCCACCATTTCCGACTGGCCGGGCGGCTCAAGCAAGCCGGCAGCCACGAGAGCACCAGTTGAACGGGCCGAAGCGGGCGGCATGCTCGTGGTGGCCGAGATCCGGCGCGCCTACCGAGAGCACCTCGGCAAGGCGGTAGCGCCTTCAACTGTCTACCGACTTCTGGATCGCCACGGCTGGCGCAAGGTCGTGTCGTGAAGGCGCGCACCTTCAACAAGTCATGCAGGGCCAGGCCGTACTCAATGCAGGCACGCCACGAATTGGAACCTATAGGACGGTGGCGCGCGTAAAGCCTTCGAGGTGGTCGATCAGGCGATCAAGCGCTTCCCCCGCTCCCTCGATGTCGGCATTGGAAATCGCTACGGCGACGGCGGCGTGCAGGCGAGCCATTTCTGGCATGTCGGCCGTCTGCTTGTAGTGCAGATACCAGAATCGCCGCGACAGGCCGTGCAGCATGCGCATTGCACCTTCCGCGAATTCGTTCCTTGCCGCACTGATGGACAGCTCGTTGAACTCGCGGTCCGCACGGACGAACGCCACATCGTCGTTCCGCGCAGCATACTTCGCAAACTCGTCGGCGAGACGCCGGAACGACTGGCGCTCCGAATCGCTGGCCCGCTTGGCGGCGCTGCGGCAGATCAAGCGCTCGATCTCTCGCCTTATCTCCAGGAGCTTGAGCTGCTTGTTGACGTTCATCTCCGACACCAGGAGCCCGCGCTGCGGCAGGACGAGAACGAGGTGCTCGCGCGCCAAGCGCTGAATGGCCTCCCTGATGGGCGTGCGGCCGATACCGGTCATCTCGCTTAGCGCTTGCTCGGAGAGGGCTGTGCCGGGCCGAATTCGCAGGGTAACGATGGCCTCCTCGATCATCTGATAGGCGAGGTCGGTGAGTTTGGACTTTGGCTCATTGAGCTGGGCAACCATGCTCCTAGGCACCGCGTCACTCTTTTTCGCGGCACCCCTGCTTTCACTTCGCCTCGTGACCACGTGACGATCCTCCGCAAATTCAACCTACGGATGGTATAGCACGCACACTCTGAAGTGCAACTGACAGACATCTGATACGCATCAGATATGTAACAGAGCCGCTATGAATCGGAGCCCACCGGGGATACGCGATGAGGCCTGACGACTCAAATCCACTCGCCCCGGTGCGCCTCATCATCGGCTGGCGGCCACCAGCGCGGTGGGTGCGGGTTAGTCCGAATCATGCGACGCGCATTCAACTGCTATATTAGTTGTGCGTCACAAATATGACCAACGTGACGAGCCGCTTCGACAGACTCAAATTAAGGACACGCTATGCGCCAGAGCCTATTGAACTTCCTTGCATCAGCGGCGCTCAGCCTCGGGCTTGCGGGCCCCGTTGTCGCGCAGGAGGCCATCAAGATCGGTCAGATCGAGGCCCAGACCGGCCCGTCCAGCAGTCTAGGCTTCATGGCCACACAGGGTGCAAAGCTTGCAGTTCATCAGATCAACCAAGCCGGCGGCGTGGAAGTCGGCGGCAAGAAGTACCCGATTGACCTCGACTCGCCAGACACCCAGGGCAGTCCCCAGCAAGGCCTGATTCAGCTCAAAAAGATGCTCGAGCAGGACCACAGAAAGTACATTCTCGGGCCGACGCTCTCGAACGTCTTCAATGGGGTGCGTGAGTACGCCCGCGGCTACGACGGCAAACTGCTGATGTTCGCGCCGGCCACCGCCGCGCACCCCGAACTGGGCAAGCCCGGTTACGGCTTTCTGCTGCGCCCGGTCGTTTTCGACACTGCCCCGGAGGGCTTCGGCACCTACATGGTTGAAATGCTTCGCAGCAAGGGTGCGAAGAAGGTCGCCATCCTGATGCAGAACGACGCCTTCGGGCGGTTCGCGGTGGACATCTACAAAGACAGTTTCGCCAAGGCCGGGATCGAGATTCAGACACATTGGTTCGAGGCCAGCACCAAGGACTACTCGGCCGTGCTGGCGCGCATCGCCGCATGGAAGCCGGACTACCTTTTCCCTGGTTACACCGACGCTGCGCTCTACGATATCGTGCAGCAGGCTACACAGCTCGGGCTCACCAAATTCTGGCTGGTGCGCGGCTCCCTCGGCCCCGCCATCAGAAACAAGGCCTCGATCGACGAGTACATCGCCTACATGCCCAAGTACTTCGAAGAGGCCGAGAAAACCGACCCTAAAGTGGCGAAGTTCATCAAGGACTACAAGGACTTCTTCAAGGTCAAGGATTTCCCGTACGACCTGGCCCCGCTTCTGAACATGGCCTCCTATGACCACGTCTTCATGCTTGCCGAGGCCATGAAGCGCGCGGGCTCGATCAACGACGTGGCTGCGGTCAAGAAGGAACTGCTGTCGATGACCTACGACGGCCTGTGGGTGCAGAAGTTCGACTCCGTCGGCGGTGGCATCCACAGCTATGAGATCGCAGAGGTGCGGCGCGGCGGTGCGATCAAGATGACCCTCGTGAAGCCGGGCAGCAAATGATGCAATTGATCGCGGGCCAGTTGATCAACGGGATCATCGTGGGCTCCCTCTACGGAATCATCGCGCTGGCGGTATCGTTGACGAGCGGAATCACGGGCGTCGTGAACTTCGCGCTGGGCGCATTCATGTTGGTCGGTGCCTACCTCACCTGGCACCTCAACGAAACCTACAGCGTGGCCTTCCCGTTTGCCGTGATCTTGGTCATGGGTGCGGTGGCCTTGATCGGCTTGGTGGCCGATGTGCTGCTGTTCCGCCATACGCGCAACAACCTGATAAACGGCTTGATCGTCTCGATCGGTCTGGTATCGGTGATCGTAGCGCTCGTGCACATGACGTGGACATCCACCCCACAGAACATGCAGCCTTTCGTCGCGGGCGTGTTCACCGTGGGCGGGGTCATCGTGCCGAAGATGAAGCTGCTGATGGGGGGGGTGCTCGTATCGATCGTTGGCCTGACCTACCTCGGGCTCACGCGGACGTGGATGGGGCGTGCGGCCTACGCCTATGCACAAAACCCCGAAGCCGCCGCCTTAATGGGGGTCGCCACCGGCCGTCTCCAAGTCGGCGTGGCCGCCTTTGGTGCGGCCTTGTGCGGACTTGCTGGATCGATGTACGCCACGCTCTACTCACTGACTCCTGACATCGGTGCGCTGTACATGCTCAAGGGCGTCGAAGGGGCGCTGCTGGCGGGTATCGGCAGCGTGATCGGGGCGCTGTTTGGCGGCATGCTGATCGGTGTGGCCGAAGGCTTGGGTTCGGTGTTTCTGCCACTTGCATTCAACGACGCCTATGGCTTGCTGATGCTCGTGCTGGTGCTGCTTTTCAGGCCGGCTGGCCTGTTCGGGGGGCGGTGATGCGAGTGCTTCTGCTTGTGTTGTGTGGTGCAGTCGCGCTCGTCCCGGCGCTCACCGCGAACAACGTCGTGCTGTCGGTGCTCACGTTCACGTTTATCCTGGGCATCCTTGCCGTCAGCTTCAACCTCATCTACGGCATCACGGGCCAACTCACGCTCTTTCACGCGGCGGCCTTCGGTGTGGGGGCGTACGCCACCCACCTCTCGATGGCCCACTGGTCCATCTCCTTCTGGCTGGGAACAGCCTTCGCGCTGGGCTGCGTGGCCGTGGTCTCGCTGCTCCTGGGCATCGTGTGCTTTCGCTTCAGGCTCAAGGAGTTCTACTTCGCGGTCGTGACCCTGGCCTTCGCAGAAATGATCCGCCTGGGGGTGATGAACTGGCACAGCCTGACCAACGGCTCGCTGGGAATCAACTTCAGCCTCAAGCCCAGCGTGTGGTTACCCGGAGCCGGAGCGCTGGTCATCGAGGGGCCGGTGCGTTGGTACTACTTTTCGCTGGCCTGCGTCGTCGTTGTCGTGCTGGCATATCAACTGGTCGTGAATTCATGGATCGGCAACGCGTTCAAGGCCATACGCCTCAATGAGGACGTGGCGGCCTCCCTCGGTCTCAACGCCTTCCGCTACAAGCTTTTGTCGTTCGTTCTGGGCAGCATGGGGGCCTCGTTCGCCGGCGGTCTGTACTCGCACTACATGGGTTTCGTCGACCCGCACTTGCTCGACATTAACCAGTCGCTGGCCATCTTGTCGATGGCGTTGATCGGCGGCACAGGATCGGTAGCCGCCCCGGTGGTCGGCGCGTTGGTGGTCACCGCACTGCCGCACCTGATCGACCTCAATGCCGAGTGGCGTCTGTTGATCTATGGCCTCATCCTGATCCTCACCATCCTGCTCATGCCTCAGGGCATCGTCGGATCACTGCGGAGGCTTCGCAAACATGCTTGAAATCGATCATGTGACCAAACGCTTTGGCGGTCTTGTAGCCGTCGACGACGTGGCATTCCGAATCACCGAACGCGAGATCGTGGGCATCTTCGGCCCAAACGGGTCTGGAAAGACGACGCTGATGAACGTGATCGCCGGTGTCTTCCCGGCCACTCGGGGCGAGGTTCGCTGGAAGGGTCGCGCCCTCGGCGGCCTCAGAACCGACGAGGTCGCGGCATGTGGTGTTGTCAAGACCTTCCAGAACCCGCAACTGTTCCGCGAGCTCACGGTAGCCGAGAACGTACGCGTGGCCGGTCACCTGCTGCTCAAGTCGGAACTCGGCGCGGCACGCGTGCGCACCATCTTGCCGTCTGCCTTCAGAACAGCGGCAGCGCGCAAGATCGACGCGCGGGTGGCTGCCGTGCTTGAGATGACCCAACTGGAAGCGCAGTCGCGCGAACTCGCGGGCTCGCTGTCATACGGTGGCGAGAAGATGCTCGGTGTCGCAATGGCGCTGATGTGCGCACCAAGCATGCTTCTGCTCGATGAGCCGGGCAGCGGACTCTCGCACGATGAGCTGGACCGCCTTTCGGACGTACTCCGGCGCCTGCGCGGCCAAGGCATGACACTGTGCGTCATCGACCACCGGGTCGGCTTCCTCGGTGCGCTGGCGGATCGGGCGATCGTGCTGTACCACGGCTCCAAAATCGCCGAGGGGACCCCATCGCAGGTACTGTCGCAACGAGCGGTCATCGAAGCCTACCTGGGAGACGCTCATGTTGCTTGAGCTGAGCGGCCTGAGTGCCCACTTCGGAAAGAAACAGGTCCTGCACCAAATGTCACTCTCGGTCGGCGAGGGCGAGGTGGTGGCGCTCATCGGCCCCAACGCGGCGGGCAAGTCCACCACCATGCGCTGCGTCCTCGGGTTGAAGGCGACCAGCGCCGGATCGATCGTTTTCCACGGTCGTTGCGTGGATGCTTTGGGCACCTCCAAGAGAGTGCGCGAAGGCCTTGTGCTGGTGCCGGAAGGCCGCCAAGTCTTCACCCAGTTCAGCGTATTGGACAACCTGATGATGGGGGCCTACCACCGTCCTGACCGCGGCCGGATCGACGGCGACCTTGCCAACGTGTTTGGCTTGTTCCCTCGTTTGGCCGAGCGCCGGGCACAAAAGGCCGGGTCGATGTCCGGTGGGGAGCAGCAAATGCTGGCCATTGCGCGCGGTCTGATGAGTCGTCCGAAGCTGCTGTTCATGGACGAGCCCAGCTTGGGGCTGGCGCCGATTGTGATGGAGGAAATCGCCTCCGCGATCCGCCACTTGGCGGCCGGTGGACTGAGCATCTTGTTGGCGGAGCAGAACGCGTCCTTCGCGCTGCGAATGGCAGATCGCGCATATGTCATCGAGTCCGGCAGAGTGGTACTGAGTGGAACCGCCCAAGAGCTTTCAGACGAGCCACGGGTGCGGCAGAACTATCTCGGGTACTGAAGCCCTAGTACTTTCATGCAATCAAGGAGTCAGAGCGTGCGATTCAGGAACAAAGTTGTAATGGTCACGGGAGGTGCCAGCGGGATCGGCGAGGCCTGCATCCGGATGTTTGCCGCCGAAGGGGCGTCCGTGGTCGTAGCAGACCTCCTGGATGAGGAGGCCGGTGCCCTGTGTAGGGCGATCCAGGCCGAGGGTGGAGTCGCGACGTGCGTTCATCTTGATGTCTCGCAGGAGACGCAATGGTCGGCGGCGATCGATGCGGTCCGGGACAAACTGGGGCGCTTGGACGTGCTGGTCAACAGCGCTGGCATCAGCGGCTTCGTCCACGATCGTGAAAGCACGGCGTACCTGGACCGCATCATGGCGATCCATCTGCGGGGCTGTTTCCTCGCGATCAAGCACGGAGCGCCCGCGATCGCCCAATCCGGAGGCGGCGCCATCGTGACACTGTCCTCGATTGCCGCCTATGAAGGCTTCAATGGTCAACATATGGGCTACAACGCTGCCAAAGCCGGCGTGCTTGCCATGACACGCTGCGCTGCCGGCGAATACGCCCGTCAAGGTGTGCGTGTGAACAGCGTGGTGCCTGGACTCATGACACCGATGCGCACTTCGGTGGTGTCTGCTGATCCAGTCATGCGGGCTCGCTTTTTCGAGCGTGTGCCGATCAACCGCGAGGGAACCGCCCAGGAGGCGGCCAAGGCTGTCCTGTTCCTCAGCTCAGAAGATGCCTCGTACCTCACCGGCACTGACCTGGTGGTTGACGGTGGATACACCGCCTACAACTACTGACCGGCAGCCTGCAGCAATGAGCGGCATTGTTCTCGTTCACGGCGCCTGGTCGGCGGCTTGGGCATGGCGTGACTTCCGCGAACAGCTGACACGCGATGGGACGACGGTCTTTGCACCGACGCTTACAGGCGTGGGCGAACGTCGGCACTTGCTGACCCGGAAGATCGAGCTGGAAGACCACATCCGGGACATCTGCGAAGTCCTGTTCATGGAGGATCTGCACGATGTCGTGCTGGTGGGCCACAGTTATGGCGGCATGGTGATCACGGGTGCCGCCGACCGCATGCCCGCTCGGGTTCGACACTTGGTCTATGTCGACGCTTTTTTGCCCGACGACGGTGAATGCGTGTTTGACTTGATGCCATCCGCTCAGATTGCCATGATCCGTGACGACGTTGATCGGCACGGCGCCGGGTGGCTGATCCCCGCGCCCCCATTGCCAGCAGATACACCACCCGAGGCAGTGCAGTTCGCGCAACAGCGCCGCGGGCCCCAACCCATGCAGACGTTCACGTCGCCGATCGAACTGACCGGGCGATGTCGATCGCTCCCGACGACCTACGTCTATTGCACGCGCACCAACGTCCACGACACCTTCAGCCTGTCGGCGCAACGGGCTCGAGAAAGGGCCACCTGCCAGTTTCTTGCCCTGGACGCATCCCACAACCCTCACCTCACACAATCGCGAGCGCTGCTGAAAATTCTGCAGACCTGCCAATCAGGACACGCGACTGGAGTGGAGTCGTAAAGGAGCAAATATGAAGACCTACTCGGGCGATCGAACTATCGACGGCGTGATCGTGCTCGTGGACCAAGCACGCTTGCTGCCTGATCTGGGCGGAGCGATATTTTCGGACACCGGGTTCGAGTGGGGGTACGACGGCCCAGGCCCACGCCAGTTGGCGTACGTCATCTTGGTCGATCACCTGGGTGACACGAACCGCGCCAAGGTGCTGGTTCCGAGATTTGTCGAAGGCTGTATTGCCAAACTCGACAACGAGTGGTCGATCTCGAGCGTCGATATCGAGGCTGTACTGAAATCGCCCGAACGAACGGGCCAACGCGCCTGACGGAGCTACGCGCAGCGCGACTGTTGACGCGGGGCCGTCAGGCAATCAACGTGGACTATTTCAACGGAGAACGTCATGGAACTTATCAGTACGACCATGGGGCAACGGCAGCGGCGGTATCGCGAGACATATCGCGAGAGGGTCGCCGGCTGGTACAACGGGTGGCTGCACGTCATGATCATCTATCTCGCCGGTTCCAGTGCCTTGTACATCTATGGTGCGAACACGGCAAATGTGCAGTGGTGGGAGTGGCTGGCGCTGCCTTTCGGGTTCATCAGCTACCAGATCTCCGAGTACATACTGCACATGTATGTCATGCACCGCCCGCGAAAGAACGTGGTGCTGAGGGCGCTCTACATCCGCCACACGCTGATGCACCACCAGTTTTTCACCAAGGAGGAGATGCGATTCGCCGACCACAAAGACTGGCGGGTCACGTTCTTCCCGCCATTTACGATGCTTGGCCTGACGCTCTTGTCGATCATCCCGTCCTTGGCGGCTGGCATCGTGATTTCGGAGAACGTCGGTTGGTTGCTGATGGCCGCACTCACTGCGAGCTACATGTTCTACGAACTCATCCACTTCTGCTGCCACATTGATGACAACTGGCTGGTTCGTAACATGCCCCTCATCAACACGGCTCGACGACACCACACGGCGCACCATGATCATGCGCTGATGATGCGTGTGAACATGGGCATCGGCACCGCCTTGCCCGATTGGCTGATGGGCACCTCCGACCTGGACTGCGGATTCTGGGGACACCTGTTCAACGGCTACGACCAGACCCATGTGCGCAACGACCTGCGCCGATCCTTCGTTCCGACGGCCAGGGCGTCGGCGCAGGCGCGAAGCTGAAGCGAGGAGACAGCCATGCCTACCTATGTCAAGTTGCTGGGTTCGCTCGTGATGCTCGCCATCTCGGGATTGGCAGCCCTGTACGAGCACTCCAAGGGCCTGCAATGGCCGACCCTTATCACGATCGCCTTGGGCGTGTTCCTGGTGTTCTCGATTTGGGTTTTCCCCGATGTGAATCGGGAGAAGTAAGGTCGCCGGCGGGCCGGCTGCACGACAGCGTTTCGTCGCTGATCTGACAGCCGGTGCCCGATGAGCTGGCTGGGGGCGCTGTATTGCGCGCCCTTGACGGTGAAGATGGCGTACTTGCTCACCCGTGCCGGAAGTTCCTCGTACTCGGCGGTGCGGCGCGTCGGCAGCGACTTGAGCATCGGGCGTTCGACAGCCAGCTTCTTGGTGACGCGCATGTTGAGCGTTGCACGATCTGGTCGACGAACGCCTCGTAGCCTGGTCGATCATCGAAGGCACGGCTGCCGCGCAAGCGCAGGGCCTGGTCGAGTGCGGTCTTGAGCGAGTCGTGCCGCGACTCGATGGAGCCGTTCTCGTTCGACTGACCCGGGTTGCAGCGGCTGGCGCGCATGCCGTAGTGGCGGCACAGCTCGTCGTAGCGACGGGTCAGCGTCTCTTGCTCTGCGAGGTTGTTGAAGGCGGCCGACAGGCTGTCGGTGCGGTGCTCCTCGGGCACGCCACCCAGGCGCCACAGCGCAGCCTGCAGCCCGGCAGACAAGGCAATGAAGCTCTCTCCGCCGACGCTGACCTCGGCATGACGCCAGCCTGAGTGGGGTAGTCGTACTTTTCGTGCAGATTGGTGCGCTTTCGCCTGAAACCCAGTATCCATGCGGGTTCCCGGCGGGCGCCACCCTCGCAAGATGAGCGCCCGACTGCCTTGGCGGCGGCCGTGGCGGTACATTGACCGCCCCCCTGCCGCTGACCACCGCCATGCCCGCCTTCGCCCTGCGCTTCGTCGGCCAGGAGGCCTTGCCGCCTCGCCTTAGTGAGTTCGACCGGGAGCAGTTCTTCACGCTCACGTCAGCGGAGGTGGCGGCCGTCCGGGAGCAGTTCCGCAGCGACCACCGCCTGCCCGCGGCGCTGATGCTTATGTTCATGCGCGTGGCCGGCCGACCGCTTGACGGTTTCAACGTGCTCCCCCGAAACCTCCTGCGACACACCGCCCAGGTCCTGGCCGTGTCGCCGCCGTCCATCGCCAGCCTGCGGTCGATCTACAAGCGCCGGCAGACGCTCTCCAAGCACCAGCTATGGGCCAAGACTTACTTGGGCCTGCGCGAGCTTGAAGTCGACGACGAAGCGGCGCTCACAGCGGCCCTGCTGGCCCAAGCTGCCGACGTGTCCCACGCCGATGACCTGGTCCAGTCGGCCAGCCACTGGCTGTTCACGCGGCGCATCCTGATCCCAGGAGCGCGCCGCCTGCAGGACTGGGCTCGTGTCGCATTTGCAGCGGTAGAGTCGCAGATCCTCGGCGCGGTCAATGCCGCCGTGCCGCCGGCAGCGGCCCAGAAAGTTGTCGCCGCCGCATACAGCGCTCGGCCAGGCACCGACACGACGCACCTGGAGTGGCTGAAGACCCCGTCGAAGCGTCACGGCCCCGGCACTCTTACCGAAACCATCGACAAGGTCCGCTACCTGAAGGAGCTCGGTGCCCAGGACTGGAACCTGAGCGCCGTATCGTTGGCCAAGCAGCAGGCCTACGCCCGTCAGGTCCAGGCCAGGCGCCCCGTGAAGACGCGGGAGATCAAGCCAACGCGCCAACTGATCGAGTTGGTCTGCTTTCTGCGGGTGACCCTGCTCGAACTCACCGATGTCGCCCTCTTGCAGACCAGCCGGCGCAGCCAGCAACTGTTCCGCGAGGCGGCGGACAAGGCCCAGTCAAACCGTATCCGGGGCACGACAGGCCTGATCCAGCAGGCAGCCAAGGCACGTTCCGTCCTGCACGACGAATCCAAGACCTGGCAGGCGCGAGTCCTGGAAGCAAGAGATCTGCTCGCCGAGCTCGGCGAAGCTGCCAGCGGCAGCTTTGTGTCCCTGGTTCGCAAGGCTCTGGCGGAAGACAGCCAGCGCGTGCACGCCTGCCTGGCGGCATTGACGGACCTGGACTTCGGTGGCCGCTCTGGCGATCCGGGCTTCGAACAGTGGAAGTCTTGGACGGATCTGCAGCGCCAAGGTGTGACCGAGCTGAAGGAGGGCGTCCCGCTGCCAGATGTCGGCGCAGCCTGGCACGGCCTGGTCCGCGATCTGGACCCTCGCTCAGGATTTCGGGCGTTCGAGGCCTGCACGATGATGTCGCTGCGCAAGAGCCTGCGCCGAGGCAGTGTCTGGTTGGCCCACTCGCTGAGTTTTCGGGAGCGAGACCAGATGCTCATCCCGCCGGCGGATTGGGCCTTGCAACGGGACGAGCAGGTTGCGTTGCTGGGCATGCCGAAGTCCGCAGCCGACTTCCTGGAGCCCTTGCTGGCCAACTTGATGGCCGGTATGTCTGCGGTGGCAGAGGCCCAGCGGCGCGGCAAGGTCGAGATCGGCGCCGACGGCATGCTCCACCTGCCGGCGATCACGGCACTGCCGGATCAAGCCGAGCCGGTCCGCACGCGTGAAACCATCTACAACCTCATCGGCAGCGTGCAGTTCCCGGACATGCTTCTGGAGGTGGATGCCGCCACCGGGTTCAGCGAAGCGCTGCTCGGCCACCGCGCGCAGTCCACCGACGAGCTCGTTGCCCTCTACGGCGCGTTGCTGGCACACGGCACCGATGCAGATGCCAAGGGCGTGGCGTCAATGATCCCCGGCCTGGAACCCACTCAAGTCACTGTGGCCATGCGCGCCCTGGAAGGCAGCGGCCGACTGCGCCGCGCCAACGAGCGCGTGGCCGAGTTCCAGTGCCGGATCCCAATCGCGTCACTCTGGGGCGACGGCGACAAGGCATCGGCCGACATGATGTCGCTGGACGCGTCGCGCCACCTCTGGAACGCCCGCGTTGATCCGCGCCGTCGCACATACGCCGCTGGCCTGTACACCCACGTGCGCGACCGTTGGGGCATCGTCTACGACCAGCCCATCGTGCTCAATGAACGACAGGCCGGCGTCGCCATCGAGGGCATCGAGCAGCACAACAGCGCCGCAGACAGGGTTCGGATCTCGCTACTGGCGGTCGACACCCACGGCTACACGAATCCGGCGATGGCCATCGCCAAGCTGCTGGGCTTTGACCTGTGCCCGCGGCTGCGGGATCTGGCCGAACGAAAGCTCTACCTGCCGCGTGGTTTCATCGTTCCGGATGGCTTGGAAGCGGTCACCGTCCGGCGCGTGTCTTTGGCCGCCATCGAACGCGGCTGGGACGAGTTACTGCGCCTGGCGGCGTCGATCCGCTCGGGACGTGTATCCGCCACGCTGGCGTTGCAACGATTCGGATCGGCCGCTCAGGGGGATCCACTGCACCGGGCTGCGGAACATCTGGGCCGACTGCTGCGAACCGTGTTCCTGTGCGACTACATCGCCATCGATGACTTCCGCCGCGAGATCCACACTCTGCTGAACCGTGGCGAGTCGGTGCATCAGCTTCAGCGCGCCGTGTACTCGGGCAAGGTGGCGCCGGAGCGCGGCCGGCGCCGCGACGAGATGAAGGCGATTTCCGGCTCGCACGCCCTGCTGACGAACATCGTGCTGGCCTGGAACACCGCAAGGATGCACGAGGTTGTCGAGAGGCTCAAGCGAGACGGGATCCCAGTCGAAGACGAATGGCTGCGCCGTATCGGCCCGGCGCACTTCTCGCATGTCAACTTCCGCGGCACGATGAGATTCGGCGTCGAGAAGTTCGCGGCGGCGCTGATCCAACGCGTGCCGGGCCAGGCAGCGCGCTTGGTTTCGTGACGAGGCAAGCATTCCTTGAACTGGCAAGATGCCAGCCGGCGAGTTGACAACCGTTGTTAAACCGACCAAGATCCCTCCATGAGCCGCCAGACTATGAGTTTCGCTTTGCCCGAGTCGATGCGCGAGTACATCGACAACCGGGTCGCCGCCGGCAACTACGGCAACACCAGCGAGTACATCCGCGACTTGGTCAGGCGTGACCAGGAAGAGCAGGCCAAGAAGCGGCTTCGCGACCTCATCGAGGAAGGGCTGGCGTCCGGGCCCGGCCATCGTCGCACCAAGGCGGACGAGAAGGAACTGCTGGCGATCGCTCGCGGCGAGATCGATTGAAGGCGGCGGTTCTGCGCCCGCAGGCGCTGCGCGACCAGCAGGGCGAAGTCCGCTACTACCGCAACGAGGGTGGCACCCGCGTTGCGGTGAAGGTGGCCAAGGCCACAAACGCCGCGCTTGACCAGATCGAACTCGACCCTGGCATCGGCTCACCGACGCTCGGAAGGCTTCTTGGCATTCCAGGGCTTCGGACCTGGCGGGTCGCAAAGTTCCCGCTGCTGTGGTGCTACTTCGAACGCGGGGACCACCTTGATGTGGTCCGGCTTCTGGGCGAGCGCCAGGACGTCGCCGCGATCTTGGGCGATGAGTTCGTTTCGAACTGACGGTACTCACGCCGCGGCGGGCACAGGGCCGGAGCTCAATGACCGGTCTCCGGCAGCCTGTTCGCCGAGTTGGCTGGCCGAAATCGACCCATACCAGCCCGCCGGGTTTCTCCAGAGCAGCCTGAGGTTCCGCTCCGGCTTCTTTGTGTTTCGCATCTGCGAAACAGCCGTTCGCGATCTTCAGTGGTTGGCCGAAAGCAACTGTGCCTCCCCTGCGGCGGAATCATCACTGGCTCTGCCCTCGCCGCCGTCCGCTGCCAGCGCCGCTGCGATCGTAAAGTGCGCTCGCCTTATGCGATTCATTCGATCGTCAGCACGGTCGACTGCAGGCCGCGCTGGTTCGCAGCGGCCTGCATCGCCGCCGGGAGCGCGCCCAGGGCAAACGTCGAGATGTCGACCGCATCGAGGGCCAGCGTGCCGGAACGCGCGAGACGCAGCAGGCGCGTGATCGTTTCGCGCGGGTACATGAATCGGCCCTGGATAGCCCAGTCGTTTATCAGCACCTCGCCGTAGGGCAGTGGGAGGGGCACACTCATGCTGCCCATCAGGGACAGGCGGCCGCCTCGGCGCAACGCGCGAAGCGCTGCGAGCGTGGCGCCTGCGTCGGCCGCGCGGCCAACGAGATCGATCGCCGCATCCGCGCCGCCGCCTGCGGCCTCGCGCAGCGCGGCGACGTCGCGCGGCATGTCGCCAGAGAGCACGACCGCTGTGGCACGCGGCCCGGCCTTTGTCACGACCGCATCGATTGCGCTCGCGTCGCGGCCGGCCGCGACGACCCGAGCGCAGCCGAGCGCGACACCGAGCAGCACCGCTGCCGAGCCGAAGTTGCCGCTCGCGCCAACCACGATCAGCGTGTCGCCAGGGCCGACGCCGATGTCATGAAGGCCGCCGTACGGCACCGCGAACTTGCCGAGCGTCGCGAGCCGCTCGGGCGGCAGGCTGCTGTCGGCAGGAACCTTCGTCAGCACCGACGCCGGCATATGGGCGATCTCAGCGAAGGTTCCGTCGGGCCAATCGGCCTGCATTGCCGCCGAGTCGGGCGAGATCCGTGTAAGGCCGATCAGGATCTGCGCCGGTTCGATGCCGATCTCGCTTGCCAGGAAGTGCGGATTGAGCACCACACCGTCGCCTGCTCGAAGCCCGTAGACACCACGTCCAACTGCGATCACCTCGCCGTAACCGTTGGTGCCCGGGGTGAACGGCTGCGCCGGAAACGTGTAGGTGGCCAGCTTGCCGGCGATCAAGTCGGCCATGTAGGTCAGCACCGGCGTGGCGCGCATACGCACCGTCACGCCGCCGTCGCGCGGCTGCGGCACAGGCCGTTCTTCCAGCGCCAGCGCACCGCCCGCGCCGGCCAGACGCCATGCCTTCATGGTTGCGCTCCTTTGCCGCAAGTGGACGGAAGTCGTGCCTGCGCATTGTGAATGGTGGCCGGATTGTGTTGTGTCGACGATGCTTTATGGCTCGCCTGAGGCAGGACCGATCATTCCGTCCCGAGTTCGTTGCCGAAAAGCGGCCATTGACATTGCGCCTCGCGGAACCTGCCGTTCGTCACTAGACGTACACGACCCAACCCAGTCACTCAGCTCCAGAGTTTCGCTGCCGAAAAGCAGTCGTCATTGAAGTGCCTGCGCCCGCCAAGTCAGCACCAAACATGTGACTATCGCGAAGTGCTGTGACTTTGCAGTCGATGCACGACCCGAGGCCACATCGAACTCCCGATCGTCACTCGAGCTTCGCCCTTTCGCGGGAAACGAGATCGCGGAAGGCAAGAGTGAAGGTCCCCTTCAAGGCCTTCAGCAGCATGACGGCCGCGTAGGCCGCACGACCTGACTCTCGGTCCGGGCTGTGGGCTCCCGCAGAATCCGCCACACCTGCAGCCTGCCTTCGAACCATGCACAAGCCCGCCAAGAGCGCCACCTCAATGCATCGACTCGATCTCGACGCACCGGGCCTTCCCGGTGAAGCGCCGGCCGACAGCTCCCATATTCCAGCGGCCTACCTGCGCGCCTTCAGTCTGGTGGCCTTTACGATGAATCGATTCATCATTGACCAAGTCGTCCGTGCCGCGCGCCAGTTCGACAACGACATCGAGGCCATGATCCTGTTTGGCATGTTGTCCCACCTGAACGTCGCGCATCTGATGCCGCCGGGCAGCAAGCCCTCCCAGATGCTGAATGAGCAGGGCCGCGTGCCGGACGCACAACCGAAGCTACGCCCGGTGCGAGTCCGCGATCTGACGCTGATCTCCGGCCGGCCGCGCGAAACCATACGCCGAAAGCTCGAAACGCTCCTCACGCAGGGCCGGGTACTGCGCGTGGATGGTGGCTATGTGCTGAACGCAGCATCGATCGACCCGCAGATGCAGATGCTGTCGCTGGACGGGATCAAGCGCTTCCTCCAAGCCGCAAAACTGATGCAAGACGCACTGCGCGAAGCTGAACAGGCGCTGCCGGAGGAACCGGGCGGCGCGACATAGCGCTGTCCGGTGCGAGTGTGGGGCAAGAAATCTCAGTCGGCCACGGCCGCGCTTTGCAGCATCTCGGTTCGCGTACGCCATTCGGCAAACATCGTCGCGCCCATCGCCACCAGCGCGACGACGACAGTCGCTGTCAGCGGCCCGACGACCAGCGTGCCCGCAAAGCGCTGCCACAGCACCGCCATCGCGATGAACGCTCCGAACCCCATCAGTGTGTTGCGCAGCGCAATGCCCAACCCCTGCGGCCAGTAGGCCTGTTCGGTCAGGCCCTTGGGCGCGACGCCGGACTTGCGCGCCGATGAGCGGTAGGAAAAGAAGGTGATGGTGGTCAGTATGAAGGTCAGTGAGAACACCACCGTGGCCGCGTTGCCCAGCGCCGTGATGCCGGGCGCGGAGATGCTGTCCACCGACAGCGGCACCTGCGGCATGCCCTTGAACGCCGACCAGGCGATGGCGCCATTGATCAGGCCATTGATAGCGCCGCCGACAAGGCCGTCGCGCAGCCGAGGGGGAGTCATCGTGAACTTCATGCCAATGGAGCCGACTGGGGCGCCTGCTTAACGCGGTGGACAAATTGTCAGGCCTGCCACCGAGAGGCCTGGGGCTGGTTTGCCCATTTTGGGCGAACCTTAGGGGCGCCGCCGTTCCACGCCGCTGGCAGTGCACCCATACTGTTCGGCTTGCTGACGACCAAGGAGACAGATTTCATGCAAGCCTTGAAGCCCTTTGCGCTGGACGGCCAGGTGGCCATCGTCACCGGGGCTGGCGCCGGCATCGGACGGGCGATTGCCGAGCTCTTTGCCCAGGCCGGCGCGGCGGTGGCCGTCAGCGACCTGAAGAAGGACACCGCCGACGAAGCCGCCGCGGCCATCACCGCCGCGGGCGGCAGCGCCATCGGCGTGGCCTGCGACGTGACCAGTGCCGAGGCCCGACAGGCTCTGGTGGATGCCGCGCTGGCCGCGTTCGGCAAAGTGACAATCCTGGTCAACAACGCCGGTGGCGGCGGCCCGAAGCCCTTTGACATGCCGTTGGACACCTTCGCATGGGCTTACGAACTTAACGTGTTCTCGGTGTTCCACCTGACGCAGCTCTGCGCACCGCACATCCAGAAAGCAGGCGGCGGCGCGGTGCTGAACATCACGTCGATGGCGGGCGAGAACAAGAACCAGCGCATGGCCTCCTATGCATCGTCGAAGGCGGCCGAGAACCACCTGACGCGCAACATTGCCTTCGACCTGGGGCCGAAAGGTATCCGCGTCAACGCGATCGCGCCGGGTGCCATCAAGACCGCGGCACTGGCCAGCGTGCTGACACCGGAAATCGAGAAGGCGATGCTCAAGCACACGCCGCTCTGCCGGCTGGGCGAAGGACGCGACATCGCCAACGCGGCGCTGTTCCTGTGCTCGCCTGCTGCCTCGTGGGTCAGCGGCCAGGTGCTCACCGTCAGCGGCGGCGGCGTGCAGGAACTCGACTGACCTCCCATCGTTCCACCCGCAGCCCTTAATCCGGAGTTCTCATGGCTCACGATCCGTACCAGATCCTTACCCACCCGTTCAGCCTCGAAGGCTATGCGGTGGTCATCACCGGCGCCGGCGGCGCCATCGGCGGCGCCACCGCGCATGTGCTGGCTCAGGCCGGCGCCAATGTCGTCGTCAGCGACCTGAATCTGGAAAACGCCGAGAAGGTGGCGGCCACGGTGCAGAAGGCTACCGGCCGCGAAACGCTGGCGATCCGCACTGACGTCACCAGCGAGACCGAGCAGCAGGCGCTGGTGGATGCCGCCTTGAAGAAGTTCGGCAAGATCACCGCGCTGATCAATAACGTCGGCTGGGGCGAGTACACGCCGCTGTGGGACGTGACCGTGGACTACATGATGAAGTCCTACCTGCTCAACACGGTCAGTGCCTACAACCTGTCCAAGCTGTGCATGCCCCACCTGCGCAAGCAGGAGAACGCGTCGATCACCATCTCGGGCTCGGCGGTGGGCACCTCGCCGTCGCCGGAGTTCATCTCCTACAGCAATGCCAAGGCAGCGCTGCTGCACATGAGCAAGAGCATCGCCGCCATGTCCGGCCCCGAAGTGCGCTGCAATGCCATCGTCATCGGCTCGGTCGACAACGGCGAGGCCACGCTGAACGCCGGCTACGACCCGGAAATGCTGAAGCGCCTGGCCGACTCCTTCGTGCTCAAGCGCCGCGGCGCGCCCTTCGACATCGCCTACGCCTTCAACTACCTGCTCTCGCCGGCGGCAGCCTGGGTCACCGGCATCCACCTGCACGTGGACGGCGGCGGCAGTTACAAGAGCAAGATGCCCACCTCCGACTGATGCGCGGGCGCTTCCGGCTTGCCGCCGCCGCATCGCTGCTGGCGATTTCGGCGTTGGCCGCCGCGCAGCCGCAACGCGCTGCGGTGTCGGACCTGCCGGCGCCGGGCGTGCGCCGGGTGGCGCTGCCACCGCAGCAATTCGACGGCTACGCCATCAACCGCGTCTTCTATGACCTGCTCGGCGGTACCGGCTCGGCCGAGCGCGACCGCGACCTGCGTGAACGCATCGAAGCTCTCGGCACGCCGCTGGCCAGCGGCCCCTTCAACCAGCCGTTGACCGACCGCGCCGTGGCCGCGATACGCGCCATTGACGGCCTGTCGGATGTCGGCTACACGCTCTATGCCAGCGAACGCCCTGGCGCGGTGGTGCTGGTGATCTCTGCCACACTGGGCGCTCAGGCACAGCCGGCGCTGCGCGGCGCCTTCGTCAGCGGCTCGGCGACCGACCTGCCGGTGCTGTACGAAAGTGCCGATGCGCTGCTGCGGCTGCAGTTCAACGTCTGGGCCGGCGCCTATGCCGACCACAACCCTTGGTTCGGCGCCGCGCCGGCCTTCACCGCGCAAAGCCCGATCGCGCTGGACCCGCCCGGACCGGGCTGGACCAGCTGGGCCGAAGGCATGGTCGAGTTCGGCATCGCTGGCGCCAGCCGCGTGCTGGGGCCTGATTTCTACGTCTTCGGCGAGCTCACGGGCATGACCTCGGGCGCCACCGGGCAGGACCTGTTCCGCTCGGACACTCGGACCGAGACGATGTGGGAGAAAGTGTACGGCGGGGTGCTGTGGGCGCAGGCCGGCGAGCAGCGCGCGCTGCGCCTGTCGGTGGGCCGGCAGAACTGGCAGTTGAACAACGGCTTTCTGTTCTCGCGCTATGCCGCTGGGGCCAACGCTGGGCCCAATCCGGCGCTGTACCTGAACCCACGCACCACTTATCAGATGGCGGTGCTGGCTGAGGCGCGCATGGGGCCCTTCGAGGCCGAGTTCTTCGATCTCGACCCGGCTGAGTTGAAGGCCTTCGACAGCAACACCCGATTCCAGGGTCTGCGCGCGGCCTGGCTGGAGTCGAAAGGGTGGGACCTGGGCTTGGCGGCCTATCGTGTGCCCGAATCGAACACAGTGCTGCGCAGCCCCGGCGGAGGCAGCGTGCCGCGCGAAGGCCAGCGTACGCTGAACCTGCGCGCCGGCCACCGCGATTTCGGCGACGGCTTCAGCGCCCTGGCGGAAGCGGCCTTCCAGGACAACCCCGATGCCGACGTGTCGGCACGCGCCTGGTATGCGCAGCTTGCCTACACCGCGGCGGCACTGCCATGGAAGCCCAGCTTGCTGTACCGCTACGCCACCTTCAGTGGCGACAAGCCCGGCAGCGCCACCTATGAGGCCTTCGATGCGCCGCTGTCCAGCGGGCTGGACGAATGGGTGCAGGGCGTGAACTTCAAGAAGGTGGTGACGAACACCAATCTGAATTCCAGCCGGGTGCGCT
>Ga0209572_1000411_pt1 | contig 66776 bp, 62 predicted proteins | sample EBPBio232012_DNA_FD_185867 | JGI IMG/M metagenome (GOLD analysis project Ga0209572, IMG submission 185867) | Wastewater treatment Type I Accumulibacter community from EBPR Bioreactor in Madison, WI, USA - Reactor 1_1/23/2012_ DNA (SPAdes)... | ecosystem: Engineered > Bioreactor > EBPR >...
ACAATGGCTCTATCTCGGCAAATTTCTCTCGACTGATGTCGCTGGCGTAAGGCTCTCTTTTCACCCACCTATTGTCTGAGATCGAGAGATCGTAAACACGCCCTTACCGGCTTCGCGGAAGAACACCACGCGAACCGGCTGGCGGGCGGCGCCCGGCACTTTCTCCACAGGTGTCGGCCGACGGGTTTCCGTCATGTGCCACCGCTCGACTTGGTCGTTGGTCGAGCCACAGCCGGATATGGTCAGTGCCAAAATGGACATCAAAGCCCAGCAGCCACCCCAACGCACAAACCGCCCTGCGGGCATGACCATGACTGAAATTTGACTCATGTCAACGTTTCTCCTACACGACAGAAAACCCCTCCTACCGAGGAGAGACTGCGTGGACTCAAACCTACACTAAAGTTAAGGTTTTCTGAGTTGAAAGCCTGCTGACAGTTCAAGAAAAGGTCGAAAACGCCCACTTCAGCACAATTGAAACTGGTTGCACTGGCAGTACGGAGCGTATCAATGCACAAAAATCCGCATCTTGAAACGTCGTACAACCGAGCGTATCAGTCCAATCTGCGCACGTTTTGTTGACTCAGGTCAATCCATACTGATCTCGTGCGTCAGCCAAGCCCTCCTCCGCGGAGCCGGCAAAAGCGGCACGGCTCGTCGGTCGGACCTCACTCCGTCTTCGGCGTACCCCCTCGCCGTCCATAATCGGTGCCCTGTCAAATCCCAACATCGCCGGCCGCGACCTCGCACGCGGCTGGTCTCCCGCCATGCTCCGCGACCTTTCAGGCCCTGCTGCGCCCCGTGTGGCCGTGCTCATTCCTTGTCACAACGAGGCTGCGGCGATTGCCGACGTGCTGCGCGAGTTCTCCCAGGTTCTGCCCGAAGCCAGGCTGCATGTGTTTGACAACGCGTCCACGGACAACACCGCGGCCATCGCCACGGCGGCTGGCGCCCAGGTGACGCACGTCGGGCGTCGCGGCAAGGGCGAAGTGGTGCGCCGCATGTTCGCCGACATCGAGGCCGACGTGTATGTGATGGTGGACGGCGACGCAACCTACGACCCCAGCCACGTGCGCGAGCACATCGATCAATTGCTGAGCCAGCAACTGGACATGCTGGTCGGCCACCGCCAAGACGACCCGCGTGACGCCGGCACCTACCGACCGGGACATCGCTGGGGCAACCGGCTGCTGACCCACGTCGTGACCCGGCTGTTTGGAGGCGGGTTTTCCGACATGTTGTCGGGCTACCGGGTGTTCTCTCGCCGCTACGTCAAATCCTTCCCCGCCATGGCCCGCGGCTTCGAGACCGAGACCGAGCTGACCGTGCACGCGCTGGAGCTGCGAATGCCACATGGCGAAGTCCCTGTGGTCTACCGTTCCCGGCCCGAGGGTTCGACCAGCAAGCTCTCCACCCTGCGCGACGGCCGACGCATTCTGCACACCATCTTCACCCTGTTCGTGAGCGAACGCCCCCTGCGCTTTTTCCTGTCGCTGGCCTTGCTGCTGGCGCTGATTTCCCTGGGCCTGTCGGTACCGCTGTGGCTCACCTACGTCCAGACCGGACTGGTGCCACGCCTGCCCACCGCCGTGCTGGCCACGGGCATCATGCTGTGCGCCATGTTGTCGTTGGTGTGTGGTGCGATTCTGCACACCGTCACCATCGGCCGGCGCGAAGCCAAGCACCTGGCTTACTTGCGCACGCCCTTCTGGCCCCGGCAGCCATGAACACGCCCATGTCCCGCCAACTCCTGCGCTTCGGCGTGGCCGGCGTAATCGGCCTGCTGGTGGACACCGGTGTGCTGTACGCGCTGGCACCGTGGCTGGGCTGGTATGGGGCGCGGGTCTTGTCCTTCCTGGCGGCGGCCAGCACCACGTGGTGGATCAATCGGCGTTGGGCTTTCGCCGCCGCGGCGCCGCACGCACCGGCCAGGTCGGCCTGGCGCCAATACGGCAAATACCTGTTGAGCATGAGCCTGGGCGGCACCGTCAACTACGCCGTCTACGCCATCACCCTGCAGTCGCTGACAGCGCCCGGTACGGCGCTGGTGGGCGTGGCCTTGGGCAGTTGCGCCGGGTTGGTGTTCAACTTCAGCGCCGCGCGCTGGGTGGTATTCCGCCACCCACCGAACCCCTGAGCGGGCCGAACCGATCCGGCCATGCCAACCCTGGCCTTCGCGCTGCAGCACTACGGCGTTCTGGCACTGCTGGTGGCCGCCTTCTGGGGCCTGGGCGCGACCGCCCTGGCGGCGCTGCGTGTGCGGCTGGCCGACCGCTGGCTGTGGCAGGCCATGGCGGTCGCCGTCGGCCTTGGGCTGTACCTCGTCGGCCTGCAGTTCCTGGGGGTGGCCGGGCACTTGCGGCGCGCGCCCGTGCTGGCGCTGACAGCCTTCGGCGGAGCGCTCGCCCTGTGGCAGGCACTGCGTGGTCGGCGGCAGCCAGCGGCCACACCAGCGGCCGCCCCCTGGTCCACCCCCGAACGGCTCGGCTTGGTCCTGGTTCTGGTCAGCCTGGCCCCCACCCTGGTGGCGCCGCTGCAGCCGCCGCTGCGCTGGGACGAGATCATGTACCACCTGCCGCACGCCGGGCAATGGGCCTTGTCAGGGCGCCTGGACATCCACGACTGGCTGCGTTTTCCCTGGTTTCCCTACAACTACGATCTGCTCTACAGCGCCGCCCTGTTGCTGCAGGACGATTTGCTGGCCCATCTGCTGCACGCGCTGGCCGGCTGGCTGGTGGCGCTGATCACTTTTCGCCTGGGCTTGGCGCTGGGCAGCCGCCTGCTGGCCTGCGCGGCCACCATGGGCTGGGCCTACCTCAGCGCCACCCAGTACGCCACGGCCTACATCGACCTGGGCCTGGCGCTGTTCGTCGTCGGCGCGGCCGTGGCCTGCTGGCACTGGTGGCAGGAGCCGGACCGCTCGGGTTGGTTGCTGGTGAGCGCCTTCCTGTTGGGGGTGGCCGCAGGCAGCAAGTACCAGGCCCTGAGCTACCTGCCGCTGTTTCTGGCCGCCCTGGCCCTGCGCGAACGCCAGCCTCGTGTCTGGCTGCAGGCCGCCCTGGTCTTCCTGCTGCCGTGCCTGTACTGGTACGCGCGCAACGCCTGGTACACCGGCGATCCTGTCGACCCGCTGGGTGGGCGTTGGTTGGGTTTTTACGACTGGAACGCCTGGGACCACCAGGCGCAGCTGCAGGACGTGGCGCGCGTCGCTGGCTGGCCATCGCCGGCGCTGTGGCCAGCCCTGGTGGCGCTCGGCATGCCCAGCCTGTGGCGGCAAGCCGGCTGGCGCCCGGTGCTGGTGTTCGCGCTGTACGCCGGCTTGATCTGGCTGGGCACCTCGGGCTACACCCGCTACCTGCTGCCGGCCTACCCCGCGCTGGCCCTGCTGAGCACGCAAGCCGTGCTGCGCGGCGCCCGCTGGCTGGGCCAGCGTCTGCCCGCCGCCCTGCGCAAACCCCAACTCGGTGTTCTGGCCCTGGCCGCCCTGCTGCCCTTGGCCGGAGCAGAAGCCTGGCAACGCGGCGCCAAGGCCGTCGAGCGCGTGGCGGTGAACGCGACCGAACGCGATGCCCTGCTGCGCCAGCTGCTGCCAGGGTACGCCGCGGCACAGGCGCTGCACGCCTACCCCGGGCGGCGGATCTACCAGTTCGCCCTGGAGAACCTGGCCTACTACCTGCCTCAGCCGACCTGGGGCGAGGTATTCGGCCCCTGGCGCAACCACGACCGCGTGCACCTGCCGGCCGCGGCGCTGGCCCACCGCCTGCGCGCCGAGGGGTTCGACACCGTGCTGATGCGTGCCGACGTGGCCGCCCGGTTCCGCCAGGACGCCGACTTTGCCCGCCATTTCCGACTGCTGATCGACACCCCGGCCGCCCAGGCCTACGACATCCTGCCCCATGACTGAGGTCACCGCCCACCCCGGCTTCCTGCGTCCGCTTGGCGCCCTGCCCACCGCCGCGCTGGCCGGGCTGCGCGGGCTGTTCACCGACATCGACGACACCCTGACCACCGACGGCGCCATCACCGCCGACGCGCTCGAGGCGCTCGGCCGGTTGCGCGCGGCGGGATTGGCCGTGATTCCGATCACCGGCCGGCCAGTGGGCTGGAGCGAACCCTTCGCCGCGCGCTGGCCCGTGGACGCCATCGTGGCCGAGAACGGCGCCGTGGCGCTGCTGCGTTCCTCGCCGTTGCAAAATTCCAGTCAAAACAGCCAGACCCCGGCGTCAAATAGTCCTGAGTCGCTACAAAAAATATACCAACAAGACGCCCCCACCCGGGCCGCCCAGTACGCCCGCATGCAGGCCGTGCTGGCACGCATCGAGGCCGAGGTACCCGGCGCGCGGCGCGCCCAGGACTCGGCCGGGCGCGAGACCGACATCGCCATCGACCACAGCGAATTCACCCAGCTGCCACCCGAGGCCATCGCGCGGGTGGTGGCGCACATGCGCGCCGCGGGCATGACCGCCACCGTCAGCAGCATCCACATCAACGGCTGGTACGGCGCCCACAACAAGCTGGAGGGTGCGCGCTGGATCACGCGCCAGCGGTACGGCCGCGACCTGGACGCCGAACTGACCCACTGGGCCTACATTGGCGACTCGACCAACGACCAACTGATGTTTCAGCACTTTCCGCTCAGCGTCGGGGTGGCCAACGTGGCGCGTTTCGTGCCGCAGCTGGCGCACCTGCCGCGCTACGTGACGCAGGGCGAACGCGGCGCCGGCTTTACCGAGCTGGCCGACGCCCTGCTGCGCGCCCGGGCGGGGGCCTGAACGCGGCCTACTGGGCCTTGGCCAGCCCCAGCTTCTCGATCAGCGCCTTCTCGCGCACGAAGGTCTCCTCGGCAAACTTGCGGTACTGCGCCGAGCTCATGTAGATCGGCACCATGTCGTAGCGCTTGAGCGCGTCCAGGTACGCCGGCTGCTCCATGGCCTGCTTGAAGCCGTCGTGCAGGCGTTTGACCACCTCGGGCGACGTGCCGCGCGGCGCGCCGATGCCGAAGGGCGAGTTCTGCACGATGTCCAGGCCCAGCTCCTTCAGCGTGGGCGCGTCGGGAAACTTGTCCAGCCGCTTGTCGCCCCAGGTGTTCAGCACGCGCAGCTTGCCGGCCTCGACCTGCGGCGCGAAACCGGTGGAATCGGCCGCCGCCATCACGTGCCCGCCCAGCACCGCCTGCATCAGGTCGGCCGAACCCTTGTAGGGTACGTGCTGCAGCTGCAGCCCGGCTTTCTGTGCCACCTGTTCCATGGTCAGGTGCGGGCTGGTCAGGGTGCCGGTGGAGCCGTAGCTGAGTCTGCCGGGGTTGGCCTTGGCGTAGCCGACAAAATGCGTCCAGCTTTTGAGCGGCGAATCGGCCGGCACCACCAGGCCAAAGGCGTAGCCGGTGACGTTCAGCACGTAGCTGATGTCCTTGATCGGGTCCCAGGTCAGCCGGGTGGTGTAGGGCAGGCGGAACACGCCCAGCGGGATCTGCGCCACGGTGTAGCCGTCGGCGGGCGCGGTTTGCAGGGCCTGCGCCGGCAGGGTGCCGCCGGCGCCGGGCTTGTTCTCGACGATCACCGGCTGGCCCAGCGCCTTGCCCGCGCCGTCGGCCAGGGCGCGCATGGTGATATCGGTCGGCCCGCCAGCGGGAAAGGCGATGATCAGTTTGATCGGCTTGACCGGAAATGCCGGCGCCTGGGCGTGCGCCAGGGGCACGGCCAGGGTACTGGCGACCAGCGCGCTCAGCGCGGCGATGAGGGGGCGGCGTGACATGGCGAAGGCTCCTGGGTGTCGGTGGTGGATTGGTAACCCGCCATTGCACCGCAGGGCCGCCGCCCGCGCCATCAGGGAAGGCCCCAGCCCCGCCCTGCCAGCGTCAGCCCGGCGCCGATCCAGCGCCCCGCGCCAGCACCGGCGCCAGCGCCTGGCCGGTGTGGGTTGCGGCGCGCACCACCGCCTCGGGCGTGCCGGTGGCCACCAGGCGACCGCCGCCGGCGCCACCTTCCGGCCCCAGGTCGAGGATCCAGTCGGCCTCGGCGATCACGTCCAGATCGTGCTCGATCACCACCACGCTGTGGCCACCCGCCACCAGCCGGTGCAGCACGCGGATCAGGCGCTCGACGTCCTGCATGTGCAGGCCCACCGTGGGCTCGTCCAGCACGTACAGCGTGTGCGGCGCCTTCTGGCCGCGCCGGGTCACGTCGTCGCGTACTTTCGACAGCTCGGTGACCAGTTTGATGCGCTGCGCCTCGCCGCCCGACAGCGTGGGCGAGGGTTGCCCCAGCGTCAGGTAGCCCAGGCCCACGTCTTGCAGCAGCTTGAGCGGGTGGGCGATGCCCGGCATGCTGGCGAAAAACTCCACCGCCTCGTCCACCTCCATGCGCAACACATCGCCGATGTCCTTGCCGCGCCAGGTCACGGCCAGGGTCTCGGGATTGAAGCGCGCGCCGTGGCAGACCTCGCACGGGACCTTCACGTCGGGCAGAAAGCTCATCTCAATGGTGCGCACGCCCTGGCCTTCGCAGGCCGGGCAGCGCCCCTCGCCGGTGTTGAACGAGAAGCGCCCGGGCCCGTAGCCGCGCGCGCGCGCCTCCAGCGTGTCGGCAAACAGGCGCCGCACCGCGTCCCAGAAGCCAATGTAGGTGGCGGGGCAGGAGCGCGGGGTCTTGCCGATGGGGGTCTGGTCCACCTCCAGCACCCGGTCGATCTGGCCAAAACCGTGCAGGTCGCGGCAACCGACCAGCCCCATGCTATTTTTTTCAGAGCATGACTGGCTTTTCCCACGCCGACCAACGCCCGTTTTTTCTTCGGCGCCATCGCGCACGAAACGCCGGACACTGGCCAGCAAGACGTCGCGCGCCAGGGTCGACTTGCCCGAGCCCGACACCCCAGTGACCGCCACCAGGCGTTTCAGCGGCACCGCCACGTCCACGTCCCGCAGGTTGTGCAGCGATGCGCCTTGCAGCCACAGCCAGCCGTCGCCGTCGGTCACGGCCGCCTTCGGCGGGGCCTCGCCCACCGGGCGGCGCGCCTGCAGTGGGTGGCGCATGGCCTGGCCCAGGTAACGGCCGGTGACGGAATCGGGCGTGGCCTGCAGATCGGCGGCGCTGCCCTGGGCCACCAAACGGCCGCCGCGCACCCCGGCGCCGGGGCCGATGTCGATCAGGTGCTCGGCGCGGCGGATGGTGTCCTCGTCGTGCTCCACCACCACCAGGGTGTTGCCCTTGCTCGACAGGCTGTGCAGGGCGTCCAGCAAAATCTGGTTGTCGCGCGCGTGCAGGCCGATGGTGGGTTCGTCCAGCACGTAGCACACGCCTTGTAGGTTGCTGCCCAGCTGCGCGGCCAGGCGGATGCGCTGCGCCTCGCCGCCGGAGAGCGTGGGGGCGCCACGGTCCAGCGTGAGGTAGCCCAGGCCCACCTGTTCCAGAAACTCCAGCCGGCTCTTGATCTCGGGCAGCAGATCGCGCGCGATCTCGGCGTCGCGTCCCGTCAGCGCCAGACCGTCGAACCACCGGCGCAAGTCCTGTACCGACAGGCGCGCCAGTTCGGTGATGGCGGTGCCCTGCGCCAAACCGCCGCCTTCCAGCAGCACGGCGCGCGCCACGGGGTTCAGGCGCGTGCCCTGGCAACTGGGGCAGGCGCTGTCGCTGACATCCTCCACCTCGGGTTCGGCAAAGGTCTGCTCGCGGCCCTTGTTGTCCTTGTCTTGCTGTGAATCGTCCAGTGCCCGGCGCTGCTCCTTGGTCAGGCGCACACCGGTGCCCACGCAGTCGGGGCACCAACCGGCCTTGCTGTTGTAGGAGAACAGGCGCGGGTCCAGCTCGGCGTAGCTGGTGGCACAGACCGGGCAGGCGCGCAGGGTGGAAAACACGGCCACCTGGCCAATGCGCGCCGTCGATTGGCCGGTTTCCATGGCCGTGCGCAAACCCTCCAGGTGGTGCAGCACATGCACCACGCCCTTGCCGTGTTCCAGCGCGCGCGCCAGTGATTCGCGCAACTGCACCTCGTTGCCGGCGCTGACCGGCAGGCTCATCACCGGCAACTCGATGGTGTGCTCCTTGAAGCGGTCGATGCGCGGGAAACCGGTGGTGGGCAGAAACTCGCCGTCGACCCGCAGGTGGGTGAAGCCGCGCGGCCGCGCCCAATCGGCCAGCTCGGTGTAGACGCCCTTGCGCGCCACCACCAACGGCGCCATCAGGCCGATGGTCTGGCCGCCGAAGCGCTGCAGAATTTGCGCGGCAATGCGGTCCGCCGACTGCGGCAGCACCGCAGCGCCGTCGTTCACGCAGTGCTGCACCCCCAGCTTGACGAACAACAGGCGCAGGAAATGCCACACCTCGGTGGTGGTGCCCACCGTGCTCTTGCGGCCGCCGCGCGACAGGCGCTGCTCGATCGCCACCGTGGGCGGAATGCCGTACACCGCGTCCACCTCGGGCCGGCCGGCCGGCTGCACGATGCTGCGGGCGTAGGCGTTCAGGCTTTCCAGGTAGCGGCGCTGGCCTTCGTTGAACAAGATGTCGAAGGCCAGTGTCGATTTGCCCGAGCCGCTGACGCCGGTCACGACGTTGAACTTGCCGCGCGGAATGTCCACGCTCAGGTTCTTCAGGTTGTGCTCGCGCGCGTGCACGATTTCAATGGCATTTTCAGCCCCCTGTCGGCGTGACTCCTTCCTGGGTCGCTCTGATTTATAGAGCAAAGATAGGTTCTCGCGCACCTCGTGCGCCGCGCCCAGGGCCCCCGCGTAGGCGCGCAGCGCGGCGCCGGTGTGCGAGCTGGGGTGCTGCGCCAGGTCGTCGGGCGTGCCTTGGGCCACCACGCGCCCGCCCGCTTCGCCACCTTCGGGCCCCAAGTCGATCAGCCAGTCGGCGGCGCGCATCACGTCCAGGTTGTGTTCGATCACCACCAGGCTGTGGCCGGCTTCCAGCAACTTGCGCAGCGCGCGCATGAGCTTGGCGATGTCGTCGAAATGCAGGCCGGTGGTGGGCTCGTCGAACAAGAACAGCGTGCCTTTTCGGGCCGCCGGTTGCCGGCTGGCGGTGGCGGTGCGCGCGGCCTCGGCCAAAAAGCCCGCCAGCTTCAGGCGCTGCGCCTCGCCGCCGCTCAGCGTGGGCACGGGCTGCCCCAGCTTGACGTAGTCCAGCCCCACGTCGACGATGGGTTGCAGCGCGCGGATCACGTCGCGGTCGCCGGCGAACAGCTGGGCGGCCTCGGCCACCGTCAAATCCAGCACGTCGGCCACGTTCAGGTGCCGCGCGCGCAGATCGCCCACGGCCTGGCGGTCGATGCGCACTTCCAGGATCTCGGGGCGGTAGCGCTTGCCGTCGCAATCCGGGCAGCGCAGGTACACGTCGCTCAAGAACTGCATCTCGACATGCTCGAAGCCCGTGCCGCCGCAGGTCGGGCAGCGCCCGTCGCCCGAGTTGAAACTGAACTTGGCGGCCGTGTAGCCGCGCTGCTTGGCCAGCGGGGCGCTGGCGAACAGGGTGCGCAGGGCGTCCCAGGCGCCGACGTAGCTGACCGGGTTGGAGCGCGCCGTCTTGCCGATCGGCGACTGGTCGACGAACACCACCTCACTCAGGTGATCGGCGCCCAGCAGGCGCTGGTGCGCGCCGGGCGCTTCGGTCGGCTTGCCAAAATGGCGCAGCAGCGCCGGCGCCAGCACATCCTGAATCAAGGTCGACTTGCCCGACCCCGACACGCCGGTGACCACCACCAAACGCTGCAACGGGAAGTCCACGCTCACATCCTGCAGGTTGTGCGCCGTGGCGCCCTCCAGAATCAAGCGCGGCGTGGCTTCGGTGACGGTGCGGGCAAAACCGGCGCCGATGTGCTTGCGCGCACCCAGGTAGGCGCCGGTCAGGGTGTCGGCGCCGCGCAAGGCCTCGGGCGTGCCGTCGAACACGATCTGCCCGCCCGCCGTGCCCGGGCCCGGGCCCATGTCGATCACGCGGTCGGCGGCCAGCATCACGGCCGGGTCGTGCTCGACCACCACCAAGGTGTTGCCGGCGTCGCGCAGGCGCTGCATGGCGTGGGTGATGCGGTCCATGTCGCGCGGGTGCAGGCCGATGCTGGGCTCGTCCAGCACGAACAGGGTGTTGACCAGCGAAGTGCCCAGCGCCGTGGTCAGGTTGATGCGCTGCACCTCGCCGCCCGACAGGGTGCGGCTTTGCCGGTCCAGCGTGAGGTAGCCGATGCCGACGTCGCGCAGGTAGCGGATGCGGGTGGTGATTTCCTCCAGAATCAAGGCCAGCGCCTTGGCGTCGGCGGATTGGGCATCAAACACGGCGGATGTCGGCGCAGAATCTTCCTGATTAGCTCTATTTTTAGGAGCAATTTGATCGTTCAGGCGGGCAAAGAACTGCCCCAGCCGGTCGATCGGCAGCAGCATCAGATCGTGCAGGCACAGGCCGGGCAGCGCCTGCAGTTGCGCACGCGACCAGCCCAGGCCCTCGGGCAAGAACCGGTGCTCGGGCGCCAGCACGGCATCGGCATCCGCCTGGCCGCCAACCCGCCACAGCAGGCTTTCGGTCTTCAGCCGCGCGCCGCCGCAGCTCGGGCAGCGGGTGTAGCTGCGGTACTTGGACAAGAGCACCCGGATGTGCATCTTGTAGGCCTTGCTTTCCAGGTACAGAAAGAAGCGCCGGATGCCGTACCACTGCTTGCTCCAGTTGCCCTCCTTGTAGTTGGGCGTGCCGTCGATGACCCAGGCCTTCTGTTCGGGCGTGAGCTTGTTCCAGGCCGTGTCGCGCGGAATACCGGCGGATTCGGCGTGGCGCATCAAATCGTCCTGGCATTCGCGCCAGGCCGGCGTCTGGATCGGCTTGATGGCGCCGGCGCGCAAGGTCAGGCGCTCGTCGGGGATCACCAGCGACCAATCCACCCCGATCACCCGGCCAAAGCCGCGGCAGCTGTCGCAGGCACCCACGGCCGAGTTGAAGGAGAACATCGAGGGAATCGGATCGCGGTAGCGCAGCCCGCTCTCGGGGCAGTGCAGGCCGGTGGAGAACAGCCAGCGCTGCTCGGCGCCGCCCTCCTCGGCCGGCAAGGCCACCACGGCCATGCGGCCGCCGCCGCGGCGCAGCGCGACTTCGATGGCCTCCACCACGCGGGCGCGCTCGGCGCTGGCGAGGCGGAAACGGTCGGCGACCACGTCCAGCACTTTTTTCTCGCCCACCGTGCGCTCGGCGTGCACGCGGGTGAAACCGGCGGCCGAGAGCCACTGCGCGACGTCCTCGGCGCTGGCGCTGGCGGGCAGTTCCACCTCGAAGGTCACCACAAGCCTTGGGTCGCCAGAGCCGACGGCCCCCACGCTCCCCGCTTCGCGTGGTTCGCTGCCCCCCGAGGGGGCTGCTTCGCCTTGGGACGGCCCGGCGGCGAAGCCCGCCGCCCGCGCCTGCAGGTCCGCGTAAATGCTGTCCGGCGAATCGTGGCGCACCGGCAACGCGGTTTGCTGGTCAAACAGCTGGCCGGCGCGGGCGAACAACAGCTTCAGGTGGTCGTTCAGCTCCGTCATCGTGCCCACGGTGGAGCGCGAGCTGCGCACCGGGTTGGTCTGGTCGATGGCGATGGCGGGCGGCACGCCCTCGACCCGGTCGACGGCCGGTTTGTCCATGCGGTCCAGGAACTGGCGCGCGTAGGCGCTGAAGGTCTCGACGTAGCGGCGCTGGCCCTCGGCGTACAGGGTGTCGAACACCAGGCTGGACTTGCCCGAGCCGCTGGGCCCGGTGACCACAGTGATCTCGCCGGTGCGCAGATCGAGGTCGAGCCCTTTCAGGTTGTGCTGGCGCGCGCCACGGATGCGGATCAGGGAAGAAGCCATGGCCACGGGAACTCACTGCTGGGGCAAGGCCGAAAATTGTAGGCGCGCCATGCCCGCCGTGGGCGACGGAACAAAAAAAGGCCCGCGCGCGGCGGGCCTTCAAGAGCTGGGCGGGCCCCCGAGGGGGCCGCGCGCCGTCAACCGATCATCGCCAAGGCAAGGGGTTGACCGTGCGGCGCCAGCCTGCCGTGCTTTTCACCACTCATGTCGATGTCACCGCCCTTCATCAGCACGAAGATGGCGACCGCCGCGAAGATGGCAAAGCCGATGATCAGTTTCCACATGGTTCAAGTTCTCCTGGCTCAGTCGGACGCGTAGATGTCCACGTCCTTGGTTTCACGAACGAAGATCAGGCCGATGACGAAGGTGGCCGCCGCGATCACGATCGGGTACCACAGGCCGTAGTACATATTGCCGTTGGCCGCCACCATGGCGAACGAGATGGTCGGCAGCATGCCCCCGAACCAGCCGTTGCCGATGTGATACGGCAGCGACATGGAGGTGTAGCGGATGCGCGTCGGGAACATCTCGACCAGGGCGGCGGCGATGGGGCCGTAGACCATGGTCACGTAGATCACCAGGATGGTCAGGATCAGCACGATCATCGGCTTGTTGAGCTTGGCCGGATCGGCCTTGGTCGGGTAGCCGGCGGCCTTCAGGGCCTCGCTCACGTCCTTCTTGAAGGCGGCAATCGACTTGGCGCTGGCCTCGTCGAACTTGGAGCCGACCACGGTGCCGGTGGGCGCGGTGATCACCGCTTCGCCAATCTTCACGGTGGCCGGACCGGTGCCGGCGGCGTTCTCGTAGCTCACCGACTGCTGCGCCAGGAAGCGCTTGGCGATGTCGCACGAGGTACGGAAGTCGATGTCGCGCGCCACCGGGTTGCCGCCGAACGAGCACTCGGCCGGAACGGCGGTGACGATGACGTGGGTGGTCTCCTGGGCCTTGGCCAGATCGGGGTTGGCCGCGGCGGTCAGCATCTTGAACAGCGGGAAGTAGGTCACCACCGCCAGCAGCAGACCGGCCAGGATGATCGGCTTGCGGCCGATCTTGTCGGACAGCGTGCCGAACACCACGAAGAACGGGGTGCCAATGACCAGCGACACGGCGATCAGGATGTTGGCCGTGGGGCCATCGACCTTCAGCACGCTGGTCAGGAAGAACAGCGCGTAGAACTGGCCCGTGTACCAGACCACGGCCTGACCGGCCACCAGGCCGAACAGGGCCACCAGCACGACCTTCAGGTTCTTCCACTCGCCGAAGGATTCGGACAGCGGGGCCTTGGAGGTCTTGCCCTCGGACTTCATCTTCTGGAAGGCGGGCGACTCGTTCATCGACAGGCGGATCCAGACCGACACGGCCAGCAGCCCGATGGAGACGATGAACGGAATGCGCCAACCCCAATCGCCGAAGGCCGCCTCGCCAAGGATGGTGCGGGTCCCCAGGATGACGATCAGCGACAGGAACAGGCCCAGCGTGGCGGTGGTCTGAATCCAGGCCGTGTAGGCGCCACGTTTGCCCTGCGGGGCATGCTCGGCCACGTAGGTGGCGGCGCCACCGTATTCACCGCCGAGGGCCAGGCCTTGCAGCATGCGCAGCACGATCAGGATGATCGGCGCCAGCACGCCGATGGAGGCGTAGGTGGGCAACACGCCAACCACGAAGGTCGACAGGCCCATGATCAGGATGGTGACCAGGAAGGTGTACTTGCGGCCGATCATGTCGCCCAGGCGGCCGAACACCAGCGCGCCGAACGGGCGCACGATGAAACCGGCGGCAAAGGCCAGCAGCGCGAAGATGAACGCCGAGGTCGGATCGAGACCCGCGAAGAACTGCTTGGCGATGATGGCCGCCAGCGAACCGTACAGGTAGAAGTCGTACCACTCGAACACCGTGCCGAGTGACGAGGCGAAGATGACCTTCTTCTCCTCCGCTGTCATGGGCCGATTGGCCGCTGCTGTTGCCATGCCTTGTCTCCTCTGTTCGTGCTTGAAGTGCGGACACGCAAGCGAATGTGTCCACGGCGCACTTTCCAAGCGCTTCCTGACCAACTTCTGACAGCCTTCCTCGCGGGCCGCCACCCCACCTGACGAATTTCTGACAACTTCGGGGTGAACCCTGAGCCCGGATTCTTTGATGTGAAAAATTCGAGCCGATCGGCCCCCGCAAGTGGGGTCTTGCGCAGGCGCCAGGGGCGAGAAAACCCCTAGTCTTTTTTTTGCACCACCCAGTCGACCCGCCTGGACGCCACCATGCCCCCGTCGGGAGTAAGGGCGTGGTCAGACGCCATTCCCAGAATCCGCCCCCGATGAGGGTCTTGGCCAATACCGGCCGGACCGAGATTCAAGAGCAGGAGACTGTCCATGAGTGACCCCGTGGTCGAACGGATTCAGCGCAATCCGAAATACCAGGAACTGACCCGCACGCGCAACCGCTTTGGCTGGATGCTGACCATCCTGATGTTGGTCGTGTACTACGGCTACATCGCCCTGATCGCCTTCGACAAGGAATTCCTGGCCAAGCGCATGGGCGAGGGCGTGACCACCATCGGCGTGCCGATCGGCATGGCCGTGATCGTGTTCACCGTCATCATCACCGGCGTCTACGTGCGCCGCGCCAACGGCGAGTTCGATGCGCTGACACGCGACATCGTGAAGGACGCCACCAAATGAAATCCAGCACCAAACTCCTGGGCGCCCTGGGCGCCCTGATGCTGACCGGCACGGCTTTCGCGGCCGGCGCCGACGTCGGCCAGGCGGCCAAGCAGGAAACCAACTGGACCGCCATCATCATGTTCACCGCCTTCGTGATCGCCACCCTGGGCATCACCAAATGGGCGGCTGGCCGCACCAAGTCGGCGGCGGATTTCTACACCGCCGGCGGCGGCATCACGGGCTTTCAGAACGGTCTGGCGATTGCTGGCGACTACATGTCGGCGGCCTCGTTCCTGGGCATTTCCGCGGCCGTGATGGCCAGCGGCTACGACGGCCTGATCTACTCCATCGGCTTCCTGGTCGGCTGGCCCATCCTGACCTTCCTGCTGGCCGAGCGCCTGCGCAACCTGGGCAAGTTCACCTTTGCCGACGTGGCCGGCTACCGCTTTCAGCAGACGCCGATCCGCGCCTTCGCGGCCTCCGGCACGTTGGTGGTGGTGGCGTTCTACCTGATCGCGCAAATGGTCGGCGCCGGCCAGCTCATCAAGCTGCTGTTCGGCCTGGACTACTGGATCGCGGTGGTGTTGGTCGGCGCGCTGATGATGGTCTACGTGCTGTTCGGCGGCATGACGGCCACCACCTGGGTGCAGATCATCAAGGCCGTGCTGCTGCTGTCGGGCGTGACCTTCATGGGCTTCATGGTGATGTCCAAGTACGGCTTCAGCCCCGAGGCGCTGTTCGCCGAAGGCGTGAAGGTGCGCAGCCAGATCGCCGCCAATGCTGGCGCCACGCCGGAAGCCGCGGCCAAGGCCGGCCAGGCCATCATGGGCCCGGGCGGCTTCATCAAGGACCCGATCTCGGCCATCAGCTTCGGCATGGCGCTGATGTTCGGCACGCTGGGCCTGCCCCACATCCTGATGCGCTTCTTCACCGTGCCCGATGCGAAAGAAGCGCGCAAGAGCGTGTTCTGGGCCACCACCTGGATCGGCTACTTCTACATCCTGATCTTCATCATTGGCTTCGGCGCCATCACCCTGGTGCTGACCAACCCGGAGTTTGCCGACACCGCCAAGGGCATCATCAAGGGCGGCGCCGGCACGGCCAACATGGCGGCGGTGCTGGTGGCCAAGAGCGTGGGCGGCAACGTGTTCTACGGCTTCATCTCGGCCGTGGCCTTCGCCACCATCCTGGCGGTGGTGGCCGGTCTGACGCTGTCGGGCGCCTCGGCCGTGTCGCACGACCTGTACGCCACGGTGTTCAAGAACGGCAAGGCCGAGAGCGCCAAGGAACTGCGCGTCTCGCGCATCACCACCATCGCGCTGGGCATCATCGCCGTGCTGCTGGGCATCATCTTCGAGAAGCAGAACATCGCCTTCATGGTGTCGCTGGCGTTTGCCATCGCGGCCTCGGCCAACTTCCCGGTGCTGCTGCTGTCGGTGCTGTGGAAGGATTGCACCACCAAGGGCGCGGTGATCGGCGGCTTCCTGGGCCTGATCTCCTCGGTCGGCCTCACGGTGGTGTCGCCCTCGGTGTGGGAAGCCACGCTGGGCAACCCCAAGGGCTCGGCGCTGTTCCCCTACAGCTCGCCGGCGCTGTTCTCCATGACCATCGGCTTCGTCGGCATCTGGCTGTTCTCGGTGCTGGACAAGAGCAAGAACGCCCAGGCCGAGCGCGCCGCCTACCCGGCCCAGCAGGTGCGTTCCGAAACCGGCTTCGGCGCCTCGGGGGCCTCGGGCCACTGACCCAGACGGCTGTCACACCGGGCCCGCCACGCGGCGGGCCGTTTTGGAAACGGGCCCCTCGGGGCCCGTTTTTTCTTCGGCGTTCGGCGATTCAGGGTCAAATAACCCGTATGCCGGCGTGGATACTTCCTAAGAAGCTATCGATTCAGGAGCGTTCGTGCAGATCGCGCAGCTTGATGAAGGCCAGCGCGGCCATCACGGCGTCGTTCAAGGCGTCGTGCGCCTCGCGCTGGGGCAGGTCCAAATCGTCCATCAGCGTGGCAAAGCGCAGGTCGATATTGACGTTGCCCTGCTGGTGCGAGGGCGGCAGCTGGCGGAATTTGTGGTCGTGGTACAGGGCCGACACCTCCACCGTGGGCTGCGGCAGCCCTTGGCCCAGCAGCGGCCAGATGGCGCGGTTCAGCATGGCCACGTCGAATTCCAGGTAGTAGCCGACCAGCGGCCGGCTGCCGATGAACTGCATCAGCCGTTTCACCGCCTCGTCGATGTGCAGGCCGTCCGCCACGTCCTGCTCGCGCAGGCGGTGCACGCGGATGCTGTCGGCCGACACGCCTTTTTCGGGCCGCACCAGCAACTCCAGCCGCTCGCTGGTCAGGATGCGCTTGCCGACGATGCGCACGGCGCTGATGGCGATGATCTCGTCGCTGCGCACGTTCAAGCCGGTGGTTTCGCAGTCCAGCGCCACCCATTCATTGGGCGGCGGCGGCTCGAACATGAAACGGAACTCGGGCAGGCCCAGGTGGTACACCCGCCAGCCGCGCCGCAGCGCCTGCCACCAGGTCTCGGTCGAGCGGCGCCGCGGGCTCACAGCACGTCCAGCCGGAAGCGCTGGTGCAGCACCTGCTTGAAGCGTTTGACGACGCCCAGCGCGTCCTTGAGCAGATCGCGCTCCAGGCTGCCCAGCTTGTCCAGCGCCACTTCGCCGGTGACCGGCTTGCCGGTGTCCAGCTCGAGCAGGCCGGCCTTGAGCTTGAGCGACATCAACAGGTGCAAGGTCTGCACCAGCTCGCCGCCCATCTCGGCGCCCAGCGTGCCGTCGCGCACCAGCGCGGCGACGCGATCGGCCGTGCCGGTGGCGCCCACGTGCTGGGCCAGGGCCAGCGCGCGCACGCCATGCACCAGCGGAAACAGCGCCAGCTTCTTCAGGTTGATCTGGCGTTCGTACTCGCCCATGCCCAGCAACCGGTTCCAGAACCCGGTGCCGCTGCCAAAGGCGTCGATGGCCGAGGCAAAGCGCGCCAGCAGCGCGTCGCTGTCGGTGGCCATGCGCGCCACGGCGGCGCGCACCTGCTGCAGCAGGCCGTCGTCGCCGGCCACGGTGTGCGCGTCCATGAAGATGGCCAGGTTCATCAGGTCGGTCTCGCCGGCCTCGGCCAGCCACTGGCGGGCGCGCTGGCTGAATTCGCCGACGCTGCCGCGCCACAGCGGGTTGCTGAGCATGATGCCGCCCGGGCAAGGCGGGTAGCCAAAGCGTGCCAGCGCGGCGGAAAAGCGCGCGCAGATGTCGGCCAGATCGGGCGGCGGCAGGTAGTCGTCGCGCAGGATCAGGCCGTTGTCCTGGTCGGTTTTCAGCAGTTGCTCGCCGCGCCCCTCGCTGCCCATCACGAACAGGCAACTGGCGGCGCGCAGTTCGGCCGGGGCGATCATCTGCCAGGCGCGCTCGAACAGCCGCGCGTTGAGCTGCTGCACCAGCTGCGCGATCAGGGCCACGCGCGTGCCGCCGCGCTGCAGCACGCCGATCAGGCGCGTGATCTGCCCGGCGGCCTGGGCCAGCGCGTCCAGGTCGCTCGCCTGCTCGATCATCACCGTGATCATGTGCGAGTGGTTGGCCAGGAAGCTGAACAAATCCAGCGCCTCCAGCACGCCGACGTGGCGCTCGCCGTCCATCACCACCACGCGGTGCACGCGCCGGCCCAGCATCAGGGTCATGGCGTCACCGATCTGATCGGAAGGCGCCACGGTGACCAGGTCGAAATTGCTCAGCTCGCCCACCGCCAGCTGGTCCAGCGGCCGGCCATCCAGGATGGCGCGCTGCAGCGCGGTGGTGGTGAAGATGCCGGTGCGCGGCGGCTGCTGGCCGTGGTCTTGCACCAGCACGCTGGTGGCGCGCTGCTCCTGGAACACGCGCACCACCTCGACGATGCTGGCGCCGGCGTCGACCAGGTGCACCGGGCGCAACAGCGCCTCGTCCACCCGCGCCAGGGTCAGCGACTGCATCTGGTGCTGGTTCTGGCGTTCGGACAGCGCGCTGAGCTTGTTGCTCAGATCCGAGAACAGCAGCGCGCCGAAATGGGCGTTGCCGGCGATCAGGCTCAGCACGGCGTCGCGCTTGAGTTCGTAGGCCACCACCTCCTCGGCCGCCACGAAGCGGCTGCTGACCTTGCCGGACACCAGGCTGCGGCCGTCAAAGCAGTCGTCCGGACCGTAGGTGGTGAGGATCTCCTCGCCCTCCTGCTGGTGCACGTAGCCCTTGATCAGCACGAACAGGTGGGTGGCGGCGGCACCCGGCTCCAGCACCACCTCGCCCTCGCGGAAGTAGGCGATGTCGACCGAGTCGCGCACCAGGTGCTGCTCGGGCGGGGTCAGGCTGTCGAAGGGGGAGGCGTTGAAGTTGAAAGCGTTGGGCATGGCGGGCGCGAGCCCGGGAATCAGGCCGCCGGGCCACGTCCCCCGATTTCGCGCCCCCTGCCTTGCGCGACGCTTGCACCGGCCTGCCAGAGCGCCTCCAGGCCCGCATCGCCGGCCAGATGGGCGCGCAGCAGGGGCAGGCCATCCAGCCCCCAGAACAGGCGCCCGTCGACCACGAAGCTGGGCACGCCGAACACCCCGGCACCCAGCGCGGCCTCGGTGGCCTGGCGCAGTTGCTGCTTGGCGGCGTCGCCGTTCGGCTCCTCGGCGGGGGCCAGCCGGGTCGCCAGCTCGGTCAGGCGCCGCGGATCGTCGGCCGCCGCGCCATCCGCGGCCCAGACATGCCGGAACAGCGCCTCGCACACGTAGCGGTTCGGCGCGCCCTGGCGCGCGCAGGCCCAGGCCAGACGCAGCAGGCCGAGCGGGTTGAACGGGTGCGCGGCCGGCATCCGCAGCGGCACGCCCAGCTCTTGCGCCAGCCACAGCACCTGGCGGTAGGTCCAGTCGCGCTTGGCCGGAATCTCGGCCGGCCCCAACTGGCCATGGTGCTTGAGCAGGCCGGCAAACAGGATCGGGCAGTAGCGCACTTCGTAGGCCAGACCTTCCAACGCCCGAGGCAGGCGCTCGAACGCCAGGTAGGCGTAGGGCGAGATGAAATCGAGGTAAAAATCAATGCGTTTCATGGCGTCGGCGGTGGTGGGCGGGAACAGCGGGCGACGGCCCGGCGCTGCAGCACGCGGCGCCAGATCTCGCGCTTGCCGGCCTCGTCCAGGGCTCTCCAGCCGCCGATCTCCTCCAGGCGACGCTGGCAGCCCTCGCACCAGCCGGTGGTGGCGTCGAGCCGGCACACCTGCACGCAGGGCGAGGGCACGGGGGCGGGCCCGGTTTCAGGGTCAAAATAAACGACAGCCGGCGTGGACATTTCCTAGGTAGCTATTTTTTTAGGAGCGAAATTCGATCAGGCCGCCACCGGCGCCTGCACCACGTCGGCCACCGGCGCGCCGGTGAGGCGCTCCAGATCGCGCGGTTGCAGCGGGAACACGCCATGCGGGTGCCCGGCGGCGGCCCAGACCTCGGCGAAGCGCAGCAGATCGCGGTCGATCAGGGTCACCACCGGGCCGGCGTGGCCGACCGGCGACACGCCGCCAATCGAGAAACCGGTCTTGGCCTTGACGAACTCGGCGTCGGCGCGGCCCAGCTTGCCGCCGCCGGCGCAGACCAGCGCCTCGACCTTCTTCTCGTCCACGCGCCGGTCGCCCGAGGTGACCACCAGCACCGCCGCGTCGTCGCTCTTGCGGCGAAAGACGATGCTCTTGGCGATCTGCCCCAGCGCCACGCCCAGCGCGTCGGCCGCCTGCTGCGCGGTGCGCGCCGCGTCGTCCAGCATCACCGGCTGGCGCGGATGGCCCAGCGCGAGCAGCGCCTCGGTGACCCGCTGCACGCCGGGGGGAAGTTTGTCTTGGGCAATGTCGCTCATGGGCTTATCCGATGTCCTTCATGTGTTCAGTTCAGCTCACCCCGCCGCCCGCTTGACCATGAACAGGCTGGCGCCCATGGCCATCAGCACGCCGCCGAACACGCGGTTCTGGCGCCGGCGTGCGCGGGCGGTGGAAAGCCAGCGCTGCGCGCGCGAGGCGAGAAAGGCGTAGCCGTGCATCACCACCACGTCGGTGGCGATGGTGGTGACCAGCAAAATGGCCAGTTGCAGCGCCAGCGGGCGCTTGGGGTCGATGAACTGCGGCAGCACCGCCACCATGAAGACGATGCCCTTGGGATTGGTGACGTTGGTGAACAGGCCCAGCAGCACGCGTTCGCGCACGCTGGGCGGGCGGGGAGCGGCAGGCACCGCGGGGGCCGCCGCCGCGTCGACCATCCGCTCGGCCGCGGCCACCGGGGCGCGCCACTGGCGCCAGCCCAGCCAGATCAGGTAGGCGGCACCGACGAACTTGACCACCGTGAAAGCCGTGGCCGAGGCGATGAGCACCGCGCCGACGCCCGCGCCCGCCACCAGCAGGATCAGCGCCAGCCCGATCTGCAAGCCGGCGATGGTGGCGCTGCTCGCGCGCACCCCGTAGGCCAGGCCGTGCGACATCGACAGCACCGCGCCCGAGCCGGGCGATAGAGCAATCACCCAGGCGGCGGCAAAGTAAGCCAGCCAGACATGAAATTCCATTGAGAGCCTCTCAGCAACACCACCACACGCTGCAAGCCTCACGACGCGCGACCTGAGCGCGGCGCAGAACCAGCGGACGCCGCGCAAGGGCCGCCCCGCCGCGCAGGCGTCGTCCCCCTGCCCGCGGAGCGCAGCGCAGCGAGAGCGGGGGGAAGCGGCGCAGCAGCTCAGGGGGGTGTTTCATGCCGCACGCTTGTTCAACACCGCCGTGGCCACGCGCGAATTGGGCTTGCGGCCCAGCACATCGCTGATGTATTGGCCGGCGTCGATCAGCTTGTCGAGGTCGATGCCGGTGTCGATGCCCATGCCTTGCAACAGGTAGACCAGGTCTTCGGTGGACACGTTGCCGGTGGCGCCCTTGGCGTAAGGGCAACCGCCCAGGCCGGCCACCGAGGACTGGTGATTCCAGACCCCCATCTGCAGCGCCGCCAGGGTGTTGGACAGCGCCTGGCCGTAGGTGTCGTGGAAGTGGCCGGACACCTGGTCCAGCTCGAAATGCTGGAGCGTGGCCTGCAGCGCCGCCTGCACCTTGCGCGGCGTGCCCACGCCGATGGTGTCGGCGACGTCGACGCGCTCGACGCCGATGCCCTTCATCAGGCCGGCCAGGTAGCCGACCTTCTCGGGGGCGATCTCGCCCTCATACGGGCAGCCCACGGTGCAGCTCATGGCGCCGCGCACGGCGATGCCGGCGGCCCGGGCGGCCTGCACCACGGGGGCGAAGCGCTCGATGCTCTCGGCGATGGAGCAGTTGATGTTCTTCTGGCTGAAGGCCTCGCTGGCGGCGCCGAACACCACGATTTCATCCGGGCGGTCGGCCAGCGCCGCCTCGAAGCCCTTCAGATTTGGCGTGAGCACCGAATAGCGCACCCCGGCCCGGCGTTCGATGCCGCTCATCACCTCGTGGTTGTCGGCCATCTGCGGCACCCACTTGGGGCTGACATAGGAGGTGACCTCGATCTCACGCAGACCGGCGTCCTGCAGGCGCCGCACCAGCTCGACCTTGGCCGCGGCGGGCACCGGTTGTTTCTCGTTCTGCAAGCCGTCGCGCGGGCCGACGTCCACAATGCGCACGCGGGTGGGCAGGCTCATGGGTATCTCTCTCTCGCAAGTTGTCTGAAAGTGTCTTCTGGCAGTTTAGCGACTTGGCCGCCGGGTCGTCGGCGCGCACGCGGTCGGCCTTGGACCGTATGATGGCTTTGCCCCCTGCCCCGGACCGTGCCATGAAGCTTGCCTTGCTCTCCGACATCCACGCCAACCGCCAGGCGCTGGACGCCTGCCTGGCCCACGCCGAGGCCGCGGGCGCCGAGCGCTACGCCTTTCTCGGCGATCTGGTCGGCTACGGTGCCGATCCGGCCTACGTGGTGCGCTGCGTCATGGACAAGGTGGCGCACGGCGCCCTGGCGGTCAAGGGCAACCACGACCACTACGCCACGCAGCCGCCAAGCGGCGAGACCGACATGGGCCACACCGGCGTGGCCTGGACGCAGCAGCAGTTGAACAGCGCCGAAAGCGCCTTCCTGGCCGATCTGCCCATGACCCGCGCCGAGGGCAGCGTGCTGCTGGTGCACGCCAGCGCCGACGCGCCCGGCAGCTGGCGCTACGTGGAAACCCCCGCGCTGGCCGCCAGCAGTATCGACGCCGCCAGCACGCCGCCACTGGGCCACGAGCAGGTGCGCTACGTGTTTGGCGGCCACGTGCACCTACAGACCCTGTACTTCCGCGGCGGCGCCGGCAAGCTGATGCCGTTCAGCCCCACGCCGGGCGTGCCGATCCCGGTGCCGCGGCATCGGCATTGGCTGGCCACCGTGGGCTCGGTCGGCCAGCCGCGCGACGGCCGCATCGAGGCCATGTACACGATGTTCGACGAGGCCGCGCAGCAGCTCACCTTCCATCGCGTGCCCTACGACGTGCAGGCGGCTGCGGCGGCCATCCGCGGCACGCCCATGCCGGCCTTCTTCGCCGACCGCCTGGAGCAGGGACGATGAGCCACCCGCAACCCGGCGCCCTGGTCGACGGCTTCGTGCTGGGCGAGATGTTGCACAAGGGCGGCATGGCGTTGATCCACAAGGTGGACTACGCCGACGGCCGCGCCGCGCCATTTCCGATGGTGATGAAGGTGCCGCGCATGACGGTGGGCGACGGCGCCGAGAACATCGTCAGCTTCGAGGTCGAACACCAGATGATGCAGGCCTTGAGCGGCCCGCACGTGCCGCGCCTGGTGGCGGCAGGCGACTTGTCGGTGCTGCCCTATCTGGTGATGGAGTACGTCGCCGGCCAGACCCTCGACCACTGGCTGGACCAGGTCATCGGCGGCCAGCCGCTCGTGCCCCAGCAGTTGGCGCAGTTGGGTGCGGCCGTGGCCGTGGCCGCCCACGCCATGCACCAGCAGAACGCCGTGCACCTGGATCTGAAGCCGGCCAACGTGCTGATCCGCGACGACGGCTCGGCCGTGCTGCTCGACTTTGGCCTGTCCTTCCACGCCCACTACCCGGATTTGCTGGCCGAGGAGATGCGCCAGGCGGTCGGCTCGCCGGCCTACATGTCGCCCGAACAGGTGGTGGGCGTGCGCGGTGACCCGCGCAGCGACGTGTTTGCCATCGGCGTGATGCTGTACGAGCTGGCCACCGGCGAGCTGCCCTTTGGCGCGCCGTCCGGCCAGAGCGGCCTGCGCCAGCGCCTGTGGATGGACCCGCAGCCACCGCGCGCGCGCCGCCCCACGCTGCCCGGCTGGCTGCAGGAAGTCATCCTGCGCTGCCTGGAGCCCGCCGCCGCCGACCGCTACCCCTCGGCCGCGCACCTGGCTTTCGATCTGACGCACCCCGACCAGATCCAGATCACCGAACGCGGCAAGCGCCTGAAGGGCACCGGCTTCGGCACCCATTTCAAGCGCTGGGTTCGCGCCGCCGGCCAGCAGTACCAGCCCAGCCCCCTGCCCGCGCGCCAGATCAGCGAGGTGCCAATTTTGATGGTGGCCGTGCCGCACCACGACGTCAGCGACGCCACCTTGTTCTCGCTGCGCCAGGCCGTGGACCGCTCGCTGGGCATCCGGCCAGGCGCGCGCCTGGCGGTGGTGACGGTGCTGTCGCCCAGCGCCGCCAGCAACTCGGACGCCAGCCGCAGCGAAACCACGCTGCACCGCAGCATGCTGAGCATGCTCAAGAACTGGGCTCAGGGCCTGCGGCTGGAGGGCCGCCAGGTGTCCTACCACGTGCTGGAAGACAGCGACCCGGCCGACGCCATCGTGCGCTACGCCGAGGCCAACGCCGTCACCATGATCGTGATGGGGGCGGCCACGCACGGCCTGCAGTTGCAGCGCTTCGTGGCCACGGTGCCGATCAAGGTCGCCATGCGGGCGCCGTGCACGGTGATCCTGGTCAAGCAGACGATGCCGTTCGCACAGCTGGGGTGATCACCACGCCCCCCGATGCGCCTGACGGCGCTTCCCCCCACTGGGGGGCGGGCCGGCCGCTTCGGAGCGGCCGTGCGCAGCGGCCCCTCGCATGGCCTGCTCCGCGGCCTTTTGGCAGGGGTGTGCGGCCGGTTTGAGACAATAAACGGCCAGAGGCCAGCGTGGATAGATCGCTTTTAGCTATTATAAATATAGCAAATAGTGAATGATTTGCGATGGACAGGCGCTCAAGTCCCCGTGCCCAAACGCAGCAATTCAGCACCTTCGGCCACTTGGTCACCGGGCGCATAGAGCACTTCGTCCACCACGCCGTCCTGCGGCGCGGCGATGGTGTGCTCCATCTTCATGGCCTCCATCACCGCCAGGGCCTGCCCTTTCCTGACCTTGTCGCCGGCCCGCACGGCCACCGAGACCACCTTGCCCGGCATCGGCGCGGTCAGGCGTCCGCCCTCCGCCACGCCTTCGCTGGAGTGGGTCAGCACGTCCAGCTCGGTGATCAGGGTGGCGCCTTGCGTGCCGAACACGTGCATCACCTCGCCGCGCGCGAACACCTGCACCACCTCGCGCCGGCCGGCGTAGCGCACGTCGATGCGGCCGTCGGGCTGGCGCCGGAAATCCAGCGCCGCGGCTTCGCCCTCGCCGACCTTCAGCTGCAGGCCGTCGTCGAGGTAGCGCAGCTTGGCCACCACCGGCTGGCCGGCGTACTGCAGGTCGATGCGGCGCGAAGCCACGCCGTGCGAGCGAAAGCCATCCACGCGGCTGAACGGGTCGTGGCTCTGGGCGTCCTGCTCGGCCAGCACCGTCTGCGCCACGGCCGAGGCCACCGCCATGTCGACCCCAATCGGGTCCTGTTTGAACAGGCTGTCGGCCTCACGCGGGATCAGCGCCGTGTCCAGCCGGGCCTGGCTGAACGAGGGCGTGGCCAGCACGCGGCGCAGAAACTGCACGTTGGTCTGCACGCCGACAATGCGCATCTCGGCCAGCGCGGCGTCCAGCTTGCCCAGCGCCTCTTCGCGCGTGGCGCCCCAGACGATGAGCTTGGCGATCATCGAGTCGTAGTAGGGGCTGATGGCGTCGCCCTCGCGCACGCCGTCGTCCACCCGCACCTCGTCGATCTCGAAGCTGCTGGCCGCCGGTTTGCGGTACACGTGCAGCGTGCCCGTGGCCGGCAAAAAATTCTTGTCCGGGTTCTCGGCGTTGATGCGCGCCTCGATGGCGTGGCCCTGGATGTCCAGCTCGTCCTGCGCCAGCGGCAGCGGCTCGCCGGAAGCCACGCGCAGTTGCCACTCCACCAGGTCCAGGCCGGTGATGGCCTCGGTCACCGGGTGCTCGACCTGCAGGCGCGTGTTCATCTCCATGAAGTAGAACTTCATCTCGTCGGGCTTGTCGTAGCCGCCCGGCTGCTCGACGATGAACTCCACCGTGCCCGCGCCCACGTACTTGACGGCGCGCGCCGCCGCCACCGCGGCTTCGCCCATGCGTTGGCGCAGCGATTCGGTCATGCCGGGCGCGGGGGCTTCCTCCAGCACCTTCTGGTGGCGGCGCTGCACCGAGCAGTCGCGCTCGAACAGGTAAACCACATTGCCATGCGTGTCGCCAAACACCTGGATCTCGATGTGGCGCGGGCGCTGCACGTACTTCTCGACCAGCACCGCGTCGTCGCCAAAGCTGTTGATGGCCTCGCGCTTGCAGCTGTCCAGCGCGGCGGCAAAGTCGGCCGCCTTTTCCACGGCGCGCATGCCCTTGCCGCCGCCGCCGGCGCTGGCCTTGATCAGCACCGGGTAGCCAATGCGGTCGGCCTCTTTTTGCAGCAGCGCCGGGTCCTGATCGGCACCGTGGTAGCCGGGCACCAGGGGCACCTGGGCGGCCTCCATCAGGCGCTTGGACTCGGCCTTCAGGCCCATGTCCTTGATGGCCGACGCCGGCGGGCCGATGAACACCAGCCCAGCTTTGGCGCAGGCCTGGGCAAAGTCCTCGTTCTCGCTCAAGAAGCCGTAGCCGGGGTGAATCGCCTCGGCGCCCGTGGCCTTGGCCGCGTCGATGATGCGCTGCCACTGCAGGTAGCTCTCCTTGGGCGAGTTGCCGCCCACGTGCACCGCCTCGTCGCAGGCCATCACGTGCTTGGCGTGCGCGTCGGCGTCGGAATACACCGCCACCGTCTTTAGCCCCAAGCGACGGGCGGTGGCCGCCACGCGGCAGGCAATTTCGCCGCGGTTGGCGATGAGAATTTTCTTGAACATGTCTTTCTCCTTGGGCGCCCATCGCCCTCACACCGGGTGGGGCGCGGGCTCGCCCCCCAAAAACGCCCGCAGCTTGCGGACCACGATCTTCAAAAACTTGAACAGCACCACCAGCAACACCACCGACACCAGCAGCATCACCAGCAGCACCACGCCAAACACCAGCGGATGCTGGGTGGCCAGCCACACCATGGCCACCACCAGGCCATCCTCGAAAAACGAGGCCAGCCAGTTGGAAAACGGCTCGGGCGAGGTGTTGATGGCCGCCCGCGTGGTGGCCTTGGTGGCAAAGGACGTCGCCGCCAGCGAGCCGCCCAGCAGCCCCGCCGCCATGCCCATGGCGCCCGAATCGGCGCCGAACACGCCAGCGGCCAGCAGCGCCCCAGCGGGGATGCGGATCACGCTGTTGACGGCGTCCCAGGTGCTGTCGACCCAGGGAATCTTGTCGGCGAAAAACTCCACCAGCAGCATGAAGCCACTGGCCGCCAGCACGGCCGGGTGCATCAGCAGGTGCAGCCCCTCGGGCAGTTGGATCCAACCGGCATAGCCCATCGCGCCGGTCAGAAACACCACCGCATACAGCCGAAAGCCGCTGGCCCAACCCAGCGCCGCGGCCAGTGCCAGCAGGCTGGGCATGTCCAGTTTTTGCGCCACCGCGTCCACCGCGCCGCCAATCTGGCCCGCCGCCTGCCCCACCGCCTCGGCCGTGCCGGCCGGTGCGTGCACGCCCATGCCGTGCAGCCACTGCAGCAGCTGCTGGATCACCGCGTCCATGGCGTGATCCCCTCGTGTGCACCGAGTGTCACATGGCCCAAAATACTATTAAAACAATAGCTATTCTGGCAATATCCACGCCGACCCAAGGCATTTTTGACCCAAAACCCAGGAAACCGCCCCCCCAACCGAGACACCCCACCCCCGGCCGCGCGGCCCGACAAAAGGCCGCGGAGCAGGCCACGCCCGCGAACGCCGTGGAAGGGCTTGGCCCGCCCACTGGCGTTGTCCCCCTTGGGGGGGAAGGCGCGAAGCGACTCAGGGGGGGTCACAACCACCCTGCTTTGCGTTTTTGCAGGAACGACTGCACGCCCTCCTTGCCCTCGTCGCTGGCCCGGATGTCGGCAATGCCCTTGACGGTGTGGTCGATCAGCAGGCGGGTGATGTCGCGGCCGGCCACGTGCTGCACCAGGGCCTTGCACTCGCGCACGGCGTTGGGGCTGTTGGCTGTCAGCGCGGCCACCAGGCCGGCCACGGCAGCGTCCAGGCCCTCGGCTGCCGCCACCTCGTGCACCAGGCCCAGGCGGTGTGCCTCGGCGGCGCCAAAGCGCTCGGCGGTCAGAAAGTAGCGGTGCGCGGCGCGCGCGCCCATGGCGCGGATCAGGTAGGGGCTGATGGTGGCCGGGATCAGACCCAGCTTGACCTCGCTGACGCAAAACTGCGCCGTCTCCACGGCCACGGCCATGTCGCAGCAGGCCACCAAACCTAAGCCGCCGGCGTACACGTCGCCCTGCACGCGGGCGATGGTGGGCTTGGGGCATTCGTACAGCGTGCGCAGCATGAAGGCCAGCTTCTCGGCGTCGGCCAGATTTTCCTCGCGCGTGTAGTCGGCCATGCGGCGCATCCAGTTCAAATCGGCCCCAGCGCAAAAGGCCGGGCCCTCGGCCATCAGCACGATGGCGCGCACCTCGGGCGCCTCGCCCAGGCGCGTGAAGGCTTCGGCCAGTTCGGCGATGACCTCGTCGTTGAAGGCGTTGCGCACCTCGGGGCGGTTGAGGGCCACGGTGGCCACGTGGCCCTGGGTGCTGATGCGGAGGGTGGAGGTGTCGGTCATTGAGGGGCTTTCCAGACGACTTGGTCGTCCACGGCGTACGGTTGGCAGGGGCTGGCGCTGAGGCGCTGGCAATTGGCCAGCGCGCGCGCCAGGGGGTCGTCGCCCATGTCGGCCCATGCCCAGACGCCGTTGGCGCTGAGCACGAAGGCGCGTGGCATGGACTTGGTGAGGAACATCTTGTAGCCCTCCCGACCAGTGGGCCTGAGGTGGGGCACTTTGTCCACGTCGTCCAGCGCGGCAAAACCGGTAGCCGCTGGAACAGGCATCAGGCCGACGCTTGCCAGCTCCGGATAGCGCTCGGCCACAGGCAGGCCAACCGCGCCCATGAAGGCTTGTACCTTGGGCTGCCACACGGGTTCGGCCGCGCGAGCGCCAAAGAAACTGTGCGAGTCGCTGCCAAACGGCCCGACATTGACCACTTCCACCGGTGCGCCGGCACCGGCGTAGGCCTCGGCCATGGCTTTCCACAGGCGTTCCGGGAAAAAGCTGTCGTTCTCGCCATAGAACCACAGCGACGGCCGGCGCGTGTCCTTGCCATAGTTGCCAGCCGCACGCGCCAGCGCGCCTTCCCAGCCGGAACAGTCGCTCTGGCGCAAGCCGCCGGCAAAGTTGACCAGGCCCTTCACGCCGGGCAGATCCAGGGTGCCGGCGGCCAAGGTAGTCCAGCCACCGTGCGACTGCCCGACCAGCAGCACCTGCCGCGTGTCGGCCCACGCCTGGCCGGCCAACCAGTCCAGCACGGTCTTCACGTCCTCGGCTTGCGCCAAGCCATTGCTCTCGACATTGCAGCCACCGCCGACGTAGGCGCCCGAGGACTTGGAAAAGCCAGCCCGCATCGGCACCACCACGGCATGGCCTCGAACCAGGAAAAACCGCGCGGCGCGGGTGGGCCGGTAGCGGGCCTGAAAGCGTGTGTCTCCGGCCATCTTGCCGTGGTTGATGACAACGATGGGAAACGGGCCTTCACCCGGTGGGCGGTACAGTGTGGTTTCCAGTTCGATGTTGAACAACTTGCCGGTGCTGGGCACGCGCACGACTTCCTCGCGTAGCGCCCGGTTCAGGTCTGGCGCGCCGGTGTTCACCTGCGCCAAGGCCACGCTGGCGATCACGCCCAACGCCATCGGCACGCCAAGCCGAAGAATAGCGGCAGCGGCACCCAGCAAGCCCGGCGCGCTCATGCCGGCTCCCGCAGCATGTAGACCAAGTCCAGTACGGGGCAGGCGATCCCCAGGCCGGTGAGCGCCGCCGTGATCTGGCCGCGGTGGTGCGTGCCGTGGTTGAACACATGCGTCAGCGTGGCGGCACAGGGCAGCGTGACCGGTTCGCCGCGCGTGGTGGTGTAGCTGAGCACGCCGTCAAAACGCTCCGCGGGCCAGCTTTGGATCAAAGCCGCCCAGCGCACGGAACCCTCCCGCAGGCGCGTGTCCAGCCGCACGCGGTCGGGCTCGGCTTCGTCGTCCAACGCCAGTTGGGGCGAAATGCCTTCGTCGAAGCGGCGAAACCACAGCAGATGCTCGCCCACCAGCAGGTGGTTCAAGGTGCCGTGGATGCTGTTGAAGAACAGACCGACATCGCGGCGGTAGTCGGCATCGGCCACGGCGGCCACGGCGTTCAGCAGGCGTACCGTGGCCCAGGCGTTGTAGCGCGCCAGGGTGCCGAAGTGGACGTGTGGGTTCATCGTCATTGCCCCCAAATGCGCAGGCCGCGGTGGCCCGCAAAGGCATCGTAGTCGCGGTCGCTGTGCAGCAGCAGGTAGTTGTGCTCGATGCAGAAAGCGGCCACCAAGGTGTCGATGGCGCCCCGCACCGTGACGCCGTGCGCGCGCAAGCCCCGGTAATGTTCGGCGGCGGCCAGTGCCAGGTCTTCGCCGCCGCAGCGCTCGACACTCAAGCTGAGCAGCAACAGCCGCGCCTGCCGCATGGCGCGCTCGTGGCGAAAGCCGCGCAGCACCTCGAACAAGACCAAGTCAGGCACCACCAGGCGGATGCGGCCGTCGTGCAGCAAGCGGCGCAACTCACCCCGCGCCGCGGTGTCGCGGGCGTTGAAAAAATCGATCCAGACGCTGGAATCAACGACCAGCACGGCGCGCCGCCTTGGCACGGGTGGCAGGGAACGGGGCTTGCCCCACGGCGCCGTAGGCGGCGCCAGGCTCATGCACCGCCGATATCGGCGCCTCGTCGGTCGCAGGCTGGGTCCAGTCGATGGACTCATCGCCCTCCCACTGGAGCTTGCCCTCCCACTTGAGGATTTCGCGGTACGCCGCCTGGCGCGCCAGCAGACGCAGGCCCGCCTCCACGGTTTCCTTTTTGGTGGTGTAGGGACCAGCGCGCATGGCCTCGGCCAGCAAGGCGTCGTCAATGTCGATGTTGGTGCGCATGATGTGTATAAATTTCAGTTTATATGCACATCATACCCATTACATGCGAAAAACGCCAAACTTGACATCAGGCACCGGCGCGTTCTGCGCGGCGGCCAGGCCCAGCGCCAGCACGCGGCGGGTGTCGGCGGGGTCGATGATGCCGTCGTCCCACAAGCGGGCGGTGGCGTAGTAGGGGTGGCCTTGCTCTTCGTACTGCTGGCGGATGGGGGCTTTGAAGGCCTCTTCCTCGTCGGCGCTCCACTGACCACCCTTGCCTTCAATGCCGTCGCGGCGCACGGTGGCCAGCACGCTGGCGGCCTGCTCGCCGCCCATGACGCTGATGCGCGCGTTGGGCCACATCCACAAAAAACGCGGGCTGTACGCACGGCCGCACATGCCGTAGTTGCCGGCGCCAAAGCTGCCGCCAATGATGATGGTGAACTTGGGCACGTTGGCGGTGGCCACGGCGGTGACCATCTTGGCGCCGTGGCGGGCGATGCCTTCGTTCTCGTATTTGCGCCCGACCATGAAGCCGGTGATGTTCTGCAAGAACACCAGCGGAATCTTGCGCTGGCAGCACAGCTCGATGAAGTGCGCGCCTTTTTGCGCCGATTCGCTGAACAAAATGCCGTTGTTGGCCACGATGCCCACCGGCATGCCCTCGATGCGGGCAAAGCCGCACACCAGGGTGGCGCCGAAGCGCGCCTTGAATTCATGGAACTCGCTGCCGTCGACGATGCGGGTGATGATCTCGCGCACGTCGAAAGGCTTGCGCGTGTCGGTGGGGATCACGCCGTACAGCTCCTCGGGCGGGTGCAGGGGCGGCACGGGCGGTTGCAAGTCGCCAGCGTAGGTCTTCTTGTGGTTCAGCCGCGCCACCGCCTCGCGCGCCAGTGCCAGTGCGTGCATGTCGTTTTGCGCCAGGTGGTCGGCCACGCCGGACAGGCGGGTGTGCACGTCACCACCGCCCAAATCCTCGGCAGTGACGACCTCGCCGGTGGCGGCCTTCACCAAGGGCGGGCCACCCAGGAAGATGGTGCCCTGGTTCTTGACGATGATCGACTCGTCGCTCATGGCCGGCACGTAGGCGCCGCCGGCCGTGCAACTGCCCATGACCACGGCGATCTGGGCGATGCCCTGCGCGCTCATGTTGGCCTGGTTGAAGAAGATGCGGCCAAAGTGGTCGCGGTCAGGAAAGACCTCGTCCTGGTTGGGCAGGTTGGCGCCACCGGAATCGACCAGGTAGATGCAGGGCAGGCGGTTCTGCTCGGCGATCTCCTGCGCACGCAGGTGCTTTTTGACGGTGAGCGGGTAGTAGGTGCCGCCTTTGACGGTGGCGTCGTTGCAGACGATCATGCAATCGACGCCCGACACGCGGCCGATGCCGGCCACGATGCCAGCGCCCGGCGCGTCGCCACCGTACATGTGCAGCGCCGCCAGGGGCGCCACTTCCAGGAAGGGCGTGCCGGGATCGAGCAGCATCTGCACGCGCACGCGCGGCAGCAGCTTGCCGCGGCCGGTGTGCTTGGCACGCGCGGCCTCGCCGCCGCCCTGCCCGACTTCGCTCACCCGGGCCTGCAAATCGTCCACCAGGGCCCGCATCGCGGTGGCGTTGGCTTGAAAGTCCGCCGAGCGGGCGTTGAGCTTGCTTTCAATGACAGGCATGAGGATGACCTTTACTCTCGTTTCAGTAGCACACTTTCTTTGATGGACGCCGACATAAGATACTTTTCTCTCATATCTTCCGTTTGGCGCCCCCTCGGCGCCAAACTGGCGCGGGCCGGGGGCACTCGACGCCGTCCACTCTCCGCAGCATAGGGCAAGCGCCGGGTGGGCGCCAGTCATTGAGGTTGCAAATCACGCCAAATTTCTTGAAACTGGCGCCATGTCGGTTGTCTCCAGGCCCGTTGCCGCACACACCCCCATGGCCTTTGTGCAGGCCGTTCTGCAAGCCTATGCCGAACGCGGCCGCGACCCTTCCGGGGCGTTGCTCAAGGCGCAAATTACGCCAACAAACCTGGCAAACCCAGACCTGCGCGTCGGCGCCAGCGCGTTCGAGCGTCTGTGCGCCGCCGCCATGCAGGAGCTGGACGACGAAGCCCTGGGCTGGTTCAGTCGGCGCCTGCCCTGGGGCAGCTACGGCCTGCTGGCGCGCGCCTCCACCGGCGCGCCCACCCTGGGCGTGGCGCTGGCGCGCTGGTGTCGCCACCATGGCCTGCTGACCGACGACGTGCGGCTGACGCTGGCCGTGGCGCGCGGCGTGGCCACCCTGAGCATCGAGGAGCGGCGCCTGCCGCCCGCGCTGCGCGAGTTCGCCCTGCTCTCGCTGCTGCGCAACGCCCACGGCCTGGCCTGCTGGTGGATCGACTCGCGCATTCCCCTGGCCGAGGCGGTTTTTCCGTTCGCCGCCCCCGCGCATGCCGACGCCTACGCCCGGATGTTTCCCGGCCCGACCCGCTTTGGCGCGGCGCGCGCGGCGCTGCGCTTCGACGCCGGCTACCTGCAGCTGCCGCTGCGCCGCGACGACGCTGCGCTGGACCTGATGCTGCGCCGCGCCCTGGCCCTGATGGTGCTGCCCTACCGGCACGACCGCCTGCTGGTGGAACGCGTGCGCCAACTGCTGGCCAGCGGTGGTGCGCACACGGCCGAATCGGTGGCGGCGCAACTGGCCGTGTCGGCGCGCACCCTGCACCGCGCCCTGCGTGCCGAGGGCGCCAGCCTGCAGGTGTTGAAGGACGAAGCGCGCCGCGCACGCGCCACCGAGCTGCTGCTGCGCACGCGGCGCCCCGTCAAGCAGGTCGCGCACGAGGCGGGCTTTCGCAGCGACAAGGCCTTCATCCGCGCCTTCCGCGCCTGGACCGGCCACACCCCGGACGAGCTGCGGCGCCAGGCGGAATGAGCTTCAGCGGTCCGCCAGCAGGCCCGACAACTGGCCCATGTGGGTGAGCAGGCGCGTGGCGCCGGCGGCCAGCAACGGCGCGCCGTCCGCGCCCGGCGGGCAATAGCCCCAGACCACGGCCCCGGCCGCCACACCGGCCTGCACGCCGGCGGCGGAATCCTCCACCACCAGGCAACGCGCGGGCGGCACGCCGACGTGCTGGGCCGCCGCCAGGTACACGTCGGGCGCGGGTTTGCTGGCGGCCATCTCCTGGCCGCTGAACACGGCACCACCGAACAGCCGCGACAAGCCGACGCGCGCCAGCTGCATCTCGACCTTGTGGCGATCGGCGCCGGAGGCGCAGGCGATGCGCCCGCCGGTGACGGCGTGCGCCGCGTGGGCGGCCTCCAGGGCGCCTTCGATGGGCGTCAGATGCGCCTGCAGCTCGGCGTTGCGGCGGGCATAAAAGCGCTCCATCCACTCATCGGTGAGCGGCTGACCGGTGCGCGCCTCGATCAGCGCGCGGTGGCTACGCACCGTGACGCCGACGAAGCGGCGCATGCATTCGTCGATGCCAATGTCCCAGCCGCGTTCGGTCAGCATGGCGCTGAGCACGCGCATGGTGATCGGCTCGCTGTCCACCAGCACGCCGTCGCAGTCGAACAAAATCGCGTCCATCGTCGTCACCTCACCCCAAAAATCGCAAAGCCGCGATTGTCAGGGCAGTGCGTCGCCGTCCAGGTAGTACCAGCGCCCGTCCTCGCGCACGAAGCGGCTCAGCTCATGCTGGCGCACGGCCCGCCCGCCGATGCGCCAGCGCGCGACGAAGCGGACTTCAGCCTGGTCTTGGCCCGTGCCGCGCGCGTCGTGCACCTCCAGCCCCAGCCATTTGCAGTGCGGCTCGAACGCCACCGACGGCGGCCGACGCGAGGGGTGCCAGGTGGCCAGAAGATGCTCGGCGCGCCCCTGCACAAAGGCGCTGTAGCGCGAACGCATCAGGCTTTCCGCATCGGGCGCGGGCAAGCCACCGTCCAGGTAGCGGCCGCAGCAGGCGGTGTACGCCAGGGGCCGCTGGCGGAGATCGGTGCGCCCGCAGGGGCAGCTCGGCTCACGCGGCGCAGTCATGTTGAGGCAAGATCGGGCGCGGGCCCAAGCCCGATGGCGAACCAGGAGAGAGGAATCATGTTCAACATGAGCGTGCCGTGGTGGGAGCTGATGCTGCGCGGCGTGGTGGTGTACGCATTTTTGCTGGTGTTTCTGCGCCTGACCGGGCGCCGGCAGATCGGCCAGTACGATCCGTTCGACCTGATTTTGCTGCTGATTCTGAGCAACGCGGTGCAGAACTCGATGAATGGGGGCGACAACTCACTCATCGGCGGCCTGATCAGCGCGCTGACCTTGATCGGCTGCCATCTGCTGGTCTCGCGCGTGGCCTGGCGCAGCCCGCGCGTCGCGCGCCTGATCGACGGCCGCCCGAAGGTGCTGATCCGCGCCGGCCAGCTCGATGCCAGCACCATGCGCGCCGAACGCCTGACGGTGGACGATGTGCACGCCGCCCTGCGCGCCGCCGGCTGCCTGCACACGCACGAGGTGGAGCGCGCCACCATCGAAACCAATGGCCAGATCACGGTGGTGCCGCGCAACCGGGATTCGGCGCGCGGGCTGCCCGACCTGCCGCCGGTTTGAGCCCCTGCGCGGCGCGGGTCAGCCCTTGGCCGGCGCGCGGCGCGCCTTGTGCACCTCGTAGCTTTCCACCGGCGCACCCTGCTTGCGCCAGTCGCCAAAGCCGCCGTCGATGTGGGCGACGTTGGTCATGCCCATTTGCTGCAAGGCCAGCGTGGCCAGGGCGCTGCGCCAGCCAGCGCCGCAGAACAGGATGTACTCCTTGTCTTCTTGGCCGAACACGGGCTTGTAGTAGGGCGACTCGGGATCGACCCAGAACTCGAGCATGCCGCGCGGCGCGTTGATGGCGCCGGGCACGGTGCCTTCGCGCTCCAGCTCGCGCACGTCGCGGATGTCGACGAGCTGCGCGCGGGGATCCTCCAGGCGTTCGCGCACCTGCGCCACGCTGTAGGTGGTGACCTGCGCCATCGCCTCGTCGACGAGCGCGCGAAAACCCTTGGTGATCGGCATGATGTGTCTCCTTGTCGAATCTAACGTCGCCAGAATTGCGGGGTGAACAGCACCAGCACCGACAGCAGCTCCAGCCGCCCCAACAGCATGGCCAGCGAGCACAGCCAGATCTGGAAGTCGCTCAGCACCCCATAGTTGCCGGACGGCCCGACCTTGCCCATGCCGGGGCCGATGTTGTTCAGGCAGGCGATGATGGCGGTGAACGAAGTCACCACGTCGGCGCCCGAGGCCAGCATCAGCATAGTCAGCCCGACCATGATGCCACCGTAGATCAGCATGTAGGCCATGACGGCGCCGATCACGTCGTTGGACACTGGCGTGCGGCCCAGCGCCACCGGGTGCATCACGCGCGGGTGGATGATGCGCACCAGCTCGCGCTCGGCGATCTTCACCAGCATCAGCATGCGCACCAGCTTGATGCCGCCGCCGGTGGACCCCGCGCACGAGGCAAAGCAGCCCAGAAACAGCAGCAGCACCGGCACGAAGGTGGGCCACAGCAGGTAGTCGGTGGTGGCGTAGCCGGTGGTGGTGCCGACCGACACGACCTGGAACGCCGCCTGCCGGACCGCGGTGAGGAAATCCGGGTACACCTTCTCGGCCAGCAACATCAGCATGACCATCGACACCGCCCCGCCCATCACCAGGAAATAGGCGCGCACCTCGCTGTCGCTGGCCAGCGGCGCCAGCGAGCGCTGCCGCCACACCAGGAAATAGCGCGCGAAACTGATGCCGGCCAGGCCCATGAACAGCACGGCCGTCCACTCCAGCTGCGGCGAGTTCCAGTAGCCAAAGCTCTGGTCGTGCGAGGACAGCCCGCCCAGCCCCACCGTGGTGCACATGTGCATGAAGGCGTCCGACCAGCTCATGCCGCCCCAGCGGTAGGCCAGAAAGCAGGCCAGCGAGAGCACGAAATACACGCTCCACAGGCCGCGCGCGGTGTCGGCCAGGCGCGGGGTCAGGCGCTGCTCTTTCATCGGGCCCGGCATCTCGGCCTTGTACAGCTGCATGCCGCCCAGCCCCAGGAAGGGCAGCACGGCCACGGCCAGCAGCATCACGCCCAGACCGCCCACCAGTTGCAGGAAACAGCGCCAGATGTTGACCGAGGGCGCCAGCAGGTCCAGCCCGGCCAGCGACGTGGCGCCGGTGGCGGTGAGGCCGCTCATGGCCTCGAAGTAGGCGTCGGTGAAGCTGATGCCGCGCACGGTGAACATCAGCGGCAGCGCGGCGTAGATCGGCAGCACCACCCAGACCAGGGTGACCAGCAGAAAGCCGTCGCGCACCGTCAGCTCGCGGTTGGCGTGGCGCGTGCGCACCCACAGCCAGGCGCCGGTGGCGAGCGTGAACAGCAGGCACCAGATCCAGACCAGCACATGCCGGCCGCCTTCGCCAAACCAGTCCCAGGCCATGGGCACCAGAAAGGCGAACGAAAAGCCCATGATGACCCAGGACAGGACCAGGAAGGCGGCGGAAAAGCGCTTCATCGGAAGAACGGCACGCTAAAAGAAGGTGGCGCGCACCTGGAACAATTTTTCCACCTCGCGCAGCATGCGCTTGTGCGGCAGGAAGATGATGACGTGGTCCCCGGTTTCGATGACGGTGTCGTGTGTCGGCTCGATGGTGCGCGCCACGCCTTCGCGCTCGCGCACGATGGCGCCGACGCGCGCGCCCTGCGGCAGGCGAATCTGCTCGATGCGCCGGCCGACGATGTGCGAGGTCTTGGCGTCGCCATGCGCGATGCCCTCCAGCGCCTCGGCCGTGCCACGGCGCAGGCTGTGCACCGCCGCCACGGCGCCGCGGCGCACGTGCATCAGCAGCTCGCCGATCACCGCGTGCGAGGGCGAAATGGCGATGTCGATGGCGCTGCCCTGCATCATGTCGGCGTAGACCCGGCGGTTGATCAGGGCGATCACGCGGCGCGCGCCCAGGCGCTTGGCCAGCATGGCCGACATGATGTTGTCCTCGTCGTCGTTGGTCAGGGCGATGAACAGGTCCATGTCGCCCACGTTCTCGTCCAGCAGCAAATCCTCGTCGGCGCAGTCGCCTTGCAGCACCAGCGTGTCGGCCGGCAGCTCGGCGGCCAGGTATTCGGCGCGCTGGCGGTTGGCCTCGATGATCTTGACCTCGCACTGGCCGACCAGACCGCGCGCCAGGCGCAGCCCGACCCGGCCGCCGCCGGCGACCATCACGCGGCGCACCGGGCGGTCCGGGTTGCCGATGGCGTGCAGCGCGCGCCGCACGTTTTCGCGGTCGGTGAGGACGAAAATCTCGTCGCCCGCGCGCACGCGCGTGTCGCCCTCGCAAGGCAGCTCGTGGTCGCTGCGGTAGACGGCGACGATGCGCATCGGCACGTCGGGGTGCTGCTCCCGGAACTCGCCGATGCTGCTCTCGGCCAGCCGGCTGCCGCCAGCCACGCGCACCGCCACCAGGCGCGCCTGGTTCTGCGAGAACTTGAGCACCTGCAAGGCCTCGGGGTGCTCGATCAGTTGATGGATGTAGCGGGTGACCGACTCTTCCGGGCAGATCACGTGGTCCACCGCGAAGCCTTCTTTTTCCAGCAGCTTGTCGCCCTGCCGAAACTCGGGTGAACGCAGGCGCGCGATGGTGGTCGGAATGCCGAACACGTCGTGCGCGATCTTGCAGGTGACCAGGTTGGTCTCGTCCAGCGAGGTGCAGGCGATGAACAGATCGCAGTCGTCGGCGCCGGCGTGGCGCAGCACCGAGGGCTGGATGCCGTTGCCGACCACGCCGCGCAGATCAAGGCGCTCTTCCAGCGCGTGCACCCGCGCCGGGTCGGGATCGACCACCGTCAGGTCGTTGGCCTCGGACACCAAGGTCTCGGCCACGCTTTCGCCCACGCGCCCGGCCCCGAGGATGATGATTCGCATGCTGCCTGCCCTCTCGAGGGGTTTCGTCCCATTTCGTCGAACGCTATCGTATCAATAGCTACCCCGGATTATCCCATGCCGGGGAGACGGCTATTTGAACCCGAAACGGCTCAGAGGGCGCGGGCGATGAGGATTTTCTGCACGTCGCTGGTGCCTTCGTAGATCTGGCACACGCGCACGTCGCGGTAGATGCGCTCCAGCGGAAAGTCGTTGACATAGCCGTAGCCGCCCAGGGTCTGGATGGCGGCGCTGCACACGGCCTCGGCGGTTTCGCTGGCCAGCAGCTTGGCCATGGCGGCCTCTTTCAGGCTGGGCCGGCCGGCGTCGCGCAGGCTGGCGGCGTGCCAGATCAGCTGGCGCGCCGCTTCCAGCCGCGCCGCGCATTCGGCCAGCCGAAAGCTCACGGCCTGGTGGTTGAAGATGGCGGTGCCAAAACTCTCGCGCTCCTTGGCGTAGGCAATCGCCACCTCCAGCGCGCTGCGCGCCATGCCCACGCTTTGCGCGGCGATGCCGATGCGCCCGCCCTCCAGCGCCGACAGGGCGATCTTGTAGCCTTCGCCCTCCTCGCCGATCAGGTTCTCGGCCGGCACACGGCAGTTGTCCAGGTTGATCTGCGCCGTGTCGCTGCTGTGCTGGCCCAGCTTGTCCTCCAGGCGCGCCACCTGCCAGCCGGTGTTGCCCAGGCGGTGCGTGGGCACGATAAAGGCCGACAAACCCTTCTTGCCCGCCGCCTTGTCGGTGACGGCAATCACCACCGCCGCGTGGCCGTTTTGCCCGCTGGTGATGAACTGCTTGACGCCGTTCAGCACGTACTCGTCGCCTTTTTTCACCGCCGTGGTGCGCAGGCTGGAGGCGTCGCTGCCCACGTGCGGCTCGGTCAGCGCGAAGGCGCCCAGCATCTCGCCGCGCGCCGCCGGGGCCAGCCACTGCTGCTTTTGCGCCTCGCTGCCGTAGCGCATCAGGATGGCGTTGAAGGGACAGTTGGTGACGCTGATGGCGGTGCTGGTGCCGCCGTCGCCGGCGGCGATTTCCTCCAGCACCAGGGCCAGGGTCAGGTAGTCGAGGCCGGCGCCGCCGTACGCCTCGGGCACGCAGATGCCGTAGGCGCCCAGCGCGGCCAGGCCCTGGTGCGCGGCCTCGGGAAAGCGGTGCTCGCGGTCCCAGGCCGGGGCCTCGGGCCACAGCTGTTCCTGGGCAAAGGCACGCACGGCATCGCGGATCATTTCGTGGTCGGCGGAAAGCAGCATGTCGAAAATCCTTTTGAAAAGAGAGTGCGCCAGCGCGCGTCTACCAGCCTTGCAGCGGCTGGCCGTCGTAGTTCATGAACAGCGCACGGCTTTCGTGCGGCGCAGCGGCCAGCGTGGCGCGCAGGCCGGCGGCGCTGTCGGCGGCCTCGACCTCGGCCCCCGGGCCGCCCATGTCGGTGCGCACCCAGCCGGGGTGAAAACACACCATGCGCGCCTGGGGGTAGCTGTGCTGCGCCGCGGCCACGGCCATGTTGAGCGCCGCCTTGCTGACCCGGTACAGCCAGGCACCGGAGCCGCGCACGCCGCCGATCTGCCCCATCACGCTGGAGAGAAAGCCAAAGCGCCCACCGCCGTCGGCGCGTGACGCCGCCACCTGCGGCGCCACCTGGGGAATCACCTGCATCAGCCCCAGCACGTTGGCGTGCATGACGCGATCGAACTCGGCCTGCGTGGGCGGCTGGGTGGCGTCGGTGCGGCCGCACATGACGCCTGCCACGTACCAGGCGGTGTCCAGGCGCTCGCCGTCCAAACGCCAGGCCAGTTGGCTGACACTGGCCGGGTCGGTCACGTCGATCCGCAGGGTTTCGCAGCCCATGGCCTTCAGCCTGGCCAGCGCCGCGTCGTCGCGCGCGCTGGCGATGACGCGCTCGCCGGCCGCGACGGCCTGGCGCGCCAGTTCCAGCCCCACACCGCGCGAGGCGCCCAGAACCAAGGTGGTGCTCATGCCGAAGGACTCCCCGTGGGTTCGGGCACATGGTGGGCGAGGCCCTCATCGGCCAGCTGGGCGCGGTAGCGCGCCAGCGCCTCGGCGTCGGATTCGGTGACGATGGCGCTGCCCAGCTGGGCGCGCAGCATGGCGTTCATGGACGGGAAGGTTCCCGGCGCCACGCGCGCCTGCGCCGCCCAGGGTTGGGCGCGCATCAGCGCCTTGGGGCAATGCAGGTAGGCTTCGCGCACCGCCAGCTCAATCACCAGGCGCGGCGGCTTGGGGGCCGTGGCGGTGACGAAGCGGGCCGTGAACTCGGGTTCGTCGCGCAGGCGCGCCATGCCGTTGACGCGCAGCACCTCATGGACGCCGGGCACCAAAAACAGAACCCCCAGGCGCGGATCAAGGACCAGGTTTTCCAGCGTATCCAGGCGGTTGTTGCCGGTGGCGTCGGGGATCAGCAAGGTGTGGGCGTCCAGCGCCTGGACAAAGCCCGGCAACCCGCCACGCGGCGAAGCGTCCGGCAGCGCGCCGTCCTGCCCCGCGCTGGCCAGCACGCACAGCGGCGCATGGGCGATGAAGCGCCGCATGGTCTCGTCCAACCCATCCCGCTGCTTGGCGCGCGATCGCGCCGAGGCTTGCGGGTACAGGCGCCGCAGCGCGGCCAAAGAGTCGATCATGAGCCGATCCTCGCTGTCGATTCAGAACAAAATCACCCGTTGGTCGGCGTGGAATCATCCTGAATAGCTATCATTTTTACAGTACTTCCAGCGCCACCGCCGTTGCCTCGCCGCCGCCAATGCACAGCGTGGCCAAGCCCTTGTTCTTGCCCTGCGCCTTCAGCGCGTGGATCAGCGTGACCATGATGCGCGCCCCGCTGGCGCCAATCGGGTGACCCAGCGCGCAGGCCCCACCGTTGACGTTGACTTTCTCGTGCGGCACCTTCATGTCGTGCATCAGCGCCATCGGCACCACGGCAAAGGCTTCGTTGATTTCCCACAGGTCAACGTCATCGACCTTCCAGCCGGCCTTTTTGAGGGCTTTCTCGGTGGCGCCAATGGGCGCGGTGGCAAACCATTCGGGCTCTTGCGCGTGCGTGGCGTGGCTGACGATGCGCGCCAGCGGTTTGCAACCCAGCTTCTTGGCCGTGGATTCGCGCATCAGCACCATGGCGGCGGCGCCGTCGTTGATGCTGGAGCTGCTGGCGGCGGTGACGGTGCCGTCTTTCTTGAAGGCGGGCTTCAAGCTGGGGATCTTGTCGGTCTTGATCCTGCCGGGGCCTTCGTCGGTGTCCACCACCCGCTCGCCCTTGCGGTCCTTGACGGTGACGGGGGTGATTTCGGCTTTGAAGGCGCCGGATTGGATGGCGTTCTGGGCCCGTTGCACGCTGGCGATGGCGAAGTTGTCTTGCTGCTCGCGGGTGAAGTGGTACTTGGCGGCGCAATCCTCGCCAAAGGTGCCCATGCTGCGGCCGGGCTCGTAAGCGTCTTCCAGGCCGTCGAGCATCATGTGGTCGAAGATGCGGTCGTGGCCCATGCGGTAGCCGGCACGGCCTTTTTGCAGCAGATAAGGTGCGCCGGTCATGCTTTCCATGCCACCGGCCACCAGCACTTCGTGGCTGCCGGCCAGCAGCATGTCGTGGGCGAACATGGCCGCGCGCATGCCCGAGCCGCACATTTTGCTCAGGGTGACGGCGCCGGCGCTCTTGGGCAGACCGCCCTTGAAGGCGGCCTGACGTGCCGGGGCCTGGCCCTGACCGGCCAGCAGGCAGTTGCCGAACAGCACTTCGGTGACCAGTTCAGGGGCGATGCCGGCGCGCTCGACGGCGGCCTTGATGGCCGCGCCGCCCAGGTCGTGAGCGGCCAGATTGGCAAAGTCGCCCTGGAAGCTGCCCATGGGCGTGCGGGCGGCGGAAACGATGACGATGGGGTCTTGCATATTGCACTCCGATAAGTAAAAACTTGGCGAAATTAACGTGATTTTAGTAACCCTGGAAGATTGCTATTTAATTTTTTAAGTTGCTCGGCCACAGGATCTTCGTCGAGACTGCTAAATAAGTAAGGGCTCAAATCTATCACGTTATGCTCTTTAACGCGCTCTCGCCCCGTGTCGTATTCAGCTGAAATATCAAACTCGCGCGGGCTGAGATCAGAATTGCCGCCTAAGATTTTGGATGCTACTCCCAACTGAAATTTCAATTTGAAGCCTGGACCGAAATTTTTAATAACACCAGAGAATGCAGGCGATTTTCGAAGATTCGTTTCATCGCTGCGCTTATCAAATCGAAAAAAATCCCTATCAATCGATAGTCGCAAATTTTTAGCAGAGCTTTTTCCCATGTTCTCGATTTGCAGGTAAATCAGTGGCGTCCCAATTCCGACCGTCGTCGAAACTTGGATGTATGGGCGCATGGCGGCGTACTGTTGCGCATCTACAGCTGCCACCATTAATTTGTTAGCGTCGAGAATATGCTTGGTAATCCATGCGTACCACCCTGTAATAGCCACAAGGACTACGGTCGAAAGAAGCGACGCCAAACTCAGCCAATCCGTAGAACTCATCTTCTGCATTACCCCCGTTCGCTCTACTCCGACGGCTCAGCCGCCGACACTGGCGCCGAGGTGTCGGGCCGGTCGGCCGGCGTCTCGGCGCCCGCCGCGGCCGGATCGACCAGTTCGGAGGCGCCCTGCACACCGCCGTTGACATCGAAACGCCGGTGCACGCCGTAAGGGAAGAAATCGATCACCTCGCCGCCCCGGATGCGCTGTTGCGTCTGCTGCCAGAAGTCCGCGTCCAGCAGGTCGGCATGGTGGCGCATGAAGGCTTCGCGCACGCGCGGGTTGCCGAGCAGAAAGGGGGCGAAGGTCTCGGGGAAGACGTCGTTCTTGGCCACGCTGTACCAGATCTCGCCCGACATCTCGTCTTCTTCGTTGCGCGGCGGCGGCACGCGGCGGAAGTTGCAGTCGGTGACGTATTCGATTTCGTCGTAGTCGTAGAACACCACCTTGCCGTGGCGGGTCACGCCAAAGTTCTTCCACAGCATGTCGCCGGGGAAGATGTTGGCGGCCACCAGGTCCTTGATGGCGTTGCCGTACTCGATGACGGCGTGTTCCATCTGGGCCTGGGCCGCGGCGTCGTCGGGCCCGGCGTCGAAGGCTTCCTGCAGGTACAGGTTGAGCGGGATCATGCGCCGCTCGATGTAGGCGTGCTGGATGATGACTTCGATCTGGCCGTCGCCATCGCGGTCGGAAATCTCCAGCTGGCTGGGTGCGTGTTTTTCAATCTCTGCGATCAGGCCGTCATCGAAACGCTCGCGGGGAAAGGCGATCAGCGAGAACTCCATGGTGTCGGCCATGCGCCCCACGCGGTCGTGCTGCTTGACGAGCTGGTACTTGCCGCGGATCTGCTCGCGCGAGGTGTCCTTGGGCGGCGGATAGAAATCCTTGATGACCTTGAACACGTAGGGAAAGCTGGGCAAATCGAACACCAGCATCACCATGCCCTTGATGCCGGGCGCGACGCGAAACTGATCGGTGCTGTGGCGCAAATGCCAGAGAAAGTCGCGGTAGAACAGGTTCTTGCCCTGCTTGGCCAGGCCCAGCGCGTTGTAGATTTCGGCGCGCGGCTTGCGCGGCATCAGGCTGCGCAGAAACTGCACGTAGGCCGACGGAATCTCCATGTCGACCATGAAGTAGGCGCGCGAGAACGAGAACAGGATCAGCATGTCCTCCTCGCCGAACAGCGCCGCGTCCACGTAGATGTGGCCCGGCTCGCGGTGCAGGATGGGCAAGGCAAACGGCACTTCCTTGAAGCCATTGATGAGCTTGCCGACCAGGTAGGCGCCCTTGTTGCGGTAGAACAGGCTGGTCAGCACCTGGATCTGGAAGTTGGGGCGCCGGCGGCCTTCGCCCAGTTCGCGGCGCATGGCGGCGGCCACCCGATGGGCGTCACGGTCGATGTCCTCGAAACGGCAGCGCAGATCGAACGATTCAAGCACCGCGCGCACCGTCGCGTCGAGCGGGCCCGACGCCGGGTAAAACGCCTGGTAGGTGGTCTTGGCGCGGGGGTCGTCGGTCTCCATGTACTCGGTGCTGATGGCCGGGCGCACGAAGATGAAGTCGTTCTGGAAGTAGCTGCGGTGCAGGATCTTGGTGGTGACCGAGTTGAAGAAGGTCTCGGCCAGCTCGGGCTGCTTGTGCTCGACCAGCAGGCCGATGTAGAGCAGCTTGGCCTGCTGCCAAAGCTCCATGGGCTGCTCACCGGCCTTGAACTCGCGCTCCAGGCGGCGCTGGCATTCCAGCACGCGCAGGCCGTAGAACTCGATGCGCTCGCGCTGGGCGCGCTGCTGACCGTGCCAGTCGCAGGTTTCGAAGCGGTGCTTGGCGCGCGCCGATTCGGTGCGGAACAGCCGGTAATGCCGGTTGAAGCCATCGATCATCGCGTGGGCGATGTCGCGCGCCAGCGCCGAGTCGAGCGCGCGCGGCTCCATGCGGCTCAGGCCTCGTCGTCCAGGGGGTCGATGGCGTCCGCGCCGCCGGGCACGCCGGGGTTGGCCAGCCGCGGGTAGCGTTTGATGGCCTCGCGGTAGACGCTCACCACCTCGTCCTGGCGCGCCATGGTCACGCCCAGGTCCTTGACCAGGCCGTCCTTCAGGCCGTAGCACCAGCCGTGCACGCTGAGCGGCTGGCCGCGCGCCCAGGCGTCCTTGACGATATTGGTCTGCGCCACGTTGCCGACCTGCTCGATCACGTTCATCTCGCACAGCGTGTCTTCCTGCGCGTGCTGGCACAGGTGCGTCAGGCGGCCATGGTGGCGCATCTTCACGTCGTACACGTGGCGCAGCCAGTTGTCGGCCAGGCCCACGCGCTTTTCACGCAGCACCGCCAGCACACCGCCGCAGCCGTAGTGGCCCACCACCATGATGTGTTCGACCTTGAGCACGTCGACGGCGAACTGAATCACCGACAACGCGTTCAGGTCGGAGTGCACGACCTGGTTGGCGATGTTGCGGTGCACGAACACCTCGCCTGGCGCCAAGCCGACCACCTGGTTGGCCGGCACCCGGCTGTCGGAGCAGCCGATCCACAGGTACTTGGGCGTCTGCTGCGCGGCCAGCGTGCCGAAGAACCCAGGATGGTCGCGCTCGACCTGGGTCGCCCATTCGCGGTTGCGGTCGATCAGGTGTTGAAGTGGTGAGGACATGGCGCGGATGGTAGCGGCTTGCCGACCGGGCGTTCACATGGTTTCGGCAAACAGCTCCCGGCCGATCAGCATGCGGCGGATTTCGCTGGTGCCGGCGCCGATCTCGTACAGCTTGGCGTCGCGCCACAGGCGGCCCAGCGGGTATTCGTTGATGTAGCCGTTGCCGCCAAACAGCTGGATGCCGTCGCCGGCCATCTTGGTGGCCATTTCGGCCGTCCACAGAATGACGCTGGCGCAGTCCTTGCGCACCTGGCGCACGTGCTCGCTGCCCAGTGCGTCCAGGTTCTTGCCGATGGTGTACAGGAAGGCGCGGCCGGCCTGCAGCACGGTGTACATGTCGGCCACCTTGCCCTGCACCAGCTGGAATTCGCCAATGCTCTGGCCGAACTGCTTGCGGTCGTGGATGTAGGGCACCACGTTGTCCATCACCGCCTGCATGATGCCGATGGGGCCGCCGGCCAGCACCGCGCGCTCGTAGTCCAGCCCGCTCATCAGCACCTTGGCGCCGTTGTTCAGGCCGCCGATGATGTTCTCGGCCGGCACCTCGACGTTGTTGAACACCATCTCGCCGGTGTGGCTGCCGCGCATGCCCAGCTTGTCGAGCTTTTGCGCGGTGCTGAAACCTTTCATGCCCTTTTCGACCAGGAAGGCGGTGACGCCGCGCGCGCCCAGTTCGGGTTCGGACTTGGCGTAGACCACCATGGTGTCGGCGTCGGGGCCGTTGGTGATCCACATCTTGGTGCCGTTCAGCAGGTAGTAGCCGCCCTTGTCCTCGGCTTTCAGCTTCATGCTGATGACGTCGGAGCCGGCGCCGGGCTCGCTCATGGCCAGCGCGCCCACGTGCTCGCCGCTGATCAGCTTGGGCAGGTACTTCTTCTTCTGCGCGTCGGTGCCGTTGCGCTTGATCTGGTTCACGCACAGGTTGGAGTGCGCGCCGTAGCTCAGGCCCACCGAGGCGCTGGCGCGGCTGATTTCCTCCATGGCGATCATGTGCGCCAGGTAGCCCATGTCGGCGCCGCCAAACTCCTCGGGCACGGTGATGCCCAGCACGCCCAAGGCGCCCATCTTGGGCCACAGGTCCATGGGAAACTGGTCGTTCTTGTCGATCTCGCCCGCGCGCGGGGCGATTTCGGCTTGCGCAAATTCGCGTACGGCGTCGCGTAGCGCGTCAATGTCTTCGCCGAGTTGAAAATTCAGTCCGGGCAGTTGGCTCATGCGATGTCTCCTTATGGTTTGAGGGGGTAGGAATCCGGTCGATGCGGTCGATCAGTAGGTCTTGGGCACGGGCATGATGGTTTGCTGCATCACCGCGCAATCCGACCAGCGGCCATCGGGTGCCAGATGCCGCACCTCGGCCTGGGTGACGATGATGCGCTTGCCCGCGCGCAGCACGCGCCCGGTGGCGTGCAATTCGCCATTCTGAAAGGCGGCGAGAAAGTTGATCTTGAACTCCACGGTGGTCACCTCCATGCCCTCGGGCGCCAGGGTCAGGGCCGCGTAGCCGCCAGCGATGTCGGCCAGTGCCCCCATGGCGCCGCCATGAAAACCACCCTGCTGCTGCGTTGCCCGCTCCGAGTAGGGCAGCGACAGCGTCGCCGTGCCGCGCGCCACGTGCCGCAACTGCACGCCCAGATGGCGCATCATGCCTTGCCGGTCCAGGCTGGTCTGCACGCGCACGCGCAATACCGGGTCGTCGGCGGGGGGTTCAGTGGGCGCGGATGTGGACATGTTATTGACTTACGTTTACGTAAACGTCAATTATGCTGACAAACGTGCCGCCTGTACAGGTGCGAATGGGCCTGCCCCGCGGCGGCACTGGCGCCTGCCGGCGGCGCGCAAGCAAGACCGCGGCGCCACTCGTCAGGGGCTCTTCTCCATGCGCGCGAGCAAGGCGCGCGCCTCGCGCTCGTGGGCTTTGACTTCGTCCAGGTTGGCATTCAGCTCGGCCATCTGCTCCTCGATCTGGCGGCGCTGGTCCGCCAGCACCTGCAGGAACTTGCGCAACTGCGGACCGGTGTCGCGCGGGCTGTCGTACATGTCGATCAGCTCCTTGGCCTCGGTCAACGACAGGCCCAGGCGCTTGGCGCGCAAGGTCAGTTTCAGGCGCGTGCGGTCGCGGTTGGTGTAGACACGGATGCGCCCGCCCGGGCCGGAACGCGCCGGCTGCAGCAGGCCCATGTCCTCGTAAAAGCGCATCGCACGTGGCGTCAGGTCGAATTCACGTGCCAGATCGCTGATGGAATAGGTGGTGATGGTGGCCATGTTGAAACGCTGCCTGTCGCGCAAGTGGCGAGCACGCCGCACGCGTACTCCCTAGAATGGTCCGATGGCTTGACGTGAACGTCAAGTTGAACCGCATCCTAACGCACGTACCCCAAAAAAAAGGCTCCTCCTACATGTCTCTTGCTGCCGAACTCGAGCGCGCGCTCGACTACCCCCTGGGCGACCAGTTGCCAGCCCAAGGTCGCGCCATCACCGTCGCACCCGGCGTGAAATGGCTGCGCCTGACACTGCCCTTCGTGCTCGATCACATCAACCTGTGGCTGCTGCGCGACCGCCAGGACGGCGTGGACGGCTGGACGGTGGTCGATTGCGGCATCGACCGCGCCGAATCGCGCGCCGACTGGAGCGCGGTGTTCGCCCAGGAACTCGACGGCCTGCCCGTGCTGCGCGTGATCGTCACCCACATGCACCCCGACCACGTCGGGCTGGCGCACTGGCTGTGCGAACACTGGAGCACGCCCGAACGCGATTGCCGCCTGTGGATGAGCGCCGCCGACTACCAGACCGCGCGCTACGCCAGCGATTTGCGCGACGGCTTCAACACCGAGCGCATGGCCGATTTCTTCGCCGCCCACGGCCTGCGCGACGAGCAGGCGCTGCAACAGGTCCGCGGCCGCACCAACTACTACCGCAACATGGTCCCGGCGCTTCCGCCCGCGTACGCGCGCCTGTGCGAGGGCCAGAGCCTGCGCATCGGCAGCCACGACTGGCGCTGCATCGTCGGCTTCGGCCACGCGCCGGAGCACATCGCACTGTACTGCGAGGCCTTGAACGTGTTGATCAGCGGCGACATGGTGCTGCCGCGCATCAGCACCAACGTGAGCGTCTACGAAATGGAGCCCGAGGCCGACGCCCTGGCCCAGTTCCTCGACTCCATCGACCGCTTCAAGCCCCTGCCCGCCGACACCCTGGTGCTGCCCTCGCACGGCAAGCCCTTCCGCGGCCTGCACACGCGCATCGAACAATTGCACCAGCACCACCGCGAGCGTCTGGCCGAGGTGATGGAGGTGGCGCGCGAGCGCGCCGTGTCGGCGCACGACGTGCTGCCGGTGCTGTTCCGCCGCCCGCTCGATCTGCACCAGACCACCTTCGCCCTGGGCGAGGCGGTGGCGCACCTGCACCGCCTGTGGCACGCCGGCCGCCTGAGCCGCACGCGCGACGCCGCGGGGGTGTGGCGCTTTGCCGCGACCTGAAACCGGCCCACGCCGGCCGTCCACCGGTATTTCGGCGATTTTTGGCCTGTTGCCGGCGCGGGAACAAGGTTTCTAGCTCTTTTTTTGGAAGCAACCAGGAGAACCAGCCGACATGGACAGCATCGACCAACTCTTCTCGCTCAAGGGCCGCGTGGCCCTGGTCACCGGGGGCTCGCGCGGCATCGGCCGCATGATTGCCGAAGGCTTCTTGCGCGCCGGGGCGCGGGTCTACATCTCCTCGCGCAAGGAAGAAGCCTGCAACGCCGCGGCCGAGGCGATGTCGAAGCTGGGCGAATGCGTGTCGCTGCCGGCCGACGTGTCCAGCCTGGACGGCGTGCGGCAACTGGTGGGCGAGTACCAGCGCCACGAGCAGCGCCTGGACATCCTGGTCAACAACGCCGGCGCGGCCTGGGGCGCGCCCTATGCCGAGTTCCCCGAGAGCGGCTGGGACAAGGTGGTCGATCTGAACATGAAGGCGCCCTTCTTCCTGACCCAGGCGTTCACGCCCTTGCTCAAGGCGTCGGCCACCGAGCACCTGGCCAAGGTGATTCACGTCGCCTCGATCGACGGCCTGTCGGTGAACCCGCTGGAAACCTATTCGTACGCCGCCAGCAAGGCCGGCTTGATCCACCTGACGCGGCGCATGGCCTTGCAGTTGGCGCCCGAGCGCATCGTGGTCAGCGCCATCGCCCCAGGCGCCTTTGCCTCGGACATGAACAAGGACGCACGCGACCACGGCGACGACGTGGCCCAGCACATTCCGGCGGGCCGCATCGGCACGCCGCAGGACATGGCCGGCGCCGCCATCTACCTGGCCTCGCGCGCCGGTGACTACGTGGTGGGCGCCACCCTGGTGGTCGATGGCGGGGTGAGCTGGGCACGCGGCTGAGTGCCGCGGCCGGTGCCCACCGGCCTCAGGTCGGCTCCAGGCCGAGTTTTTTCATCATCGACTCGGTGAAGCGGATCTCGTCCTGGAAAGCTTTCAGGTAGGTCGCCTCGTCCGACGGAGCGACCTGGCCACCGCTCTTTTCCAACGCGGTGATCACGTTGGGCTGCTTCAGCGCGCGTTCAAATGCCGCGCGCGTCTTGGCGACCACCGCGTCGGGCACGCCCTTGGGCATGGACACGCCGCCCCAGGAGGTCAGCACCACGTCCGACACGCCCAGTTCGGCGAAAGTGGGCACGTTCGGCAGACGCGGATTGCGCACGGTGTTGGCCACGCCCAGGGCCCGGAGCTTGCCGCCCTGCACCAGCGGGTAGGCCACCGAGAAGATCGGCAGCCCCATCGCGACCTGACCGCCCACCACCGCCTGCACCAGTTCGTTGGCGCCCTTGTACGGCACGTGGAACACATCGATGCCCAGAGCATTCAGCAGCAGCTCGGCGCCCAGGTGCGAGGGCGTGCCGACGCCGCCCGAGGCGTAGTTGAGTTTGCCGGGCTGCGCCTTGGCGCGCGCCACCAGGTCCTTCAGGCTGTGGATGTTGGACTTGGCGTTGACCACCAGCAGGATGTCGGAACTGGTCAGGCGCATGACGTGACGGAAGTCCTTCATCGCGTCGAAGCCCGGCTCCTTGTAGATGCGCATGTTGGCGGCCATGGGCGCGGCCGAGTAGATCCAGGTGTAGCCATCGGGCTGGGCGTTGGCCGCCAGGCGCGCGCCCAGATTCCCGGCCGCGCCGCCCTTGTTCTCGATCACCACCGCCTGGCCCAGGGTCTGCCCCACGGCCTCGGCGATCACACGTGCGCCGTTGTCCGGGGCGGTGCCGGGCTGGTAAGGCACGATCCAGTGGATCGGCCGGGTCGGCCACTCGTCGGCGGCACGGGCCACGGGGCCCAGGGCGCCGAGGCCAAGGCCGGCGCTGAGTTGGGTGATGACTTGTCTTCGGGTAAAGCTCATGGGGTTGTCTCCTTCTGATGCATGGGGGTCAACGTGTGTCGCCCAGCAGCTCGCGGGCGATGGTGTTGCGCTGGATCTCGCTGGTGCCGGTGAGCACGCGGTACATGCGCAGCATGCGGAACAGGAACTCGACGCGGCGGCCCTGCACGATGCCTTCGCCGCCGTGCACCTGCACCGCACGGTCGGCGATGCGAAAGGCCGCCTCGGAACAGAACAGCTTGGCCATCGAGGCCTCGGCCCGGGCCTCGCTGCCGGCGTCGATCTGGCGCGCCACGTTCAGCATCAGGGCCCGCGCGGCCGTCAGGTCGGTGGCCATGTCGGCCAGCATGTGCTGGATGGCCTGGAACTGCGCGATCGAGCGGCCGAACTGCCGCCGCTGCAGGGCGTAGTCGCGCGCGTCGCGCAAGGCCACCGTGGCCAGACCGACCATGGCCGGGCAGTGCAGCAAGCGGTTGACGGTGATGCGCCCCAGCGCCAGCGCCAGGCCGCGGCCGGGTTGCCCGATCAGGTTGCCGGCGGGGATGCGGCAGTCTTCCAGCACGATGTCGCCGGTGTGCGACTGGCCGGCCATGGTCTTGTAGCCGGCCTCGACGCGCGCGCCGGCCTGGTTCAGGTCGACGAAGAAGGCCGTCACCTCGCGTTCGCCCGGGTTGGTGGCGGTGGACGCCATCAACACCGCCGCATCCGCGAAGGGCGAGCCGGAAATAAAGCGCTTGCGGCCGTTCAGCACGTAGTGCTCGCCGTCCTTCACGGCGCGGGTTTGCACCGCCCCGGCGTCGGAGCCGGCCTCGGCCTCGGTCAGGGCGAAGCAAATGGCTTTTTCGGCGCGCGCCACGGGCAGGATGTAGTTCTGCAACTGCTCCGGCGTGGCCTGGCGCGCCAGCGCGCCCACGCGCGGCGGCCCGCTCAGCTCGCCCAGCACATGCGGGGCAAAGGGCGAACCGGTGGCGTAGATGGCTTCCTTGACCAGCACGTGGTCATGCACCGAGAGACCCAGGCCACCCAGCTTCTCGGGCAAGGTCAGGCCATAGAAGCCCAGATCTCGCGAGCGCTTCCATACGCCGCGCAAGGTTTCCAGGCTGGGGCTGTTCTCGTGGTTGATGCCTTGCGCGCGCACCAGATCGGCAAGCTCGCCGTTCAGAAACGCTTGCAGGCGCCCGATCAATTCGGCGGCGCGCTCGGTGCCCTCAAAGGGGCGCTCCAGCAGGGCGGGGGTATCGCTCATGGCAGGTGGTTCCTTGCTCAGTTGACTTTGCGGTCGTGACCGCTCCAGTACGGGGCCTGCACGGCCTTGCGCATGACCTTGCCGTTCGGGTTCTTGGGCAGAGCCTCGACAAACTCGAACAGGCGCGGGCGCTTGAAGCCGCTGAGGCGTTCGGCGCAGAACGCGTCCAACCCCTGCGTCTCGGTCGCGCGGCCGGGTTTCAGCACGATGTGCGCCGCCACCGCCTCGCCCCATTTGTCGTCCGGCACGCCAAACACGCAGGCGTCGGCCACGGCCTCGTGCTGGTAGAGCACGGCCTCGACCTCGGACGGATACACGTTGAAGCCGCCGCTGATCACCATGTCCTTCTTGCGGTCGACGATGTAGACGTAGCCTTCCTCATCGACACGGGCCAGGTCGCCCGTGTGGTAGCGGCCGTTTTTCAGCACCTCGGCCGTCAGCTCGGGCGCGCGCCAGTAGCCGGCGAAGATGTCGGGGCCGCCGACCACGATCTCGCCCACCTCGCCTTGCGCCACCGACTGGCCGGCCTCGTCGACGATCTCAAGCTCGCTTTCCAGGTACGGCAGGCCGCACGAGGCCAGGCGCTCGGGGCGCGCGGCTCGGGCGTACAGGTGGTCCTCGGTGGTCAGCCCGCACACGCCCGAGGTGGTCTCGCCGGCACCATAGCCTTGCGACAGGATGGGGCCGAACACGTCCATCGCCTTCAGGATGCGCGCCGGCGCCATCGGTGCGGCGCCGTAGCCCAGGCGCTGCAGGTCGGGCAGCGGGCGGTACTGGCCTTCCAGCTGGCCCAGCAGCATGTTGATCATGGTCGGCACCATGAAGGTGTGCGTCACGCGGTCGGCGCGCATGTCGGCCATGAAGCGGCCCGGCTCAAAACTGCTGAACAAACGAATCGTCACGCCCCGGCACAGCGCGGGCACGATCTGCATGCCTGAGGCGTGACTGATCGGGCCGACCAGGCCCAGAATCTGGCCCGCGTGCATGCCCTCGGCGCGCATGTGGAACTTGCGCAGCTGTGCCAGCCGGTTGCCAAAGGTCTGCATGGCGGCCTTCAGCACGCCCGACGAACCCGAGGTGTAGTGCAGCACGGCCAGGTCGTCGGCGCGCACGGCCACCGGCACAAAGCGGTCGCTGGCGCGCTGCAGCAGCTGCTCGTAGCCGCTGTCCGGCGCCGCGTCGGTGTCGACAAACAACAAGCGTGGGGCGGCGCTCTTCAGGTGGGGCAGGAAGCTCTCGGCACGCGTCGCGGTGGTCACCACCACCACGGCCTCGCTGTTGGCGATGACCTCGGCCATCTCCAGCGGCGACAGCCGGGCGTTGAAGGGCGCCTTGACCAGGCCGGCCTTGTAGCAGGCGATCTCGATCTCGACGATTTCCACGCAGTTGGGCAGGTAGAAGCCGACGCGGTCGCCGCGCCGCAGGCCCAGCCCGAGCAGGGCGTTGGCCAGTTGGTTCGAGCGCCGCTCCAGTTCGCCGTAGGTGATGCTGCGCTCGGGACTCTTGACGGCCACGAGCCGGTTGAAGGCCTGGGCGCAACGGGCGACGAGGGCGCCGACGTTGGCCACGACCGGGCTGGATGTTTCCATGTCTGTCTCCTGGGTGGGGCCCGCTGGTGAACCGGGGCTCCGTGAGGGAACTTTCACAGAAATCGAGCCATCAAGGAAATACCGATTGTTGATACCAGGGTATCAATTCAATCGATAGGCAAGCGGCAAGCGGGCTTCAGCCGTTCTCGATCGGCGCCTTTTGCAGCAGCTCGGCCAGCCAACGACCGGAGTGGATCAGCGCCTCGGCCTCGCTGCGCATCACCTCCATCACCACCTCGGCCGCCGGCCCGGGCGGTTTGAGCGCCGAGGTGGCGAGGTGGTAGGTGCGCAGCAGCCGCGGATGCACCACCCGCGCCACCAGCCAGCCCTTGCCCATGGGCGGCGTGTCGGAGAGCGCGCAGGCCGGCGTGAAGGTGAAGCCGGCGCCGTGCAGGTACAGCGAGCGGATGACACGCGCGGAGTCGTGCTCGTGCACGATGTTCAGCACCAGGCGCTTGGCCGCCGCCGCCTGCTCGACGCTGCGGCGGATGGAAAAGCGCCGCGATTGCATGACCAGCGGCAGCGCGGCGGCACGCGCGAAATCGATGTCCGGCCGGGCGCCGGGCCTGGCCTTGGCCGAAGGCGGCCGCAGTTGGGCGGCCACCTCGCCGGAGGTGTCGCGCCCGCTGAAATAGATCGACTCGCGCACCCACGGCACGCAGCGCAGCCCCTCGGCGTAGGGCGTGTCCACCAGCAGGCCGATGTCGGCGCGGCCGTCGGTCATGGCCTTGGTGACCAGCAGGCTCAGATCGTCGATGAAGTACAGCCGGATGCGCGGGTGGGTCTTTTGCAGGCGGGCGACGATGCGCCCCGACAGCAGCGAGGTCAGCAGGAACGGCGCCGCCACGGTGACCGAGCCCTCGGGCTCCTGCGGCAGGCGGCTGACCCGGTCCTTCAGCGCGGCGGCGTCCGAGAGCAGGCGACGTGCGTCCTGGTACAGCAGCTGGCCGGCCGGGGTGGGGATGACGCCGGCGTGGGTGCGCTCAAACAGCTGCGTTTCCAGCTCGGCTTCCAGCTTCTTGATCTGCGCGGTGAGCGCGGGTTGCGCCACGTACAGCGAGCCGGCCGCGCGCGACAGGCTACCGGCTTCCACCACCGTGACGAAGTAACGCAGTGCCCGCAGGTCCATCCTGCCGTCCAGTGTGCCCGAAACGCGGGCGCCGGATCACCAGTCGGGCAACACCTCGCCCTGCAGCGCGCCACGGCGCTCGGCGTAGTCCGGCAGCACGTCCTGCACATGCCGCCAAAAGCGTGCGCCGTGGTTCATCTCGCGCAGGTGGGCCAGCTCGTGCACCACCACGTAGTCGATGATGGGTTGGCCGAAGTGGATCAAGCGCCAGTTCAGGCGGATCGAGCCATCGGCACTGGCCGAGCCCCAGCGCGTGCCGGCCGAGGACAGGCTGAGCTTGCGCCACTGCACGCCCAGCCGTGGCGCGAAGTGGTCCAGCCGCTGGGTGAAGTTGCGCCGCGCCTGGCGCATCAGCCAAGCTTGGGCGGCGTCGCGCAACTGCTCGGGCGTGGCTGTGTGCGGCAGGCCGATCACCAGGGTCGGGCCTGGGGCATCTGGCGAGCCGCCTTCCGTCTGGGCTTCCAGCACCGCGCCGCCACCGTGGCGCTGGCGCGGGTCCAGCCGCAGCACGGCCGGCTGACCCAGGAAGGGCACGCTCGCGCCCTCCTTCCAGTCGATGCGCGCCGCGTGCAGGCGCGCCTGGCGCTCGCGTGCCACGCCCAGCTTGTCGACCAGCCAGCCGGCGCGCTGGCGCAGCACGGCCTCCACCTCCGCCACCGGGGTCCAGTTCGGGGCGCTCACCGTCAAGCCGTCGACGGAGACGACAAAGCCGATGGTCTTGCGCCGGCTGCGGCGCAGCTCGTAGGCGACCTCGGCCGCGCCCAGGCGCAGGCTGCGGTTGGCGCGCGGGTGGTCGAATTGCGCGGGCGCCAGGGCGTCTGGCAGAGCGATCGGGGCTTGGGCCGGCACCGGGAGGGGTGCAAGAGCTGGCGGCGGTGGTACGGCGCGGGCGGGCACCGGGGTGCCGAACAGATCCAGCAGCAATTGCGTCACGGTTCGGCCAGCCAGAAAACGCCCTAACCCGGCCGCCGCTCGAAGCGCTTGGCCTGGCCGTCCGGGTAGGCCTCGGGGTCCAGGCGCAGCATCTCGGCCTCGATCCAGGCCTCGACCTCGCGTATCAGTTCATCCGGCCGCCGACCGGTGCTGGGAATTTGCGGGCCAATCGAGATGTCGACAATGCCCGGCTTCTTGACGAAAGCCTTGCGCGGCCAGCACTTGGCCGAGGTGACGGCGATGGGAATGACCGGCACGCCGCACTGAATGGCCAGGCGCGCGCCGCCACTCTGGTAGGTGCCCTTCTGACCGCGCGGGATGCGCGTGCCTTCGGGAAACATGATCACCCACACGCCCTCGGACATCAGCCGGCGGCCCTGCTGCACCACCTTGGAAAAGGCTTCGGTGCGCTTGCTGCGGTCGATGTGGATCATGTCCATGCGGCCGATGGCCCAGCCGAAGAAGGGCACGTACAGCAGCTCGCGCTTGAACACGTAGGCCAGCGGGTGCGGCATGATGGCAGGCATGGTGAAGGTCTCCCAGGTGGACTGGTGCTTGACCAGCAGCACGGCTGGGTCCTTGGCGCCCTGGGGCAGGTTCTCCATGCCGCTGATGCGGTTGCGGATGCCCAGGATCCACTCGCCCCCGCGCACGGCGGTCGCCAGCCAGCCGGCGCAGATCCAGTACAGCCGCGTGCTGCTGATAAAGGGCGAGACGATGACCACGAAGGTGGCCCAGGGGATGACGGTGACGATCATCCACAGCATGTGGAGCGTCGAGCGGACAAAATTTATGACAAACATGGGCAGAGGCCGGCGTCAAACAAGCTTGAGTAGCTATAAATAATAGAGCAAATTAACGCGCCGCCGTGGCCTGCGCCTTGGCGCGCTCGGCCTCGTCCTCGGCAATGAAGGTGGTGGCGAAGGCCGCCAGATCGGCGTGCACCCGGGTGCCGACCGGAAACTCCGGCGGCAAGGGGTCGGAGCGCACGGGCGCGCTCTTGCTGCTCAGCACCAGGTGCGGCACGCAGCCCGCGGCGACGGCGGCCTGGGCATCGGTCAAGCTGTTGCCCACCGCGTGCACCCGGGACAAATCGACGTTGTAGCGTTCGCCGATCTGCTCGAACAGGCCGGGCAGGGGTTTGCGGCAACTGCAGCCCTCATCGGGGGCGTGGGGGCAGTAGAACACCGCGTCCACGCGCCCGCCCACGCCGGCCAGCTCCTTGTTCATGCGGGCGTGGATGGCGTTCAGCGCCGCCACGTCGAACAGCCCGCGCCCCAGGCCCGGCATGTTGGCCGCCATCACGACGTGGTAGCCGGCCTGGTTGAGCCGCGCAATGGCGTCCAGGGCGCCGGGCAAGGCCTCCCAATCTTCCGGGGTCTGAAGGTAACCGTCTCGCTCGACACACAAGGTGCCGTCGCGGTCCACGATGACGAGTTTCATGCGCCCATTATCGAGCTTGGGCGACCTCGGCGGGTGCCGACGCGGGCGCGGGCAGTTCGGCAATGCCGGCCAGGTATTCACCCCAGAACGCACCGCCCACGCGCTGCACGGTGACGGTGCGGCCCGGCAGCAAGGTGCGGGCGTGGGCGCCTTCCAGCAGACCGCGGCGCGGGGCGTCGATGCCGGGCCACAGCAGCACCAGCTGCAGGCCCCCGGGGCCACGCTGGCTGGGCATCGCCAGGCGCGCGCGCAGCACCGTCGCCTCGACGTCGGGCAGCGGCTCACGCAGCGCCAGGTTCAGGTGCGCCGTCAGCAGGCCCAGCGCGGCCACGCCGCATGCGCTCGCCCACAGCGGCAGCGCCAGACGGCGAAACGCCGTGGCGCCGCGCTGGCGCAGATAGCGGCGCGACAGTGCGACGATCATCACGCCCACGGCCAGGCCGAGCAGCGGCCAGCCCAAGTTCTGCCAAAGCGCCTGGGTGGTGTCGGGGGCGCCCAGGCCGTCGGCCATCTTCACCGGGGTCAGCGCGTGCAGCGGCGGCCAGGCCTCGGCCAGGGTGCGCAGCACAAAGTGCAGCGCAGCCACGGCCATCGGCGGGCCGAACAGCCACCACGCGGTGCGCACGCTGGCGCGCGGGGCGGCGTCTACGGCCGGCGATGAAGCGGCCGGCGGGGTCGGGGGGGTGGCGGGCAGCTTGGCCATCAGGCGGCCAGGCGCGACAGGTCGGCCACGCGGTTCATGGCCTGGTGCAGCGCTTGCAGCAAGCCCTGGCGGTTGGCGCGCAGGGCAGGGTCTTCGGCGTTGACCATCACGCCGTCAAAAAAGGCGTCCACCGGCGCGCGCAGCGCGGCCAGCGTTTGCAGCGAGGCGGTGTAGTCACCCGCGTCGAACTGCGCATTGGCCTTGGGCAGCACCTGCTGCATGGCGGCGTGCAGGGCTTTTTCAGCGTCTTCGGCCAGCAACTGCGGGTTGACCTGCGCCTGCACGGCCTGGCCGGCTTCGCCAGCTTTCTTCAGGATGTTGCCGATGCGCTTGTTGGCGGCGGCCAAGGCGGGGGCTTCAGGGAGTTGGGCGAAGGTGCGGACGGCGTCGAGGCGCTTGCCCACGTCGGCCAGACGCTCGGGGCGCAGGGCGATGACGGCGTCGACCTCTTGTGCGCTGAAGCCCTGCTCGCGCAGGCTGCCGGCCAGGCGGTCATAGATGAACTGCACGAGTTCACCACCCGTCGTTCCTTTGGTGCCGAAGTGCTCGTTCAGAGCATGCAGATAGTTGCCGACGCTCGTTGCATTTGCTAAGTGGTCTGGCACCAACTCAGACTTCAGGTAGCTGTTAACAAAGGGTTTCGCAGAGATGGCTAGAACACCTATCAACGAAAGTTGAGGCGCACTCTCCACCAACATGCGAATCACCCCCAACGCATGCCGCCGCAGCGCAAACGGGTCCTTGTCGCCGGTGGGCAGGTTGCCGATGCCGAACATGCCGACCAGGGTTTCCAGCTTGTCGGCCAGCGCCACCACCGTGCCCACCTGGCCGCGCGGCAGTTCGTCGCCGGCAAAGCGGGGCTTGTAGTGGTCCTCGATCGCGAAGGCGACGTCTTCCGACAGGCCGTCGTGGCGCGCGTAGTAGCCGCCCATGATCCCTTGCAGCTCGGGGAACTCACCCACCATGTCGGTCAGCAGGTCGGCCTTGGCCAGCATGGCGGCCTGGTCGGCTGCGGCGGCCAGCTGGGCGCCGCCCAGCTGCTGGCCGATGGCCTTGGCGATGGCGCGCACGCGCAGGGTGCGTTCACCCTGCGTGCCCAGCTTGTTGTGATAGACCACCTTGTCCAGCTGCGGCACGCGCGATTCAAGCGTCTTCTTGCGGTCCTGGTCGAAGAAGAACTTGGCGTCGGCCAGGCGCGGGCGCACCACGCGCTCGTTGCCCTGGGTGATGGCGCTGGTGTCGGCGGGGCTGATGTTGCTGACCAGCAGAAACTGGCTCGTCAGCTTGCCGTCGGCGTCCAGCAGCGGAAAGTACTTCTGGTTGGCCTTCATGGTCAGGATCAGGCATTCCTGCGGCACTTGCAGAAACTCTGGCTCAAACTGGCACAGCAGCACGTTGGGGCGCTCGACCAGGGCCGTCACCTCGTCCAGGAGTGCTTCGTCTTTGATAGCTGAAAGCCCAATTCCTGCGCCGACAGATGCTGTTTTTAGACCAGATTCGATGGCCGCGCGCCGTTCGTCAAAGCTGGCGATCACCGCGCCCTGCTCGCGCAAGGCGTTGGCGTAGTCGTCGGCATGCTTCAGCTCGATCGGGTCCTGCTGCGCCTCAAAGCGGTGGCCGTGCGTGGCGCGGCCCGCATCCAGGCCCAGGGCCGCGACGGGCACGACCTGGTCGCCGTGCAGCGCCACCAGGCCGTGCGCAGGGCGCACGAACTGCACGCTGTCCCAGCCGGGCAGGGGCGTGCCGCTGGCCAGCTGGTAGGTCATGACCTTGGGGATGGGCAGCTTGGCAATGGCCTCCAGCAGCGCTTTTTGCAGGCCGTCAACCAGCGCTGCACCGGGCACCACGGTGTCCAGAAACAGGGCCTCGGCCTTGCCGTCGGGCTGGCGCTTGAGCTGCGGCAGCACTGAAGGTTCAGCGCCCAGGGCCTGCAGCTTTTTCAGCAGCGCGGGCGTGGGCTGGCCGTCCGCGGTCAGGGCCACGCTGACGGGCATCAGCTTTTGCTGCACGGCCTTGTCGGCCGCCTTGGCTGCCACTTGCGTGATGTGGGCCGCCAGCCGGCGCGGGCTGGCGTAGGGCGTGACGGTGGAGCCCGTCGCCAGCAGGCCCTGGGCCTTGAGCTGGTCGGCCAGCACGCCGGCAAAGGCTTCGCCCAGCTTCTTGAGGGCCTTTGGGGGCAGCTCTTCGACGAAGAGTTCGACCAGGAGGTTGGCAGGGGTCATCAAATAGTCACCAATTCAAATCCAAGCGAGACGGCGGCGTCGCCCATCTCGGTATCCAATGTGGCCAGCGCCGTGCAGCCGTGGCGCTGCGCCACGGCCAGGTGCAAGGCATCGGCGCCGCGCACCCGCAAGCCGTCGGCGGCGCACAGTTCTGCGGCGTGCAGATAGTCGGCCTCGATCACGTTCAAGCGGTGCACCATGCCCATCAGGTCGGCAAAGCGATCCCGCGCCCAGCGCGCCTGGTGGCGGTTGAGCGCCTTTTTGCGCAACTGGATGCCCAGGGCGCTTGCAAACTCGGTTTCCACCCACCAGGCAGCGCCCATGCGGGCCATGTCGGTGTTGTCCAGCCACTGGATGGCCGCGGCGCTTTCATCCTGATGAAAACACGAGGCGCACCAGATGCTGGTGTCGACATAGGTGGCGGACGGACGGCGGCGCACGGCTCAACGGTGGTCGTCAATAGCGGGCGGAATCACGCATCTCGCGGATCACCGATTCCGTGGGCGGCATCTTGGTCAGGTGCGCGCGCATGCGCCGCATCACCTCGGCCTTGTCGAGCTTGGCGCGCGGCGCGGTGGCCGACAGCTGCCAGGTGCCCTCGGCATCGCTTTGCACGTGCAGCACATCGCCCTCGCCGACACCCAGCTCGCGCGCCAGCGCCACGGGCAGGCGAACCGCCAGGCTGTTGCCCCAGCGGCTCACGGCCAGATCCAGTCCTTCTTTAGGCAAATCGTTGGCACCCATGTGGCCCTCTTTCGATCAAGTAGATACGTGTATCCACATTTTAGTCGCCAGCCCGGGGCAGCGCCACGGGCTCCGCAGGGCTCAAGCCGCCTTCTTCTCAATCTGCGCCACCCACTCGGGCGGCGCCAGCGGAAAGCCCAGGCGCTCACGGCTCTCGTAATAGCTTTGGGCTACGGCGCGCGCCAGGTTGCGGATGCGGCCGATGTAGGCGGCGCGCTCGGTCACGCTGATAGCGCCGCGGGCGTCCAGCAGGTTGAAGGTGTGCGCGGCTTTCAGCACCTGCTCGTAGGCGGGCAGGGCCAGTTGCTCGGCAATCAGGTGCTTGGCCTGCTTTTCGTGCGCGTTGAAGGCGGTGAACAGAAAGTCGGCGTCTGAGTGCTCGAAGTTGTAGGCCGACTGCTCCACCTCGTTCTGGTGGAACACGTCGCCGTACTTGAGGCCCGGCGCGTACTGCAGGTCGTAGACGTTCTCGACGCCTTGCAGGTACATGCACAGGCGCTCCAGGCCATAAGTGATCTCGCCGGTGGCGGGGCGGCAGTCGATGCCGCCGACTTGCTGGAAATAGGTGAACTGCGTCACCTCCATGCCGTTGAGCCACACCTCCCAGCCCAGGCCCCAGGCGCCGAGTGTGGGGTTCTCCCAGTCGTCCTCAACAAAGCGGATGTCGTTCTTCTTCAGATCAAAACCCAGGGCCTCCAGGCTGCCCAGGTACAGCTCCAGGATGTTCTCGGGCGCGGGTTTCAGCACCACCTGGTATTGGTAGTAGTGCTGCATGCGGTTGGGGTTCTGGCCGTAGCGGCCGTCCTTGGGGCGGCGGCTGGGCTGCACGTAGGCGGCCTTCCAGGGCTCCGGCCCAATCGCTCTCAAAAACGTAGCAGTATGCGATGTACCCGCGCCGACTTCCATGTCGTAGGGCTGCAAAAGCGCGCAACCTTGCGCGTCCCAGTACTGCTGGAGCTTGAGGATGAATTGCTGGAAGGTGAGCATGGTGGCCGGCGTGACGAATGCAGCCAGCTATTTTAGCCTTGCCCACGAAATACGGCGCTGTCCGGCGCCAGTCAATCTCAACCAGCTATCAACTCAGTAGCAAATTGGCAGGGTTCAGTCCCAGCGCCGCAGCACCAGGCTGGCGTTGGTGCCACCAAAGCCGAAGCTGTTGGACAGCGCCTGGCGGAGCGGTGCCGCGCGCGTGGCGGTGACCAGGGGCAGCTCGCCCACGGCCGGGTCCGGGTTGTCGACGTTGACCGAGCCGGCGATGAAGCCTTTTTGCAGCATCAGCAGGCAGTAAATGGTTTCTTGCACGCCGGTGGCGCCCAGCGAGTGGCCGGTGAGCGACTTGGTGGAGGAGAACGGCGGCACCTGGGCATCGCCGCCCTGGCCGAACACGGTGCGCAGCGCGTTCAGCTCGGGCACGTCACCCACCGGGGTGGAGGTGCCATGGGTGTTGATGTAGTCGATGGGGCCGTCCAGGCCTTCGATGGCCTGGCGCATGCAGGCGATGGCGCCGTCGCCCGACGGCGCCACCATGTCGGCGCCGTCGCTGGTGGCGCCAAAACCGACCACCTCGCCCAGAATGGTGGCACCGCGCGCCTGGGCGTGCTCCAGGCTTTCCAGCACCACGGCGCCGCCGCCGCCGGCGATGACGAAGCCGTCGCGGTCGGCGTCGTAGGCGCGCGAGGCTTTTTCGGGCTGGTCGTTGCGCTTGGCGGACATGGCGCCCATGCCGTCGAACAGCAGGGCCATGCCCCAGGACAGCTCTTCACCGCCACCGGCGAACATCACGTCCTGCATGCCCCAGGCAATTTGCTGGGCTGCGGCGCCAATGCAATGCGCCGAGGTGCTGCACGCCGAGGTGATGGAGTAGTTGATGCCCTTGATGCCAAAGTGCGTGGACAGGCAGGCCGACACGGTGGAGCTCATGCAGCGCGTGACCTGGTACGGCCCGACGCGGCGGATGCCCTTGCTGCGCAAGATGTCGGCGGCCTCGATCTGGTTGGCCGGCGAACCGCCGCCCGAGCCCATGATGAGGCCGGTGCGCGGGTGGCTGACCTGGGCCGGCGCCAAACCGGACTGGGCGATGGCGTCGGCCAGGGCCACGTGGGCGTAGGCCGCAGCATCGCCCATGAAACGCAGTTGCTTGCGGTCGAGGCGCGCCTCCAGGTCGATCTGGGGTGCGCCACCCACCTGGCTGCGCAGGCCCATCTCGGTGAATGCCGGCATGGCACGGATGCCGGAGCGGCCCTCGCGCAGCGAGGCCTCGACCGTGGCCAGATCGTTGCCGATGCACGAGACAATGCCCGCGCCGGTGATGACGACACGGCGTTTCATGCGGCACCTCCGGTTTCGGCGCCGCGCATGAACAGGCCCACGCGCAGATCGTTGGCCACGTAAATCTCCTTGCCGTCGGCCAGCAGGCGCGCATCGCCAATGGCCATGTTCAGCTTGCGCTTGATGACGCGCTTGATGTCGATTTCGTAGCGCACCAGCTTCACGTCCGGGCCGACCTCGCCGGTGAACTTGACCTCGCCGGCGCCCAGCGCGCGCCCGCGACCGGGCAGGCGCAGCCAGGTCAGGTAAAAGCCGATCAGCTGCCACATGGCGTCCAGGCCCAGGCAGCCCGGCATGACCGGATCGCCCTGAAAGTGGCAGGCGAAGAACCACAGATCGGGTTTGACGTCCAGTTCGGCCTCGATGCGGCCGAGCTTGAACGCACCGCCGTCGCCGTCGATGTGCGTGATGCGATCGAACATCAGCATCGGCGGCAGGGGCAGGCGCCCCGACTCGGGGCCGAACAGGCGCCCCTCGCCGGAGGCGATGAGTTGGTCGTAGGAGAAGGAATCAGCCATGGTCTCGCATTGTGCCTAATGCCGCGTGTCTTGCCGCTTACAAGCTATTTTTGCCGCGCCGCAGGCTGACCAGGATCAGCAGCACGCACAGCCCCCCCATCGGCCACAGGCCGGCCACCGAAGCCCAGCGGGCGAAGGGCGTCAACCGCTCACGCCCCTCGAAACTGCCCCGCAGCACGCCCCGCGTCAGGCGCGGCAGCAGGCGCTGCACCTGACCGTGGTGGTCGATGATGGCGGTGGCCCCGGTGTTGGTGGCACGCAGCATGGGCCGCTCGAACTCCAGCGCCCGCATGCGGCTGATGTGCAAGTGCTGATCGATGGCCAGGCTGTCGCCGAACCAACCGATGTTGCTGAGGTTGACGAAAGCGGTGGGCGCCTGGGCCGGGTCGGCAAAACGTGCCGCCAGCTCCTCGCCGAACAAATCCTCGTAGCAGATGTTGGGCGCCAGACGCTGCCCCCGCCAGACAAACGAGGGCTGCCCGACGGCGCCGCGCTCGAAATCGCCCAGCGGGATGTTCATCATGCGGGTGAACCACTTGAAAAACGGCGGAATGAACTCACCGAACGGCACCAGGTGGTGCTTGTCGTAGCGGTACGGCTGCGCCTGGCCCGGCCCCAGGCCAATCACCGAATTGGTGTAGCCGACCAGCGCGTCGCCCAGCGGCACGCCCAGCAGCGCCGCCTGATCGGGGCCGGCAAAGCGCGCCTGCAAGGCCTGCCAGTAGTCGGGCGGCAGTTGATCCGGCAGCACCGGGATGGCGGTCTCGGGTGCCACGACCAGGGTCGCGGTACTGTCCACCAACTGCTCGCCATACCAGCGCAGCGAGTCGACCACGCCGGTGCCGGGGATGAATTTTTGGTCTTGCGGAATGTTGCCTTGCAGCAGCGCCACCTGCATCGTGGGGCCGGGGGTCCCGGCCGCGGCCGAGGTGCAACGCAGGCGTTCGCAGTGCTGCCAACCCCATAAGCCGCCCAGCAAGGCCAGCAGACCGACCAAGGCGCCCAGCGCCGGCTTGCCCAGCCGGCCCAGGCGCGGCGCCTGGGCGACCAGCGCGGCCAATGCCGCCGCCACGAACCCGATGCCGTACACGCCCACGTAGCGCGCCAGCGCCGACAGGGGGCCATCCACGTGCGCGTAGCCCCCGGCGCCCCAGGGAAAACCGGTGAACCAGCTGCCACGGGCCAGTTCGGCCAAGGTCCACAGGGCGGCAAACAAGAGGCTCAAGCCCACCGGCCCGCGCCCATGCGCCCGCCCGGTGGCCAGGGCCAGGAAAACCGCCGCCGCCAGCCCGTAGTACAGCGCCAGGAACCCGGCCAGCGCCAGCACGGCGGCCACCGCCAGCGCGGCATGCAGGCCACCGTAGGTGTGCATGGAGATGAACAGCCACCAGAAGGTCCCCGACAGCCAGCCCAGCCCGAACAACCAGCCAAACAGAAAGCCCTGGCGCCAGACGCCGCCGCCGTCCGTGTGGTCCCAGGTGCTGGGACGCCAGCTGTCGCGCCGCCCGGCCCGGTACAGCAGTTGCCAGGCCAGCACCCCCAGGCTGAGCAGTTGCAGCCAGGGCAGCGGCTGACCCGTCCATGGGTTGGCCAGCGCCAGCGCCTGCAGCGCGCCAGCCAGGCACGACACCAGCGGAGACGCCAACCAGTGGGCGGTGCGCATGCCCGGCGCCCCAAGTACTACAACCCCGAAGTATCGAAACATGAAATCGTGCCTTCGCACGCATGGCGGCGTTGCAAATCCTCGCAATAGGCATGGCTATTGCTGCGGTTTGCGCCTTGCCCTGCGCACGAATCCATCGATTTCATTGCGTTCCTCTACTTCAGGGTTGCAGCACTAGTCGGAATCGGACACCACGGCGGGCCAGACCTTGAACCAGCGCACGGCGCCGGCCTTGGTGTGCAGCACCTGAAACTCCAGCCCGCCCATGCGGTAATGTTCGCCCCGCTTGGGCACGTGGCCCATTTCGTGCGCGATCAGGCCGCCGATGGTGTCGAACTCGACGTGCAGGTCGCTGTCCGGATCGACGCCCAGGTTGACGCCAAACGACTCGTTCACGCGCTCCAGCGGGGTATTGCCAGCCACGCGCCAGGTGTTGTCGGCCAGGGCGAAGATATCGCCCTCGTCGCCCTCGATGTCGAACTCGTCCTCGATCTCGCCGACGATCTCCTCCAGCACGTCCTCGATGGTGATCAGCCCGGCCGTGCGGCCGAACTCATCGACCACGATGGCCATGTGGCTGCGGTTGACGCGAAACGCCCGCAGCAGATCGTTCAGGTTCTTGCTTTCCGGGATGTAGCTGACCGGGCGCAGCAGGGTGCGCACGTTCAGGGCCGGGGCACGCTGCAGCTTGAGCAAGTCCTTGGCCAGCAGGATGCCGATGATGTTCTCGCGCTCGCCCTGGAACACCGGAAAGCGCGAATGCGCCGTCCGGATCACCTGCGCCAGGATGTCCTCGTAGGGCGCGTCGATGTCCAGCAGGTCCATGCGCGGGGCCGCCACCATGGCGTCGCCGGCGCTCATGTCGGCGATGCGCAGCACGCCTTCGAGCATGACGCGGCTTTCGGCGTCGATGAGTTCCCTGTCTTCCGCCTCGGCCAGGGTCTCGATCAGTTCGTCGGTCGAGTCCGGGCCAGGCTTGATGAATTCCGCCAGTTTCTGGAACAAGGTACGCTTGTCTTCG
>Ga0209572_1000419_pt1 | contig 64868 bp, 57 predicted proteins | sample EBPBio232012_DNA_FD_185867 | JGI IMG/M metagenome (GOLD analysis project Ga0209572, IMG submission 185867) | Wastewater treatment Type I Accumulibacter community from EBPR Bioreactor in Madison, WI, USA - Reactor 1_1/23/2012_ DNA (SPAdes)... | ecosystem: Engineered > Bioreactor > EBPR >...
TACCACTGGCCGAGGCCTTGCCGATAGTAGTCCCAGGCTTTCTCCTCGATGACGAAGCCGGGTCGTGCGGCGGGGTCCAGTCGCGCAATGCGCAATGACGAGGGGTCTTCGCGCAGCGCCCGGCGAAATTCGAGCGCCGACAGCGGCACGCCCTCCGGGCCAAGGAAGTAGTTGTTGTTGAAGATGCCCACCAGTTGCCAGCGACCCAGTTGCCGGTTCCAGATCTCCGGCCAGATGTGGCCATGGCCACCGAAACCGTCGAAGGAAAAGGCCCAGGCGCGTACCGGAAGGCCGGCAGCGATGGCCAGCCCGACGAAAGCGCGCACGAAATCGCCGCAGTAGCCTTGTCCCTGGGTGACGATGCTGCGGTGGGTTTGCCGCAGGTCCGCCTGAATCGCGCCGCCCGACAGGACCGGGCTCGAGCCGAGCAGGTGCCGGCTGATGGCCAGCACCCGCTCCCAGTCCGAAGACATCTCCTTCAGACCAAGACGATCGACGACGTCGGCAAACTCCGGGTAGGGTGCCCCGCGCTCGAGCATGAAGTCGGCCGGAACGTTCGCCGGCGTCCAGTTGAAGTCGCTTTCACCGCCATGGCCACGAGCGCCGGAATCGGCGAGCAGGAGGGCGTGCCGCATGCGCACCATTTCGGTCGAACTGGTGAAGTAGGGGGCCAGCGACAGCAAGGCCAGCAGCAAGGCGGCCAGGCTGACCCACACCCCGCGCCGCCAGAAGCGAACAGCGTCCGACACGCTCGCGGCTCCTACCAGCAGAGGCCATCGACCCGGGCGGCGATCGCTTCGCCCCGGGGCAGATTGACCAGATCGAGCAACACCTGCTCGGGACGGCACAGTCGAGCCAGCGTCGCGGCGACTTCGGGCGTCGACAGCCCGACGACGAGCACCTCGGACTCGGCGATGACCCCTTCCAGATCGACGCGCATCATCTCGCCGATGTGCGGCAGGTGACGCTCGATGAAGCTGCGGTTGGCGCCCAGGAGGCTGGCCAGGTGGACTTCGGGATCGTAGATCGTGAGTTGCATTCCCTTGCCGATCAGCTGTTCGGCCAGCGTCACCAGCGGGCTCTCGCGCAGGTCGTCGGTGCCGGTCTTGAACGACAGGCCGACGAAACCGATCCTGCGCTTGCCGAGCGCCAGCAGCTTGCGCAGCGCCAGGTCGAGGTGATTGCGATTCGACTGCATGATGCCGGCCAGCATGGGAATCTCGACGTCGTGCATCTTCGCCAGATAGGTGGTGGCGCGCAGGTCCTTCGGCAGACACGAACCGCCGAAAGCGAATCCGGGCTTCAGATAGGCCGGCGAGATATTGAGCTGGTGGTCCTGGCAGATCAGGTCCATGACCTCGAAAGGATCGACGCCCAGGGCTTCGCAGAGCCGCGCGGTTTCGTTGGCGAAGGTGATCTTGAGGGCGTGAAAGTTGTTGCAGCAATACTTCATCATCTCCGCCGAGCGCACCGAGGTCTCGATGAAGCGGCACGGCAGCTTGCCGAAGAGCTCGCGCAGGCGCTCGACGGGGTAGGCATGATTGGCGCCGACGACGGTGAACGGCGGCTTGTCGTAGTCGCGAATCGACGACCCCTCACGCAGGAACTCGGGCTGGAAGCAGAGGAAGAAGCCTTCACCGTCCTTCTTGCCCGAATGCTTCTCGATGATCGGACGCAGGACATCCTCCACCGTACCCGGGACCAGCGTCGAACGCAGGACGACGATGTGCGGCGCGCTCTTGCCGGCAATCGCCCGCCCCATTTCTTCCGCCAGGCGCAGGATTGCGCCCTGATCCTGGCTGCCGTTGGCGGCCGAAGGCGTACCGACGCAAACCAGGGAAATCTCGCTCTCGAGCACTGCGCGCTGGGCGTCTGTGGTCACCGCGACGCGGCCGCTGGCCGCGGCGGCGGCCATCAGGTCGACCATCCCCTCTTCGACCACCGGCGTTTTACCAGCCATGATCAGATCGAGCTTGGTGGCGTCGATATCGACGCCGATCACCTCATGGCCGTCGCGCGTCAGACACGCCAGCGAGACAGCCCCAACGTAGCCCAAACCGAAAATGCTGATCTTCATGCGAGTTTTCCTTTGTTTTCCCAAAAGTTCCCGACGCCGCGATCGATGATCCGATCGAGCCTCTCCATCGAGTGCGGCCAGGCATGATTGCTCAGCATGCGCTGCCGCCCGGCGAGCGCCAATCGCTGCCGTTCCGCCGGATCATCCAGGATCCGCAGGATGGCGTCAGAATATTCCTGGGGAGTATCGGCGACGAGGAAGTGTGTCACGGACTCGGCATCGACACCACCGGCAGCGACGCGGCTGGTGACCACCGGCACGCCCATGGCCATGGCCTCGAGAATCTTGTTCTGCGTGCCGCGGGCGATGTTCAGCGGCGCGACCATCAACGCCGAGCGCCGCACGAAGGGACGCACGTCCGGCACCGAGCCGGTGACCGTGACCCCGGGCAGGTCGCCGAGCTTGCGCATCTCGGGAGACGGATCGGCGCCGACGATGAGCAGCTTGAGCTGCGGCCGGCGCGACTTCAGTGCTGGCCAGATCTGCGTGCAGAAGCGCGCCATGCACTCCTGATTCGGGTAGTAGTCCATGCGCCCGATGAAGCTCAACGTGTCGGCGTCGTAGGCCTCGTCGGTCGGGCAGAAGAAATCGGCGTCAACGCCGTTCGGAAACCAGTCCGTAGGCACACCGGTGCGATAGCTTTCGAGGGTCTCCCACTCGGCACGCGTGGTCGCCGTACACAGGTCGAAGCGCTGCGCCAGACGCTTCTCGGCAGCGAGCATCTTGGTGCCCTCGAGGCGATAGCCAAGCGACAGCGGGAAAGGCTTGTAATTGGCGTACTCGAGCCACTTCTGCGAGTCCATGTCGCCGAAGTCGAGAATCTTCGGCACGTCGCGAACCTGCTCCACATACTGGGCGACGGACGAGCAATGAACGAAAATCAGATCCCATTTCTGCGCGCCGAGCAGTCGCTGCACGCTCGCCTGCAGGGACGGCGAGAAAAAGAAACCCATCGACGAAGGCGTCGCCAGCGGCAACCGGGCGACCATGCGCAGCGCCTGCAGCGGACCGGACACCTGCGCCACTTCGAAAGCCGCGCAATGGGCGGCGATCCCCTGCCCTTCCGCAGCCTCCTCCGGCGAGCGCGCGAGCGAGCAGACGGTGACGCGGTGGCCACTCGCCGACAGGTGGCGAATCATGTTGAAGGGTCGGATCTTGCCGCCACGCTTGGGCGGAAACGGAAAGCGGTGACAGATATAGAGAATGTTCATGCAACGTAGCTCTTGAGTTCTTCGGCGACATCGGCGGGGTCGCGACGATCGAGGAATATCCGGCTCCAGATTTCCAGATTCATCATCGCCAGCAGGATGTCGGTGCCATCGATGCGGTTGGCCTGATGATCGGCGATCAGCCGATTGACCACCGCCTGATTGAACAGGCCGCGCGCCTGCACCACGTCGGCGGCGAGCAGCCGCTTCAGCAGGGGGGCCAGCTCACGCTTCAGCCAGGCGCCCATCGGCGTGCCGAAGCCACGCTTCTTGCGGTTGAGGATCTCGTCCGGCAGCAGGTCGGCGAGCGACGCCTTGAGCAGGTGTTTGAGGCGACCGTCACGAACCTTGATCGCAGCCGGCATGGCCGCCGCCAGCTCGACCAGTTGATGGTCGAGCAGCGGCACCCGGCATTCGAGCGAGACCGCCATGCTCATCTTGTCGGTCAGCAGCAGGAGGTCGTCGGGGAGCTGCGTCTCGGCATCGACGGCAAACATCCGGTTCAGCTCGTCCTCGTTGCCGGCCGCCGCGAAAGCGCGCGCCAGGCTGTCCGAGGGACCGGCCGCCGACTCCTCGAGCAACAAGGCGGAAACGTGACGGCGACTGAGGACCTGCAGGTAGCTCCGATAGCGTTCGTCAGAACTCATTTCGGCGCTGGCCATGAAACCCTTGGCCAGGCGCAGATTGTTCAGCAGGCCGGAATGCCGGTCGGTCGGCAGGCGCCGCGCAGCGTAGCTCGCCATGCGCCGCAACCAGCCCGGCCAGCGGCGATAGCGCCTCGCGTAGTGGCCACCGAGATAGCGTCGGTAACCGCCAAAGAGCTCGTCGCCGCCGACGCCCGAGAGGATCACCTTGACGTCCTCGCGGGCAAACGCGGAAACCAGATAGGTGGTGATGAAAGCGGTATCCGACAGCGGTTCGTCCATGTGCCAGAGCAGCTTGGGCAAGAGGGCAACGACGTCGGGCTGAACGACGATCTCGCGATGGTTGGTGGCGAACAGCTTGGCCACCTGGCGCGCATAGGGCAGCTCGTTGTACAGCGCCTCGGCTTCGCCGCCGGAAAAACCGATGGCGTAGGTGCGGATCGGTTGCTCGGAATGGCGAGCCATCAAGCCGACCACGGCGCTCGAGTCGACGCCGCCGGAGAGAAAGGCACCGATCGGCACGTCGCTGACCATCTGCATGCGCACCGACTCGTCGAGCTGGACCTGGACGCGCTCGATCCACTGGCTCTCGGAAAGGTCGCTGACGATCTCCTCGGGCAGACGCCAGTAGCGCCACTCGCGCACTTCACCGTCCTCGACGGCGAGCAGGGTGGCCGGCGGCAGCTTGCGGATTCCCTTGAAGATGCAGCCGGGCGCCGCGACGTAGCCCAGATGCAGGTAATCGGCGACGACCTCGCGGTTGAGTTCGGCGCTCACCCCGGGCAAGGCCAGCAGCGCCTTGGCTTCACTGGCGAAGGCCAGGCGCTGCCAGTCCTGCAGGACGTACAGCGGCTTCACGCCGAGCCGGTCACGACCGATCAGCAAGCGCCGCCGGCGCGCATCCCAGAGCGCGAAGTCAAACATCCCGTTGAGGCGGAGAACGAAGTCGTCGCCCTCCGCATCGTAGAGGTGCAGGAGGACCTCGGAATCGGATCCGGTCTTGAAGCGATAGCCCTTGCCCTGCAGCTCGCTGCGCAACTCGCGGAAGTTGTAGATTTCGCCGTTGCACACCAGCCACAGGGTGCCGTCGGCATTCGACAGCGGCTGGTGACCACCCGCCAGGTCGATGATCGACAAGCGGCGCATGCCGATCCCGCAGGGGCCATCGACGTGACTGCCTTCGTCGTCGGGACCGCGGTGCCGGATACGATCGCCCATGCTCGACAGCATGCGCGGCTCGACACTCAGACCGTCAAAACGATAGATACCGTGAATACCACACACTATGGCGACTCCGAGTCAGATGGCTGGAGCGGACTGAGCGCGTCCAGCGCCGGCCAGCGCCCGGCGGTAGACCTCCCGATAGCGGGCAACGCTGCTCGCCCAGGTCCGTTCGACCTCGACAAAGCGGCGCGCCTGGGCGGCAATCTGCGGCCACTGCGAGCGTTTGGCGAGAAGGTCATCGAGCGCCGCCGCCAGCGCCGCGGGATCGCCGGCCGGAAAGAGGAAGCCGGTCTCGCCGTGGCGCACCAGCTCGCGGTGACCGCCGACGTCGGAAGCGACGAACATCCGTCCCTGCGCCATCGCCTCCAGGGGCTTCAGCGGGGTGACCAGCTCCGTCAGCCGGATCGGCAGGCGCGGATAGGCGAGCACGTCGATCAGCTCATAATAGCGTTGCACGTCGGCATGCGCGACGCGGCCGGTAAAGATGACGCGATCGTGCAGCCCGGCGGCCAGCGCCTGCGCCTTCAGATTGGCCTCCTGCGGGCCGCCACCGACGAGCAGCAGACGCAGCTGCGGATGCCGGGGAAGCATCTGGCGGGCCGCCTCGATCAGCAGATCGAGACCTTCATAGCCGTAGAACGAGCCGGCAAAGCCGAGCACCGTCGCGCCGTCGAGTCCCAGCGAGTGGCGTAGCGTGGCATCGGCCTGGACAGCGAACTGAAACAGGCCAACATCGACCGCATTGGGGATCACCGTGATGCGCTCGGCCGCGATACCGCGCCCGGCGATGTCGCGGCGCAGCCCTTCGCAGATCGTCGTCACCTGATCGGCGCGGCGCAGGGCCAGGCTCTCCAGGGCACGCGACGCACGATAACGCAGACTGCCCTCCACCGTCGTGCCGTGATCGACCGCCGCATCCTCCCACGAGGCGCGCATTTCATAGACCACCGGCAGCCGCCGACGACGGCCGACCCAGAGACTCGGCAAGGCGTTGAGCACCGGCGAATGGGCGTGGATCAGGTCCGGCCGGGTCTCCCCGATGAGCTGATCGAGGCGGGCTGCGGTCAGGCGCATCTGGGCCAGCAGGCCAGCGCCCTCGACGCTCGGCGTGCGCTGGAAAGACCAGCCGTCGACCTCCTCGTGCAGCGCCGGGCCGGCGCCCTGCTTGGGTGTCGTGAGATGGACGGTCTGCCAGCCGAGCGCGCGCTGTTCGCGCAGGATGGCCAGCGAGCGAAAGCTGTAGCCGCTGTGCAGTGGCAGCGAATGGTCGAAGACGTGCAGGATGCGCAAGCTCATGCCGGTGCCTGCAGACCCGTGACCAGCGCCGGATCGCTCACCGGCGCGTCGAGCACATTGCGCAGGAAGGCTTCGAACATCAGCACCGTCCACAGCGGCGAGCTGTAGTCGCGCACTCCCGACTGGTGGGCATCGACGAGATGGCGCAGATAGTCCTGGTTGAACCAGCCGGTTTCGGCCAGGCGCGCACCGAGCACCGCCTCGCGGACGCGTTCGCGCAATGGACCGCGGAACCAGCGTGCCAGGGGAACGGCAAAGCCCATTTTCGGGCGATAGAGGATGTCCTGCGGCAGGCTGGGCTCGAGCGCCTTCTTGAGCAGGAACTTGCCTTCCTGCCCGCGCACCTTGAGGGAAGAAGACTGCGTCGCCATCCATTCGACCAGTTCGTGATCCATCAGCGGCTCGCGCACCTCGAGCGAGTGCGCCATGCTGGCGCGGTCGACCTTGGTGTTGATGTCGCCGACCAGGTAGGTCTTCAGGTCGAGGTACTGGATCAGCGCCAGCGGATCGTCGGTGCCGGCCTTTCCGGCATGTTTGCGAAAGACTTCCTCGGCGCTGTAGCCGGCCAGTTCGCGCCGGAAGGCGGCGCTGAACAGCTGCGTGCGCATCGGCCCGCGCAGGATCGACACGGAATGAAAATAGGCTTCGACCGAAGTTCGGGCCATGCCTTCGAAAGTGGTCTTGGCGCGGAACATGCGCGGCGCCCAGTCGGCTTTCGGATAGACCCGCCCGAGGAGGCCAAAGATGCGCCGGCGCACGCCGTGCGGCAGCGCCGCACGCAGCCGCTCTTCCATCAGGTGCATTCGGTAACGCCGGTAACCGCCGAAGGTCTCGTCGCCGCCGTCGCCCGAAAGCGCCACCGTCACGTGCTTGCGCGCCAACTGGCAAACGCGGTAGGTGGGGATCGCCGAGCTGTCGGCATAGGGTTCGTCGTACAGCCGGGCCAGGGTGTCGATGAGATCGAAATCGTCGCTGGCGACCATCTCGCAGTGGTGGTTGGTGCGGTAGCGGTCGGCCACCTGCTGGGCGAAGGCGGCTTCGTTGAAGGCCGGGTCGTCGAAGGCAATCGAGCAGGTATTGACCGGCTCGGCCGACAGCCCGGCCATCACCGCGACGACGGCACTCGAATCGACGCCGCCGGACAGGAAAGCGCCAAGCGGCACTTCCGAGATCATGCGCAGGCGAATCGACTCGCGCAGCCTGTCGTTGAGTTGCGCGCAGGCGTCCTCGACGTCCACCGGCTGATCGAGGCTGAAGCGCACGTCCCAGTAGGCTTTCGGCTCGGCCAGCGGCTGCCCGCGGCGGACGCTGAGCATGTGCGCCGGCGGCAGCTTCCGGGCCTGACGAAAGATCGTCCGGGGTTCGGCGACGTAGCCGAGGGCGAAGTACTCCTCGACGGCCAGCGGATCGATATCGCGCGCCAGTCCACCGTGCGCGAGCAGCGACTTGAGCTCGGAGCCGAAGAGGAAGCTGCCGTCGGCGAGCAAGGCGTAGAAGAGCGGCTTGACGGCCAGCCGGTCGCGCGCCAGGAACAGCGTCTCGCGATTGCGATCCCAGAGCGCAAAGGCAAACATGCCGCGAAAGCGGTGCACGCAGTCTTCGCCCCAGGCTTCCCAGGCGTGGACAATGACCTCGGTATCGCTGCGCGTGTGGAAGACGTGGCCCAGTGCCTGCAGTTCGGGAATCAGTTCCTGGTAGTTGTAGATTTCGCCATTGAACACCACGCAGACGCTCTGATCCTCGTTGTAGAGCGGCTGCTGCCCGGTGGACAGGTCGATGATCGACAGCCGGCGATGGCCCAGGCCGACGCCCGGCTCCACGTGCAGGCCACCCTCGTCGGGGCCACGATGGTGTTGCGACTCGTTCATTCGCGAGAGCACGCGGCGATCGATGTCACGCCGGCCACGGGTATCAAAAATTCCGGTTATTCCGCACATATTCTTGGGTCGGTTTCCTTGTCGCTCTTATTGGGGTTTTCGCCTAGGGGTGCAGCAAAGCCTTGCCGCCCACCTGACCGGCACGCGCGCTCAGCAGCCGGTCGTAGAGATTCTGGTAACTTCGGCTCATCGCCTGCAGGCTGAATTCATTTTCCACCCTGGCCCGCCCCGCCAGGCCGGCGGCCCGTGCCTGCGGCGCATCCTGCGCGTAGCGGGCGATCTGCTCGGCCATCGCCTGCGGATCGGAAACCGCGACCAGTTCGCCGGAACGGCCCGCTTCGATCAGCTCGGCGTTGCCGCCGACATCGGTGGCGATCACCGGCAGGCCGCTGGCCATCGCTTCGAGGATGGTATTCGAGATCCCTTCGGCCAGTGAGGGCAGGACGAAGCAATCCAGGCCGCGCAGGATTTCCGCAATATCGTCACGTTGCCCGGGCAACCACGCCAGCTCTGCCACACCGGCGTCTTCGAGCATCGCCTGCGCCTGCGCGCGCAACGGGCCCTCGCCGATCATCACCAGGCGCAGACGCTTCCTCAGCTCGGGAAAGGTGGCCAGCACCCGGATGAAAGCCTGCGCCAATGTCGTCTGATCCTTGACCTGCTGCATACGCCCCACGCTACCGACCAGCCAGCATCCCGGGTCGGTAAACGGGCAGCCGGCAATCGCCTGGCGCTGAGCGAGCGGATGAAACCGCTGCACGTCGACGCCGTTGTATATCTGCGCAACGCGGGCCGGCGGCATGCCGACCCGCAAAGTCAGATAATCCTCGAGATCACGCGACAGCGCTATGTAATGGCTCACGAATGGGCGATAAAAGCGGCGCAGCCACTGGTTTTTCCGGTTCAAACCGTCGAGGTCGCCGATATCGCGGCCGTGCTCGCCATGGATGCGCACCGGCACGCCTGCCGCCCAGGCCGGGACGCTCACCTCCAGCGCCGCGAGGTTGCGACTGTGCACGATGGCCGGACGCAAACGGCGCAACAGCCGCCACAGCTGCGGGTAGATCCACAGCGTGTGACCGGGCGGTTTGGCCAGGGCAATGAAGCTGACATCGTCGCGAACGATGCGCCGCTTGAAATCGGTGATCTCGGTCAGGGAAATCACCGCGTGACGATACGCCTCGCTCGGCATGTGGTTGATCAGATTGACGACACCATTCTCGAGACCACCGACGTCGAAACGGAAGACCACATGCGCGACCAGCGGACGCGGGTCCGCGGCGTGCCTCACTGAGCGTCCATGGTCTGCCGAAGTGCGGCATCGACTGCCGGTCCGGCGCTGCGCACGAAGTCATCGAGCGAGGCCTCGCCGGCCCCGGCTCCGGCGCCGTCGAGCGGCGTGTACAGGACGATCAGCGCGGAGTCATCGCCATTGCCGGTCAGGCGCGACAGGGCAAGGTAGGCCTTGGCCATGGCGTCGCTGGCCGTCCAGCGCCCGTTGACCCAGTACCATTGCCAGACGATCATCCGTGCCGGCGGGTGTCCGCGCAACAAGGCTGTGCGCACCTTTATGTCCTGCCCGTTGAACGAGACCTCCCGCGTCCCGTGGCCCACCACGACCCATTGCGAATCGTCGCTTCTGACCAGTGCGTTGTTGGAACTGACCAGTTTGCGCTGCTCGTCCTGGTTGCGGTAATAGGCGAGGAAGACGCCGACCTCGCGACCGTCCTTGGCGAAGGTGGCAAGTGTGCTCGCCGCGTAGTTCTCGAAGCTCGGCTGCCAGGCGTGCACACCGGGGTCCGTCACCTGCCAGCCAGCGATCGCGCCGAGCGCTGCGGTCTGGCCGATCTGCGGCGCCCGACGCTCGTCGATCTGCCATTGCGCGAAGGTCCACAATCCTGCCACCACGACGGTAGCCACGGCGGCGGCCAGCGACGCCGACGTCGCTGCGACGGCGGGCGCCACGGTGCGCACCGTCGCCTGCGGCTCGGCCTCGACTTCATCCTCACGCCAGCGCGCGCCGATCCAGAACATGGCCAGAATGACGATACCGAAGAACGCCCAGCCGTAGATCAGATGGTCGACGCCGACCGCCAGCTTGTTCCCCGACAGATGGCCGATCATGACGATCATGTAGGCCCGCATCCAGTTGGCGACGATCGGAACCAGGAAGGAAACCAGAACGAAAACCAGGCGCCGCGCCAGCGAGCGATAGGTGAGGTAGGCGAACAGCGTCCCGACGGTCACCGAAGCGATCAGATAGCGAACGCCACTACAGGCCTCGACCACCGACCAGCTGCCGCTGGGGATGACGAAGCGCAGGCCTTCGGCATGCACGGGAATGCCCGAGACGCGCAAGCCGAGAATGGTGAAGTGCGCCGTCCATTCCATAAGCATGGGCATCGCAAAGTCGCCAAAGGGCACCGCGAAGAAGAGGTAGAGCAGCGGAAAGGCAACCCGCCGTGCGACTCCCCAGCCGAGGACCGCAGGTACGGCCAGAATCAGCATCGCCACCAACGCAAACTGGGAAAGCGCATTGACTGCAGCCACCTCTCCCAGCAGCCAGACAAAGCCGGCGCCGGCAAACAGGAGCACCGCCAGAAAGCTGTACCTGGGCACCAAGACGGCGAGACTGGAACGTATCCGCCAGATCAGCCACAAGGTGATCGGCGGCACGATGAAGCCGTGCGCATAGGTATCGGAACGCTCCCAGATAGCGGCCATGGCCAGCGCCGTCTCGCGAAAGAGCAGCAGTATCACGAGCAGGGTCAGAATCAGGGCGGGGAGAGCAACGCGCCAGGCCGGATCTGCTGCAGGGGAGGTCGGACGCGGTTCGGCTTGGTTCATGGAGTGGCTTTCAACAGGCAGGAACACTCAGGAGTCATCGAAGGCATCGAAGGCGTCGAGGTCAGCGGTCGTCGCTGCGCGTACGCAGCGCAGCACCGCTTCCCCTGAACGGCTAACCCAGGTTGCGCACGATGAATGGCCCAAGCCAGTTGGCGAGGCCAATCGGCATGCGCCGCCAGGTCTTGATCAGCATTTGGTACTTGGCGTTGGAGGGGTTGTTTTGCGGGATGGAATCGCGGCGGTACAGGCGATGCTCATAAAACAGCGGTTGCGGCTCGAAGCCCCAGTTCTTCTTGAAGGAATACGAGCCGGTACCCTGCTTGCTACGGCCATAGTCGAAAATCTTCAGCCCGCGCTCGCAGGAGCGGCGCATCAACTCCCAGTACTTGAAATCGTTGGCCGCCAGCTGGCGCGCCGAGACGTCGTCGCCGGCGTAGTACGGCAGGACTTCGTCGCGAAAATAGAAACTCAACACGACACTCAGCGGCCGACCGTTGTCGTCCACCACGGTGAGCGCCTCGCAGTCGGCAGCGAAGACGCGCTGCAAGGTCTCGAAGTAGCGCCGGGGGAGTGCCGGCGTCCCGTGGCGATGAACGTTGTCGGCGTAGAGCGCGAAGAAGCGCCCCAGATCCTGGTCGATCTCGCTGCGCAAGCCGTTCTTGATCCCCTTGCGAACCATCGCCCGCTGCTTGCGCGGGATGGCCAGCAGGTTGTCGTCGACCTCGGGTTCGAGTGGCTTGCGGAAGCGCACGTAGAGATCCTGCAGCGGCCAGTCCGGATGACGGTGGCGCAGGTTGCGCAGTTCCAGGTGGTCGACACCGAGACGCGTGGCGATCGCCTGCGCTTCGCCTTCCAGCGCCTCGACCGCCGCCGCGCTGTTCGCTGCGACGCCGCCATAGACGGCAAAGGGCAGCGAGACCAGGGTATTGCCGAAAAGCACGCTCTTGACCTGGGCCAGCGGCAATACGCCCTCGATCACGCCGGAACGCTCGGCGTAGAGGAAATGCGTACGATGCGCGAAAACCTCCTTGAGGACCTGCTGCCAGCCCGACTTGTGAAAGAAGGTGGCTTCCGGACAGGCGGCGACGAAAGCATCCCACTGGCGAACCGCGACGCGGTCGGCAGGATCCAGCGTCTTGACGACCAGCGGCGCGCTGGCCGCGACCAGCCTGGCGATTTCCTCGATTCTCGTGTCCATCAGTTCACTGTCAGCGGCGGCGCGGCCGGGCCCAGAAAGATCTCGTCCATTCGCCCCCAGCGGAAGTCGCCGAGCAGGCGCTTGATCCGACCTTCGGTGTGCCGCAGGTTGACGTAATGACGAAAGCGGGTCTTCGCACTGATACCGGCAACGCGCGGTTGGTCGGCGTCGATTTCCCAGGGATGAAAGTAGAAGATCGCCGGCTGACGATCGCGTTGATTGACTTTCGCCAGCAGCCAGCGCGACAGTGGATACGGCAGCAGGCGGAAATAGCCGCCACCACTGGCCGGCCAGTTACGGTCGAAGTAACGCAGCGTGGTCACCGGCAGTTCCAGCAGTCCGGCGCGCACGCGGTGCGCGAAGCGCGGTGCATCGGGCATGCCGTAGTGGTCGTGGCGAATCGGATAGATGCTTGAACTGTAGCAATAGCCGGCACGCTCGAGGCAATCGAAGGCCCAGAGATTCGCTTCGCCGATGGAAAAACTCGGCGCCCGATAGCCCTTGACCTCTTCTCCGGAGATGTCCTCCAGCAACTTCTTGGCGGCGCCGATATCGGCCGAGAACTCGGCTTCGCTGAGATCGCTGGCGCGCTGATGGCCGTAACCGTGACTGGCCAGCTCGTGCCCGCCGGCGACGATGCGACGGACCAGCTGCGGGTAACGCTCGGCGACCCAGCCAAGGGTGAAGAAGGTCGCCCGCGTCTGCCCTTCGTCGAGCATCAGAAGAATTCGCTCGACGTTCCGTTCGACGCGGCACTCGCGCGAATCCCAAAGCTCGCGCGGGATGTACGGGGCGAGCGCGGAGACCTGAAAGTAGTCTTCGACGTCGATCGTCAGCGCGTTGGTGATCGGCTGGCCGGGCATCTTGTGCCTGTCTCCTGGTTACGCGGCGCGCAACGCGTGCCGCGCGAGCAGCCAGGCGGCGAGGTCTGCGACGATTCTCGGCGCTGCCTGGCCATCCCAGAACTCGGGGATGCGACCGCGCTTGCCGGCGCCGGCAAGAATCTCGGCAACCCCCTTGCGAATCGCCTGCGCATCGCAACCGACCAGGGTATTGGTGCCCTGCTCGATGGTGATCGGACGCTCGGTGTTTTCGCGGATCGTCAGGCAGGGGACGCCGAGTGCGGTGCTTTCCTCCTGCAGCCCACCGGAATCGGAAAGGACGAGCTTGGCTCCGGCCATCAGGCCGAGCATTTCCAGGTAGCCCTGCGCGGGTAGCAGGGCGATGCGCGGGCTACGCAGCAGCTCGCCCAGGCCGAAACGTTCGATGTTCGCGCGCGTCCGCGGATGCAGGGCAAAAACCAGCGGCAGCTGCTCGGAAACCTCGCGCAGGACCGCCAGCAGGGGCTGCAGCGTGTCGACCCGGTCGACGTTGGAGGGCCGGTGGAGGGTCACTACCCCGTAGCCGTTCGCGTCGTCGAGCAGCGCCGCGTCGATGCCCGCCGTTTCCAGCGTTCGCGCTGGCGGGTGCGCCAGCTCGAGATTCGAGAGCAGCGAGTCGATCATCACGTTGCCGACGAAGCGTACGCGCTCCTCGGCCACCCCTTCGCGTGTCAGGTTGGCCAGCGCGCTGCGCTCGGTGGTGTACAGGCGATCGGCAATCTGGTCGGTGAGCAGGCGATTGATTTCCTCGGGCATCGCGCGATCGTGGCTGCGCAGGCCGGCTTCGACATGCACCACCGGCACGTCTTTCTTGACCGCGACCAGCGAGCAGGCGAGCGTCGAATTCACGTCGCCGACCACCAGAACGCACGCCGGCCGATGGCTGTCCAGTACCGGCTCGAAACGTTTCATGACTTCGGCCGTCTGCAGGGCGTGCGTCCCCGAACCGACTTCCAGGTTGATATCCGGATGCGGCAGGCGCAGGTCGACGAACAGACGGTCGTTCATGTCCTTGTCGTAGTGCTGGCCGGTATGCACGAGCAGGGCCGGAACGGCCGGCTGGTGAGCGCGCAAGGCACGCAGGATCGGCGCCATCTTCATGAAATTGGGCCGCGCGCCAACGACGCAGACGACCGGGCCGAGATCGGCAGGCCACTGCTGGTCAGCCAAGATCACTCTCCTTCATGGTTTCACCCGCAGCGCGTCAACCAGTTGCTGAATCAGCGAAATAACCGCTGCATTGCTGCGTTCGAGACGAACCATGCTGCGCTCGATACGTATCATCCGCTGCTCGGCCTGGCCGCTCTTCAGCTCGGCAATGGCGCGCGACGCACGTTCTGCGGTACTGGCGTCGAGATCGAGGCGCGACAGGTCGATATCCAGAATGCCGCTCTCCGTCAGTGGCGGATGGGCCGCGCTCTCGCCGCCTTCGCCGGGGCTGTTCGGCATGATGACCGATTGCGATTGCGTTTCTTCCTTGAGTTCCTTGGCCACCTCTTCGACATCGGCACGGTTAAACTCGCTCTTGCCGGCCAGGAAGCCGGACAACAGCAGGCGATCACAGTGCGCGTTGATGCGTCTCGGAATGCCGCCGCTGGCCACGAAAATGGCCTCGAAGGCGCCCGCGTCAAAATGCGGTGAGCCTTGCGATCCGGCGCACTTCAGGCGGTGCTCGATGTACGCCTGCGTTTCGTCCTGAGCCATCGGCCCAATGTGGCAGGCGGCGATCACGCGCTGACGCAACTGCTTCATTTCCGGGCTCTGCATGACCTTGCGAAACTCCGGCTGCCCGATCAGGAAGCTCTGCAGCAGGGCCTGCGTGCCAAACTGGAAATTCGACAGCATGCGCAGCTCCTCGACCGCACGCGGGGTCAGGTTCTGCGCTTCATCAACGATCAGCAGACAGCGTTTCCCCTGGCCCGTCACCTCGACCAGAAAAGCTTCCAGAGCCAGCAGCAGCTCCGATTTGCCGACATTCTTGCCGCCAACGCCAAACGCCGCGGCGACCATGCGCAGCGTGTCCTCGGCGTCGAGTTGAGTGCTCACCAGCTGCGCTGCAACGACCTTGTCCGAATCCAGGTCGTTGAGCAGACCGCGTACGATCGTTGTCTTTCCGGCACCGATCTCGCCCGTGACAACGATGAAGCCCTCGTTCTGATTCAGGCCATATTCAAGGTAGGCCATCGCCCGCCGATGCTGCTTGGAAGCGTAATAAAAGCTTGGGTCGGGGTTGAGCTGGAAGGGCTTGCTGGTCAAACCGTAGAAGGATTCGTACATGAAGAGCGATCAAAAACTGTGGGAAAGTGCGCCGGTCAGCGCGTTCTCGGAATAGCTGGTGACGCCACTGGAAATGACCCGGCGGGCGCCGATGTTGGCGCTGGTCTTCGGCGTGATGCGCGTCGACAGCAACAGATATCCACCGGTGGTGGTGGTTTCCGGCGAGCTGGTGATGAACGAGCTGCTCCGCTGCTGATTGAATGACAGCGAGAGCGACGACAGGCCCGACAATTGGTGCGCCCAGATGATGCCGTAGCCGACCTGCAGAATGCGATCTCGCGTTGAATAATCGTCGGTCAGGCCATTGATGACACTCAGACCCTGCTGCTCGCTGCGCGTCGCCGTGAAGGTAACGGTGTTGCGGGAACCCATCAGGGCTGCCGTCAGCTGCTGCAGGTTCTGCACCTGGGGGCGATCGTTGAGGTAGCCATTGACCACCGTGCTGTCGGCCGGAATACCTCGATCAACCAGCAATTGCGCGGTCTGCGCACCGATCTGCGCCGGGGTGAACGTCGGATTGGTGGCGGCGATGATCGCATAGAAGGCATCGTAGTTATTGCCTTGGCCGGTGTTGCCCACCCCTTGTGGCTGCAGCGACACGTCCTTGCTGGAACGGAAAGTGAGCATCGACCGTGGCCGCCGATGGCTGAAGTTGATATCCCAGCCGGTTCCGAAAAAGCGGTTGCGCACGATCGCGTTGAGCCGCGTACGAGTGCTCGGCGTCCAGTCAAAACCGACACCGCGCGTAAAATTCGTCTGCTGGTCCAGGCTAACGTAGTCATTCGATTCGCGCCCGCCGAGCAGGGATACCTGAAACTGGGGATTGAAACGGTAGGCGACGGTCACGTCATAGCGGGTGGCGTCGTAGTCGCGACCAAACTCGTAGTCGTTCTTCAGGCTGCTCGCATCCAGCGCCCAGGTGATGTGATTCCAGCGCGTCGATCCGTTCAGCCCACCGCTCCACTGATAGGAATTCAGCCCCGGCGCCAGGTTTGACTGCGAGCTGGTCGTTGTCGCCTGGTAACGCAAGCGGTAATCGGCCCAGCCCAGCAACTTGCCCCTGAGGTAGGGCGAGAGAGAGTAACTCGACGTCTCGGTTCGGTTTCTATCAACGTTGGCGTTGCTCGGTGAAACGGCGCCGAATGCCGAGAGATACTGCTGCGAAATCCGTCCCGTGGCGTCGATGAAGAAGAAGTCCTCGATGGCCTCGAGCGTGCCGACCGCGTTCAGCGCGTTCTGGTGATTCCTCTGGCTCTTCTCGCGCAGATAGAGTTGCTCGGTATAACCATAGTCGAGACGCAGGTTGGCGCGCGCACCCTGTCCGTTGACCGAGATGGACGGCGTGATGCCGGTCACCAGATCGCCCTGCTTGTTCGACGACGAGGAGAGGAAGACATTGTCGGTCAGCGTCTCGCTGACCGCGATCGACGGCACGATTGTCCAGTTCTCGGCGTGCAGGGACGTAGCGGCACAGGCCAGGACGACCGGCAACAGTGCGACCACGCGGGCCTGGCGCAGCTGGCCATCGCCGACAGCCAGGCGCCGCCGCCCGCGCGGAGCCCCCCCCTTGCCCTCAAGCACCGTCTGAACCATAACCGTAGCCGTAACCGTAGCCATAACCGTAGCCATAGCCGTAGCCATAACCATCCTGACTGCTGCCGCGCGCCTGGTTGAGTAGCATCATTTTTACCGGGCACGATTCAATCGCCGCCAGGGCGTGCTTGACGTCACTGCGAACCGTGCTTTCCGCCTTCACCACGACCACTACCTGTCCCATGTGCGTGGCCAGCACGCGCGATTCTGTCGTCATCAACAGCGGCGGCGAGTCGAAGATGATGATCCGATCCGGATAGCGTGTGGCCATCTCCTCGAGCAGATCGACCATCGCGTCACTGGCCAGGAGTTCGGTCGCCCGCGCGTGCTGCGTACCGCTCGGCAGAATGGTCAGTGTTTCGACGTTGGTCTTCATCAACACCTGCGAGAACTCGACCGAGTCGTCGGTCAGAACGTCGAGCAGGCCGCGCGACGGCGGCAAACCAAGCATCTTGAGCACCGAGGGCTTCGGCAAGTCGGCGTCGACCAGCATCACCGTGTTGTCCATCTCCATGGCGATGCTCATCGCCAGATTGATCGCCGAGAAGCTCTTTCCCTCTCCGGAAATCGCGCTGGTGACCATGATCAGGTTGCCGCGCTTGACCGGCGCCGCACCCTTGCCCATGGCGTTGGCAATCAAGGGCCGCTTGATCACCCGATACTGATCGGCGATCTGCGAGCGTGGCGCATCCGGGCTGATCAGACCGCTGGTGGCCAGCGCCTGCAGGTCGAGCTCGATACGCCGCGAAGCCGGCGCGTTGGCTACCGGCGCCGTGCTTGCCGACATCTCGGCACGTTGGCGCTTGAGGTCGGCAACCGCCTCGACACGCGCGGCAGCCTCGGCTTCGGGAGGCGCTGGCTCGACGTCGGCGACGGGGGCGCCGACTTCCACACCCGCGCTGCGCAACTGTGCAAGACGCTTGGCCGCTTGTTCAATGAGGCTCATCGCTTTTCCTCAGGCAGTACGGACGGAAAAAAGAAACAAGGCGAGAAGCCCCGCACCGTAGGCGCCGACCAGCGAGATGCAGGCCGCAGCAAAGCGGATCAAGTCGCGGCGCTGGCTACGTTTCGTCGCGTCGTTGGTGAGCATGGACACGGTTCCCAGAAGGGGCAGACCACAGGTTTCCCGCAGCGAGCGCGAATCGAAGAACACCGGCCGAACCTGACTGGCGGCGAAGGTCACGGCGATGCCGGCACCCAGGGCCAGCAGCAGAGTCAGCGGCAGGAACAGGGTGCGGTTCGGGGCGACCGGCTTGGGCGAGACACGCGGCGGGTCGATCAGACGGAAATCGACGCCAACGGTGTTGTTGATCTCGCTGCCCATGTTGGCCGATTCACGCCGCTTGACCAGTTGCTCGTAGTTATTCTTGTTGATCTCGTAATCACGATTGAGCTGGGCGAACTCGGCTTCGATCTGCGGCATCAACTTGACCGCCTCTTTCATGCGGTCGTAACGCGCCTGATACTCCGCGACACGGGTCTGCAGGGCGGCAATATTCGCCTCCGCCTCGGATACGGAAATGGCCAGTTGCTGGTGCACCGGATTGGTCGACATCGAAGTCGCGGGGCTGGCCTGCGCCACCTTCCTCCGCGCCTTGATCTCTTCGCGCTTCTGCTCTTCGAGATCCTTGATCAGACGGCGGGCACTGACCACATCGGGATGCTTTTCCGTGAACCGCTGCAGCATGGCGTCCAGGTTGCGCTGCATGATGTCGAGTCGGCTGTCGATCTCAGGAATCGAGACGCCGGAAATATTCTCCTGCACCGGCGCCGGCAGGAGGGCCGGCTCGTCGCCGAGGATGTGACGCTTGAGCGCCTCGTGCGACTGCTCGGCCTCGCGCAAGGCGAGTTTGCTCTGTTCGAGGAGCGCACCGGTCTCGCTCATCTGGGCAAAGTGGTCCTTGCCCTCCGCACTCTGCGTTGCCAGGTTGCGCAACTTGAACTCCTTCAGCCTGGCCTCCGCCTCCTCGAGTTTCTTCTCGTAGGTGGTGATCTGTTCGTCGATGAACTTGCGCGCCGACTCCGAGTCCTTGCGCGCGTCACCGAGGTTCGATTCGACAAATATTGAAACCAGCGACTGCACCACCCGCTTCGCATGCTCTGGCTGGGTGTCGCGATAGTTGATGGTGTAGATATTATCGCGCGAGGTATTGGCGATCTTGAGTGACGACATCAGGTTCTCGGCCAGCGCATCGCGCTCGCCCTTCGACTGGATGCCGAGATCGAGATCGGCCATGCGGATCAGCTTTTCCACGTTTGGTCGCGTAATCAGCGTGCGGCTCAGCATCATCACCTGCTGGTCGATATTGGGCTGCGTCACCAGCCCGGACATCAGCGGCCGCAGGATCGACTGCGTATCGACAAAAATTCGTGCCGAAGCCTCGTATTTGTCAGGTATTGCCAGCACCGCCGCCACACTCGCCAGACCAACAACCCAGGCAACGATGACCCCCAGCCAGCGACGCTTCCACATGCCGAGCAGTATCGTTGTCGCTTGTCGAAGCAGTTCATCCATGGGATTCAGACTTTATCGGTATCGGTTTGAGGATTGCCGACGGCATCGTGCACGGTCATCGGCAGGCGAGGAAAAATGTCAAAGCAGAAAACAAGCGAAACGTCGGGCGACCATCAGAACCAGCTCTGCGGAATGATCAGCACATCGCCGGGCTTGACATCCACATTGGCCGAAATATCGCCACGGCGGATCAGATCGTGAAGGCGAACGCTGTACTGTTTGTTGTCGTCGGAAGCGCGCAGCAGCGTCGCGCCGTTGCCATCGGCAAAATCGGTCAAGCCGCCAACCGCAATCATCACGTCAAGCAGGGTCATCTTCTGGCGGTACGGAAGGGCCTGCGGCTTGGACGCCTCGCCGATGACGCGAATCTGCTCGCTCTGGCTGCCGACAAAACCGGTCACCACAACGGTCACCACCGGATCGCGGATGAAGACCCCCAAAGCCTTCTCCATATCGCGCGCCAGCATCGTCGGCGTCTTGCCCATTGCCGGCATGTCCTCGATCAAGGGACCGGCAATCATTCCATCCGGACGTACGGGAACCGACAGGGAAAGCTCGGGGTTGCGCCAGACGATGATATTCACGTTGTCGCCAGGCCCGATAAGGTAGCGATAATCCGGTGAAGCGGCAACCTCCGGGGCGGGCGGAAAATTGGCCGCGCAGCCCACGACAAGTGCGCCGACAGCGCCCAACGCAAGCCAACGCAAGGCGGCGCCGATAAGATGATGCAAGCGTGAAACCATGACCCTCTCCTTTGTAGCCGCCGGCCTGGAAACGGAATGCGGCGAATCCCCAAGACACTGCGCTGACGGGTATCGTAAAGCGCGCCACAGTATAGTTGAATTGACACTGGCCACGAAAGCCTCGCGCTTGCCAGCGTCACGACCCATGCTCAGATCGTGACTACGGCTGCAGGCCGTCCCGGCTCCTGACGCCAACCTCACCCCGCCGCTTGATCGTCGCCAAGCCGCAGTGAATGGAACGAGAATACTTGCTGCACCGCGCCCAACAAGAGGAATAACGCACAATTCACGGCATTTCTTTAGGGCCATCGCAAAAGAAAACACGGCGCATTCTATAACACGCTGATATAGCTCGACAAAGAATCGCGCCATAGCTTTCGCCCCTGGCCCGCACACGAGCTGCGATGACCGGCATGACTTGCCACAACCGTCGTCATGGTGGAGCATGTGGCGCAGATGAGCGCTGCCGACAAGCCGACAGGGTGAACCGCGCCGGCAACCGACGCCCGCCCACCGTCAATCAACGCCACCGGCGACCCAGCCGCCTGACGGCGCAAGCTAAGCGAGGTATGGATGGACCAGGCGTCGATCACCGACCAGGAGTTTGCTCTTTTCCAGCGACTCATTTACAGACTCGCCGGCATCAACCTGGCGGACAGCAAGAAGATTCTTCTCGTGGGTCGTTTGCAGCGGCGCCTCCGGGAGCGCCAGCTCGGCAGCTTCGGCGACTACTATCGCCTGGTCAGCAGCGGCCAGCACCCGGACGAGCAGCAGACGATGGTCGACCTGCTGACCACCAACGAAACCTACTTCTTCCGCGAAGCCCGCCACTTCGACTTCCTGCGCGACGAAATTCTCGGCAGCCAACGCCCGAGACGCAGCTTTCGCGTCTGGAGCGCCGCCAGTTCGAGCGGCGAAGAGGCCTACAGCGTCGCCATGCTGCTGGCCGAAGTGCTCCCCAACACCCCCTGGGAGGTATTCGGGTCGGACATCAGTACGCAGGTGCTGGCCAGGGCGCGCAATGCCTGTTACCCGGTCAACCGCAACGAAGGCATCCCCGAAGCCTGTCGGCGCAAGTACTGCCTGCCCGGCGAAGGCGGCGACGAGGGGACTTTCCGGATCGCTCCGCGCATCCGCCAGCAGGTCCGCTTCGCACAGGTCAACCTGACCCTGCCGATCAGCCCCGCTGTCGGCAGCTTCGACGTCATTCTCGTGCGCAACGTGATGATTTATTTCGATACCGCGACCAAGCGCAAGGTCGTTGCCAACCTCCTGCCGCGGCTGCTCCCGGGCGGCCATTTCATCGTCGGCCATTCCGAATCGCTGAACGGCATCACCGACCAGCTGTCGGCCGTCAGACCCACGGTCTACCGCAAGCCGGAGTGAGCGCTCGGGCGGCGGCGCGCTTCAGGCCGCGTCCAGCAAGCCCCGCGACTCGATGAAGGCGATGATCTCCGCCAGCCCCGCGCCGGTCTTCATGTTGCTGAAAACGAACGGCCGCGCGCCGCGCATGCGCCGGCTGTCGCTGTCCATGACTTCCAGCGAGGCACCGACCAGCGCAGCCAGATCGGTCTTGTTGATCACCAGCAGGTCGGACTTGGTAATCCCCGGCCCGCCCTTGCGCGGAATCTTTTCGCCAGCGGCGACGTCGATGACGTAGATCGTCAGGTCGGAGAGTTCGGGGCTGAAGGTCGCCGCCAGATTGTCGCCGCCGGACTCGACGAAGACGATCTGGATATCCGGAAAGGCCGTCGTCAGGCGGGCCACCGCCTCGAGGTTGATCGACGCGTCCTCGCGAATCGCGGTATGCGGACAGCCGCCGGTTTCGACGCCGAGAATGCGCGCCTGCGGCAGCGCAGCGTGGTGGACCAGGAACTTCGCGTCTTCGGCGGTGTAGATGTCGTTGGTCACCACGCCGAGGCTGTATTTGTCGCGCAGCGCGAGACACAGGGCCAGGGTGAGCGCGGTCTTGCCCGAACCGACCGGGCCACCGATGCCGATGCGCAGCGCAGGACGGGGGGTCATCTTGGGGTCACTTTCTTTCATGATCGGAAGAGTCTCGTGTATTGCGTTTCGTGGCAGCTGCACGCCAGCGCCAGCCCGGGAGCGAAGTTGCTCCAGCGTTCTTCGCGCAATTCAAGTGCGCGCTCGACGACACCTGGCAGGCGGCCGCCGAGGGCGAACAGGATTCGCTGCCCGGCGGCCTGCCCGAGGGGCACCGCCTTGAGCGCCGCCATGGTCTGGTTTTCGCACCACGACCAAAGGTACGCGGTCAGCGAATCGGCGAGCGGGATTTTCCAGCCGTCGGCGGCCAGCGCCCAGCCGACCGGAAAGGAAACCTCGGCCAGCGCGTCGAAGGCGGGCGGCAAGACAAGGTCGTCCAGCTCGTGCAGCAGGCGACGCAGCGAATAGCCCATCTGCAGCGTCTCGGCGCGCAGCTCAGAGGACTCTCGGCTGGCCAGGAAATCGGCGTTGAGACGCTCGACCTGCGCATGCTCCGCCGCCGCCCAGGCACGCTGCAACTGGCCCGTGAGCGGCGCCTCGAAGCAACCGATACCCTCTTCGAGCAGCGCGGCGATCCAGGCCAGCGCGCTCGCCTGGTCGTGCACCAGACCGCTTTCGACGGCCCACTCGAGGCCCTGCGAATAGGTGTAGGCGCCGACCGGCAGCGCCGGACTGGCGAGCTGGAGCAGACGCGGCAGTGTCGGATTCAATGACTCAAGGACTCAATGCCTCACTTGAACTCGTGGATCCTGGCCGGCGAGCGGTGTGCACCGTGCCCGGGATGGTGGGGTTCGCTGACGTCCGCGCCGGACAGCGGACGATAGCCGTGTCTCCGGGAATGACTATCCACGTGCGCGTGTGCGCCATAAGCGCCCCCTTCAGGGTCGAACGGCGCCTCGACCTCGCTCACCGTACACCCCAGGCCGACGAGCATTTCGGCAAGCACGTGATCAGGCTGGAAGCGCAGGAAACACTCGCCAAACTGTACCGCCACGTGCCGGTTGCCGAGATGGTAGGCCGCGCAGACGAGCTGCAAGCTGTTGCTGGTGCGCACTTCGAGCAACGCTTCCGGGGCCGCTTCGACCTCGACGACCAGGCCGTTGCCGGTGAGCAGGCGGTCGCCCTGCCTGAGCACGGTGCCGGACGGCAGAACGTAGCCCAGCTCCTCGCCGCTGGCCAGCGTCACCCGCTGCCGGCTCTTGCGGCGCACCTCGTAAGGAAGCACCAGGCGATCGCTGGCTGGAGTCTGGTCATCGGCGAAGGATTCGGCAAAAAGCATGTTCGGCTCAGAAAAGGAAATAACGTTGGGCCATCGGCAGGACGCTCGCCGGCTCGCAGACCAGCAGCTCGCCATCGGCGCGTACGGCGTAGGTTTCGGGGTCGACGTCGATCTTTGGCGTCGCCGCGTTGTGCACCATATCCGACTTGCGCACTCGGCGCGTGTCGCGAACGGCAATCAGCGGCTTGGCGAGTTGCAGCGCAGCCAGCTCGGGATTGTCCAGCGCCGCCTGCGAGACGAAGGTGACCGAAGTCCGCAAGGCCTTCCCGAAGGCAGCGAACATCGGCCGGTAGTGCACCGGTTGCGGCGTCGGGATCGAGGCGTTGGCGTCGCCCATCGCCGCTGCGGCGATCATCCCGCCCTTGACGATCAGCGTCGGCTTGACGCCAAAGAATGCCGGTTTCCAGAGCACCAGGTCGGCGAGCTTGCCGACCTCGATCGAACCGACCACATGGCCGATACCGTGGGTGATCGCCGGGTTGATGGTGTACTTGGCAAGGTAGCGCTTGACACGGAAATTGTCGTTGGCGTCGTTGGCGCTCGCCCGCGCAGCCTGGGCGCCCGTCGGCGCCGGCAGATGTCCGCGCTGCACCTTCATCTTGTGCGCCGTCTGCCAGGTGCGGATGATTACCTCGCCGACACGGCCCATCGCCTGCGAGTCCGAGGACATCATCGACAGGGCGCCGAGGTCGTGCAGGATATCCTCGGCGGCGATCGTCTCGCGGCGGATACGGCTCTCGGCGAAAGCAACGTCCTCGGCGATTGCCGGATCCAGGTGATGACAGACCATCAGCATGTCGAGATGCTCGTCGACGGTATTCACCGTATACGGCCGCGTCGGGTTGGTCGACGAGGGCAGGACGTTGGGCGCACTGATCGCGCGCAGGATGTCCGGCGCGTGCCCGCCGCCGGCGCCTTCGGTATGGAAGGTATGAATCGTCCTCCCCCGGAAAGCGGCCAGTGTCGTTTCGACGAAGCCGGATTCATTGAGCGTATCGGTGTGGATGGCCACCTGCACGTCCATCTCGTCGGCGACCGCCAGGCAGTTGTCGATCGCCGCCGGCGTCGTCCCCCAGTCCTCGTGCAGCTTGAGACCGATGGCCCCGGCGCGCACCTGCTCGCGCAGGGGTTCGGGCAGCGAGACGTTGCCCTTGGCGTAGAAACCGAGGTTCATCGGAAAGGCGTCGGCGGCTTCGAGCATGCGCTGGATATGCCACGGCCCCGGCGTGCAGGTCGTCGCGTAGGTGCCGGTCGCCGGGCCGGTGCCGCCGCCGAGCATGGTCGTTATTCCCGACATCAGCGCTTCGTCGATCTGCTGCGGACAGATGAAATGGATGTGCGCGTCGATGCCGCCGGCGGTGACGATCATCCCCTCGCCGGCGATGATCTCGGTGCTGCCGCCGATGGCGATCGTCACGCCCGGCTGGATGTCCGCGTTGCCCGCCTTGCCGATGGCGCTGATCCGCCCACCCTTGATGCCGATGTCGGCCTTGACGATTCCCCAGTGGTCGACAATCAGCGCGTTGGTGATCACCGTATCGGCGACCTCCGCGGCGCTCAGCTGGCCCTGCCCCATGCCGTCACGAATGACCTTGCCGCCGCCGAACTTGACCTCGTCGCCGTAAACGGTGAAGTCTTCCTCGACTTCTATCCACAAGTCGGTGTCGGCCAGGCGCACGCGGTCGCCGATCGTCGGCCCGAACATTTCGGCGTACGCCTGGCGGGAGATCCTGACGCTCATTTCAGCGCTCCCATCACCAGACCGTTGAAACCATAGACCCGCCGCGCGCCGGCCAGCGCCACCAGTTGCACGCTGCGCGTCTGCCCCGGTTCGAAACGCACCGCCGTGCCGGCCGCGATATCGAGCCGAAAACCGCGCGCCGCCAAGCGGTCGAAAGCCAGCGCGCCATTGGTTTCGGCAAAGTGATAGTGCGAACCGACCTGAATCGGGCGGTCGCCGGTATTGGCGACACTCAACTGCAGCGTTGCCCGGCCGGCGTTGAGTTCGATCTCGCCGGGCAGGACGTGCATTTCTCCTGGAATCATCGATGCCCTCCTCAGACGATCGGGTGGTGAACGGTGACCAGCTTGGTGCCGTCCGGGAAGGTCGCTTCCACCTGGATGTCGTGGATCATTTCCGGCACGCCTTCCATGACCTCGTCGCGGTCCAGGATGGTGGTTCCGAAACTCATCAGCTCGGCGACCGTTCGCCCGTCGCGGGCGCCCTCGATGATCGCCGCACTGATCAGGGCCACGGCCTCGGGGTAGTTCAATTTAAGTCCGCGCGCCTTGCGCCGTTCGGCGAGCAGCGCAGCGGTAAAAACGAGCAGCTTGTCCTTCTCTCTCGGCGTCAGTTCCATACGTCTTCCTCAGGCTCCCTGGTTGAGTGCTGCGTTTCCAATGATACTTTCGGCGACCCTGGGTGGCGCGAAACCCCCGTGCGGGCCAGGATCCGCATGTTCCGCACCGCGCCCCTCGCCGCCCCAACCGCGCAACCCTCCCGCACCCCCCCACCCCGTCATTGCGAGGAGCGCAGCGACGCGGCAATCCAGTTCCATCCTCTGACTACCTGTCCACCACATCAGCCCAACGAGAAACAAAACCCCTGGATTGCCACGTCGGCTACGCCTCCTCGCAATGACGGACGCGCCGCTGGAATCCATCCGCCCCACACCGCGCCCCTCGCCGCCCCAACCGCACAACCCTCCCGCACCCCCCCACCCCGTCATTGCGAGGAGCGCAGCGACGCGGCAATCCAGTTCCATCCTCTCACTTTCTTCCGCCGCATCGACCACACGAAGGCAAAACCCCTGGATTGCCACGTCGGCTGCGCCTCCTCGCAATGACGTGCGGACAGCCGCCTGAAACCACGTCGTCGTGGGCATTCCTATGCTCCATCCTGCGTGCAACACGACCCTGCCTACGCTGGGCCGTCCGTCACGGCGGCATTCAGGTACTCCAGATACGCGGCGGCACGGCCGGCTTGCCGAGCGCCAGCGGGCGCAACTGCTGCCATACTGCGCTCAACCAGACGCGTGCCGCCTCGGCGCCCGGAGCCAGGCAACGGGCAACGAGCAGCTCGGGCAGCGCGGTCACCCCGGTCAGCAGGCCATCGGCCACCGGGAGCGCGCGGCAGGCTGCCAGCCAGTCGGGATCGACCGTCCTGCCGGCGAGCAGCAGCGTCGCAGTCACCGGCCGACCGGCGAGACCCGCGCCAGCGTCCAGCCACGCCGAGCCACCGAGCAGCCGGCCACGTTCCAGCCACAGCGGCCGTCCCTGCCTTTCGATGCGCGTCGCCAGGTCCAGCCGGCCGCGGCTGAAACGCTCGCCAGACGCCGTTCGTCCCAGGCAGAGAATCTCCCAACCGCAGAACAGCGCCCCGGCAGCCAGCTCGACCTGCGTCTGCATCTGCGCCTCAGCGCCGTCGAAGACGATCGTCTCCTGCGGCAGATACTCGACGACGCCACCCTCGCCAACGCGCACGTTCAGCGACTGCCGCGCCTGCCGACCGCCCGAACGATACCACTTGCCGGCGCCCGGCGTCGTCACCAGCGCGCGCGCACCGGCTCCGACGGCAAGCGAAATCTCCAGGCTGTCGCCACCGGCGATGCCGCCTGGCGGGTGCAGCACGATCGCGTGGCAGACGTCCGGGCCTTCCGGGTAAAGCGCCTTCTGCACGCGCAAGGGTCCGGAATGCTCGCGCCGCACGAGCACGCTGGACCCGCCGCGGCGTTCGACGCCCAGCGCCAGCCGCGCCTGCCAGCCCGGGCGCGCCGCCTCCTCGAGCGCCTGGCGGCTAGGGCGTGCAGCTTCATCGCGCCTCTCCGGACCTTGGCGCGGCGCTTCATCGCGCCACCCCTCCTCGCCCTGCGCCGCGATCAAACGGCGAGGGCGGCGAGAACCCCGTCTTTTTCCATGTCTTCACCTCGTCCGCGCATGATGATTTCGCCACGTTCCATGACCAGATATTGATCGGCCAGCGAACGCGCGAAATCATAGTACTGTTCGACGAGCAGGATGGCCATTTCGCCGCTTTGCGCAAGCGCACGGATGGCGCGCTCGATGTCCTTGATGATCGACGGCTGGATGCCTTCCGTCGGTTCGTCGAGGATCAGCAGCCTGGGACCCATGGCCAGCGCGCGGCCGATGGCCAGCTGCTGCTGCTGGCCGCCGGAGAGGTCGCCGCCGCGGCGGCGCAGCATCTGGCGCAGCACCGGGAACATCTCGAAGATGCGCTCGGGAATCGGCGTACTGCCCGGACAACTGGCCAGTCCCATGAGCAGGTTCTCGTGCACCGTCAGGCGCGGGAAGATCTCGCGCCCCTGCGGCACGTAACCGATGCCTGCCTTGACCCGCTGGTGCGACGCGCTGCGGGTCAGGTCGCGGCCGGCAAACTCGATGCTGCCGCCTTTCGTCGGCACCATTCCCATCAGCGACTTGAGCAGGGTCGACTTGCCGACGCCATTGCGGCCGAGAACCGCCGTCACCTTGCCGGCCTCGGCGCTGAAACTGAGGTCGCGCAGGATGTGGCTGCCGCCGTAGAACTGGTTGAGATTCTTTACGTCGAGCATGTTCTCAGCGCCCCAGGTAGACTTCGATGACCCGCGCGTCGGCCTGCACGTCTTCGAGCGCGCCTTCGGCGAGAACGCTGCCTTCGTGCAGCACCGTGACCTTGCCGCCGAGCTGCTTGACGAAAGCCATGTCGTGTTCGACGACGACCAGCGAATGCTTGCCGGCCAGGGTCAGGAAGAGCTCGCCGGTGCGTTCGGTTTCCTCGTCGGTCATGCCGGCAACGGGTTCGTCGAGGAGCAGCAGCCGCGGCTCCTGCATCAGCAGCATGCCGATCTCCAGCCATTGCTTCTGGCCATGCGAGAGCAGGCCGGCCAGGCGATCGGCGTGGGCAGTGAGGCGAATCGTCTGCAGCGTCTCGGCAATGCGGTCGCCGGCCGCGGAATCGAGCAGCGCCAGCAGGCTGCGCCAGACGCGCTTGTCGGTCTTCATCGCCAGCTCGAGATTCTCGAACACCGTATGGTTCTCGAAAATGGTCGGCTTCTGGAATTTCCGGCCGATGCCGAGATGCGCGATCTCGGGTTCGGAGAGCCGCGTCAGGTCGAGCGTCTGGCCGAAAAAGGCCTTGCCTTCGTCAGGCCGCGTCTTGCCGGTGATGACGTCCATCATCGTCGTCTTGCCGGCGCCGTTGGGCCCGATGATGCAGCGCAGCTCGCCGGCGTCGATGGTCAGGGAGAGCTTGTTCAGTGCGCGGAAGCCGTCGAAGCTGACCGTGATCTCGTCGAGATAGAGGACGACCTTGTGCGACAGGTCGAGTTCACCCGGCTTGAACATGTGCCCGAGTTCGGCGGTGCCACTGTCCCAGTCGGGGTTGTCGGTCAGCAAGAGGTCACCCGAGTTCATGCGCTGGCTCCTTTGGCAGCCAGGGGCGCCGACGCCGGCGCGCCGCAGTTTTCCCTTGCCTTCCCGACTCCCCTCTCGGCACCGTTCGCCGACTCCTGCTGATTGCTCCGCCCGGCGCGCAGCCGCCGGTAGAGCCCGACGACGCCCTGCGGCAGCCACAGCGTGGACACGATGAACAGCGTACCGAGGAAGAACAGCCAGTACTCGGGGAAGCTGACCGTGAACCAGCTCTTGGCCAGATTGACGATGAACGCGCCGATGACCGCGCCGATCAGCGTTCCGCGCCCGCCGACGGCCACCCAGATGGCGATTTCGATCGAGTTGGCCACCGCCATTTCGGAGGGGTTGATGATCCCCACCTGCGGCACGTAGAGCGCGCCGGCGATGGCGCAGAGCATGGCCGACAGGGTCCAGACGAAGAGCTTGTACCACAGCGGGTTGTAGCCGATGAACATGACGCGCGACTCGGCGTCGCGGATCGCCGTCAGGATGCGGCCGAATTTCGAAGTGACCAGGAAGCGCGCCAGCACCAGGGTCCCGATCAGCGCCAGCGCCGAGAGCGCGAAGAGCACGACGCGGGTTTCCGGTGCGGTGATCGAATAGCCGAGGATGCGCTTGAAATCGGTGAAGCCGTTGTTGCCGCCGAAACCGGTCTCGTTGCGGAAGAATAGGAGCATCGCCGCGTAGGTCAGCGCCTGCGTGATGATCGAGAAGTAGACGCCCTTGATTCGCGAGCGAAACGCGAAGTAGCCGAAGACGAAGGCGATCAGCGCCGGCACGATGAGAACCAGCAGCACGGCCCACAGGAAATGGTCGCTGCCGGTCCAGAACCAGGGCAGCTCCTTCCAGTCGAGGAAGACCATGAAGTCGGGCAGGTCGCTCTGGTAGCTGCCGTCACGACCGATTTCGCGCATCAGGTACATGCCGAAGGTGTAGCCGCCGAGGGCAAAGAAGAGGCCGTGGCCGAGCGAGAGGATGCCGCCGTAACCCCAGATCAGGTCCATGGCCACGGCGACGATCGCATAGCAGAGGATCTTGCCGGTCAGGGTGATGAAGTAGGTCGACAGGTGCAGCGGATTCCCGGGCGGCAGCAGCAGGTGCATGACCGGAACGGCCACCAGCGCGAAGGCGGCGAACAGCCCGATCAGCAGCCAGCTGCGCGCGTCGAGGCTGCGCCCGAGGCGGACGATGAAGGGCGTGCGGGCAGGCGAGGAAGTCATGGACGCTCCGGTCACGATGTCACGAGTCAATGTCACGACTCGACGAAGCGGCCCTTGAGGGCGAACAGCCCCTGCGGACGCTTCTGGATGAAGATGATGATGATCACCAGGACGACGATCTTGGCGACCACCGCACCGGTCCAGCCTTCGAGGAACTTGGTCATCACGCCGAGGCCGAGCGCCGCCCAGACCGCGCCGGCAAGCTGCCCGACGCCGCCGAGAACGACGACCATGAACGAATCGACGATGTAGCCCTGCCCCATGTCCGGGCCGACGTTGGCGATCTGCGACAGCGCCACGCCGCCAAGTCCGGCGATGCCGGCACCGAGGGCGAAGGCCATGGTGTCGATGCGCCCCGTCGGCACGCCGACGCAGCCGGCCATCGGCCGATTCTGGGTCACCGCGCGGACGAACATTCCCATGCGCGAGAGGTTGAGGATCGACCACATGGCCGCCAGCACGGCAACCGAAAAGCCGATGATGATGATCCGGTTCCACGGCAACAACAGATTGGGCAGCACTTCAATGCCACCGGCCATCCACACCGGGTTGGCGACCTCGACGTTCTGCGCGCCGAAAACCGTGCGCGCAACCTGGATCAGGAACAGCGAGATCCCCCAGGTGGCGAGCAGGGTCTCCAGCGGACGCCCATAGAGGTGGCGGATGACGACGCGCTCCATGAGCACGCCGACCAGCGCCGCGGCAGAAAAACCGACCGGAATCGCCGCCAGCAGGTACCAGTCGAGCAGATTCGGGAAATAGGCCTGGAAGACGCTCTGCATCGCCCACGCCGAGTACGCGCCGACCATCAGCAGTTCGCCGTGCGCCATGTTGATCACCCCCATGACGCCGTAGGTGATCGCCAGGCCGAGGGCCGCCAGCAACAGGATCGACGCCAGCGAGACGCCGGTGAAGGCGCGCCCGACGTTCTCGGCAAACGCCAGGCGTTTCTCGATCGCCCGCATCGACGTGCCGGCGGCCGCACGTACGGCACTGTCCGGTTCGGCCCAGCTGTCGCCGCTCCTTTCGGTCAGCGGCCCGAGCAGCTGCAGGACATTGGGATCGCCGCTTTCGCCGAGCAGGCGAACGGCCGACAGGCGGACGACAGCGTCGCTTGAACCGATGCTGCCCTGCGCGTACGCCATCTGCAGACGCGCCTTGATCTCGGGATCGGCTTCCGAAGCCAGCGCCTTTTCCAGCAAGGGCAGCATCTCGGCGTCTGCACCCGACGCCAGTTCCTGCGCCGCCTCCCAGCGGATTTCGCGGTCGCTGGAGAAAAGACGCAGCGCGGCGAGTGTCGAAGCGAGTTCGCGACGCAGGCGGTTGTTGATGCCGATCGATTCGGTCACTTCCGGCGCCGGCACGATCTCGGCATTGGTCGCCGCGTCGATCACCCGCTCGCCATCGACGATCACCACGCGTTCGCCGGCCAGCGCCAGCGAGCCCCTGGCCATGGCCTTGAGCACCGGCAGCGCCTCGCGTTGCGCGCCATCGACCAGCGCCGTGATGGCGACGATCTTGGCGTCGTTGCCGTCGGACGCCAGCGGGCCGAGCAACGCCGGGTCGATCGCCGCGTGCGCGCATGCAATGCCCAACAGCCAGCCAGCAACGATTAATCGAATAGTACGCATGCTTTCTCCAGGATCAGGCACGGACGGCGACAACGCGCGCCGCCCGTGCCCTTGGCCATCGGTTCAACGAACTACGCTTGCTTACTTGCTTACTTACCCTCGGGCTCGCCCTTCTTCTTGTCGTTGCCCGGGATGTACGGGCTCCACGGGGCCGCCTTGACCGGGCCAGGGGTCTTCCAGACGACGTCGAACTGTCCGTCGGCACGGATCTCGCCGATGAACACCGGCTTGTGCAGGTGGTGGTTCTTCTCGTCCATCTTGATGGTGAACCCGGACGGCGCCTTGAAGGTCTGCCCGGCCATCGCCGCGATGACCTTGTCGACGTCGGTCGACTTGGCCTTCTCGACCGCCTGCTTCCACATATAGACGCCGATGTAGGTGGCTTCCATCGGGTCGTTGGTCACCGCCTTGTCGGCGTTCGGCAGGCCCTGCTTGACCGCCCACGCGCGGTACGCCTTGGTGAAGCCGTCGTTCGCCGGATTCTTGAGGGTCATGAAGTAGTTCCACGCCGCCAGATGGCCAACGAGCGGCTTGGTATCGACGCCGCGCAGCTCTTCCTCGCCGACCGAGAACGCAACGACCGGCACCTCGGTCGCCTTGATGCCGGCGTTGCCGAGTTCCTTGTAGAAAGGAACGTTCGAGTCGCCGTTGATCGTCGAGATCACCGCCGTGCGCTTGCCTTCACTCGAGAACTTCTTGATCTTGGCGATGATCGTCTGGTAGTCGCTATGCCCGAAAGGCGTGTACTCCTCCATGATGTCGGCGTCGGCGACACCCTTGGACTTCAGGAAGGCGCGCAGGATCTTGTTCGTCGTGCGCGGATAGACGTAGTCGGTGCCGAGGAGGACGAAACGCTTCGCCGAACCACCGTCCTTGCTCATCAGGTACTCGACCGCCGGGATCGCCTGCTGGTTTGGCGCCGCGCCGGTGTAGAAGACGTTGTACTCGAGCTCCTCGCCTTCGTACTGCACCGGGTAGAAGAGCAGGCCGTTGAGTTCCTTGTACACCGGCAGAACCGACTTGCGCGACACCGAGGTCCAGCAGCCGAACGTCACCGCGACCTTGTCCTGGCTCAGCAGCTGCCGCGCCTTCTCGGCGAACAGCGGCCAGTTCGACGCCGGATCGACGACCACCGGCTCCAGCTGCTTGCCGAGCACACCGCCCTTGGCGTTGATCTCGGCGATGGCCATGAGCACGGTTTCCTTGAGCGCCGTCTCGGAAATCGCCATCGTCCCGGAAAGCGAATGCAGGACACCGACCTTGATCGTCTCGGCGGCCAGCGCGTTGAACGAGGCCAGGCCCAGGGCCGCGCTAACGGCAACGGCGGAAACGGTCTTGACAAAATTGCGACGTAGCATCTGTTTGCTCCTCGAAGGTGGGAAAGTGGCCAATCAGAAAAATTTCTTCCAGCGATAGGCACTAAGCAATCCGCGTGCCAGGAGCGAAACCGGCCAGGAAGAGAAGGCTTTAAGGGGGGATCGACGGCCAGCCGCAGGAGCGCGCGCGCTTTTGGACAGATGCGCCGCACCAAAGCGGGGCGCGCCCAGGCGACGTGCACCACGATGGAAACGCACGCCGCAAGCAAGGCCATACGCCGATCGAAGTCTCACTTGCGACCGGCGGGACGACCGGCGTGATGTACACTTCGCGGCAAAGCATGCAGCCATTCCAGGCCGCGCTACGCCGGGGCCACGACGACTTTCGAGGGGGTGGGACCTGCCGAATCACCCGCCTGGCGAACATCCGCCGTCCACAACGCCAGGCCGCCCGCCCCAGGAAGAGTTCCGATCGATCCCTGCCTCACCCCCCTTCCGCACACGCTCTCGCACCGACGCTCGCTGGCCTGGGCCGTCGCCGCGTCGCTGATCGTGCACGCCGTGGCGCTTTTCTTTCCCGAGAAGGAAACGCCACCGACGCAGAGCCCAGTGCGCTTCGACGCCACCCTGTCACGCGCCGCGCCGGCCACCGCGCAGGCGAGCCCGCCGCGGCCGCCCCGCCCGGCCACGCCACCCGCAGCACCCACGCCGCCCACCCGACCTGCTCCACCTGCGCCGGCCGCGGCGAAACGCGCACCCGCCAAAGCGGCGGTCAAGAAACCTGCGCCGGTCAAGCCGAGCAAGCCACAGCCGCAGCCGCAGCCGCAGCCCCAGCCGCAGGTCATCGCCGTTCCGGAAGCCGCGGCACCGGCAGTCCCCGACACCAAGCGCTGGTTCACAGGCGAGAAGAGGGACATGAAGAATTTTCTCGACGACCTGGAAGCGGAGGCCAAGGCGCCGGCCAAGCCCAGCCTGGCGCAGCGCTCGCTGGCCATGGCGCGCGGCCAGGGCCAACAGCAGGCTCGTCAGGACGAAGAGGGCACGGCGACCGTCGAGCTGCTGCCCAACATGCCGCCACCCGATCCCTTCAGCCTCGACTTCTACCTGGACAGCCTCGTCAAGCGCCTCAATCGCAGCGCCGCCTTTGTCCGTAACGACCCGCGCAGCAAGGGCGTGCGCATGGCCGCCGTGCACTTCCGGATCAATCCCGACGGCAGCCTGAAGACCTTCAAGGTCCTCAACGCCGGCGATCAGCAGGACGAGATCGCCTTCATCAAGTCGGTCGTCGAACGCGCCATCCCCTTCGCCGCCTTCCCGCCCGCCGTCGCCCGCTCGGCCCGCTCGCTGGGAATCACCATCTGCATCCAGCCAAGCAGCGGCGGCAATTTCGGCTTCTCGCGCATGACCGACGGCCGCGCCTGCTGATCCCGCGCCCGCAAATCGAGACCTCGACAGAGATCATGGCGTGCCGCCGCCATGCCGCCACCCGCAAACGCGTCGTGCAACCGCGTCGTGCAACCGCGTCATGCAACCGCGTCATGCAACCGCGTCGTGCAACCGCGTCGTGCAAGAGGACGAGCAGCCCATCGCCCCACCACGCCGTCATTGCGAGGAGGCGAAGCCGACGCGGCAATCCAGTTCCACCGTCTCACTGCTTTTCAGGCGCAGCGAAACAACGAAAAGCCAAACCCCTGGATTGCCGCGTCGGCTTCGCCTCCTCGCAATGACGTGCGGGTTGACTGGATTGCCACGTCGGCGGCCCCGCCTCGCAACAACGTGCAGGCTGCCTGGATCGCGCCGTCGACCACGTTAGCTCGCAATGGCGTGCCGGTTGACTGGATCGCACCGTCGCTTACGCGTTCTCGTCATGACGCACGGGTCGCCGACTGTCCGCCGGACTATCCGTGCGTCAGGCGTCGAGCCAAGACGCGTCGTGGAAAACAACGAACGGCCCATCGCCCCCACCCCGTCATTGCGAGGAGGCGCAGCCGACGCGGCAATCCGGTTCCACCGTCTCACTGCTTTTCAGGCGCAGCGAAACAACGAAAAGCCAAACCCCTGGATTGCCACGTCGGCTACGCCTCCTCGCAATGACGTGCGGTTTGACTGGATTGCCGCGTCGGCGGCGCCTCCTCGCAGTGACGCGCGGGTTGACCGGATTGCCGCGTCGGCGGCGCAGCCTCGCAATAACGTGCAGGCGACCTGGATCGCGCCGTCGACCACTTTGCCTCGTCATGCCGCGCGGGTGATCGCTTACACAATGCCCCCATAAAGATCCTCCCACTCCGGGTTCATCGACTCGATCAAGCGCAACTTCTTGAGCCGCGACCCCGCCTTGATCTGTTTCTCGCGTGCAATGGCCAGTTCCATGGATTCATGCAGCTCATAGAACACCAGCAGGTGCGCTGCATAGCGGCGCGAAAAACCATCAACCAGATCGTTCCTGTGCTCCCAGACCCGCTTCACCAGATTCGACGTCACGCCGCTGTACAGCGTCCCGTTGCGTCGATTGGCCAAAATGTAAACGGCTGGCTGCCTGATCATCAGAAACCTGGTCTCCCCACAAAAGGATAGCGAACCGCCCCCCGCAAGACGCCCCGACAAGCACGCCGTCATTGCGAGGAGGCGCAGCCCACGCGGCAATCCAGTTCCACCCTCTCACGGCTTTTCGGGCGCAGCGAAAAAGCACGAAGCCAAACCCCTGGATTGCCACGTCGGCTGCGCCTCCTCGCAATGACAGGCGGGTTGACCGAATCGCTCCGTCGCCCGCGCGATCTCGTCATGACGCACAGATTGCCGACCACCGCCGTCCACCCCAAGCGTCGCCGACCATCCGCCGGACTGCCCGTGCGTCACAGCCGTCGAGCCAAAACGCGTCGTGAAAAACGACGAATAGCCCATCGCCCCCACCCCGTCATTGCGAGGAGGCGAAGCCGACGCGGCAATCCAGTTCCACCGTCTCGCTGCTTTTCAGGCGCAGCGAAAAAGCGAAAAGCCAAACCTCTGGATTGCCGCGTCGCTGCGCTCCTCGCAATGACTGCGGGCTATCTGGATCGCGACAACGGCTTCGCTCCCCGCGAGGACGCGCGGGTTACCTGGATCGCGACAGCGGCTTCGCCTCCTCGCAATGACGTGCGGGTTACCTGGATCGCGACAGCGGCTTCGCCCCCCCGCAAGGACAAGGACGCGCGGGTTACCTGGCGCCGCAACCGCGCCCCTCGCGTTTCCCCTACAGGCGCCCGATCGCAAAGTACTCCAGCCCGGCCCGGCGCGGAACCGCCGGGTCGTAGAGATTGCGGCCGTCAAAGATCGCCGGCGTCTTGAGCAGTGCCTTGATGGCCGGGAAATCCGGCGCGCGGAACTCCTTCCACTCGGTGACGATCGCCAGCACGTCGGCACCCTGCACGGCGAGCATCGGCTTGTCGACAAAGGCGATGCGCGTTTCACCGGCAAAAATCCGCTGCGCTTCATGGCCAGCCACCGGGTCGTAGGCGCGCACGCGAGCGCCACGCGCCAGCAGGTCGGCGATCAGCACCCGGCTCGGCGCCTCGCGCATGTCGTCGGTGTTGGGCTTGAATGCCAGCCCCCAGAGGGCGATGGTCTTGCCCGAGAGGTCTTCGCCGAGGCGCTTGACGATCTTTTGCGTAAGCACGCTCTTCTGCGCGTCGTTGGCGTCCTCGACCGCCTGCAGCACCTTGAGCTCGTGCCCGGCGGCGTGCGCGGTGCGAATCAGCGCCTGCACGTCTTTCGGAAAACACGATCCGCCGTAACCGGCACCGGGATAGAGAAAGTCGAAACCGATGCGCGGGTCGGAACCGATGCCCTTGCGCACCAGTTCGATATCCGCGCCCAACCGTTCGCTGAGGTTGGCCAGTTCGTTCATGAAGCTGATGCGCGTCGCCAGCATCGCGTTGGCGGCGTACTTGGTCAGCTCGGCGCTGCGCACGTCCATCACCAGCAGGCGCTCGTGGTTGCGCTGGAATGGCGCATAGAGTTCGCGCATCACGTCGATCGCGCGCGGGTCCTCGGTACCGACGACGATGCGGTCGGGCTTCATGAAGTCTTCCAGCGCCGCGCCTTCCTTGAGGAACTCGGGGTTGGAGACGACGCTGTAGTCGATGCTTTCCCCGCGCGCAGCGAGTTCCTCGGCAAGCGCCGCCTGCACCTTGTCGGCGGTACCCACCGGCACGGTCGATTTATCGACGACGACCTTGTACCCGGTCATGAAGCGGCCCACGTTGCGCGCCGCCGCCACCACGTACTGCAGGTCGGCCGAGCCATCCTCGTCCGGCGGCGTGCCGACGGCGATGAACTGCAGCAGGCCGTGCGCAACCGCTTCCTCGACGTCGGTGGTGAACCGCAGGCGGCCCGCGTCGACGTTCGCCTTGACCATCGCATCCAGACCGGGTTCGAAGATCGGAATTCCGCCTTCCTTGAGAATGCGGATCTTTTCCGCATCGACGTCGAGACAGAGCACGTCGTTACCGACGTCGGCCAGACAGGTTCCAGAAACCAGACCGACGTAGCCGGTACCAATGACAGTAATTTTCATTTAAGACAACCCTCACAAGACGAACAGCAAAACCAACCGATCAACGCCGCCGAGACGACCCGGGCCACGGCGGAGCACGACCGCAACAGTTCGGGCACAAGTTTAGCGGCTGCATACCCGATGAGACCTTCGGCGCCCGTGAAGCCTGGCACCAATTCCGCACCTCCCGCACCTCCCGCACCTCCCGCACCTCCCGCACCTACCCGGCACCGACCCCGCACCCACCCCGTCATTGCGAGGAGGCGCAGCCGACGCGGCAATCCAGTTCCATCCTCTGACTACTCTTCCGCCACACCACTCCAGCGAAAACCAAAACCTCTGGATTGCCACGTCGGCTACGCCTCCTCGCAATGACGTATGGGCTGGTGTAGCGCCGCCTTCCCGACAAAACGCTCAGCCAACCGAACAGCCGTGTAAAACCGTAGGGAAACTGCCGCACCAGACTTCGCACCTCTCGCACCTCTCGCACCTCTCGCACCTACCCGCACCAACCCCCGTCATTGCGAGGAGGCGTAGCCGACGCGGCAATCCAGTTCCATCCTCTGACTACTCTTCCGCCACACCACCCCAGCGACCACCAAAACCTCTGGATTGCCACGTCGGCTACGCCTCCTCGCAATGACGTATGGGCTGGTGTAACGCCGCCTTCCCGACGCGACGTTCCGCCAAGGGAAACCTGCGTGAAACCGTAGGGTAGCTGCAGCACCAGACTTCGCACCTCCCGCACCCACCCCGTCATTGCGAGGAGGCGCAGCCGACGCGGCAATCCAGTTCCATCCTCTGACTACTCTTTCGCCGCATCGACCACGCGACCAACCAGGATTCTCCCACCGCCATCGACCCCCACCTGTGCGAATTTCCCGCAAGAACAGCGCAAGTCAGACCTTGTAGTAGTCCCGGTACCAGGCGACGAAGCGCTTCACCCCTTCCGCCACCGTGGTGGCAGGCGCGAAGCCAATCCAGTCCTCCAGCAATGCCGTATCGGCGTAGGTCGCCGGCACGTCGCCGTCCTGCATCGGCAACAGGCGCTTTTCCGCCTTCCTGCCAATCGCGTCCTCGATCGCGCCGATAAAATCGAGCAGCGGCACCGGCTGGTGATTGCCGATGTTGAATACCCGGTAAGGCACGTTGCTCGTCGCCGGGTCGGCCTCGTCCGGCAGATACGCGGTATTGGCCGTGGCGCAGCGATCCGTCACCCGGATCACGCCTTCGACGATGTCGTCCACGTAGGTGAAGTCGCGCTGCATCTCGCCGTGGTTGAAAACATCGATCGGCCGACCTTCGAGGATCGCCCGGGTAAACAGAAACAGCGCCATGTCCGGCCGGCCCCACGGCCCATAGACCGTGAAGAAGCGCAGGCCCGTGGTCGGCAAGCCGTAAAGGTGGCTATAGGTGTGCGCCATCAGCTCGTTGGCCTTCTTGGTCGCCGCGTAGAGACTCACCGGGTGGTCGACACTGTCGTGCTCGGAGAACGGCATGCGGGTATTGCCACCATAGACGCTCGAACTCGAGGCGTACACCAGGTGCTGCACCTGATTGTGGCGACAGCCTTCGAGAATATTCACGAAGCCGACCACATTGCTATCGACGTAGGCGTGCGGGTTCTTCAGCGAATAGCGCACGCCCGCCTGCGCAGCGAGGTGAATCACGCGCTCGAATCTCTCCTCCGCAAACAGCCGCTCGATGCCCGGCCGATCGGCGACATCAAGCTTCGCAAAGCGAAAGCCCGGCAGCGAGGTGAGCCGCCGCAAGCGGTCTTCCTTGAGCGAAACCTCGTAGTAGTCGTTGAGATTGTCGAGCCCGACGACTTCGTCGCCGCGCCCCAGCAGGCGCAGTGCGGTGCTCATGCCGATGAAGCCGGCGGCACCGGTAACCAGGATTTTCATGGGGTGATCACGAAGAATAGAGGCGCGATTCTACCGCGGCGAGGAGGTTCAAGACAGCCTCCCATTGCACCAGCCCGCAGCAACTGATGGCTCGCTTGTGGGCGGCCGTGAAAGGAATCGACCATGGATGAGCGAGTCTTGAACGTCAGCGTGGGAAGACGTGCAGAAGACAAGCGGCGACATGGTGGCAAGCGGCTGTCCGGCGTCCTGGAAGCCTTGTCGGAAAAACAGCGCCACAGCAGCCCGCCCGTCATTGCGAGGAGGCGCAGCCGACGCGGCAATCCAGTTCCATCCTCTGACTACCCGTGCGCCACATCAGCCTGCCCGTCATTGCGAGGAGGCGCAGCCGACGTGGCAATCCAGTTCCATGCTCTGACTACCCGTGCGCCACATCAGCCTGCCCGTCATTGCGAGGAGGCGTAGCCGACGTGGCAATCCAGTTCCATGCTCTGACTACCCGTGCGCCACATCAGCCTGCCCGTCATTGCGAGGAGGCGCAGCCGACGTGGCAATCCAGTTCCATGCTCTGACTACCCGTGCGCCTCCTCGCAATGACGGTGGCTGGGGAATGCTTGCCCTGGTTTGGCGACGCGGGCAGCGGCATGGGCCGGGCGAACTCCAGCCACCCTGCGCTTTCACGCTGCTGTCAGGGTCGCTGAAAGTCTCATCAAGAATCCAGCAATACACGGGCACGTGGAGAAGAGCCTCCGCCCTGCTTCGCCGTGCCTGTCGAGAATGCAAGCCCGATGCCCGCCGCGTTTCCCCCGAAACGCGGGCAATTGCTCGCAGCGCTGCGTCGGGGGCACCATGACCATCGCCGAACCTGCTCGCCGGCTGAGCTGCAACTGTAGGAGCTTGCGCAATGCCGGCAGGTAATGGCTCTTGATATAGGCCCCTTAACGGTATATATCTTGATACATCACAGGAGAGAGGCCCCATGGAAGATATCGCCAAGCTGTTCAAGAATGGCCGCAGCCAGGCGGTTCGCCTGCCTGCCGAATACCGTTTCGATAGCCCCGAGGTCTATATCCGGCGCGACCCGCAGACGGGGGACGTTATCCTTTCCCGCAAGCCGGCAACGTGGGAGGGCTTCTTTGCGGCCCTCAAGGAGGCCAAGGTTCCGGCCGGCTTTCTGGCCGCCGAGGAGCGGCGACAGGAGGCCCAGGACCGTGACCCGTTTGACGGGTGGAAAGAGTGACCCGGTACATGCTGGATACCAATACGGTGAGCCACCTCATCAGGGAGCATCCGGCTGTTGTCCGGCGTCTGCTGGCCGTGCCGATGGCGACTGTTTGCATCTCGTCGATAACCAAAGCCGAGTTGCTGTTCGGACTGGCGCGAAGGCCTGAAGCGAAACGCTTGCATACCGCGGTGGGCGAGTTCCTGCGGCGGGTAGATGTGCTGCCCTGGGATAGCGAAGTCGCGGAGCGTTACGGAGCCACCCGTGCGGCCATGGAGCGGCAGGGCAAGGCCCTCCGGCCGCTCGACCTCCTGATTGCCTCGCACGCTCGTTGTGCGGAAGCGGTGCTGGTAACGAATGACCGGGCCTTTGCTCAGGTCGATGGGCTCAGGGTTGAAGACTGGACGGCTGACGCTGCATGACGTTGGACAAGCGCTTCTGCAATCCGCAAGCCCCGGACCGGCAAGCGCACGCCGTGCTCGCCTGCCAGCAGCCATCGCCCGATAAATCGGGCTCCTACGCAAACCGTCCCGAACCAGGCCACCCTGTAGCCTGTTCGCTCAGCTCTGCGAACGCCGCTGACACCAACAAAGACAAATCCGTTAGTCGCATCACCAGCTCCTTCCGCAGTTACAAATCACGCCACCCTGTAGGAGCCCGATTCATCGGGCGATAGGGCGCCTCGTCCGCCACCGGCACCGACACCGACACCGACACCGACACCGACAATCAGCGCATCAGAACTCACGTATCATCGAGATCCGGAGGTAAGCGCCATGACGCAACTGACCCTGCAAATTCCTGAATCGGCTTTCGCGGCTTTACATCAGGCGCCCGACGAGTTCGGCCAGGAAATGCGTATCGCGGCGGCGGTGAAATGGGTTGAGCTCGGGCGAGTATCGCAGGGACGCGCTGCCGAAATCGCCGGATTGACGCGGGCCGCCTTCATCGACGCCTTGTCGCGCTACCGGGTCAGCCCCTTTCAATACACCGCTGACGAGCTGGCCGACGAACTCGACGATGGGGATTGATGCGGTCGTCGTCAATGCGTCGCCGCTGATCACACTCTTCCGGAGCGCGCAGGCCGATCTCCTACCAGGCCTGTTTGCGCAAATCATGGTGCCTGAAGCCGTATGGACGGAAGTCGTTGTCGACGAGTGGGCCGACGGTGAGGCACCCTACCATTTCACCAGCCCGCAGCAACTGATGGCCGACTTCTGGGCGGCCGTGAAAGGAATCGACGATGAATGAAAGGATTCTGAATGTCAGGGTGGGGCAACGTGTGGAAGACAGCCTGCAACGTGCAGCCGCCGTGATGGATGCGCTGGAACGTGGAGAGGAGACTCCTCCTGCTTCGCCGTGGGCTTCGCTCCGCAGTCAGGCTTGCTGAAAAGCTCGTCAGGAATGCGAATTCGGCGCTACCCCACCGCACGTCATTGCGAGGCGACCTGCGCCGTCATTGCCTGGACACGCTGAGCACCACCAAGTGTTCGCCTCGCGCGCCTTGCACGGCAGATAGAGGAATACCTTGGTCCAGCGTGACAAACACCCCATGGTTTTTTACCGCAAGCGCCAGTAAATAAGCATCGGTGATATGGCGACCGGTGAGCAACTTGTTCCATTCCATCAAGCCGGGTGTCAACAGGCTTACGGCATCTGGCCAGAAATGGTGCACCGGATTGCGGGTGGCCTCAGCCAAGCGCGCCGCCACCTCGGCCGCGGGCGCACGGTTGGGGTACGCGGCTTGTGACAGGATACGGATACACCCATTCTGGGTAAGCGGGCACGACGCCCACCCCGTGTCCAGGTGCTCACTCAGCCAGTGCGTGGCGACCGTGTGGTGCATGTGGTCGGCATCCAGCAAGGCAACAAGCACGTTGACGTCCAGCAGCGCGACCATCAAACGCCCTCGTGCTCGCGAAGGGCGTTGACCTGGTCATTGCTGACCAACACGCCCCTTGCAGGCAACGGCCTGAATCCAGCCACTGTCTGCGCGGACGGTTGCTGGTCAAGCCGCGCCGTCAACGCCAGCCGTGCAAGGCGGGAAATGACCTGCCCGGCCGTCAGGTGCTCACGACGTGCCATTTCCTTGGCGGCGACCAGCACGTCATCTTCAATGTCCAGGGTTGTACGCATTCAAGCATTGCCAGATGTTGTGATGCGTCGATTATATATCATCAGCACACCACACCTGCCGCGTTACTCACCTATCCAAAACGCCCATCAGCGCGACAAGCCGGTGATTTGACATAAATTTTGCCTTGGATAGTCGCTTACCGGGTACGCGCGGGGTTGGCCCCAAGAAGCGCAAAGGCTTTTTCCTGCAGGGGCGTTGGCCGGGTGGTGAGGATGATCTTGGCTTTTGGGTTGAGCGCCGTATAGGTGACGTTATAGGCGAGCGTGCCCAAATCCTGCATCAAGGTGCGAAAGCTGTGCAGAGGCGTACCGTCGTCGGCGCGTCCGGTGGCATCCTTGGTCTTCGCATGGGCCGATCGCTGGGCCGTGGCGACCGCGGAAGGTTTCTCGGCCGGCGCCGCGTCGATGAACTCATCATCGAAGAGCATCGGTTTCAGACGGCGGCGCATATGCCATTCAACGTAATAGGCAAGCATGCACAGGAAGACCTGCGCCCGCACGCGCTCGGCGCTGTCGTGGAAGACGGGGCGCACCTTCAGATCGACCATCTTGATCGAACGGAAAGCACGCTCGACCTGCGACAAACTCTTGTAAGCGGCGACCGCGGCATTGGCCGCCAACTTGTCGGCCCCGAGGCTGGTGCGAATCACATACAGCCCATCGAGCGCCGCCACCATCGCCAGTTCCGCCTCGGTCGCCGCCAGGAGATCGCCGCGTTGGCGCGAGCGCTCCTCGGCCAGCAGCGGATTACGACAGACCACCAGGCGCTCGCCGGGAAAGTGCTCGCTGCTCAGTTCAAGGAGATTGCGTTCGTCGAACAGCGACGGCAGGAAAGGACCGTGTTCCTGCGCCAGCTGTGCGATCTGTGGCGGCAGCAGGCCGCTGATCCAGTCCATCCCATGGGGCTTGAGGACGTTGCGGATGCCTGCCGAGGTGATCATCCCCCGGTCGCCCACCCAGGCGATCTGCTCGATCGCGAAGCGTGACTTGAGTTTGGCCACCTGCGCGGCGACGGTCGCCGGGTCGGCGGTATTGCCCGAGAACACCTCCACCGCCACCGGGCAGCCATCGGCGGCACAGATCAGCCCAAAGACAATCTGCGGGTCATCGCGCTTGTCATCGCGCAAATGCGCGCAGGCGGCGAGCGGACAGCAACGGCCGCTGAGCCAGGTAGAGCTCAGGTCGTAGAGCACCAGGGTGCTGCCGGCCAAGTGCCGGCGCGCCAGGCGCCGCTCGATGGTCGCTTGTGCCGCGTGTAGCCAGTCGAGCGCACGATCCAGGTCTTCGGGTTCGATCTGCCCCAGGCCCAGCACCCGCCCCAGCGAGTCAGTCGCCGTATCGTCGCTGAGCATGCGGTGGGTGGCGAGCTTCGAACCCGGTGACACGATGCGCGCGACGAGCATGGCCAGCAGGAGCTTGCGCAGTCGTTCGGGCGCTGCGGCGAACCAGTCGGGCGCACCGCAGGCGGTCGCACTCCCCAGTACGGCCGCCACGTGGCCGTGAGGCAACGAGCGCTCGACGGTAAAGACCTCCTCCGCACTGGGTACGGCCACGCCGCCCTTGAGGAGAATCCTCAGGCCCTCGATCACTTCCGCCGGCAGGCATGACAGGTTGGCCAAGGTGCGCTTCCTGACCTTGCCCTGCTCTCTGAATGCTTCGCGAAGCAGCACTGCCGGTGGCGAGTTGCGGTTGGGGACGGATTCGATATACATGGCGTTACCATGCTCCAAAACAACCCAAAAAGCTAGCAACAATACGGCTATTTACATGGGTACTCCTTCAGTTAAAAAAATAGCCGGACCCCGCGTCATGCACGGGATCCAGCTATTTCAGGGGGCCAGAGTTCGGCCCGGTGTAGTGTTGCACGCAGTGTGGAGCTTACGACTTCCAGCCAGGTCAACGATCGTGCGCGGTTCTGCAGGTCTGCCCTACTGAAAGCCTCGCCAAGGATGCCGCAGCGCGACATCAGCCGACGCGCCGTCATTGCGAGGAGGCGCAGCCGACGCGGCAATCCAGTGCCATGCTCTCACTGCCTTTCCGCCGCGTCGCCAATGCGCAGTGCCAAATCTCTGGATTGCCGCGTCGGCTGCGCCTCCTCGCAATGACGGTGGGTGCGGGATGGGCACCGGATTGCCCCCTGGCGTCGAGCTTTCTTGAAGCCTCGTCAAGAAGGCAACGCTACACCAGCCAGTGCGTTGCGACCTTGTGGTGCATGTGGTCGGCATCCAGCAAGGCAACAAGCACGTTTACATCCAGCAGCGCGACCATCAAACGGACTCATGCTCGCGAAGGGCATTGACCGGGTCATTGCTGACCAACACGCCCCTTGCAGGCAACGGCCTGAATCCAGCCACGGTCTCCGCGGAAGGTTGCTGATCAAGCCGCGCCGTCAACGCCAGCCGTGCAAGGCGGGAAATGACCTGCCCGGCCGTCAGGTGCTCACGACGTGCCATTTCCTTGGCGGCGACCAGCACGGCATCTTCGATGTCCAGCGTTTTGCGCATCCAAGCATTACCAGATGTTGTGATGCGCAGATCATATATCCTCAGCACACCACACCTGCCGCATTACCCAGCTATCCACCTATCCAACGCCCATCAACGCGACAATCCGGCGCGCGGAACTCCTTCCACTCGCTAACGATTGCCAGCACCTCCGCCCCCTGCAAAACCTCCATCGGCTTCCCGACAAACTCGATTCCCGTCTCACCCGCAAAAATGCGCTGCTCCTCTTGACTGGCCACCGGATCGTAAGCGCACACGCGCATCTCGCACCCAGCCCCGCGGCCGCCAATGGACTCAGCCCAGCAACCGCTGCAGCGCCGCCACGATACGCTCAGCCGCTCGCCCATCCCATTTTTCCGGTACCGCGCCTTTCTTCCAGTCGCCCGCCATCACAAGTGCCAGCGCTGGGCCAAGCTTGGCCGGGTCGGTACCGATCAATGCATTCGTCCCCACGGTCACCGTCTCGGGCCGCTCGGTGTTGTCACGCAACGTCAGGCAGGGCACGCCCATCACGGTGGTTTCCTCGGTGATCCCGCCGGAATCGGTGATCACGCCCTTGGCGTGTTTCACCAGGTAATTGAATTCCAGATACCCCTGCGGATCGACGTAGTGCAGCCCCGGTATCTGGCCGGCCAACTCTTTGAGGCTCTTTGCTGTGCGGGGATGCACTGGAAAGACCACCGGCAAACCACCCGTGCCATCCGCAATGGCCTGCAACAAGCGCAGCAAGTGCTGCTCACCATCCACATTCGCCGGACGATGCAATGTCACCACGAAATACTGCCCCGGCCGCAAATCCAGGGCCGCCCAGAAGTCAGGTGGCTGCAAGCGCGGCATCTGCTTGAGCAGCGTGTCGATCATCGTATTGCCGACGAAGAAGATACGCTCGTCAGCCACCCCAGTACGGCGCAGGTTGTCGTTGGCCGTCGCGCTGGTCGTAAAGAACCAGTTGGTAATCGAATCGGTCACCACCCGGTTGATCTCCTCCGGCATGGTCCAGTCTCCGGAACGGATACCGCCCTCCACGTGCGCCACGGGCACGCCGAGCTTACGGGCAACGATCGAACAGGCCATGGTCGACGTGACATCGCCAACCACCAGGCACAGGTCACTGCGCTGCTCGAGCAAGGCCTTCTCGTAACGCACCATGATCGCAGCGGTTTGCTCAGCCTGCGTGCCCGAACCCACTTCCAGGTTGATATCGGGTTCGGGGATTCCCAGTTGCTCGAAAAAGCCACCGGACATGGCTTTGTCGTAGTGTTGGCCGGTGTGGATCAGGCGGTAGTGCAGCAAACCTCCCTGGGCCTGTGCCGCCTTCAGCGCGCTGATGATTGGCGCGATCTTCATGAAGTTGGGGCGCGCGCCGGCGATGATGTCGATGGTTTTCACGGATACTCCTCAAGTTTTCTGCAGACGCAGACACAAGAAAGGGGCTGCAAGGAACACAACGGCGCCGAGTCGCGGAGGATCATTTGTTTGGTACGGCCACCGGGTCACGCCACTTCCTGGATTGCCTCACTAAGTTCGCAATGACCACCCTGCACCGTCACTACGAGGAGCGAAGCAACGCAGCAGTCCAGCACTGCCATCTGACTACCGTTCCACTTGTACCGTGAACCTGGCACCCCGCCCGTGAATTGCTCCACTAAGCCCGCAATGACACCATTCCTTCACCGTACTAGCAGCGTCACGTCCTCCAGCATCATCCGGCGATGGCGGATCTATCGTACGTCCTGGCGGTTTGCAGGCACCGAGTGCCACCTGCTCGTCGGCACCGCGATAGACAAAGGCGTCCTTGCCCAGCCCTCGCCGCGCCCTCGTTAAGCCTCTGCTTGTGGGGACGCCAAAGGTGCGTGGGGATGTTCATCAGCGTCCTTACAAGGATTGATGTGACTCGATCCCGTGCGCGGGCGTGCCGCTCCGTGCAAGCCGGTGCACGTACAGCACCGACGTCTCTCCCTGGTGCACCTCGATCCGCCCCACCGGCTCGGCACCCATTCTGCTGTAGAAGTGGTGAGCCGCCGCCAACGGCTCACCAACCACTATCCGGAACCGGTCCACTCCGCGCTGGCGAAAATGCTCCACCAGTCCCCGGTAGAGAGCCCCGGCGTGGCCCTGACTGCGCAGCGCCGGATCGACGGCAATGCTTAGCAATTCTGCATGGGGTAGGTCCGAAAGCGGCTGCGGCTTCTTGCCCATCAGCAGAATCTCGGCAATCTTCCATAGTTTGTGTGGCGACACGACCGCTGGAAGCAGCGCCCCGGCCAGGCTTGCCCATCGGCGCAGCAGTTGGCGGTAAATCGGCCCCATGCCCTCGGCGCCTGTGACAAAACCCACCACCCGCCCTTCGTGCCGCGCGATCAGCAGGACGCTACTCTCGTTGGCGTCGATCGCCTCGTAAAGCAGCGCCAGAAATGGCGTGCCCAAGCTGGACAGGAAGCCCTGGTCAATGTTGCTCGCGTGCAACTGGGCAACCTGGCGGTAGACGTCGCGTTCATGCATGCTCAGCGGTGCAGCGCCTTTGCCAATTCCGAACCCGGCTTGGGCAGGTTACCAAGAACCGTCCAAACCGCGCCGGAGCCGGGCACCAGCACCACCCACACGGTCAGACCGATCAGCATGAAGTAGGTGTACATGCTCTGGTTCTGGACGTACCACTCCTCCAACTGCCCCTTGTACGGCATGATCACCTGGTCGTAGAAGAAGTTCGGGTCCTCGTGGCCATGCATCATCTCCTCTTCGTCGCGGAAGACGATCGAGCCAATCCCCGAGAGACCGGGCCGCACCTTCACGATATTTTCCTGCGAATGCTTTGGGAAAGCATCAAAACAGCGCTGCGTCTGGGGCCGTGGGCCGATGATGCTCATGTCACCGTTGAGAATGTTGAGCAACTGCGGCAGCTCATTGATCTTGGTCTTGCGCAGGAACCGGCCTGCCGGCAGGATGCGCGGGTCATTCTTCACGGTCACCGTTCCGGTGCCGATGCTCGGGCTGTTCTTCAGCATGGTCGCGAACTTGTAGAGCGCAAACGTCTTGCCGTCTCGACCCACGCGCTCCTGCAGAAAAAAAATCTCCCCCTCTCCGGTCAGACGCAAAAGGATGGCAATGGGCACCAGCAGCGGCGACAGCACCAGCAATGCCAGGCCTGCAAACAGGATATCGAACAGTCTTTGCATGGGTTTCACATCCGCCCGTCGAGGTACTTGCCGGTTTCTTTATGCGCGAAGTCGGGCAGCATGTGGTTAAAAAGGTCCACGATGGGCGCCTTTTCCCACGTTGGGGCGCTGCGAATCGCGTGGATCGTGCGCAGAAAATCCTCAAGCAGGGCGACGTCGTACACCGCCGCGTTCTTGATCACGCCAAGGTGGCTGAAGCGCTCCATATCGAGCGCCTCCTGGTCGGTGAAGAATTCCTCAAAATCCTTCTCGCCGGTGGTGTCGCTGGCAAAGAAATAGCAGGGCCAGCGCTTGACCGCAATCAGCTCGGCAGCGCGGTCGCGCGCTTCGTCTTCGGTTGCGCAGGGGTGTGGTGTGAAGCCCAGGCCTTCGACGTAGCGCACTGCGATGTCGGAAAACGTCGTCAGGTGAAGCTGCTCGCTCAGTTTTGGGAAAAAGATGTCGCGGTTCTCGCCAAGAAGGCACGACATCAGGCACAGCTCGCCGGATTCCTGGGGCGTCACGAAATAGCGGCGCACATCGTTGGGCGCCGAAATCGGCTGTTGCTTGGCAAAGCGCTGGTTGAAACCGTGCAGCAACGAACCGTCGGAAAACGCCACGTTGGCAAAGCGTGCCATCGACAACGGCAAGGACTCGCTCTCGCGCATCAGGAACATTTCCATGATGCGCTTGCTCGCGCCCATCATATTCACCGGGTTTGCCGCCTTGTCGGTCGAAACGCAGAAATACTTGCTCGCGCCCTGCTGGCGGGCCATCGCCAGCGTCTTGATGGTGTTGAGCACGTTCACTTCGACCAGGCGCATCAGCGTGAACGGGTCCTTCTCGCTGCGCACATGCTTCAACGCCGAGAGATTCAAGACGTAGTCGTAACCGCCGCTGGCGTTCATCAGGGCCTCAAACTCGCGGCTACCGCAGTCGAGCGCAAAGGTGCTGAAGTCACCCTCGATGTAGCCCAGCGTGCTGCGGATGTCGCGCACCAGCTCGACCATGTTGTTTTCGCTGATGTCCACCACATGCAGCACCTTGGGATGGCGTTTGAATATTTCGCGGGTTACCGCCTGGCCGATGGAACCAGCCCCGCCGACAACCAGAAATCGGCTGCCAGAAACCAGTTCGCGCAGCTGCGCGTCGTGGCGCGATATGTCTTCGTCAAACAGGGGCTGCGTGCGCCCGATCAAGCTCAATACATTCATGCTTTTGCTCCCGTTTTGCAAGCTGGCAGGGCCCCATCGGGCACGCTCGACGGCAGGTTAACCACCCGCTCTTCTAGCCAGAGTGAATTCTCCAGACCGTCGTGCTGGCAGTGCTGGAACATCGTCAGCCGGGTCATTAGCCGCCAAATTGGCCGCGTCATCACGCCGTTATCGTTGGTATAGGCCAGGAAGGCATCGCGTTCGGCCAATGAGCCCAGAACCACCGCATTGAGCCAGTGGTTGGCGGTAGTTCCATCGATCCCGCGCGCGAACTTGACTCCCAGTTCATCAAAAAACGCGCCATAGCGCTCTGCCAGCCCGGCCTTGACCTGCAGGAACTCGGACAATCGTTCCATCTGCGCGCAGCCCAGTGCCGCGTTCAGGTTGGGCAGGCGGTAATTGTAGCCCACCTCGTCGTGCACAAATTCGTAGGGGTGCGGCACCTTGGCCGTCGTGGTGAGGTGTTTGGCGCGTCTGGCCAGCCGTTCATCGTTAGTGATGATCATGCCGCCGCCGCCGGTGGTGATCACCTTGTTGCCGTTGAAACTCAGGGTAGCCATCTGCCCGAAGGTGCCGGTGTGGCGCTGACCCACGTAGCTGCCCAGAGACTCGGCCGCATCTTCGATCAGCGCAATGCCCCATTCCTTGCACAGAGCCGCAATTTCATCGATCCGGCAAGGCAGGCCAAAAGTGTGCATCGGCACACAGGCCGCAAGACGCCGGCCGGTGGTCTTGTTCCAGGCCCGGCCTTCACGTTTTTCTCCGTGCTGCCTTAGGAAGCGGCCAAGCGCTTCTGGGCTCATGCCCATGGTATCGCAGTCAACGTCCACAAATACCGGCTGCGCACCGGCATAGCTTAACGCGTTGCAGGTGGCAATAAAGGTCAGCGCCTGCGAGATCACCTCGTCGTCGCGCTGCACTCCCACCAGCTGCAGCGCCGCGTGCAGTGCCGCCGTGCCGTTCACCGTGGCGATGGCGAAACCCGCGCCGGTGAACCCGGCGATCTGCTGCTCGAACTCCGTCACCTTGGCTCCCACCGACGAGACGAAGTTCGAGTCAATGCAGTCGATCAGGTACTGCTTTTCGTTGCCCTCGAAAACCGGGCGGTGCAGGGGAATGAAACCCTGGCCAAAGATATCGCGAGCCAGGTCCACTACCGCTTGCTGATGAGCAATGATGGAACTCATGATGCCCTTCCCTTCCTGCCTCGGCTGTCGTGTGCCTGCCAGGCCTGTTCGAGGGTGTCCACCCAGCGATTGGCCAGCACCGCGCGATCAAACTCTTGTTCGGCCAGCGCTCTGCCGCGCCGGCCCATGGCCTGAAGGGCTGCGCGGTCCGAGGCAGCCTGTTCCAGCGCATCGGCGAATGCCACCGGATCGTCTGGCGGCACCGCGAAGCCGCAACGGTAGTCGCGGATCATCTCGGCCAGCCAGCCCGGATAGTTGTTTAGCACAGGAAGGCCTGCGGCAATGTAGTCAAAGAACTTGTTGGGCGAGGTGCCGAAATAGAACGCAGGGACGTTCGCCAGCGCCTGCAGCCCCACGTCGGTAGCCGCCATCAGGCCGACCAGCCGAGCCTTGTTCACAGGATCGTGAAAGACCACGTTGTCCAGCCCTTCGCGCGTCGCGCGCGCCTGCAAGGCCGGTTTGAGCTTGCCATTGCCAATCAAGAGCAGCTTAATGTCGTTGCGACCCCGACGCTTGAGCTCGGCCGCAGCGTCCAGTGCGGCGTCCAGTCCATTGGCCACGCCATGTGTTCCGGCAAAAACCACCATCAGGTCCGAGGGGGCGATGCCATCGGGTCGCCAGCGCGCGGCGTCCTGGGCAAACAGGTCGAGGTCGCAGCCGTTAGGCACCAGTGCAATGCGTTCGCGCCGCACACCGCGGTGCGAGATGCCCTCGACGATGCCGGGCGAAAGCCCAACCAGGCCCTGTGCGGATCGATAGCTGGTCCACTCGAGCACGCTCATGGCCCCCAGTACCACCGGGTTGCGGATCACGCCCATGGCCCGCGGCAGCTCGGGCCACAGATCGCGCACCTCGAACACAAATGGCTTGCCTCGCAGCCACCGGGCAGCGATGCCCGGGATACCGGCGGTCAGCGGTGTGGTGGTGGCAAACACCAGATCGTAGGGCTCGCGCAAGGCCAGCCACACGCTACGCAGCGCAAATTTCAAGAAAGTGAGCGAACGCTTCGCCAGGCCATCGTGGTTGGAGTAGGCCAGGTCCAGCTCGATCACGTCGATACCGTCCACCCAGCCGCGCCGAAGGCCGTTCTCGTAGGGGCCGCTAAGGCCGGTGTTGCCGCCGCCGATACTGCCGCACACCATCGTTACCTGGTGGCCACGCTCGATCAGCCGGCGCGCCATGGCATAGGAGCGGATCGCGCCGGCACCGTGTGGCGTCACGAAATGTTGGTGGAAATACAAGACTTTCATAATGTCCAGTGGTATTCGGTGGTCAGCGTACCGGGCTGGTTCACTTCCAGTTCCAGCACCGGCACCGGTGTTTTCTCAAGATAGTGAAGCGACTCCCAGCCTTGGACGACATCACCGCGGGCTATTGGTATGTCCGCCGTCACCGTCAGCGTGTGTCCGTTGCCATTTCTGATGCAAAAGCGGTGCTCCCCATGCGCTGAGGACACATCGCTGATGTGCCACTCGCCTGGCGCCAGCCGCCAGCGCAGCACTGCGCTGCTGGCAAAGCCTTGCACCGTGTCCCGCACAAGCAGCAGGTCGTCTTCAAGCTGCACACGGCGGTGGTGCCGCGCGTCGGCGGCGTCACGATAGCCGGCCGCGGCTTTTACGCTGTGGGCGTGCGTGACAAGCGGTTCCAGTGCTTCGGTGCGCAACCAATTTCCCAGCAGAAAGCGGGTCAGCCGCGGCATCTGTTCGCGGCCGTCGAACTGCACCGTATTGTGGCCGGACACGCCACCAAAATAGCTGAGCCATTGGGATTCGGTGTTATAGCTGTAGGTTCCCGCATCGCGCAAGCAGCCGTGACCACGCACCCACAAATCCAGGTGCAGTGCGTCCGCCTGGCTGGGACGGAACCGAAAACGCGGGTAGCGCAGCAGCGCCATCGCCTCACCCCGCCGCAACACCATGAAGCCGCCGTCGTCGGCCTGCAGATTGCCCGGCCCCGGTTCGGTCGCCACGGGCAGGGGAACACCCAGCCACTGCAGCGCGTGATTCCAGGCGCCGTCGGCAGCATACGCGCGCGTCCCGGCAAACAGCACCATGGCCAGCTGCACGGTGGGGCGGTGATCGCGGTACGCAGTATCGGCAAGTTGCAGTAGCCGCGCACCATCGTTGCCGCCCACGTTTGGCCCGTCGCCCGTGGTCGGGTCGGTCAGCGCATGCAGCCAGCGCGTGGCGGCCAAAGCGCGCGCCTGCCAGGTCGTGCTGAACGCCGGCAGCCCGAGCGCAAGCCGCCAACACTCTGCCATGCTGAACGTGTCCAGCAGCAGCCGGTGGTAGTTCAGCGAATACTGGCTGAAGGTACCTTGGTCGCCGACCAGCCGTGCTGCGCGGTTTTCCAGCAGACGGCGCCCGGTCACCGCCCAACGCGCCCCCCTCGCATCGCCGAGCGCGACCAGCCAGCTACCGCCCATGAACAGCGCCGCAGCCTCCGACGTGCCGTGGTTGTTGTCCTGCGCCATTGCATACTGAACCGTGGGCGCAATGCGCTGCAGGTGAAGTGCAAGCAGGTCACGAAGGCCGGGCAGGACCTCACGCACCTGCCCTACAACCAGCGCGGCGCAAGCCAGGTGCATCACGCGGATGGACGCCTCCTGGCCGCACTTCCAATTTGGCCCCAGGTAGGGCGGATTATGCCGGCACCAATCGGCCAGCCAGGCATTGAGCTGGTCCAGGGCGCCTGCCTCACCCTTACGCACCCGCTGCGCCAGAGCCAGCACCCAGTCCATGCGCGAGAATTCCCAGATCAGCTTGATGTCACCCGCAGCCGGGTCGAAGTCCGGTATCTGCCACCACGGGCGCGCCGGAGCAGGTATGCGTTGCCCGGTAAGCGGGTTGGCCAGCCAGTCAGGTGGGCCGGCACCCAGCGCTACCGGCCAGCGACTGAACAGCCGGGCCGTCTCACGCCAGCCTGTCACCGCTGGCACGTCCACGGCAGCCGCCCGCGAGGGCCCGAAGAACGGGCTCGCCGGAGCCGTTCCCCGCAGCCTCCGCACCGGGTTGAGGCCCAGCCGCACGCCGACGCGGTAGCCCGCGGCACGCGCGATGTTGGGCAGCCCCAGCGCCAGCGCCGTGCGGGCTTTGCTCAGCCAAAGCACCGGGGGTTAGCCCTTACTGCCGGCGCAAGAGCTCTGCCGCCTCAATGGTGACCCGCGCCACCTCGAAAATCTCCTCAGGTGCAATGGCCGGCTTGCCAGCTTCCAGCCCCTGCAGGAAAGCCGCCGCACAGGCACTCTGGCCCTTGTCCTGCTTCCAGAGGTTCATTTTGCTGAAGCCTGGCCAGCCGTAGCCCTTGAGTTTGCGAAAGTTGTCCAGTTGCAACACGCGTCCGGCGGCGAACACCTCGACGCGTTCCTTGGGAAAGCTCGCCGCCCCATTGGCCAGGTACAGGATGGTGCCGAACGAACCGTCTTCAAACCCCAAGGTGATCGACGCCTTGTCCTCGGTGACCGCAACGCCCGGCGCGTCGCCCATGCGGCGTGCCTGCACCGATACGATGGAACTTCCCGCGAGGAAGCGCATCAGGTCGATGAAGTGACAAGCCTCGCCTATGATTCGACCGCCGCCCACCGCGCCGTCCTGTGTCCAGTGGTCTGGCGGAATCGCCCCCGCGTTCATGGTCATCACGAACGACTTCGGTTCCTTTACCGACTCCAGCAAAGCCTTCATTTTCTGTACCTGTGGCGAGAAGCGGCGGTTGAAGCCAACCATCAACTGCGGCCGCGGCGCGCCGCGTTCGCCATGGCCAGCGTCGCCATAAGCCGCTTCAACTTCGGCCAACTCAGCGCGGTGGATCGCCAAGGGTTTCTCGACAAAAACGTTCTTGCCCGCGCGGAGCGCTCGCACGACAAAACTGGCATGCGAATCGTGACGGGTGACGATAGCCACCGTATTGATCGTCGGGTTCGCAAGCATGGCACTCAGATCAGTCGACGCCTCGGCAAATCCAGCCTTCTCGCCGTGTATGACGCCGCTGATTCCTCCCGCGGTAACGATAGTGTGGAACTGCGCGCCCGCCGCCTTGAACGCTGGGATCAGCATGCGCGACGCGTAGTTTCCCGCGCCGACGCAGCCCAATACGGGGCGCTGTGCGTCAAACCCCGCCTGCGGCGCCAATTTCACGCTGGCGACTGTACGCTCGGCCGCCGGCGAAGTGTATTGCAACAGAATGCCCAGAGTATTGTTGTCGCTGGTCAGCGTGGTATAGGCTTGGGGCGCGTCTTCAAAAGCAACACGATGCGTGATCAACGGTGCGACATCGAGTTGGCCACTGACCAACATATCGAGCACCGCCTCAAAGTTGCGCTGTTCGGTCCAGCGCACAAAGCCAAGCGGATAGTCCTGGCCCTTTTCCTCGTAGGCGGCATCGTAGCGGCCAGCGCCGTACGAGCAGCTCACCTGGAAGCTGAGCTCCTTCTCGTAAAAATCCGCCCGGTTGAGGCTCAGGCCGGTTACGCCCACCAGAATGATGCGCCCGCGCTTGCGGCTCATGCGTGCCGCCTGCGTGACTGGATCATCCGACTTTGTTGACGCCGTGATGATCACCCCATCCACGCCCTGCCCGCGGCTGAACGCCAGGCCCGCCGCAACCGGGTCCTCACCGCGGCCAGGATTACACGTTTCGGCGCCGAACTGGCGCGCCAGCGCCAGCTTGGCCTCGTCAAAATCAATGGCCAGCACCCGGCAACCATGGGCACGCAACAACTGCAGGGTGAGCAAGCCGATCAACCCAACGCCGGTCACCACAAACGACTCGCCGAGCGTCGGCTGCGCGAGGCGAATTCCCTGCAAACCGATGCTCGCGAGGACGACAAACGCCGCCGATTCATCATCGACCTCATCAGGAATCCGCGCGCAAAGGTTCTTGGGGACCTTGACAACATCGGCGTGCGGGCCGTTGGACACCACCCGATCGCCAACTCTGAAGCCCTCGACACCGGCGCCCACTTCAACTACGACGCCAACGTTGCAATAGCCAAGAGGCAGCGGCTGTGCGAGCTTTGATTGCACAGCCTCAATGGTCGTCATCAAGCCATCGGTCAGGACTTTGTCCAGCACCATCTTGACCTTCTCGGGTTGCTTGCGGGCTTTCTCGATGAAAGACGCCCTAGCAAACTCGACCAGCATCCGCTCCGTTCCCGCCGAAATTAGAGAAACGCGGGTATGCACCAAGAGGCGCTGCGCTGAAACCTGCGGCGAGGGGGCATAGGCAACGGTCGTGCCGCCCTTGGCCATGTCTTGAAGAATTTGTTTCATAGGACCATTGGAATTGAATTGAACAAATCAGGGCTTACCCCGAGCGACTACTAACCGTAGTACTTCAAGCTGCAACTTCCACTTCTGCGTAGGGGACGGATATACCTCCGATAGCGCTCTACGGCCTGCACTAACAAGCTCGTTCCGAAGCACTGAATTCTTCATTAGCCTAAGCACCGTGGCCGCGATAGATTGCGGATCGTGCGGGTCGAAATACAGCGCAGCGCTTCCGCACAGCTGGCGGGCAAAATCACGGTCAGATACGATAAGTGGCCGACCTGTCAAGAAAGCCTCTGGAAATACGGCTGTTGAAGATTCCACCAAGCTCGCACAAAGCACCGCGTCGGCTGCGAGATAGTGGTCAGCCATAAGTTGGTTTGGCACTTCACCAACGGTGGCAAGCATTGACGCCACTCCATACTGGGCTGCAAGCTGGCTAATCCTCGCCCATCCAGCAGACGAGGGGTCCAAGGTAAAGACAAAGCGCACCGCCAGATCACCGAGTAATTGCAGCGCAGCAGCGACCCTTGGCACCACTTCCAGATTCTTGTGGTGATAGAAACTGGCGGGTACGAACACTGTGAAAGGCTGCCCGTCTTCGTGAAAATCTCCAGCAAGATCATGATAGCGTCGCTCAAAGACGGGGCTAACTGAATTACCAACCACATAGATTCTGTCTAAAGGCATGTCGAACAGCTCGGCCAGCCTATATTTTACCACTTCCGTCTCTACCAGAAAGTAGTCGGCATTCCGCCGCAAAAACATCTTTTTAACTGAGTCCACAGCCTGTTCACGCCACCGGGTCAAACGCGACGGATAGCCCTGTCGCGAATCAGCGTAAAGCATCTTGCCCAGCGCAAAGCCTTGAAGATTAACTGTGCGAGACCGCCAGTACGAGGGGCCAAAAACCGTGAAGACAACGTCAGGAGACAAGGCGCATTCAATAGCGGAAATCTGACGGATTTGCTCGACCCCTCCCGCCGCGACAGATTCGCCAACTACATAACACTTAGATAACAAACGAACGAATTCGGGAGCGAGCTGCCTCGCCATTTCCGACGAGCAGACCAAGAATACCTCCAGGCTAGCGTCGGTGGCCGCATGCTCAACGACACCCAAACCAACTTGGATGCCTCCACCGATAGTCAGTCGGCTGCAATCAAGCAAGAGTTTCATTACCACTTAAGAGAACCTATGGTGAATCATATCCCGTACCATCGCTTGTCACCTTCAGAATAAACACAACCCCAGACATTGCAAATCACCCTGAGAAAACCCATGTGGGAAAACCTAAAATAAAATACTTTTGCCGAGCAAAGTACAAGAAGAAGCAGAATCGAAGCACGTTGATTTGCTCTCGGCCAAGGTGCCACACAGCAAGAAACAAAGCGACAAACACTATACCTACTTGCCACTTTTTATCGAGATCCACCGCGTTTAAATCCATGGCGCAATGAAGTGCTGGAGAAAATTCTCGCCAACAAACAACCCCTGATACCTTGTTGAAACAATATATATATTCCAAAGCGTACCGCCAACAAGGACCACCATAATCACACTTCGTTTTGCCGTGTCAACCAACTCAGCGAAAATAAACAAATACACAGTATAGATATACCTATAGCTTCGCGGGAAGATCGACGGAAACACCAGCAAAAACCCCAAATCAATAACCACAAATATAACAAACAAATGTTTTGTAATAGCACTTAGACGATTACTAAACCGCCAACAAACAACGCTCATTACAGCAGCCTCTACAAGAAACTGATAACCTGAAGTTATGTCGCCAGAATCCTCGCTCATGCGCGCATCAAGCTTCCTTTGAAGAACTTCGAGCGAAGCAACCTCAGTGAGCAAATAGATTGACGAAGCCAACGCAAATAGAATTGCCAATGTTCTTACAACAGACTGTTTATCAAGGGCTAGCATCTTATTAGAAACGAATGCCAGAAAAAATGGCGCCATACTGAAGTGAGTTAGAGCCGCAATAACACTCATGAAGATGGCACTTATGCGCTTCGATCTTGCAAGAAATCCAATTGCAAGCATCAACACGCCTAAAGCCAAACCCGATCTTAGCGCAGAACCCTGAAATGCATAACAGGTTATTGTCGAAAAATAGAGAGCCAGTACAAATGCACCAGTCTTGTTATACAACTCCGCACTTAAAAATATAAGAAAGAAGCCAACCAGGGAAACGGCGACGTGCATGTGTATTGGATCATCGGTAAAAAAAGATATGACGACTATGACGATCCAAAACATTGGCTCACCACCTCCGGTGAGGAATATCACACCCTCCATCACCTCTTTAAATCCGCCCCAGCCCCAGTCTTGTGACGCTATTAACTCAAACGCAGCCGCATAGTGAAGCATGTCACTGCCAAAGCCCACCTCGTCGCCTGAGTAGTAGTTTCTCTGGGATAGTAAAAACGCCATTCCAATAGCGGCGTTGGCTGTTGCTGCATATTTTATAACGCGCCAAATTCCATTTTTTTTAAAATTTCTTGTCCCAATTGCTACTATAAGATAAGCGAGAAAAAATGGGATCGGAAAAACGAGCGCAATTAGGACGACCAGAGGCAGACTGACTACAACTACCCATCCGCGAAGTGCGAAGCCGCTTATCAAGTTAACTCCAGGTTCTCTATTGGGTGATTCTATAACAAGAAATCACGGGGCATCAAACCCCACTCTCTTTGCGTCTATAAACAACGACCAATGCTCCGTAATTGAATATTGCTTGAAGAACATATCCATAACAAAACCCTAAAGGAATCGCGGCAGCCCCTAAAACAGCCGCTTGAGTGAAAGCAGTGACAAGCAGCGTTACGCTCCAGATTATTTGAGCAAGAAAGTGAAGCCAGGCACGACCTTCGGCAGTCCAAAAGCTGATAAATGCCACGTTAAGACCATACAAGATGCTAGAACCAGCAAAAAGGGTGAAAGCTTGTTCTGCATGGACTTGATAATCGCTTCCAGCCACTGCTAATATTGAGGATTTTAGCACTAACATGACGGTGCAAGTGCTGGTTCCAAGCAGCACGTTTAGAAAAATGCTGACGCCGAGCTGCTTAGATCGACCTTGGCGCGCCCGACTAAATTTTGATATTAGAAAATGACCAATAGCCCCCGGAATGAAGGTAGCTACGAGGTATATTTGATATGGCCAAGCAAAGTAGCTTGCAGCAGAGGCCCCTTTTTCATTGATTACGATGGTCAACACAGCGGCGATGGTGGGTCCGGCGAGAGCACCTGACATGGCTAACGGCAGACTTGTTTTCATCAAGGCAGCTTTTATTTCTTCAACTCGTTTCTTGATTATATTTAAGTCAAAAGAAATCAGTTTTAACTCATTCAGCGATTTCAAATGCATCAACATCAGAACCGCTCTCGATCCAGCTATTGCGCAAACGGCCCCAGTAATGCTGAAAAGGTAAATTGAGAGCGCGGTTATCGGAAGGCTAATAGCAGTTGCAATCAAGGCATTCGAGAAAAGCTTTCGGTACTGCTGAGTGCCAAATAGTGCGCCCTCAAAAACACCAGTGGCGGAAATGACCCATGCTATTGACACAATCGACAAGAATGCAACCCAAGGTTCTACGGCGTGAGTATACTGACTTTTCGCGAATGGCCAATAAGAAATTGAAATGGCTAGTGCCAATATTGACGAGGCAATCAATGAGGATGAAATAATCGCTTTGGTAAAACCTGGATCGTTTTTCCAGCTTGTGGAAGCCACTTTATTACAGGTAACGCCAAGCCCAAATGTTGAAAGCGTGGCGATGCTCGTTACGATCGTTATATATAACGCCACGACGCCGTATTCGTCAACGTTCAGCAAACGAACGGCGATTAGATTGGTCAGCAAGATCGCTGCTCGCGATGAAATGCTATACCCTAAAGAGAACAGCCCATCTTTAATTATTATTTTCACATTGACTTCTTCGTTTTTGTCTGTTCGGGTCTGTTCGGGCTGCAGCGGCGTTGCAGGAGTCGTGCGCCGGTCGACCAAGCTGACGGCTGCAACGTGGTTATCGCCCGATAAATCGGGCTCCTACAGAGGGTTTCGGGGGACATCGCTACAACTAACGTGCGAGGCTCGACGGTTCATGAGCGTTGGGGGCAGCGCATCGGGAATCTGGCCAACGCTGGCCCGTCCTAAGGAGCCGGATTCACCTGGCAACCTTTTTTGGGGGCCTGCGCCTCATCCAGACACGCTACCGCCATACCAGAATGCTTGGGCATTCAGCATGTTGCACGGCTTCGCCGGTGGGCACTGCGCTCACCCGGGTTCGGCCGGTTGCGGCGGGACTCTGATCTTGTTGTTGGCTTGGGCATCAGTATCCACGAGGGCGCCGGGATGGGCTGTGAAATCCAGCACGATTCTTGCGATCTGGCTGATGGGGTGCGGACGGGAAGATGTTGGTGGCGTTGTACCGGGCGATGGTGCCTGATTTGCTGGTGAGTGGTTTATCGCCCGATTCATCGGGCGACCATCCATTCACCAGCCTGCGCAACATCCAGGCACGCTACCGCCATGCCAGAATGCCTGGGCATTCAGCAGATGGTGCGCCTTCGCAGGTGAGCACAGCCCTCCCCGGGGTTCAATCGCCTCCGGCGCTTCGCCGGAGCGGTGGTTTGTTTGTGCCTTGCCGCTGTTTACCTTTGCGGGCAGCCTGGCGGCTTCTTCAAGCCGGCATTACGGTTTGTCGCGGTTCAACCTTGATCGTCCTGCGCGGCCAGCTCGGCGCGCATACGTTCGATTTCCACTTTCATCGCGACATACTCCTCTTCCTTGCGGGCAAGGTAGTCGCGGGTCAGGCGCAGCCTGGCGCGGATGCCTTCGGGAGTCAGCAGGTACGCGTATTTCAGCTTGTCTTCGGCGCGAAGGAAGCTGCCGGCTTTGATGTAGCCTTTTTCGAGCAGCGCCTTGAGCAGGTAATTGGTCTTGCCCAAACTGGCGCCAAGCCGTTCAGCAAGCTGCCGCTGGCTGATCTGTGGCTCTTCCTCGACGATTCGGAGGATACGCAGGTGCACTTGCTCGGCCGGGGTCATGGTTTCTTGTTCAACAAATGAACGCGGATGATAGGGGATGTTGGCGCAAGGGGCAAGGGCGATTGCGGTTTCATGTAGGAGCCCGATTCATCGGGCGATTGGCGGGTGGGTGACCTCAGGGCGCGTTGACGAGGCGGCAGGTCGTCATCGCCCGATAAATCGGGCTCCTACAGGGGGGAGCGTGGCGCGTGGAGCGTGCGATGGCGGAGCTCGTGGCGGCTTACAGCTGGCGGGTTTTGCGATGCTGGGCTACGCGCTCTGGCTCGACTAGGCTCATCTCATCATTCAACGGAGGTAGCCATGGCGACCGTGAACATGCTGGAGGCGAAGTCGAACTTGTCGCGCCTTGTTGAAGCCATCGAACAGGGCAAGGAACGGGAAATCGTCATTGCCCGGAACGGACGACCAGCAGCGCGCCTGGTTCCGATCGCGGAGCAACCGCCAGAGCAGCGCATTGGCGTGCAAGGGGCGCTTTCGACGTTCCGGAGGATATCGACGCGAACAATGAAGACGTGGCTCGGCTGTTTCTGCAGAGGATTGGACTTGAAGCTTCTGCTCGACACCCCTGGCGCATAGTGGGCTGTTGCCGATCATCCCGGCTTGTCGGCAAGAGCTCGCGAACTGATCGTCGCGCCAAAAAAACACGATCCGGGTCAGTGCTGTGACGATATGGGAAATCAGCGTCAAACACAGCCTGGGACGAGGTGACATGCCGGTGTCTGGCAAGCTTGCGCTGGAATATTTTCGCAAGGCGAGATACCGCCTGCTTCCTGTAGAACCCGAACATGCTGCTGCGATAGAAGGGCTCCCCGCACACCACCAGGATCCCTTTGACCGCCTTCGTGTGGCGCAGGCCCTGACCGAAACGATGCGACGGGTCACGCACGATGGCCTGGTCGCTCGTTTCAGTGATGGTTTTCTTTGCATCCGAGTTGAGAGGCAACGCCGCTGGTGGCGGCCGCCGCCGCGCTTGAGCTGACCTGGAAGCGTTGCCGGAACACCTGCCGACATGTAGGAGCCCGACTCGTCGGGCGATTGGCGGGTGGGTGACCTCGGGCGCTTCGACGACGCGGCAGGTCGTCATCGCCCGACAAGTCGGGCTCCTACAGGGGTGATGGTCGGCTGTCGCGAAGCGGGCAGGTCAGAGACCCAGCCGCGCCGCCCGGCCTCTGCAAGAGCCAACCTGTAGGAGCCCGATTCATCGGGCGATTGGCGGATCGAGACCTCGGGCGCTTCGACGGCGCGACACGTCGTCATCGCCCGACAAGTCGGGCTCCTACAGGGGTGATGGTCGGCTATCGCGAAGCGGGCAGGTCAGAGACCCAGCCGCGCCGCCCGGCCTCTGCAAGAGCCAACCCGTAGGAGCCCGATTCATCGGGCGATTGGCGGATCGAGACCTCGGGCGCTTCGACGGAGCAACACGTCGTTATCGCCCGACAAGTCGGGCTCCTACAGGGGGGGTGGTCGGCTATCGCAAAGCGGGCATGCCAGAGATCCAGCCGCGCCGCCCGGCTGCTGCAAGAGCCAACCTGTAGGAGCCCGATTCATCGGGCGATTGGCGGGTGGTGACCTCGGGCGCTTCGACGGAGCGACACGTCGTCATCGCCCGACAAGTCGGGCTCCTACAGGGGGCGAGGTGCGTGGATGTTTTCGCCTGACGGATTAGGCGGTGGCGGTGTTTGTCTGCTTCAACCCTGATCGAAAATTTCGTCCAGCGATTGCGCGTCGAGCACCTTGATGGCCCAGCTTTCGAGCTGCTCGACGGTGGCCCCGTCCAGTCGGATGCGTACAGAGTCGGGCAGCGCACCGAAGCGACGGGCGAGAAGGCTCTGCAGGAGTGCGGCCTCGCCTTCCTGGCGGCCTTCCTGGCGGCCTTCCTGGCGGCCTTCCTGGCGGCCTTCCTGGCGACCTTGCTGCAAGCCTTTTTCGATTCCGAAGCGTTCGGCAGAGGTGACGTAAGGCATGGTGACGTTCCTTTCCAATGTGTAGACTTCGTCCATCAGCCGCTTCTCGGGCTCGGTCGGCAATGCGCCTGCCAACATGTAGGAGCCCGATTCATCGGGCGATTGGGCGGCTGGGTGACCTCGGGCGCTTCGACGGAGCGACGCGTCGTCATCGCCCGATGAATCGGGCTCCTACAGGGGGCGAGGTGCGTGGATGTTTTCGCCTGACGGACTGGGCGGTGGAGGTGTTTGTCTGCTTCAACCCTGATCGAAAATTTCGTCCAGCGATCGCGCGTCGAGCACCTTGATGGCCCAGCTTTCGAGCTGCTCGACGGTGGCCCCGTCCAGTCGGATGCGTACAGAGTCGGGCAGCGCACCGAAGCGGCGGGCGAGAAGGCTCTGCAAGAGTGCGGCCTCGCCTTCCTGGCGGCCTTCCTGGCGGCCTTCCTGGCGACCTTGTTGGAAGCCTTGCTGCAAGCCTTGCTGCAAGCCTTTTTCTATTCCGAAGCGTTCGGCAGAGGTGACGTAAGGCATGGTGACGTTCCTTTCCAATGTGTAGACTTCGTCCATCAGCCGCTTCTCAAGCTCGGTCGGCAAGCGCATCAGCCAGTCGATGACGCTGAACAGGTCGATGATGCGCTGCTTGTCCCAGTTGCGTTCGTAGAGGAGCTTGGCCAGCCGCCATTTTGCCGCATAACGTTGTTCAGGGTCACCTTTCGTCTTGCGGGTGAATAGGTGCGCGGCGGTAACTAGGGCAAAGGGATTGGTATCGGCCAGGAGAGCTTCGACCTGATCCGCGTAATCGAGGAGCTTTACGGTCGGGAAGCGGATACCCATTTCGCAGCCGAACAGCCGGTAGCCGAAGTGAGTGGGTTTCCAGTTTTCGCCATCGTCGGCCAGCACGGCGAGGGTGGCGACTGGCCGGCGGTAGCGGTCGTAGAGCCGGTAGTTGTAGGTAAACAGGCGCTCAGGGAAATTGGCGTCGTGCTGTCCCTGGACCTCGACGTGAATGTAGACCCACTGCTCGCCCGCGTCGCGAATACTTACCTGGACGAGGCGGTCCACCAGCCGTTTGCCGAGTTCGGCGTCCTGCACGATCTGGGCGAGTTCCTGATCGAGGAAGACGTGTGCTTGCCGCCAGTCTATTTCAGCGTGGGCGAGCGGGAAATAGAAGGCCATGAACTCGGGAAAGTAGCGCGTGATCGCGTCTTTCCACGGGGTATCGTAGTCGTCGCTCGCTGGTGCCTCGTTGTCCATGGGTGGCTGCTCAACGCAAGATGATCACGATAACGCGACTGAAAGGGCGGTGGGTTCCATTCGTTGCAGACATGGCGATGATGCGATTTTTTGCCTCGGAGCTCAACGATTTTCGCTACCGAGTGTAGTGTCTCGATAATGACTTTACATGCAAATTGCTTGATCTATACTTCAGGCAACTACTGCGTGGAGGACAGAGCGATGCCAAGAACACTGATTGTGCTTGATGCGGAAGAGGCCCGGGAACTGAGAAGGAGGACGCGAGCCAGTACCGTGGCGGTTCG